>Ga0335397_10006159_pt1 | contig 15533 bp, 10 predicted proteins | sample MAT04_FD_205740 | JGI IMG/M metagenome (GOLD analysis project Ga0335397, IMG submission 205740) | Freshwater microbial communities from Lake Fryxell liftoff mats and glacier meltwater in Antarctica - MAT-04 (spades assembly) (version 2) ... | reverse complement strand
CCTGGATCCGCTGATATCCCCAAGGTCTATAAGGTTATCTTCTTTCCATCCGAACTGATAAAGAAGTTTTTTAACCTTGGTTTTGGCTTCAGCATCGTTACCAGAAATATAATTGATGTGATCACCACCGCCAATCATTTCGGGATTTACCATCAAACCACACCACATTGTATTTAGTGTTTTAACAACCAGAGCATAAGGAAATGATTTCTGAATCTCTTCACCTAATGAGTTTGTATTGCTGAGTTCCGGCAATAAACTCGGTGGCATACCTTTACTGAAATCCAGGGGATTGGCAATATCAATAATAATCTTTCCTGAAAGATTTTTTGCTCCGGCCAGATTCAGGGCAGCAATAGAACTGCCTCCATGTGTTGCGTTTATAATGACCTCTCCAAAAGTAGCTGCTTCAGAAAAAGTTCCTAATTTTATTTTGGAATTCGCTTTGTGCCACTCACTAAAAGGAGGATTTCCATATCCATCCTTGTTTGTACTTGATAGTTTTTCTGAAACATTGCGGGTTCCCATCATTACTTCATGATTCAGTGCCGAAAGTTTCGCAGCTATGGTCTGACCAACAGATCCTGTTCCGATAATTGAATATTTCATATAATTACTTTTTTAATTGATCATTTTTACAAATTTTTTATATTCACCGTTAGTTACTTTCCCATTTTACAGAAACAATTATTTCATTTCTTCTGCCAAAAAACTGATAAGGAGGATTATATCCCAAGAACCTGAAATTTCCATAATATGCGATTCCCTTTTCGTTTAGCAGATTTCTCAGGTTTTCAGAATATGATTTTATATCAGCATCAGAAGCATAACCGCTGAATCTTATAGCTGCAACATACTCTTCATCAGTCTTTTCTAATTTAACAGATGAATCATTCGGTTTTGGCAGATTTTCCATATTATATAAAGATGGCATTACAAAGCTCATAGAAGATTTAGAATTGTTAATATCCATATGTACTGGAGATGTCATTGAAATTCTGGTATCTGATTCATTTCCCCCGAAAATATATCCAGCCAGTGTTCTGAATCCATTGCCAGATAACTCTTTATATGACTTGGCTGAAGAATATACCGTTGCAAGAGTAGCAGATGGGTAAAACCTGATCTCAAAATCTTTTTGAGATTGAACGACTTTGTATTTTTGCTCTTCGGTTTTTACTGAAGCCATGATAGTAAAAGTTTGAATTAATAGTAACCAAAAAATTAAGACAGCAGCCTTCATAATTTGCATTTTTTTAGATTGTCGATTTCTTTAGAGACAAACAATTAAGGGGTCAAAAAGTTTTAGAAGTGAAATCCAATGCTTATAAAAACGCAGGAGATTCTTTAGCTCATTGCACACTAATAAAAGCTTCTGAACATCATAAGATGCCATGTAATAACATTTTACATATATTTAAGATACATGTATTTATGGTCTTTTATTTTAAAAAAAAGAGACTTCTAAAGGATCGACTAATTAATTAGAAAAGTTTCGCACTTATTTTAACTCTTTTATTTTCAGGGGCTAAGAGCCCCGTTTGATTTCTATATGTTTGTTCATCAGTATTATACATTTTCCATTTTCAGTTAAGCCGCATTTCTTCCTTCTGGCTCATTTTTCAACAATCGGCTTATCATCTGGTATGCTTTCTCATCATTTAAAACCCGCTCTAATATTTCCATTTCGTCCACCCCGTCAAACAATACCTCTATTATCGGCACCAGTTCCACGAACAGTCCCCATAGCCTTTCGTCCAGGAGATATTGTAAGATCCCTTCTTTGACTTGGGCAAACAGGGCTTCCATGGTCTCGTAATTTTCAAACCTGTATTTCAGCGTAAGCAAAATGTACTGCACCATGGTGACCGTCGTATCGGCGACCTGTGCATCAAAATCATTTGACTGGCATTTGCCCAATCCCAGTAGCTGCTTTGTCTCCCTGAAAAATACTTCCACGGACCACCGTATCTGATATATTTCAATCATTTTAATAAACGACAGGCTGGTATCAGTAGTGATAAACACCTTCCATTTGCCGTTGTTGCCCTGTCGGCTAAAAAACATCTTTATTGGCACACCATTGTAATCCACCTCAGCCTGCTTGTATTGAAACCTTAGTTTCCTGCATCTTTTGGCCTTGCCAAGGGCATTGCGGATTTGGCTGTGTGTAAGCATCTGTCCTAGGTAACTGAACTTAGTCTTCGGGATTTTGTACATGCCAATCAGGTGGACAACCTGCTTATACCCGAGGATGGCACGGTTTAGGGCATGATCCCACATCCGGGACACTTTCTCCATACGCCTGCCAGTTTTCGAGAGGCTGCTGTAGTCGAACACCAAACACCTTGGTGCGTCCCGGTTCCTCTCGCCATGTGATCTGGCCAACTTTATGAACTTCAAACTGAACATCCACAATACCGACCTCCAACAAACCGTGGGGCTGTTCTTTAACCTGTAGAACACGTCCTTTCGTGCCTCGATGTGCTTTGACAGCACGCTCCCGGTAAAGGAGTGCACCGTTTTGACGCCAAGGAACGGAAGGCAGATCAGGCATGACATGACCGACTCAACGCTATAGCCCCTTTGCTTTAAAAAGTTTAGGCATTTACACATTGCCGAAAATGAAAAACATTTCAATGAACTTAGAATAAAATCCGGTTCAAGCCACCTGGGGGTAAAACCGTTTTTTAATTCCCAAATCTTATTTGTACCTTTACTGTGCAGCATGATAGTATGTTTTGAAAAACTATGTTAATATACTAAATATCAGTATATTAACCTAATTATCATGCTGCATTTTTTTAACTTATCTCACTATTTATCAACATTTTAATCAAGTGCGAAACTTGAGTAACTTAAAAGATAATTCGCCGGCATTTAAACTGGGGTTCAAACAGATTGATATGAAAATGATCGGTCTGGCCGGAGCAAAAATTAGTCTTCAAAACGAATAAAAATGACTATCTGATATGATCAACATAAGAAATTATTGGAAAAGTTAAACGAATTATTGGCTGTGAAGCAAGAATAAAAGAAGGGAGCCTTGGAGGTTTTTCATTAGTTGATAATGCTGATTCGCCTGATACGGTGTGCATTGAACGCTTTTGGGGTGCTGGCAGTTCTTTTATTCAACAAGCATCAAATTCAAGAACATTGGTTGTAAAAAGTGTTTCTGAAGCACAAATATACGGTGATGGAATGGGCGATATTTTTATTCACGATTGGGTCGGTCATTTATCCCCCAATACCAAAGGGGCAAATATTTGGGCGCGTCAACTTAACAACGAGAATTATTCAATTTTAAATAAGGGTGCAAACCTTTGGATATTGGGAATGAAGGTTGAAGCCAATGATTTTACTTGGATTAATACCAGTAACGGAGGAAACACCGAAATGTTGGGTTTTCATGATTATCATTCAGGTGGAGGCTCACCCAAAAACCCACAGTTTATTAATAATGAATCAACATTGCAGGTATTTGTAAATTCATGGGTCGCTTTTTCCGGAACTGGCTATAGTGTATCTGTCAGTGAAACACAGAACGGTATAACAAGGGAATTAAAAGGGTACAATTGGGGCGGATATTATTACAAAGGTGGGAAAGGTGATGGTACAATCGCAAAACTTGACACCGCCTGGATTCCCTATGCTAATCCTACCTCAATAAATAATATATCGGTTGAAAATTCTGAATCAATCAATGAGTTTTCGATATTTCCAAACCCGGCAACCGATGAGTTCGCCATCAGATACAATACGACTAGTCTTGAAAAAGTTGAAATATTGATTTCAGATATCAACGGAAAAATCCTATTTAGTGAGACCCGTGATTTTTCTCAAATCGAGAACACAGTCAAACTAAATACAAGAGGTATCGCAAATGGTATTTATTTGATTCAATTTAATGCAAATGACAAAACAGAAGCACAAAAATTAATTATCAATTAGTCACCAATTCGAATCCGTATAAAGATTATCTTGGGAAACCTATTATTGACAAATTTCACAATGGAGCGCAACCAATTGTCCAGTTTGTCCTTAGAGTCACAGTGTTTACCATCGCAGGTCTAATGGTGACACCAACAGGGATTATCGTGAAACTTGCATGGAGCAAATGTAATTTGATGAAACCCACATGTATAGAAAACTCAATGAAAATGGGTTTATTTTACCATTACGAATTTCACTGGATGGTGTTAGAAAAAACGTGTATTTAAATTGAAAAAATGAAAAAAATGAAAAAGCGAATATTGATTTTAGTTGTGGTTTTATCCGCACTTACTATTTCAATTAATTTATCTGCAAAAGTGGATATAATAAATTATCGTAATTGGACAAATTGTTACCAGATACAGAATGATTCCGTAAGTGTTATTATTGTTCCTGAAGCCGGTGGCAGGGTGCTTTCGTATTCATTAAATAATAAAAGTATCATTTACAAAAACAGTTCACTCGATGGTAAAAAACTCAGCAACTGGCTGTCGAACTGGTTCGACCCGGATGGTGGCAGGTTCGATTTAGGCCCCGAAAGCGAAACAAACGAGAATTGGACAAACGATACTTTATACATGGGGGCATACACTGTTGAAGTGACCGGAAAATATTCAGTTACCCTAACAAGTAAGGTTGACAAATCAATGGGAGTTTATGTAATTCGCGAATTTACCCTAGATTCTGCATCAAGCCACTTAGTTGTTAGGCAAACAGTTACAAATATTTCGCACAAGCAAAGCCACTATTATTTTTGGGGTCGTACGCTGGTCAATTTTGGTGGTACGCTTATCTTGCCATTGAATAAAAATAGCAAATATGCAAAGGGCTGGGGCGATTTTCGGTCGAGTGGTAGCTGGAAATTCAATACTGTCAACCCAAGTTTGCCTTATGTAAGCAGTCATGACAGTATCCTTACTCTGAAACCAACTTCAGGAGTGCAAAGTAACAAGTTTGGGGTTGATGCTACGGATGGCTGGATAGCTTATACTTATTCAGACCAATTGTTTGTAAAGCGGTTTAAATATTTAAAAAATGGTAGTTATAAAGAACCAGGTGCAGCTACAATTGTAGCTTACACCAACGGGAACAGTTTTACCGAAATTGAACCTATTGGGTACGAAGTTCTTCAAAACTACTTGGAGAGCAGTACTTTTGAAGAACATTGGTGGTTGCTTAGTTATCCCAGCTCCGATAATGTACATGCCGACCCAAGCAAAGTTGCAAAATTCATAAATACCAATACATCACTTAAAGATTTGGGCGATCGGGTTGTCCCAAGTGGGAATTCAGCTATAAAGCTAAGCACAAATAAAAACTTTCAGTTTCTTGAAGGACCGGTTTGGTTTCGCGACAGTATTTTATATTTTACCGATTTAGGTTCTTCGCCTCAAACTATTAACAGTTACACTCCAGCTGGGGTGTTCAATGTTTTTAAAGCAAATTCTTATGGCGCAAATGGGTTGTTTGTGTACGATTCTGTTCATATTGTAACTTGTCAAACAAAAGGGGTAGTTGTTTTAGATATGAAAGGTGTCGAAACTGAGGTTTTAGCTGATAAGTATAATGGTCACGCCTTTAATAGCCCTAACGACCTTGTGGTTGCAAAAAACGGAGGGGTATATTTTACCGACCCAATGTTTGGTGCCACGCCTGCAATTAAAGAGGCTGTTTATTATGTTACCCCTTCGGGTGTTCTGTCTCAGATAATAGCGGACATGAAAAAACCCAATGGAATTATCCTTTCGCCCGATGGAAAATCGCTTTACGTCGACGATTCTGAAGACAAATACGTTTATGTATGTGATGTGTTAGATAATGGGGGAATTGCCAACAAACGCCGTTTTGCCGAACTTGTGGTTTCTGATGGTTCAAATTCATCGGTTGCGGACGGTATGACGATTGATACCCTTGGAAATTTGTATGTTACCTCAGCAGCAGGCATACAGGTATTCGATAAACGTGGCGGATACCTTACTACAATAAAAGTACCCGAGCGGCCTTCGAATTGTACTTTTGGAGGAAGTAATATGAAAACGTTATACATAACCGCTAGCAAAAATTTGTATTCGATAGATTTACTTGTTCCAGGTATTCAAAGTTTTATAAACAAGAATATTACTGCAATAGGAGAAACGAAAAAAAATGATAAAATAACAGTATTCCCCAATCCAGCATCTACTTATATTCAGGTAAATACTGTAGAAGATATATTTACGCTGGAGTTTCAGGATTTGAGTGGAAAAACATTGTTTGTGAAAACCATATTTAATAACTATGGTAAAATCGGTCTTCCAAATTTATTATCTGGATTATATTTGGTAAAAGTGACAACTAAAAATGACACTTCTGTATCAAAAATAATTATTAAAAGGTAATAATAATCGCAGACAGAAAAGCTTAATTACTATTTAATGTTCATGAAGTATAGCTATGATTAACAGGCATGTAACTTAATAATTGCAAACATGTGTTGTTTAGTCTGATAATAACTATTACAGTTATCATTCCTGTTTTCCGCACTTTTTTGCAACACCCTCTGAAACCCTTATAAATACAGAAAAGTACTGTTAATTTGGGTGTTGCAAAATTTCAATCATGTTTATTCGAAAACTAAAAAATTGGTCTGGAAACTTGTCATCACAGGTTATACAAATATTAAATGGTCACTACAAATTAGAAAAGACCATCAGTTCTGCCATCACACAGCAGGAAATTGATAAACTGGTCAATCAAGCCCAATATGAAATAGGTCATTTAAAGAAGAATATTTAGAAATGCTGGAAAAGAGTAATATTGAATTTTAGTAAGAATACCTGTTTGAATATTTTAATGATATTTATTAATGGGAATAAATATTACGGTGCGGTTCCACTGAATCTGTGTCGGGTGATACAGGCGCAACTCCGATTTCCCCAACGTTTCATAGTGTGCCGAGAAGCAGATCATCGGTAAGCCCTTTCATACAATAAAAAATTAATCAAGCATTTCAGCTTTAAGGCACCAGGATCCAACTAAAAGCACATCAAAGTTTGCCAGTTTAGCAAAATGTGTGACATTTCATGAATCAAAAAACCCTATCTAACTGATATACAGCTATTATAGGGTTTTGAAATGAGGTCAGTGGCGGATAACAATCTGCAAAAATAAATAAGAGGGGAAAAAATTGTTGTAAAATTATGAAAGTTGTATGCAAATAAAAAGGCGCCCACAAAGATGTCTTTGTAAGCGCCTGATTATTAGTGGGCCCAGCTGGGCACGATCCAGCGACCCTCTGATTATGAGTCAGATGCTCTAACCAGCTGAGCTATGGGCCCTAATATCTTGGGTTAATCTGGTTATCCAAAAGAAGTAAGAACGTAAATTTCAATTCCCTTTGTAATTGGGACTGCAATATTACACAATAGAGTTCTAATTTCAAAACTCAGTGAATTTTCTTTTTTATATCCCTTGAAAAGAATAAAAAAATACTGTGAACCTTTATGCAACAATTTAACTACTCATTATTACACTTGACTTTTGGAAAGGGTCACAGGACAATGAATTGTTAGTAAACGATTGAATATCAATTAAACAGAAAGACTTGTTTGTTTTTTAATCATACATTTCTTCCCTTTGATCATAACCGTAATATCTGGTCCGTTTTCGTTGTGGATTTCAATGGTGGTTTTAGTGATATTTATTCGCAGCATATTTTCCCGGTACATAATTTTAAATGATAGCGATTCCCACTGATCAGGTAATACTGGATCGAATTGCAAATATTCTTCGGTAACTCTTAATCCCCCGAAACCATAAACCATCGACATCCAGGTGCCGCCCATGCTGGTGATATGCAAACCCTCGCGAACCTCATTATTGTAATCATCCAGATCGAGCCGGGAGGTGCGGAGATACATCTCATAAGCTTTTTCGATGTACCCTATACGATTTGCGAGAATTGAATGCACACAGGGTGAAAGCGACGACTCATGCAATGTGCGGGGCTCATAAAAATCGTAATTTCTTTTTATCACCTCGGGCTCATACTGATCTTCGAATGTATAAATCCCCTGAAGCACATCAGCCTGTTTAAGAAAACAGGAGCGAAGGATCCGATCCCATGACCAATGCTGATTTATAGGTCTTTCAGCGGGATTTAATTCCGATGCCATTTTTTGCTCTTTATCGAGATATCCGTCTTGCTGCAAAAACACTTTAAGATTTTCGGAATATGGAAAGTACATATTCTGGATAACATCTTTCCAGGCTGTAATTTCCTTATCGTGACCGAAGTGCGTTGAGGCCACTATTTCAGAGTATCGTGCAGGGTGGAATTCCATAACATACTCGATAGCCCGGACGGTATATTCAAGCGTCCAGGTTGCCATTTTGCTGGTGTACCAGTTGTTGTTAACGTTGTTTTCGTATTCATTGGGGCCGGTAACTCCAAGCATAACATACTGACCTTTAACATCCGACCAGCTAACTCTCTGTTTCCAGAATCTTGAAATGCCAACCAATACTTCTAGTCCGCATTCTGCCAGGTAATCTTCATCTCCTGTGTACCGGATGTAGTTATAAATAGCAAAAGCTATTGCGCCGTTCCTATGGATTTCCTCAAAAGTAATTTCCCATTCATTGTGGCATTCTTCTCCATTTATGGTTACCATGGGATACAAAGCTGCGCCTGAATTAAAGCCCAGTTTTGCTGCATTTTCTATGGCTTTGCCAAGGTGTTTGAAGCGGTATACAAGCAGGTTACGCACAACTTCCTGAGGAGCAGTGCTCAGGTAAAAAGGAATCAGAAATGCTTCTGTATCCCAATAAGTGCTGCCGCCATATTTTTCCCCTGTAAATCCTTTCGGACCTATGTTTAAACGCACATCACGACCGGTATACGTCTGATTTAGATGGAAGATATTAAAACGTATTCCCTGCTGCGCAGCCTCATCTCCCGTGATAATAATATCGCTATGAAGCCATTTTTCGTCCCATTCAGCCTTATGTTCGGTGAAAAGCGCATCGAATTTTTTGTTTAATGCATCTTCAGCCGTTTTTCGACCGTTTTGAATAATTTTTTCGGGGGAGTGGTTAAGGGAGCTTAGAACAGAAGTATATTTGAATATTTCCACCAGATCATTTTTCTGAACATCAATGCTTACGCGGTTTGATACGAATTTTTCCTTTGTAGCGGAATCAGGCTCTGCACTCAGGGGAGCATTGTTTTTCGTAAGTTCATAAAACATGGTCATGCATGCGATAAAGTCCGATTTACGGGTTTTAGCAAGCAGGTATGCATTTCCCTTTTCAGCTTTGCAACTTAAAATATCCCAGAACTGCTCGTCGTAATTCGAGTCTTCATTTCTGACATCCCCGTCAATAAACGGAGTAAAGCTGATTTTACCAGTAAAATTAAGTGCTTTAACGGCATAACGAATTATTCCCAACTCGTCGTTTACGATGCTCAGAAACCGACTTGTGTGAACCTCAATTTCGTGTCCATTAGGGAATGTAGCAATGAAGGATCGTTTGAGGCAAGCCTCTTTCATATCCAGCTCACGGCGGAAATTTCTGATTTTTATCGTTGCCAGATCGAGATCAAGACCATCAACTTCTACAAAAATTCCTCCCCAGTTAGGAGCATTAAGAACCTTGGCGAAATATTCAGGATATCCATTTTTCCACCAGCCTACGCGGGTTTTATCGGGATAATAAACTCCAGCAATATAAGTTCCCTGAAGGGATTTTCCGGAATATTTCTCTTCGAAATTCGCACGATGACCCATGCGACCATTTCCAAGACTGAAAACACTCTCCGAAGCCCCATGCATCTCAGGATTGAAACCCTCTTCAATTATTTTCCACTCGTCTTTTTTATAATAATTGTTCATCCTGATAAATTTATTTTTTAAGGATTTTTCCATCGGTCACAAAAACAACCAGAATAGCCGCAATTATCATGGATAAACCACCTGCGATAAGTGCATAAATACTATCGCCGCCAAACAAGGTTTTAACCATGAATCCAAGGATAGTTGCTGCGAGTATCTGGGGAATAACAATGAAAAAATTAAAAATTCCCATGTAAACACCCATTTTCTTCTGTGGCAGCGAGCCTGTGAGAATTGCGTAAGGCATGGCGAGGATGCTTGACCAGGCCAGGCCAATGCAGATCATTGAGAAAATCATCATCTGAGGATTTTTGAGGAAGTAGATGGAGATAAGTCCTAATCCCCCTACAACCAAAGAAATAGAGTGAGTAATTTTACGATTGGTGATTCGCGCCAGATAAGGTAGCAATAAAAGTCCGAAACCTGCCGCAAAAAGATTATACCATCCGAACATTCCGCTTACAAGGTCGGCACCATCGTTATAAATTTTGGAGGTGGTATCGGTGGTTCCGAGGATATGCCCCGTGACGGCTGAAGTGGTGTATATCCACATTGAAAACAAAGCAAACCAGGAGAAGAACTGAACAAGTGCCAGTTGTTTCATGGTTTTTGGCATACGATACAGGTCGGTGATGATACTAACCAGTCCGTTTTTAATTTTTTCTTTTGCAATGAGTCCGGCACAGATAAGCTGCAGGATTCCGAATACTCCAAAACCTAAAGCGAGTATGTAAAGTTCCTTTTCAAGTTTGAGCCAGTATACAGGGATAATAAGCAGTAGGCCAATGATGGTCCAGATGATACCCCGGCGAAGGTATTTACTGTTTGGTTCATGATCAGCAAGGCTTTCTTCAAAGGCAATTGTTTTCTGGTCTTCAAAGGAAGCCAATTGTTCAGGAGAGTATTCTTTGGTTTTGAATACTGTCCACGCTACAGCCAGCAGAAATATTGCTCCCCCGAAATAGAAGGAATAAATGACTGTTTGAGGAAGTTCACCGGCCTGAGCAGGAACGTTTGAAAAACCAAGCCAGTTGGCCATTACATAAGGCATCCAGGAGGCAACAAAGGCTCCTATTCCTATGAAGAAACTCTGCATGGTGAAACCCAGTGTACGTTGGTTTTCCGGAAGCATATCTCCCACGAAAGCGCGAAAAGGCTCCATGGTGATATTTATTGAAGCGTCCATAATCCAAAGAGTTCCGGCTGCAATCCACAGCGTGGGCGAGTTAGGCATAAATAAAAGGGAAATTGAGGCTAGTATTGCTCCAACAAGAAAGTAGGGCCTTCTTCGGCCGAATTTATTCCATGTATTATCGCTGAGATAACCAATGATTGGCTGCATGATAAGTCCGGTAACTGGGGCAGCAATCCAAAGAATAGGTATTTGTTCAATTTCAGCGCCGAGAGTCTGAAAAATGCGACTTACGTTGCCATTCTGTAGTCCAAATCCAAATTGAATTCCGAGAAACCCGAAACTCATATTCCAGATTTGCCAAAAAGAAAGTTTTGGCTTATTCATTTAAATGATTTTTATTCCCAAAAAAAGGGGAGGGTTTATACAATACAAATACATCCGCAGGAACTTACGGTATCAGAGATCTTTTTGTATTTTTCTTCGGGAAAGCAGATCGTGTTCCTGAGTCAAAAATATTAAAAAAGGAATGAACATTGCAAGTGTTTAGGCAAAAAAGAATTTCCAGAGTTTCCGGAAATGCTCTGTAGAGCTTGTTTCAAACGGTTGCGGAGCTGATAAAATATTTTTTCGCTAGGCAATTAAAGCCTGAATCTGAGATTTCTTTCAAACAATTATTACAAGTATGAAAAAGAAGATCCCTTCCAAAACGAACTTCAGTAAAGCCTTTGGCCGAGGGGCTGGGAGTGAGGCAAAGCTGAAAATGCCTGTCTTACAATTTCTTCGTCGACTCCCTGATCACAAGATCCGTTTTGAGAACCTCCGTCTGTGGTTTGAAGTTTTCCATTCCGTTTTCAATTCTCTGGAGAAGAATTTTTGCAGCGATTTGCCCCATTTCGAATCCATGCTGACTTACTGTGGTCATGGGCGGATCGGTAACTGTTGAAACAAGCCCGTCGGTAAACCCAACTACCGAAATATCTTCAGGGACGCGAAGTTGCAGTCGTTTCAGCACTTTCAGAACGCCAGTGGCAGTGAGGTCGTTTACAGCAAATATGGCATCCGGGGGATTTGTAAGGGCCATTATTTTATAGGTGATGTCGAGAGCCTCGTTGTGAGTATCACATTTAATAATCAGGTCATCATCAACAGGAATGCAATTTTTTTCGAGCGCAGAAATATACCCTCTTTGTCGTAAGTAACCAATTTTCAAATGTTGAGGTGCCGCAAAATGAGCAATCCGCCGGCAGCCAGTTTTTATCAGGTATTCGGTAGCCTCGAAAGCTCCCGTGAAATCATCCACGACTACTTTGTCTGTCTCAATCTCATCACTCACCCGGTCGAAAAGGACAAGAGGAATTTCATTTTCCATGAGCTCTTTAAAGTGGGAGAATTTTTTTGTGGTTTTTGAAATAGAAGCAAGTACACCATCAACCCGGCTGGCCAGCAAAGCCTGAACATTCTGCACTTCGCGGTCGTAGCTTTCATTAGACTGGAACATCATAACATTATACCCGGCCGAAATTGACTCCTCCTCAATTCCCGAAATAACTGAAGAAAAGAAGTGATGTACCATTTCCGGGACGATAACGCCGATAACATTAGTTTTGCGGCTCCTCAGACTAAGTGCAACGGCATTTGGTTTGTACTTCATCTTTTCAACCAACTCCCGAACCTGTATTTTCGTTTGAGGGCTGATATCCGGATGATCTTTCAGCGCACGGGACACGGTAGACGGGGAGATTCCCAGTTCACGGGCTATATCTTTTATAGTTATTGGATGGGATTTCATTGGCGTTTAATCAATATAAAGGTAATTAAAATGTATTAGATTCTATTTGAAATTTTTGGTAACGAGGTAACGAAGGTAACGAGGTTGGCCGGGCTAGAAAGCTACGGACTAAAGGAAGGTTGTAAACTGATTAATTTGTATTTTTTCGGATTTTCACTTTGATATTTTTGGTTTAACGACATAAAGAGTATAATTAAGAACTAATATTATGAGTTTTACAAAATGTCATGAGGATCTGGAAATTTGGAAGCTTTCTATTTTTCTTGTAAAGGAAACATATAGAATTACCATGTCTTTTCCAGATGAAGAAAAATTTGGTCTTAGCTCACAGAAGAGAAGGGCGGCCGTTTCAGTACCTTCAAATATTGCCGAAGGTTGAGGCAGAAGATCCAAAAAGGATTTTGCTAATTTTCTAAGAATTGCAATTGGTTCCTTAACCGAACTTGAAACACAATATATAATATCTTTTGAGTTGGAATTTACACAAGATATTTCTGAAATAAGGCAACTTATAAAACGGATTCGCATTATGACCGCCTCTTTAATTCGAACCCTATCCACCGAATAAATTCACATTCCACATTATTAATTCAACACCTATTAACTTCTCTGAGAGTCTGTCTTCATGCAAAAGAGAAACCTCAAGAATTAGTTAAATGACCAATTCATAGTACTGTTTTTTTTGTTTACTTTTTATGTAAAACTATTTCAGGACGAGACACCTCGTTACCTTCGTTACCTTCGTTACCTCGTTACCCCTGGCTTTGACAGGCTCAGCCACTATCTCGTTACCAACCATGCTCACCATACCCCCAATGCAAACGTTTGCGGAGTCGATTGCGTGGATTTTAACATATTAGACGAACCTTTTTGTTTACTTCAACAATAGTTTAGACTAATTTGCATTCTGGTTTAAAAGCCGTTTTTTGAAATTTCGGGAAAAGTTTCAGAGATCTGTCTACTCAATTATTAACTAACAAAATCTAAAAAAATGAAGCAGCGTATTTGCCCATTGTGGAAAACGTTCCTTTTGTTTCTAATGTTCTTACCCTTTCAACTGTTTGGACAAGTAAATACCATAACCGGTACTGTTACTGATGAAGCATCTGGCAATCCCCTTCCGGGAGTAACTATTATTGTAAAAGGAACCACAATTGGAACAATTTCAGACATCAATGGCTCATATTCTATTAATGCATCTTCCGACCAGACATTGGTTTTTTCTTTTATTGGCTTCGCGAAAGTTGAGATGCCAGTTGGAGTAAACTTGGAAATAAACGCCCAGTTGAGCGAAGAATCAACAGAACTTGATGAGCTGGTTGTTATCGGATACGGAACCGTTAAAAAGTCCGACGCAACCGGCAGTATATCATCAGTAAGCTCAAAAGATTTTAATAAAGGTGCAATTACATCAGCTCAGGATTTGCTTGTAGGGAAAAGTGCCGGAGTCGTTATTACAACTTCTGGAGGAGCTCCGGGTAGTGGCGCAACCATTAGAATCCGTGGCGGATCTTCTTTAAATGCATCGAACGATCCATTGATGATTATCGACGGTGTTCCCATTGATAATAACAATGTTGGAGGAAGCGCGAATATCCTGTCGTTTATTAACCCCAACGATATCGAAACAATGACCGTTCTGAAAGACGCTTCTGCGACTGCTATCTATGGTTCCAGAGCTTCAAACGGTGTAATTATCATTACTACTAAAAAAGGTAAGGTTGGTAGTGGAATGAAAATATCCTACGATGTAAACACTTCAATTGGAAAAGCAATAAAATTTGTTGATGTATACACCGGAGAAGAACTCAGACAAATGGCAAGTGATACTTCAAACGCCATAACTTATAAGCTTTTTAAACCCGGTAAAGCGAAACTGGGTAATATGGGAATCGCTAGCCTTGATAGCGCAGCAAACACAAACTGGCAGGATGAAATCTTCCGCACTTCTGTTTCAGTGGATCATAACCTGAGTATTTCAGGAGCCGCTAAAAACCTGCCTTACAGAGTTTCTTTAGGATATACCAATTCAAATGGTATCATGAAGAATACCGATATGAAGAGAACCACTGCGGCAATCAGTCTTGAACCAACATTCCTGAAAAACGACCTGAAAGTAAGCATCAACGCAAAAGGTATGAATACCGATAATAATTTTGGTGATGCCGGAGCTTTGGGTTCAGCAATAGCCATGGATCCTACAAAGCCTATTTATGATACAACTGCAGCCGGAGGATATTTTCAATGGGGCAATTATGGTGCAAACCTTGGAACCAACAACCCGGTTGAACAGTTATTGAGAGCCGACAACATTTCAAATGTTAAACGCGGAATCGGGAATATTCAATTTGATTATAAACTTAGATTTCTTCCTGAATTACATGCAAACTTAAACCTTGCCGCAGATTATACCCAAGGCGTTGGACACAATAATCGCTCCTTAACATCACCTACAAATCTAAGCAGCTCTAAAGGTAGATTAAGCGATTATAGTGGGACAAATACAAATAAACTTCTCGATTTTTATTTGAATTATGCCAAAGACCTCAGTTCAATCAATAGTAGAATCGATGCAACTGCCGGTTACTCATACCAGCATTTTAATCGCGAGGGATTTTCTAACACAGGTAAACAAGAGTCTGATTCTGCTTACATTAAAACGGACAGTTCTGATTTTATTACTGAGAACCTATTAATTTCATTTTTTGGTCGTTTGAATTATACATTGGCAGATAAATATCTT
>Ga0335397_10006157_pt1 | contig 15534 bp, 14 predicted proteins | sample MAT04_FD_205740 | JGI IMG/M metagenome (GOLD analysis project Ga0335397, IMG submission 205740) | Freshwater microbial communities from Lake Fryxell liftoff mats and glacier meltwater in Antarctica - MAT-04 (spades assembly) (version 2) ... | reverse complement strand
TCGGGTAGGTGGTGGGGTCGGTTCGATGTCGTCGGGCAGCTCGCAGAGCACGGCGTCGAGTCGGGTGTAGCGCTCCTCGGCCTGGCGCCGGTAGCGCTCGATCCACGCGGTCATGAGGTCGAACACGTCGGCGTCGAGGTGCAGCGGGGTGCGCTGCGAGGTCTGGGGCTTGGTGACCAAGCCGGTGTCGGACAGCACCCGGAGGTGCTTGGCCACGGCCTGGACGGACACCGCATAGGGGGCGGCGAGCTCGGTGAGCGTGGCGTCGCCGTCGGCCAGCCGAGCGACGAGATCCCGTCGCGTGGGGTCGGCCAACGCCGAGAACACCTTCGACAGCGCATCGGCAGCCACGAGCAACGCACCTTCCCACAAGTTGAACTGATTGGTTGAAGTCAACCTACGCCCCACCTTCGCTGAAGTCAACCCCTTGGTTCAAGTCGGCTATCGATCGCATGCCGTCAGGGGCGAGCTCTGGCTGGCCCAGGTCGGGCGCGAGCAGCGTTCCGTGCTGGTGCTGACGCGCTCCGAGGTGATCGACGTGCGCGCCCTCGTGACGGTCGCCGAGGTCACGACCTCGATCCGTGGCCTGACCGCGGAGGTGAGCATCGAGCACGACGCCGGACTCGACCGCGCCTCGGTCGTGAACTGCGACGGCATCCACACGGTGGCCCAGACGACGCTGTCCGCCCACGTCGGCACCCTCAGCGACGACACGATGGCCAAGGTGTGCCGGGCCATCAGCTACGCCCTCGGCTGTTGATCTACCGTCCCCCTCCATGATCCGTCGCACCTGCCTGCTCGCCGTGCTCGTCGGGGCGGCGCTGGCGCTGTCGGCGTGCGCATCGGATGATGGTGGCGGCACCGACTCGGCCGCAGCGTCCGCCCCGAGCGCCGACCTCGCCGCCTCAGAAGACCGGTGCGCATCTGATCCGGTCGACGGCTTCGGGTTCGATGCCTATGGAGGCTGGAAGGGGGAGACCCGACCGGCCACCGGCCGCTTCACGGTGGCCGAGCAGGGCGGTCGCTGGTGGTTCTTCACCCCCGCGGGCAACGCCTTCTACGCCAACGGCCCCACGGGGATCGACAGCGCCGGCGACACCATCGGCGACACCGATCGCTCCCCCTACAACGAGGCCATCCTGGCCCGCCACGGCTCGACCGAGGCCTGGGCCGCGGCCACGCTCGACCGCTTGTGCGACCTGGGCATGCACAACGTCGGAGGATGGATCAGCGTGGAAGAGGTCCAGGCGTGGCCCGAACGCATCCCCTACACGGCCAACGTCGACCTCTATCGAGCCCTGCCTGCGGTCACCACCGGTCCGCCCGCCCTGCGACCGCGCGTCGACCCCTTCGTGCCCGACGCCGCCGCCCTCCTCGACACCGCCCTGGCCGGCTCCGATGCCGAGCGCTGCGCGGCCGACGACTGGTGCCTCGGCACGTTCGTGGAGAACGAGGTGCCCTACGCCCCCAACATCACCGCGGCCGGCAGCCACCTCGACGTCTACCTGTCGCAACCGCCCGACGCCCCGGGCAAGGCCGCGCTCCAGGACTTCTTCGAGGCCGAGTACGGCGGCGTGGCCGCGTTCAACGACGTGTGGGGCACCGCCCTCGCCGACTGGGCGCAGTTCCAGCAGCTCACCTCGCTGGGCGACTGCCCGCCCGCCGGTGGCCTGGCCGACGAGGCCTGCCTGATCGGCGAGCCGCGCACGCGCACGCTCGACCGCTTCGCCTTCGAGGCCGTGGTGGCCGGCCGGGTGGCCACGTTGGCTGACGAGGCCCTCGATCGATTGAACCCCGAGATACTCAACCTCGGGCCGAGGCTCGTCGCCGGGCCGACCACCGTCGAGGTGCTCCAGGCCATGGCCGCCCCCGTCGACGTGGTGTCGGTCAACGACTACGACGCCGAGGAGCTCGTCGGCGCCATGCTCACGCCAGCCATCAGCACCGCACTCGACGAGATGCACGTGTTCGCCCTCGACCCGTTCGAGCGCCTCGACGACATCGCCGAGATCACCGGCAAGCCCGTGTTCGTGAGCGAGTGGTTCTACCGCCAGGCCCGACCGGGGATGGCGAGCATCCCCGTCGGCCTCCCCGAACGACCCGACGCCGAGTCTCGTGCCGCCGCCGTGGAGGAGTTCGTCGGCGAGCTCCTCGTCCGACCGAACGTCGTCGGCTTCGCCTGGTTCCAGTGGCAGGACCAGCCGATCGAGGGTCGAGGCGATGGCGAGAACCAGCTCATCGGCATCGTCGACGTCGACGACGACCTGAACCAGCCCCTCGCCGACATCCTCGCCCGCCTCAACGCCGACATCATCCCGACCCGAGCCTCCCCACCCTGACCCCCGAGCCCCAGCGAACCGGTGGACGTTGATGCGCGTCTGACCGTCACAACGTCCACCGATTCGGTGGGGGGTGTGGCTGGGGGGTGTGGCTGGGGGGTGTGGCGGGGGCCGGAGTCGGGGAGTAGCGGGTGGACGCCGTACCCTGTCGGGATGGCCGTGACCATCCTGACGCCCGCCACGCAGCTCGCCACCGGCGCGGTGGCGGTGGGGCGGCGACGGCTGGCCACGTCGGTCCGCCAGCTCGTGGCCGGCGACGCCCCCATGATCCGCGACCTCTCGAAGCCGGTGACCGGCGACCCGGGGCTGTTCGGTCCTGACAGCGTCACCTGGCGCATCCACGCCGACGCCTGCATGTTCGTGGCCGGGGTGCGCGCCCTGCTGCTGCAGACCATGCACCCGCTGGCCATGGCCGGCGTGGCCGACCACTCGGGCTACCGCGAGGATCCGCTCGGCCGCCTCAGCCGCACCGCTCACTACGTCGGCGTCGTCAGCTACGGCACCACCGATCAGGCCACCGACGTGATCTCGATGGTCAAGCACGTCCACGAGCACGTGGTCGGCACCGCCCCCAACGGCCGCCACTACGAGGCCAACGACCCGCACCTGCTGCTGTGGGTGCACCACGCCCTGACCGACTCCTTCCTCCGCACCTACCAGCGCTACGGCGCCGAGCCGCTCACCGAGGCCGACGCCGACCGCTACGTGGCCGAGCAGGCTGTGCTCGCCGACCTGTTCGGCGCCGAGTCGGCCACCACCTCGGTGGCCGAGCTCGAGGCGTGGTTCCGGGCCGAGGCCCCGCAGTTGTGGGCCGGCCCGCAGGCGCGGACTGCCGCCCGCTGGCTGCTGGCGCCTCCGCTCCCCCTCGCCGCCCGGCCGCCCTACGTGATCGTCGTGGCCGCGGCCATCGGCCTCCTTCCGCCGTGGGTCCGCGGCCAACTCCGGCTCCCGCTGGCCTACGGGATCGATCCGCTGCTGGTGCGCCCAGCCACCCGATCCGCGCTGTCGGCCCTGTCGTGGATCATGGGCGGCTATCCCGTCGAGCGCGCCAGCACCTTCGCCGAAGCTCCCGACGCGGCGTGAGCGCGTGAGAACCCGCCACGCGGCCCGCACCCGCGCCGCATTGCTCACCGGCCGCGTCGTGGCCGGCGCGTCACGCCGAGCCGGGCAAGGCACCGGAAGCGTCATCGGCGGTCGGGCCTCGCTGCTCGTCGAACCCGACCTGCTGGCCACCCTGGCCCGCGGTCAGCGAGTCGCCCTGGTCAGCGCCACCAACGGCAAGACCACGATGACCCACTTGCTGTCGGCCGCTGTGCGAGCAGCCGATCCGGCCGCACGCGTGGCCACCAACGCCGAGGGCGCCAACATGGGCCCCGGCCTGGTCGCGGCCCTCGGCGCCACGCCCGACGCCACCACCGCTGTGCTCGAGGTCGACGAGCGCTGGTTGGCCACGGTGCTGGCCGACGTCGGCCCCGCCGTCGTCGTGCTCGGCAACCTCAGCCGCGACCAGCTCGACCGCACCCAGGAGGTGCGAACCATCGCCGACGGCTGGCGCGACGCCCTCGGCCGTCTGCCCACCCACGCCGTGGTGGCCAATGCCGACGACCCCCTCGTGACGTGGGCCGCCGACGGTGCGCCGCGCACCGTGTGGGTGGCCCCCGGTCCGCTGTGGACGCTCGACGCCGGCGGCTGCCCCTCGTGCGCCGGACGCATCGAGTTCACCGACACCACGTGGCGGTGCCGCTCGTGCTCCTTCGCCCGCCCCGATCCCGACGTGTGGCTCGACGGCAACGACCTCGTGTGGGCCGACGGCCGACGGCTCACCCTCGACCTGGGCCTGCCCGGTCGTGCCAACCGGGCCAACGCCGCCCTGGTGCTGGCGGCCGCCGACGCCATGGGCCTCGACGTCGACGCCGCCGCCCACGCCCTGCGCAGCGTCCGCGATGTTGCCGGCCGTTACCGCCAGGCCGACGTGGGCGGGGCCGACGTGCGCTTGCTGATGGCCAAGAATCCGTCGGGCTGGCAGGAGGCCATCGACATGCTTCGGCCAGCGCCGGTGCCGCTCGTGGCCGCCATCAACGCCCGCATCGCCGACGGGCGAGACCCGTCGTGGCTGTGGGACGTGCCCTTCGAGCACCTCACCGACCGGTTCGTCGTGGCCGTGGGCGACCGCAAGCACGATCTGGCCGTGCGCCTGGCCTACGCCGAGGTCGAGCACGCCGTGGCCCGCGACCTGATCGACGCCGTGCGCCTCCTGGCCGAGCGGGCGGCCGACGGCGTCGACTACCTCGGCAACTACACCGCCTTCCAGGACGAGCTCGACGAGGTCGGGCGATGAGCGGAGCCGACACCTCGTCCACGGTGCGCATCGCTCTGCTCTTCCCCGAGCTGCTCGGCACCTACGGCGACGGCGGCAACGCCGTGGTGCTGGCCAAGCGACTCTCGTGGCGCGGCATCCCGGCGGAGATCGTCACGGTGGCCGCCGGCAGCACCGTGCCCGACTCGTGCGACCTCTACCTGCTCGGCGGCGGCGAGGACGGCCCGCAGGTGGCCGCCGCCAACGAGCTCGGCCTCGATGGCCCGCTGCACCGCGCCGTGGCCGGCGGGGCCGTGCTGTTCGCCGTGTGCGCCGGCATGCAGATCACCGGACGGGCCTTCCTCGGCGCCGACGGACAGCCCCAGCAAGGCCTCGGCCTGCTCGACTGCGTCACCCGCCGCACCAGCGAGCCCCGTGCCGTGGGCGAGCTGGTGGTCGAGCCCGATCCACTGTGGGGCCTCGAGCGGCTCACGGGCTTCGAGAACCACGGTGGGCGCACGAAGCCCGGCGCCACCGCCCAGGTGCTCGGCCGGGTCACGGCCGGCGTCGGCAACGGCTCCGTCTCGGTCGACGCCGATGGCCAGGCCAGCGAGGGCATCCTCGCCCACGTCGGCGACGGCTGGGTGCTGGGCACCTACCTGCACGGACCGGCCCTGGCCCGCAACCCCAGCCTGGCCGACCTGCTGCTGCGGTGGACCACCGATGCCGAGCTGGCACCGCTGCCCGAGGTCGACGACGAGGCCGCACGCCTGCGCGCCGACCGGTTCGTCGCCATCGACGCCGGCCGCCTCGACGGCGTGGCCCACAAGACGCTGCGCGACCGGATCCTCCGCCGCAACTGACGCCGCTCCCGGCCACGGGTCCGGCCGATGAGGTACGGCCCCAGCCAGTCGTGCCAAGGTTGTTGGCCCGTCGAACGACACCGCCGGCCTCAGGAGCCGAGCCGAGAGGCGAGGCGACCCATGTGACGGGCCCTGTCGAGCGAAGCGAGACGAGAACTCCACCGTCGACAGGTCCACCTATCCGCTAGCCCCCGCAGGAGCTCTCGTGGCAAAGCAGCAAGCGAAGAAGGGCGGTCGGGTCACCGCCAAGGGGACCAAGCCGCCGGAGAAGGCGCCTCGCTCCCCCAAGGCCCCCGGCGCGAGCAGCCCGGCCGAGGCCGCCGGCTCGCCCAACCGACAGATCCGTCGCTCCGGCAGCGTCGGCGAGCAGCCGTCCGAGCCCAACGCCGGCCGCATGAAGCTCATCCTCGGCATCGGTGGCGCCGTCAGCGTTGCCCTGCTCGTGGCCACCATCGTGCTGTTCGGGGTGAGCGGCACGACCATCGGCATCATCGGCACGGTGGCCGGCGTGCTCGGCAGCCTGGCCGTCAGCACCGGCAAGACGTGGTTCGCCGACAAGGGGCGCTACGTGGCCATCGGCATCGGCGCCGTCGGTGTCGCCTTCTTCGGCTTCGGGATCTCGGGCGTCACCGACGTGCACTGGCCCGCCGCCGCCCTCATCGGCTGCGGATTGGGTGCGTTCCTGGTCGAGGTGTCGTCGCAGCAGATGACCCCGCCGCAAGGCCCGCCGGCGGCGGCCGTCGCTCTGCTGCGGCGCAGCAACGCCCAGGAGATCCCCGTCCCCGCCGCCGGCAACTGCGTGTGGGCCATGCCCGACGGGAAGATCGTCGTCATCATCGGCGCCAGCGTGCCCGACGGCACGACGGCCGACGACGTCGTCACCAACCGCAACGTCCGCACCAGCCGCCAGCGGGCCACGATGGTCCAGCGTCGCTTGGCCGGCCTGCGCACCGAGTCGGGCCTCATCTGCGTGGTCGACCAGCCCATCACCACCGTGCGCGACGGTGACGACACCATCTGCTCGGCCACCGGCCTCAACCGCGCCCTCTCCCGCTGAGGCACCCACTCGCTTGATCCCAACCGTTTCGGGCAAGTAATCCCTGCCAGACAGGGCCATAGTTGCCCAAAACCATGGGGGTGGGCGTGGGGCGGCGCCTAGCCTGGTCGGCGTGTTCCGTCCGTGCATCGACCTCCACGAGGGTCACGTCAAGCAGCTCGTCGGTGGCACCCTGACCGATGACGGCGCCACCACCAACTTCGTGGCCGACCAGCCCGCCGGGTGGTTTGCGTCGCGCTTCCGCGACGACGGCCTCGTCGGCGGCCACGTCATCAAGCTCGGCCCCGGCAACGACGAGGCCGCCCGCCAAGCGCTCGCCGCGTACCCGGGCGGCCTCCAGGTCGGCGGCGGCATCAACGCCGACAACGCCGTCGAGTGGCTCGAGGCCGGAGCCAGCCACGTCATCGTCACCTCGTGGCTGTTCGACGGCCCGACCCTCGACCCCGACCGCCTCGCCGCCCTCGTGGCCGCCGTCGGCCGCGAGCGGCTCGTGCTCGACCTCAGCTGCCGCCGCCGGGGAGACGAGCACGTCGTGGTCACCGATCGGTGGCAGACGTTCACCGACCTCGTCGTGTCGCCCGACGCCCTCGAAGACCTGGCCGGGCACTGCGCCGAGTTCCTCGTGCACGGGGTCGACGTCGAAGGGCTCGCCCAGGGCATCGACACCGACCTGGTCCAGCTGCTGGCGGCGTCGAGCCCGATCCCGACCACCTACGCCGGTGGCGCCCGCGCGCTCGACGACCTCTCGCTGGTCGAGCGCCTGGGTGGAGGCAGGATCGACCTCACCATCGGCTCGGCCCTCGACCTGTTCGGCGGCCACGGTGTGCGCTACGACGACGTGGTGGCCTGGAACCGCCGGAAGGCGAGCCGGCCCCGGTGACCGAGCCCGTCCGCCTCTGCTTCGTGTGCCTCGGCAACATCTGCCGATCGCCGACGGCCGAAGGCGTGATGCGCCACCTCGTCAACCGCGCCGGGCTGGCCGACCACATCGAGGTCGACTCGGCCGGCACCGCCGGCTGGCACACGGGCGACGCACCCGACCGCCGAGCCACGGTCGAGGCCGCAACCCGCGGCATCGACCTTTCGCGGCTCCGCGGCCGGCAGTTCCACACCGGCGACCTGGCGTGGTTCGACCTGGTGCTGGCCATGGACGAGTCGAACCGCACCGACCTCCGCGACCTGGCCACCACGCCGGCCGAGCGCGCCAAGATCCACCTGCTGCGGGCCTTCGACCCGGCCAGCGACGGCGACGGGCTCGACGTGCCCGACCCGTACTACGGCGGGCCGGACGGGTTCCGACAGGTGTTCGACCTGCTCGAAGCCGCCTGCACCGGGCTCCTCGCCCACATCGCCGCCGACGTCGGCTGACCGATCTGCCAGGCCGCTGAGGAAGGCATGCGGATTCTTCGCTACCGTGTCGGAACGCCTCCACCGGCGACCGAGCCGGGGCGGATGTTCGCAAAGGGGAAACCATGAAGAAGCTCTTCCGTCCACGCAACCTGCTCATCCTGTTCGGCATCGGCATCGTCGTCGGCATCGTGCTGTCGAAGAAGAACTCAGCCCCGGCCCCCACCTACCCCGACCCGTGGGCCACCCCGGCCACCACGCCCAAGGCCACCGAGACGCCCGACGGCGAAGCCGCACCGTCCGCCAACGGCTCGGGCTCGTCCGAGACCGAAGCCGCGGAAGCCTGATCACCACCTCGGCTCCCCGACAGGAACGCACATGAAGCTCGGGTTGATGTGGGGCTATTGGGGCGCGGGCCCGCCTCCGGGGATCGTTCCGATCACCCAGGAGGCGGAGCGCCTCGGGTTCGACTCGGTGTGGACGGCCGAGTCGTGGGGTTCCGACGCCTTCACGCCCCTCGCCTACCTGGCCGGGCAGACCAGCACCATCAAGCTGGGTACGAGCGTCGTGCAGCTGTCGGCCCGCACGCCCACGGCCACGGCCATGGCCGCGCTCACCCTCGACCACCTGTCGGGCGGCCGGGCCATGCTCGGCCTCGGCGTGTCCGGCCCCCAGGTCGTCGAGGGCTGGTACGGCCGGCCGGCCACCAAGCCCCTGGCCCGCACCCGCGAGTACGTCGAGATCATCCGACGCGTGCTGGCCCGCGAGGCGCCGCTCGAGTTCGACGGGCAGTTCTACCAGCACCCCTACACCGGCCCCGGGGCCACCGGCCTGGGCAAGCCGCTCAAGGCCATCACCCACCCGCTGCGCGCCGACCTGCCCATCTACCTCGGTGCCGAGGGGCCGAAGAACGTGGCCATGGCCGCCGAGATCGCCGACGGCTGGCTGCCGCTCTACTACTCGCCTTGGCACCAGGACGTCTACGCCGACTCGCTGGCCGGCGCCGGGCCCGACTTCGACATCGTGGCCGGCGTGATGCTCAACATCGCCCCGACCGTGGCCGAAGGCCTCGCCCCCGTGAAGATGATGCTGGCGTTCTACATCGGCGGCATGGGCGCCAAGGGCCAGAACTTCCACACCCACTTGATGGGTCGCTTCGGCTACGAGGACGAGGCCACGAAGATCCAGGAGCTGTTCTTCGAAGGCCGACGCGACGAGGCCTACGAGGTCGTGCCCGACGAGTTCGCCGACGCCATCTCGCTGGTGGGCCCGCCCGAGCGCATCGCCGAGCGCGTCGGTGCGTGGGAAGACAGCCCGGTGAGCACGCTGCTCGTGTACTCCCCCGGCAACGTCGAGACGCTCCGCACCATCGCCGAGCTCGTGCTGTGACCACAGGCGCCGCCCGGACATGACCGCGGTCCGACCCACGGTCGCCTCGGCGCGCTCGCTCGACCACGTGACCGGGCTCGACGGCCTGCGCGGCGTGGCCGTGCTGGCCGTGCTCGCCTTCCATGGCGGCGCGGGCTGGGCCCGCGGCGGCTTCGGCGGCGTGTCGCTGTTCTTCACGCTGAGCGGCTTCCTCATCACGAGCCTGCTGGTGCGCGAGGCCGACACCGGCGACGGTGTCGGGCTGCGCCGGTTCTGGTCGCGGCGCTTCCGTCGGCTGCTGCCGGCGGCCGTGGCGGCCGTGGCGTTGGCCGTCGGGCTCGTGGTGCTCGCCGGCGGGGCGTCGGCTGCCCTGCGGGCCGACGCGCTGGCCTCGCTCACCTACGTGGCCAACTGGCGGTTCGTGATCACCGGGCAGTCCTACGCCGCCCTGTTCGCCGAGCCCAGCCCGCTGCTGCACATGTGGAGCCTGGCCGTCGAAGAGCAGCTCTACCTCGTGCTCCCCCTGCTGGTGGCGCTGGTGGCCCGGCGCGGATCGGCCGACAACCTCCCCACCCGCGTGGCCGCCGTGTTGCTGGTGGCGGCGGGGGCCGCCACCGCCCTGGCCATCAGCGGGGTGCTCAGCACGGACCGGGCCTACTACGGCACCGACGTCCGCGCCGCCGAGGTGGCGGTCGGCGGCCTGCTGGCCTGCGCCATCGCCCGCCGGCCGTTCGCCGCCCCGTTCGCCTCGGGCACCACCAGACGACTCCTGGCCGCGGCCGGACCGTTGGCTCTGCTTGCCCTGCTCACGTCCTGGTGGGTCGTCGAGCGCAGCGACGCCCTCGTCGTGCGCGGCGGCCTGACCATCCATGCGCTGCTGGCCGCCACGGTCGTCGCTGCCGTGCTCGTGCCCGGCGCACCGCTCACCCGAGCCATGTCGTGGCGACCGCTGGTCGGGCTCGGCCTCATCTCCTACGGCGTCTACCTCTATCACTGGCCGCTGTTCTGGTGGCTGTCTCCCGAGCGCACCGGGCTCGACGGCGTCGCCCTCGCCGGGGTGCGCCTGGCCGCCACCCTCGCCGTCGCTCTGGCCTCCTACAAGCTGCTCGAGCAACCGGTGCGCACGGGCCGCTGGCCTCGACCGTCGGTAGCCACCTGGCTGGCGCCGGCCACCGTGGTGGTCGTGGCCGCCGCCGTCGTGCTGGTGCCGGTGGCGTCCACCGACGGCGGCAGCGGCGCCCTGGCCTCCGGCGCGGCCGGCATGCTGGCCGACACCACCGATGTGCTCGGGCCGGTGGCCGTGCCGGTGGCCGCCGACGGGTCATCGACGAGCACCAGCGCACCCGCCGCCACCAGCACGACGGTCGACGCCGGCCCGCCCTCCACCGCCATCCCGGCCGAGCCGCTGCGGCTGGTCGTGGTCGGCGACTCGACCGCCGTCTACCTGGCCCCTGCGCTGAACGACTGGGGCACGCAGACCGGGGCGTGGCGCGCCGCCGGCTACGCCCGCCTCGGCTGCGGCATCACCCGACTCCCCGAACGCACCCACCTCGGCCACCGCTTCCCCACCCAACCCGAGTGCCTCACGTGGGAGCAGGACTGGTCGTCCATGCTCGACGAGGTCCAACCCGACGTCGTGGTCGTGGCCGTGGGCTGGTGGGACGCCGTCGACAGCGTGCTGCCCTCGGGCGGTGAGCCCGTCGGCCCCGGCGACCCGGCCTACGACGACTACCTGTTCGCCGAGGCGTCGGCCGCCGCCGACCTCCTGCACCGCACCGGTGCGCCGGTGCTGTGGCTGGAGACGGCACCGGTGTTCCCCCGCAACGACGACTCGGGCCGGTACGACAACGGCGCCAGCGAGCCCGAGCGCCTCCTTCGGGTCGACGAGATCGTGCGCGACGTGGCCGCCACCCGGCCGTGGCTGCAGGTCGTCCCCTATCGCCAGCTGTACGAGACGTGGCCCGACGGCGCGGCCGACACCGCCCTGCGCCCCGACGGCCTGCACGTCGATGGAACCGAGGGCCGCGGGGTCGTGGGCACGTGGCTCGGCCCGCACCTGCTCGCAGCCTGGCGCACCGCCGGCGGCGACAGCGTCCAGTAGCCCTCGCGCTAACGTCATCTCCATGTCGAAACATCGGGAAGCGCACCCCCTCCGCGCCCTGTTGGCCATCGCCCTCGTCGGCGCCACCACCGCGCTGGCGCCGTCGGGAGCCGCGTCGGCCGTGCCCCTTCCCGACGACCCGATCTGCACCGACTCGGCACACACGCCGGCGAACCATCGGCCCAACGCGCTCTCCGCCGACGGCTCCACGCTCGTGCACTGGTCCGAGGAGGTCGACTCCCAGATGCTCCGGTTGGATGTGACCACCGGCGTGACCACGGCCATGCCGCGCGGCGTCATCCTCGACCTCTCGAACGACGGGCGCTACGCCCTCTACGCGGCCGAGCCGCCGGCCCCGGCACCCGCCGGCCCCATCCAGCTGTGGCGGTTCGACGCCGACACCGACGCCGTCGAGCTCGTGACGCCGAGCATCCTCGGCGGTCCGGCCAACGGCGACTCCTGGAGGGCCGGCGTCCTCTTCTTCCGGACCAAGCTCCAAGCGATGTTGAGCGACGACGGATCGGCCGTGGTGTTCGAGTCCGACGCCACCGACCTCGTCGCCGGGATGACCGAATCCGGCTACCACCAGATCTTCGTCCGCAACCTCGACAGCGACACCACCACCCTCGTCACCCGCAACGCCGAGGGCGACCAGGGCGACCACCGCTCGATCCTCCTCGACGCATCGGGGCCGGGCTTCGAGCACGTCCTCATGAACTCGCGAGCCTCGAACCTGGGCGGCGACGACGACGGCTGCCTGCTCGACCTCTACCTCGGCTCGGCCCCCACCGGCGCACCGGTCAAGGCGTCGCGAGCCAACGCCATCGCCGCCCTCGGTGACGAGGGCCTGACGTGGCAGTTGACCGATGCCGGCACGCTCCGCTGGTACACCGACGACGGCGTCTTCGACGAAGCGTCGGACACGACCTACGACATCGGCTTCTCCACCGCGTCGGGCCTCGAGATCACCACGTCGGGTGTCCGTCTGGCCGCCGACGGCCAGTCCGCCGCCTTCCGGGCCGAGTTCACCGAAGCCGCCGGACTCCCCCGCACCAGCGGCGTGTTCGTGCAGCACCTGCCCACCGGGGCCATGACCGCCATCGACTTCGATCCGCCCGCGTCGTTCGGGGCTCCGGCGGGATTCCTGGCGCTCGAGGCCGGCAACGAGCTGTACGTCGCCGAGCACCCCGACCTCGGCACCGCGACCACGCCGGCGCTGCTCACCCCCACGCTCGAGTCGAAGGCCGGTCGCTACGGCGAGCCGTGCAGCTGCACGGTCAACAAGATCGCCGAGTCCGGCGTCGTCATCTCGATGACCGGCACCAACCCGAACATGCTCACGACCTGGACCGGGGCGTTCTACGACACCGACGGCTACGTCCGCGATCGTCGACTCGTGTTCGCCGACGTGCTGATCACCCACCCGTTCGAGACCGAGATCCGCTGGCTGGCCGATGACGGCCTGTCCACCGGCTTCCGCAACGGCCGGTTCGAGCCCGCCTGGTCCCTGTCCCGCCAGGCCATGGCCGTGTTCCTCTACCGCTACGCCGGATCACCGAGCGGTGACGACCCGACCTGCGCCGTCCCGCCTGCGGTCGACGTCAGCACCAGCAATCCGTTCTGCGGCGAGATCGCCTGGCTCCTCGACCAAGGGATCGCTAGCAACACCGGACCGTTTCGACCCGTCGACCCAGTCTCCCGTCAGGCCACGGCCGCCTTCCTCTGGCGCATGGTCGGCGAACCGGCCGGACCGTTCCCCGACTCCGGCTTCACCGACGTCCCCGCCGACCACCCGTTCGCCACCGCCATCGCCTGGATGACGTCGGTCGGGATCACCAACGGCTACGCCGACGGCGGCTTCCACCCCACCAGCCCCGTCAGCCGGCAGGCCACCGCCGCCTTCCTGTCCCGCTACGACGCCCTCCCCTGATCGCCCACCCCACCCCACCCCACCCCACCCCCGTTTCGGGCAAGTACGGGCCCTCCCAGCGGGGTTTCCTTGCCCGAAACGGCAGTGCGGGAGGTCAGGTGCCGGTGAAGTTGGCCGGCCGCTTCTCGACGAACGCCTTGGGGCCCTCACGGGAGTCCTTCGACGCCATCACGCCCATGCCGATCTCCATCTCGATCTTGTAGGCCTCGGCCTCGGACAGGTTGGCGCACTCGACCGCGGCCCGCTTGATGCCCTGCACGGCCAGCGGCCCGTTGGCGGCCAGGCGCCGGGCGTAGTCGAGGGCGGCGTCGAGGGCCTGCCCCTCGGGCACGACCTTGTTGACCAGCCCGATGTCGAGGGCCTTGGCCGGCGTCATGGGCTCGCCCAACAACAGGATCTCCATCGCCGCGGCGTAGCCGATCTGGCGGGGCAGGCGCACCGACGTGCCGGCCATGGGGAACAGGCCGCGCTGCACCTCGCTCAGGGCGATGGCCGAGCCCTCGGCTGCCACCCGCAGGTCGCACGACATCAGCATCTCGAAGCCACCGGCGTAGCAGTAGCCCTCGACGGCCGCGACCAGCGGCTTGCGGAGGTAGTGCTCTTTCAGGAAGCCCTTGAAGATGAGCGTGAAGTCCTTGGTGATGCGCTCCTCGTACTCGTTCTCGGTCGGCTTGCCGGCCAGCATGGCGCCCACGAGACGGTCGAGATCAGCGCCGGCCGAGAAGGTCCCCCCGGCACCGGTGATGACGGCAACCCGGATGCCGGGGTCGGCGTCGATCATGTCCCAGGCGTCGCACAGCAGGCAGATCATCTCGGCGTTGAAGGCGTTGCGCTTGTCCGGACGGTTCAACGTGAGGGTGACGATGTGTCCGTCGCGCTCGACGAGGACGGCTGGTTCTGAGGTCATGGCTCCCCCTGGAGGTCGGCACCGCCCGACGGGAGCAGCGACGGCCAGACGCTACCAAGACCTGACGACCCATCAGAAACGGGCCGGGTCGGTGACCCGAACCCGTTCCTGCCCGATCATCCGTCGAAGTCACACGACCAAGAACCACTCGGACCGTCGGGCACCGAGAACGTACCGCTCGTCCCGTCGTCACCCATGGTGGCCTGACCGTCGTAGGTGTTCATGGTGGCTGTGTCCGACTGCCCGAGGCCATAGCCCACGACGGCGTCGGCCGTTTCGCCGGCCGCCATCCCCATCTCGACCACCAAGCTGAACACGCCCACTGGCGTTGGAGGATCAACCGTTGGTGGGGTGTTGAACCCCACGTCCGCCAGAGCCCGACGACGAACCCCCACCGTCCGATGCCCCATCGATCACCGTGGTGGATGACGACACGACCGCAGCGTCCCCAGCATCGGCGTCACTGCTACTGCTGCTGGAGCAGCCGGCGACGAACAAGGCAACGACGCCAACAGCCGCAAGGACGTGGGGACGACGGTGTGACAACGTAAACATCAATGCTCCTCATTCGATGATGGTGGATGGCAAGATATAACGAACGAGGCTTCCGTGCCGTCGAGCCCGAACAGCCCCGCGAAGCTGACACCGCCCCGATCGCGCAATCGTCGGTCGAGCTCGGCGAGCTCATCCGGCGAGAGGTCGTACCCGGCCAGCACCTCGGCCGGCGCCACCCGGAGACGGCATGCCAGCTGAGGATCGGCGGCGATGGCTGCAAGCAGCACAGCCAGGTCACCTCGATGGTCAGGCACCCGGTCAGCAGATCACGCCCGCAACCCCACGGTCGTGAGTGGTGACCACACAACCGGTTGGAGCCGAGCCACTCATTCCGTCAGAGCGATCAGCCCTTCGTCGCCGCCAGCGCCGCCGCCAGGTCTCCTCGGCCGGCCACCCCCAGCTTGATGAAGCTCCGATACAGGTGGTTCTCGACCGTTCGCTCCGACACGATCAGCATGCCGGCGATCTCCTTGTTGGATCGGCCCGCAGCCGCGAGCTGCGCCACCTCGTGCTCGCGAGCCGAGAGCGGACCCGGACGAGCCCGAGCCGCCAGCGGCGGCGTGGCCACCGAGCCCGTTTCGAGCAGCAACGACCCGACGCGGCCCTCGTTGTGCAGCGCGGCTCGTCGCTGTCCGGCACGCCGTCGCAGGCGCGCCGCCTCGGCATGCGCTTCGGCCGCGAACAGGGACGCTCCGATAGCTTCGAACGCCACTCCCGCCGCCTCGAATCCCCCGGCATCGGCGACCACCGCAGCCTGCACGTAGGCGATCC
>Ga0335397_10006156_pt1 | contig 15536 bp, 8 predicted proteins | sample MAT04_FD_205740 | JGI IMG/M metagenome (GOLD analysis project Ga0335397, IMG submission 205740) | Freshwater microbial communities from Lake Fryxell liftoff mats and glacier meltwater in Antarctica - MAT-04 (spades assembly) (version 2) ... | reverse complement strand
GCTTGGGCGGTTTGCGAGTCGGGATTCTTGATGTATTGCCCTTCGTCGAGAATCACCGCCAGCCACGGCACTTTGATGGCGGCTTCCGTCCACGACCGCAATTGCGTGTAGTTGATCACGCACAAGTCCGCCGTCGGCTCGATGCCCACGCGCACACGCAAATCGGGCGCGAAACGCGTCGCTTCGGCCTGCCAATTATCCATCACCGATTTGGGACAGACGACGAGGATGGGCCGCCCGGCGTGCTCGGGTTGGGCGCGCAGCCACGTCAACCACGTCAATGTCTGGACTGTTTTGCCCAAGCCCATGTCGTCCGCGAGGATGCCGCCGAACCGGTTGGTGCTGAGATACGCGAGGAAATGATACCCCTCGACCTGATACGGTCGCAGCTCGGCCCGGATCTCCGCCGGGACGGGCGGGGTGACGCGGGTTTGCAGGGCGTCGGCACGGCGGCGGATGTCGGCGACTTGCGCGGCCGGCAGCAGTTGCGTGGCGGCATCGTCGGCGAGTTGGAGCGCGTGCAGACGTTGCGGCGCGGAGGTGAAATCCTGCGCGCTCAAGCCGAGCCGGGCGAGCGATTCATCTTGTTCGGCCGTGATGTTGAACTGGAGCCGGCGCCAGCCGTATTTGTCGAGCCGGACCCAGCCGCCGCGCGCGTCGAGCAGGAGTTTGGTTTCGACGGCGGTCAATTTCGTGTCGGCCACATCGAGCACCACTTTCAGATCAAACCAGTCCACGCCCGCCGGGTCGCATTCCAGGCGGACTTGGCCGACGATGGGCGCTTCGCGGAAGCTGGCGAGCGCCGGCGCCAGCAACACCTCGTAGCCCGGCGGAATCGTGGCCAGCCAATGCGCGAAGGTGTCGGGAAACTTTTTGGAGAGCCGCAGGTACCATTGTTGTGCGTAACTGTCCCAGCGCAAGCCGAGCGGGCTGAGCAGGGTCGGCACTGGTTGGAGGGCGGCGCGGTCGAAAATTTCAATGACGCCGTCGCGCGGTGGCGGGGAGAGTTTTGGGTTTTGGAGCAACCAGCCGCCGATCGTGTAGTGCTCGGCGTGTTCGCCGTCGCGGGTGGCGGCGGTCGCGTCGAGGAACAAGGTCTCGGTCGCGGCGCCCGGGTGGCTGGGTTTGAGGGCGCAACGAAACGTGACGACCAACGACACGCGCCGGGTGCGTTGTTGGAGGCGCGGCGGCAGTTCCATGCCCAGCCCGGTCAGAAATTCGATGCCGTCCCGCGCTTCCATAGCCGGCGCGGGGATTTTCAGTTCGGCGGCGATTTTACCGGCTTCTTTCCACGGAGGCGGGCCGGGTTGGATGGTGTTGTTCGTCAGATAGAGCGGCGGCAGACCTTCGAGGACGGTGAGAATCGGCGGCGCGGGTTGGCCGGCAGGGGTGACGAGGCGGAGTCGATAATCTTCGGACGCGCTGGGCGCCGGCTTCAAGTCCCAGCGCAGCGGTTCGGTGAGCCGGGTGAATGGTTGGTGATCGGTCGTGAGGATGCGGCCGGCCAGTTCCGGCTGGCTCAGCCACGCGCGGAGAAGTTGGCGGACATCGGGTTCGTGCAAGTCAAGGCCGGCATGGCGGCCATAAACCCAGCGGAGCGCGATGCTTTGCCAGAGCGCGGCGGCAGCCGGGACGACGGTGAGGGTGCCGGTTTGGAATGCTTCGGCGAGTTGTTTAAGTTTGGCCGGTTTAGCGAGCTGAAAGTCGGCGGCATCACCCAGTTTGAATTCGATGAGGAGCGTCCGGCCTTTGACAACCAGCCGCGCGTCGAGGGGCCCGGCGAAGGCCGGGCCGGTGGTGTCGGATTGGACGCGTTCACGGAGTTCACCCTGCCAGCGGGCGATTTCTTTTTGGCGACGGTGCGCGGTGACGAGCAGCGTGATGCGCTCGCGGTCGGCCAGCGATTTCATGAAGGCCGGCACGGGCAGACCTTGTTCTTCGAGGCCGTAGGCGAGGAGCCGCCAGAATTCGACCACGTCGGCGGGGGCGCGATCCCACAAATCGAGCGCGGTGTAGTGGGTGGGGTTGCGATTGGGGAAAAGTTGTTGGAGGTCCCACCACGAAACGACTTGCTGGTAGCGGAGCCGGTTGTGGAGTTCCTGAATGCGCTGGGTGAAGGCGCGTTCTTCTTTTTTCAAAGGACGCTCCAGCGCGGCGGCGAGGGCGTCGTCCAGTGTGGGCGCGGGCGGTAGGGGGATGTGGACGGGCGCGGTGACTTTGAGGAGCCGGTGATCTTTCAAGAGGGTGAGGGTGGCCGCCACGCCGTGTTTGCAGTCCTGGCCGACCGGACAGGTGCAGTCGGTGAACCACTCGCCGTTTTCTTCGTAAAGGCTGACGTCGTACATCTGGGCGCCTTGAACGTGCGCGAGGTATTCGATGCCGGGTGTCACGGTGCGGAGTTGGCGAACCGCGCCGGTCGAAAAATAGCGCTCGCCGCGGCGCCGAGTTTCCATCGGCACTTCCTGCAAGAAGGCCATCGCGGCGCGAACGTCTACGAGCGGCGCGGGGCCGTTGGATGGGGCGTCTGACACAGGGTGTTTGTAGGCAATACCGGCGCGCATGGCAAGGCCGGGCGGGGACGGGGTGGAGATTTATGTATGATTCGCGGCTGGATTTGGTATGCCCGTTTTCCATGGTTAGGTTTCGACCGCAGTTGTGGGAGGCGTTGCGCGGGTATAACCGCGAGACGTTGGTGGCGGACTGCGTGGCCGGGGTGACGGTGGGGGTGGTGGCGTTGCCGTTGGCGATCGGGTTTGGGATCGCGTCGGGGGTGACGCCGGCGCAGGGGTTGTGGACGGCCATTCTGGGCGGGTTTTTGATTTCCGCGTTCGGAGGCAGCCGGGTGCAGGTGGGTGGGCCGACGGGCGCGTTCGTGCCGTTGCTGGCCGGGATCGTGGCCGGCTATGGGTATGGCGGGTTGGCGGTGGCGACGTTGATGGCGGGAGTGATTTTGGTGTTGATGGGGGTGTTGCGGTTGGGGTCGTTGATCAAATTTATCCCGTACCCGGTGACGGCGGGGTTCACGAGCGGGATTGCGGTCATTATTTTTGTGGGGCAGGTGAAGGAGTTTCTGGGTTTGGGGATTGCGCTGCCCCGGCATACGCCGCATCAAATCGCGGCGGTCTGCGCTCATCTCAGCGAGACGCAGTGGCAGACGGCGGGGTTGGGTTTGCTGGCGTTGGTGATTTTGTTCGCCTGGCCCAAACGATGGGCGCGCGTGCCGGCTTCGATGGTGGCGTTGGTGGTGACGACGGTGTTGGTGGCCGGTTTGCAGTTGGATGTGCAGACGATTGGGTCGAAGTTCGGCGGGATTCCGCGCGGGTTGCCGCCGTTGGCGTGGCCGACGGTGGATTTTGCGATGGTGCAAGCGTTGCTGTTGCCGGCGTTAACGATTGCGATGTTGGGATCCATTGAGTCGTTGTTGTCGGCGATTGTGGCCGATGGGATGACGGAGTCGCGGCACGATTCCAATCAGGAGTTGATCGGTCAGGGGTTGGCCAACATCGTGGTGCCGTTTTTTGGCGGTATCTCGGCGACGGGGGCAATTGCGCGGACAGCGACAAATGTCCGTAGCGGGGCGCGGACGCCGGTGGCGGGGTTGGTGCATGCGTTGACGTTGTTGGTGGTGGTGCTGGTGGCGGCGCCGCTGGCGACCCATATTCCGCTGACGGCGTTGAGCGCGGTGTTGTTCGTGGTGGCGTTGCGGATGGGGGAGTGGGAGAATTTTCCGGAGATGTGGCGTGGGCCGAAGAGCGATTTTGGGGTGTTGGTGACGACGTTCGCGCTGACGGTGGTGTTCGATCTGACGATCGCGGTGGGGGTGGGGTTGTTGATGGCCGGTGTGTTGTTCGTGCGACGGATGGAGGAGATCACGCAGATCAAGTTGGTCACGCCGGAGAGCGAGATGGACCAAGGCGGGGATTCGATTCGGGATAAGGCGGTGCCGGCGGGGGTGTTGGTGTATCGGATCGAGGGGCCTTTCTTTTTTGGCGCGGCGGAGAAGCTGGAAGCGGCGTTGGGCAGGCATGCGGCCGTGCCGCAGGTGGTGATTTTCCGGATGCGGAATGTGCCGGCGGTTGATGCGACGGGATTACACGCGCTGGAGGTGATGTTGGATAAGTTTCGGCGGAAGGGGACGCAACTGGTGCTCAGCGGCATGCAGCCGCAACCGATGAAGGTATTGTACGAGACCGGCTTCGTGGATCAGATCGGCTTGGACAACATCTGCCCGAACCTTGATGGGGCGTTGGTGCGGGCGCGGGAGTTGGTCGCCGCGACTCAGTAAACGTCGTCAATATCCTTCTTCGCTTGGTTGGCGGAGGGGACTTCGATACCTTTGATGTCGCCGCCCTTGCCCTTGTCTTTCTCGTCTTCCTTGGGCGCGTAGTAGTAGCCGCGGGTGTAGTAGCTGTAGTAGTACGGGTAGTAGTGGTAGTAACCCACGCGGCTCGGTTCGAGGTTGTTGAGGATGAAGCCGATGATTTTGGCGCCGCGACCGGCGGCCGTCATTTTGGCAACGCGGACATAGCGGCGCGAGGTGCGACCGGCCCAGATGACCAGCATCACACCGTCCACCGCCGAACCCAGAATGGAACTGTCAGCGATCCCCATGACGGGTGGGCCGTCGAACACGACGCGGTTGTAGTTTTTGTGGGCCCAATCGAGAAATTCTTTCAGCCGCCAGCCTAACAGCAACTCCGCCGGATTCGAGGGATACGAGCCGGTGGTGATGACGTCGAGCTTGGGAACTTCGGTGTGCCGGACGACTTCTTCCGGGGTGGCCTCGCCCAAGAGCACATCCGCCAAACCGCGGGCGCGCTCGTAACCAAAATATTTATTCACTTCACCGCGCCGCAAATCAGCGTCCACCAAGAGGACGCGGTCTTCGACTTGTGAGAAGCCGATGGCCACATTGACGCCTGTGGTGGTTTTGCCTTCCCGGGGCACGGCGCTGGTAATCAGGATCGACCGAAGTTTTTCACGCGGGGTGGAAAAGAGAATCGCGGAACGCACCACCCGGTACGCCTCCGATACGCCGCCTTGCTGCTTTAGTTTATCCAGCCGGTGCGCGCTGAGGTCTTCCGGGTCCCACTGGGCGGCGGGAATCATCCCCAAGAACGGCAACTGCAACTCGCGCTCCACATCTTCGGCCAGCTTGATCGAGTCATCAATGTATTCAATGAAGAACGCCAATGCCAAACCGAGGCCCAACCCAAAACCGGCGGCCACCATCATGCCTTTCGATTTCTTGGGATAAATCGGTTCGGGTTCCAGAATCGCCGGCTCGAGCACGGAAATGGCGCGGGCATTAAACCCTTGTGACACATCAATCTTCATCAACTGACTGAGTAGCGCGTTGTGCAGCGTTTTGATGCGTTCCGTATCATCGGCCATCGTCCGCATTTCCAAGTAGCTGGCGCTTTCCGACAAGACCTTCTGACTCATTTGGTCGAAGGCTTCTTTCAGCTGGTCATACCTGCGTTGGGCAAACTGAATGTCGGCTTCGGCGCTCTCGCGAACGAACTCGACTTCGATATTGATCTGCGCAGTTACATCGGCCACCAGCCGTTCGTTTTGCGCGATCGCGGGGTGCTTGTCACGATAGACCTTCTTCATCTCGTCCAATTTGGATTGCTGAAAATGACGCTCGCGTTCAAGGTCGAGTAGCTTACGAGCTCGCGACTCCGACAGTGCGAAGATATTGGGACGCCGACTGCTCTCCCCCTCTTTCTGGGCGGCATCTGGCAACTGAGTAAAGGGTCCCTGCGATCCGGGCGCGTTCATGGCTGTCGAGTTGGTGTTCGCAGCACCGCCGAAGAAATTTTGGGGCTGTAAGCCCGGATCCAATTCCATCCCCAAAGCCGGTGCTGTCGCAGGAAACGATGCGGTGCCGGCTTCGCTGGCTGGTGTTTGAGCGGCGGTTGGTTGCGAAGCTTCCGCCGTCAACAGCGAGACGAGTTTGGGAATGCTGGGGCGCGATTCGATCTGTTGCTTCAACGCATGCGCATTGGCCAACGAACTGGCGGCATCGCCCATTTCTTGCATCACCCGCCAAAACTGCCACTGAAAAACCGATTGCTGCGTGTCAATGTTCGTGATGTTTCGTTCCTTCGCAAACGCCAGCATCCGCTCTTGGGAACTCTTCAACTCTTGCGAGAGACGATTGATCTCGCGCGTCATCGTCAAGAGCGCCGCTTCCGCGCCTTGGGCGCGCAGTTCATCGCGATAACGCAAAAACTCGTCGGCCAAGGCATTGCCAAAGTCTTTCGCAAAATCCTTCGAGGTGCTGTCCACGGAAATGGCAATGATATCGGATCCGCGAACGGGTGCGACCGTGAGGCCATTCAACAACTCCGCGATTTCATCCGGCGTCTTCTTCAAGCGTTGCTGGACGCGCTTCAGCATGGTCTGACTGCGCATGATATCCACTTGGGTGCCGTAGAACGTCCGTGCGTCTTCCTGTTTGACTTCCGCCGTCTGCACCCCTGAGCCAGAGATCGTCACCAACAACTTCAGGCTCGCCCGGTAGATGGGTTGGCGGGTGAACAAAAACGCGGTCGTGCCGGCCATGCTGACGAGGAAACAGACGAGGATCAACCACTTGCGCTTCAGGAGTATCGAGATGTACTCCTTGATGTCCACCGACTCGGCTTTGGGTTCGGCTGTTCCTGGGTTGATCATGTTCCTCCAAATAATTTCAAGTCGGCATCACCACAAATTGATGATCTTCTCGGGCACCAAAATCCAATCGCCGTTTTGCAGCGGCAGATCCTTCTCAAACTCGCCGCGCTCCATGATCCGCTGCACGTTGACGAAGGTTTTGTATTTCTTCCCATCCTCGCAATAGCGGATGACTTGCACCTTGGCGGTGTTGCCAAAGGTATCCGCCCCACCGCACGCGAGCATGGCTTTCGTCATGGTGAACTGCTCATCCCGCGGCAACGCAATCGGCCCGGGACGGTTGACGCGCCCGAGAATATAAATCACTCCGCCCACTTGCGGTGTCTCCGCGGTCACATCCACCGTGGCGGTCTGAAAGTAATCCCGTTCCAAGCCTTCCTTGATTTTCTGTCCCAACTCCTCCGGCGTCAGCCCCGACGCGGTGAACCGGCCCAACGGCGGGAAATCAATCGCGCCCCCCGGCGGAATCAAGAACTGCCGGTTCAAACTGGCATCTTGCGCGACAAAAATCGTGATCTGCGTACCCGGCGTAATCAATCGAGTCCGCGCCACCTTGGACACGGAACCGTTGGTCGCCCCCGGCTCACCTGGCGTTTCCATCCCCACAGGTGCTTGGGCGACGCCGTGGCAATCCAACTTCATGAACTGCTCGTTACTTAACGTCTGCTCCGTGCTCGAATTCGTTGTCTGACAACCCGCTCCGAGGAGCGCCAACAGTGCAACAGCCGTGCAGAGTCTTGCCATAGTCAAGGAATGGTAGCTGTGCTCTTGCCGGACGTCAAGCAACCGGGCCGGCGCTTTTTGATTTGCAATCATCGTGGTGCCCATTCAATCTCAGCCTCTCAGAAAATTTTCCCAATGCATTCTATGTCTTCGACAACCAACCATCATCAAACCCTCAAAAACATCCTTGCCCAACGCGACTGGGACGCCGCCCAATCGCTCTGGCTCGACTTGGCAACGCAACTTTCAGACCAGCCGGACTTTCTACTCGTGCTCGTCAAGGAATTCGCCGACGCCGGCAACGTGAAACTTGCCGCTGAACTCGCTGCCCTCGTCGCGCCCACCCTCCAAGCCGCCAGGAAACACCACGAATGGCTCTTCGCCCTCAAATTGCAGGCCCAAACCAATCCGTCCGACAAGCCATTCCGCGCTGATTTGCTGGCGGCGTACCAGCAGATTCACGCTGCCGAGCCGCGGTTGCCGGCCATTCTGCAGGTCACCGAGTTGGACCGGCCTGGTTCAAACTTGCCCACGGCGATTACCAAAACGGACACGTTGCTGGCGTTGGCGACCGGCACCTATTGCCAGCACAAGAGTTGGGGTTTCGGACGCGTCAAAACTTTCGACACCGCGCTGAACCGGATCATCGTCGCGTTCCCGCACAACCCGGACCACGCCTTGCAACTGGCGTACGCGGCGGAAAGCATCACGCCGATCAACCACGAACACATCGAAGTCCGCAAGATTTCCGAATTGGATCACCTCAAACAACTCGCCTCTGCGGATCCCGTCGCGCTCCTGCGTATCGTCCTCCTCAGCTTCCAACGCGCGGCCACCGCTGACCAAATTCAGACCGCGCTCAGTCCGGCGGTCGTCACGGCCGACCAGTGGAAAAAGTGGTGGGACAACGCCAAGAAACTCGCCAAACGCGACAAGCACATCGAAATCCCCGCCAGGAAAACCGATCGCGTCGTCCTGCGCGCCGCGCCGGTGTCGCAACAAGATGAGTTGCTCACCGCCTTCCGCGACGCCCCCAGTCTCATCCAGAAAATCAAGTTCATCCAGCAACTCTTCAAAGGTCTCGACGATATCGCCGACCCCGATCTGCTGCTCCAAGAATTTCACGATGGCCTGACCGAGGCCATTCGCAAATTGACCGCCGAAAAAGCACCCACCCGGATTGAAGCGGCGCTCCTCCTCGACGAAATCCTCAACCACCAACGCGCGCCGACCCATGAGAAATCCCCGCTCGTCGCGGAAATCCTCGGCAACATTCGCATCCTCCCCGGTCCCATCGACGATCTCAGTGCCGCCGTCCAAAAGCGCGCCTACGCGGCGCTCAAATCTTCCAACCCCAACCTGCTGCTCGACAATCTCAACCGGCTGCCCGCCAAAGCACTCGACGAAATCGCCGACTTGCTGGCGCAAACTGCTTCCCGCGTCACGCAGCATATCCAAAACCACACCGCCAGCCTCGAACTCCTCCACTGGCTCTGTAAAAACATCACCGCCGCCAAACCGCCGGCGTGGATGGAATCGCTCTCCCGCCACGCCCTCCTCACCGCCCTGATCAATGCCATCGAAGATTCCGACACCCGCTCCGCCACCAAAAAAGTCCGCGACCTCCTCCTCACCGACGAAACCCTGATCACCGATTTGCTGGCCCATTCCTCCACCGACGCCATCCGCGACTTTGTCCGCCAACTCCTCGTCAGCACCGCTTTTGAAGAACTCGACCGGCGCTCGCTGATGGCCCGCATCGTCAAAGAGTTCCCCTTCGTCCAGGAACTCCTCGTCTCCAAAACCACCAAGGAACAAGCCCTCGTCGTCTCTTACGCCAGCTACGAAAAGCGCCGCGCCGAACTCGACGAACTCGTCACCAAAAAAATTCCCCAGAACAGCAAAGAAATCGGCGTCGCCCGCAGCTACGGCGACCTCCGCGAAAACTTCGAATTCAAAGCCGCCAAGGACATGCAGAAACTCCTCATGCGCCGGCGCGCCGAACTCGAACTCATGCTCACCCGCGCCACGCCCACCAACTTTGCGGAAGTCAGCACCGACTCCGTCAACATCGGCACCACCGTCACCGTCACCGACCTCGCCACCAGCCAATCCCAGACCTATCACATCCTCGGCGCCTGGGACGGCGAACCCACCCGCAACATCCTCAGCTACCCGGCCGCGCTCGCCCAATCGCTCCTCAACAAGAAAGTGGGCGAAGAAATCATCGCTGCCGCCGAAACCGGCACGCTCCGGCTCCGCCTCGACCGGATCGAAAAAGCGCGCCCCGAGATTCTGCAAGCGCTCTAGCCGGTGCGGCCGATGTCGCGCAGGAACTGGGCGGCAATTTTCTCGCAGTCAAAATACTCCGCCGCGAGATCGCGCGCCGCCCGGCAATGCTGCTCGTAGTGCGCGTTGATTTCCGCAATCGCCGCCACCGCCTCGGCCAGCGTGCGAAACGCAAACAACCCCTGGCCGGTCGGCACGGCACACGGAAAGCCGGTGTCTTGCGTGACCACGGGTTTGCCGGTCGCGAGGTAACACACATCCCGCTCGCTGAACCAGCCGCTGCGCAGCCGGATATTCTGATCTTTCGCCACCGTGAACTCCGCCCGCGACTGCTGAAAATACCGGGGATACGCGCCGAACACATCCAACGACATTTCATACGGCGACACAATCCGCCAGCCCGCCGCCGTCAACCGCTCCCGGTCGCCGGCCTGACTGAACATCATCGCCACCTCCAACGATTGCTGCGTCTGTTGCGGCAGGCTCAGGAACTTTTCCCACTCGTGATGTTTGCTCCAGTAATACGTCGTCCCGTTGTACTCGATGTCGCTCCCGGTCTGCCGGTAGTTGCCGATCGTCGTGAAGTGCGCCGCGTCCGCATCGAACACCATCGGCCACCAATCCAGCGCGATCGGTTGCCGCGTCTTCCGCCACTGAATCCCGGCCAGCGGCACGCCGCAATCGGCCGCGCCATAATTCTCGCCATACGTCACATGCGCCGTGTGCCGGTCCAACACCTCCCGGCAAAACGCGTCCCCGCGCGCCACCTGCAACTCCAACGTCACCGGATCCGTTTCCAGATATACCCGGCACCGCGCCGCCAAATGATCCTCGGTCAAAATCGTTCCGCCGGTCAAATTCACCAGCACATCGCAACTGCGATACAACTCCCGCAACTGCCCCGCCGTGCGCCCCCACGTCTGCTCCGGCCGTTCCGCCAGCCGGTACGCCCACCGCTCGGGCAGCCCGACCCGCGTCATCGCGCCGGCGATGTGTTGCACCGCGTACCGGCAATCATCGGTCAGGGTGTTTTGCACCGGGTCAAACGGCCACGCGGCGCTGTCCTCGACGTACCACACCTCGTGCCCCCGCCGGTGGAATCCCAGCAACCAATGCAAATGCATCCACGTCTGCCCCCCGAACGGACTCTGCCCCATCATGCCCAAGACGACGATCCTCATTTCACCTCCGCCGACACCTGTGCCGCGAAGGCGCGGTGTTGCATCTGCGTTGCCTGCACAAACGCCGTTGTGTCCGCCTGCCTGTTGACCGCCCGCAGCAGCGCCGGTAACCGGGCTAGTGCCCCAGCGGGACATACCCAGTCCGCCAAACCGGCCAACTTCATAAACGCATCCACTTTCCGGTCGGCCGAAACCGCCACCACGGGGCGCCCCAGCCCGACCGCCAACACACATCCATGCAACCCCGAACTCAACACCACATCTGCCTGCCGGTACTGGTCGAGACGGCGCATCAACTCATCACAATCGTCACGCAACACTTGATTGTTCGTCTCGTCGTAAGACCGCGAAGTCTCCGCAACGAACTCCTGCGCGCACGCCGCCATCGCCGTGAACGCTGCCGGACCGACGGAGTGGAGATTCACCACATGCAACAACCGACGCGTCGTGCGCGGCACAGGCGTCAACAGCTTCAGCGACGGACAAGCTACCGGCGGCGGGAGGTTGCACCCCGCGAGATACCGCCGCGTCAACTCATCCCGCACCAGACAACGCCGGGCCCCACGCACCACCGCCTCCAACAAACCCGTTGGGCCGCGCGTTGGCTGCTGGGTGGAATCGCAAAACCCCACCCCCCAGATGTAGTAAGGCACCCGGGGCTTCATCCGCAGCAACCCCTCCCAAAACGGCACAAAGTAATCCATGAACAACCCACCCCCGCCAATCACCACCACATCGGGCGGCTGAAGCCGGGCCAGTTCCGCCAGCGTCTCCGCCCGATACGGCGCGTCACACAGGTGTTGTCTCACCGGCAAGGGCGCGAGCAAAGACTGAATCCCCGCCGCCGACAACCAGTCGCCGATGTTCTGCCGATTGGCGAAAACATGCTGAATCATCGTCGCCACCTCGCCGCCCGTACGTACAACGCTTCCAGCCGGTCCAAACACCGCCGGCTGTCCGCGTGCGTCTCCACGTACTGCCGGGCTTGCCGGCCCAACTGCGTGCGCCCCGCCGCATCCGCCAGCAACCGGCGCAACGCTTCCGTCAACGCCGCCACGTCTTGCGGCGGGACGAGAATACCGGTCTCCCCATCGCGCACCACCTCACTCGCCCCACTGCCGGCGCCCGCGACCACCGGCAACCCGCACGCCATCGCCTCCAGATACACAAACCCCGGCCCGCCCTCGTAAAACGATGGTGCGGCAAACACGTGAGCCTGGCACAACTCCGCCGGCAAGTCCGCGCGTTTCACCAAACCCGGCGTCTCCAGCAACCCCGGAAATGCCGCGGTCAGCTCATGCAGGTGCCGCGTCAACCCGGCATCCCCCGGCCCGATCAATCGCAGCCGCAACCCCGGCACCTCCCGCGCCAGCGCCACCGCCGCGCGCGTCAACTCCCCCACCCCTTTGTTCCCGACAAGTTTGCCCACAAAAACAATCGTCGGCCGGTCCGCCGGCGCGCACACCCCGGGACGGAACAACTCCACGTCCACCCCGGTATGCAACGTCTCCACGCCCGTCGGATCCAGCCCGTAATACCGCGCGCACCAACCCCGCGAACAGTCGCTCGACGAGTACACCACATCCGCCGCCTGCACACACGCCGCTTCCAGCCGCGTGCATTCCCGGTAGAAATCCGAGTCCACCTCCGGCCAGCCGATCGTGTGCGCCAACATCACCAATGGTCCGTGCAACTGCACCACAGTCGCCACCCGTCCCGGCTCCCGCAAATAGTCGTACCCTTCCGCGCCATACTCGGCGAATTCCACCACGTCGAGCGGTGCCCGCGCATGCAATTCCCCGATCGCCGCCGCCACCGCGCCGCTGTGTTGCCGCCACCGCTCCGGCTCCGTCACCCAGTCCCGATCGGCGGGCACCGGCGGCACCGTCCACAACCGCACCGGCCCCTCCAACCCGCCTCCCGGCGGCAACGCGTGGCGGTGGGTGATGACGTGCACCTCGTGGCCGCGCGCCGCCATGCCGTGCGCCTTCAACTGCGTCTGCGTCGCAATCCCACCGCCCTGCATCGGCGGATACGCTTGTGAAATCAGGGCGATCCTCATCGCGCAGGCTCCTGCAACTCGCCATTCTCCAGTTGCACAACGCGCGTTGCCCACGCCAGCACGCTTGGTCGGTGCGTGATGACGAACGTCGTCCGCCGGCGCAACCACGGTTGCAGCGCCGTCCAGAACGCCGCCTCCGTATTGGCGTCGAGGGCCGCGGTTGGCTCATCCATGATCAAGATCGACGCGTCACGCACCAACGCCCGGGCGATAGCCAACCGCTGCCGTTGCCCGCCGGACAGCGTCGCGCCCCGCTCGCCGATCACCGTGGCGTAGCCACTCGGCAATTGGCAGATGAATTCATCCGCCTGCGCTGCCGTCGCCGCCGCCCGCACCTCCGCCTCCGTTGCGCCGGGGCGCGCGATTCGCAGATTCTCCAGCACACTCACCGGCAACAACAACGTCTCCTGCATCACCAACGCCATCTGTGCTCGCAACGCCGCCACCGGCCACGCCCGCGCGTCCTGTCCGCCCACCAACACCCGGCCCGACCACGGATCAAACAACCGCGGAATCAACCCGATCAACGTGCTCTTCCCGGCCCCGCTCGGCCCCACAATCGCCACCACCTCACCCGGCCCCGCCCGCAAACTCACCGCCCGCAGAACCGGCCGATCACTCACATATCCGAACGTCACCCGCTCCCACTCCACCACGCCCGACATCGGCCCCGGCGGCGACACCGCCGCCGGCGCATCCTGAATCACATCCTGCGCCGTCAACACCTCCCCCACGCGCCGCGACCCGGCGGTCACGCTCGCCACCCCGACGGACAAATACGCAATCGTCTCCAACGGCCCATACATCGCCGCGAGATATGCCAGGAACACCAACAAATCCCCCAACGTCACCGCCCCCGCCGCCACGCGCAATCCGCCCCACCACAACATCGCCGCCGTCCCCACCGCCAACACCGCGCTCGTCGCCACGCTGAACTGGAGTTGCGACGCCATCGCCCGCAGACTCGCCCGGATCGCCTGCCGGGTCAGTTGACGAAACCGGCCTTGCTCGTGTTCTTCGCGGGCGAAACTCTGCACCACTGGAATCGCCAATAACGTCTGCTCCGCCAACGCCAGCAAATCACTCTCCCGCTCGTACTGCGCGTGCGTGTGCTCCGACATCGGTTGCGCGAACCGGCGCATCAACACCACCAACACCGGCACCACCGCCAACGCCAACCACGCCAACTCCCGGTTCAATCGCCACAACACCGCGAACATCGTCACCACCGTGATCGTCGAACTCACCGCCAACAACCCCACCCACAACACCAAATCTCGAATACACCCGGTATCCGTCATCACCCGCCGCACCAGATCGCCCACGCGCTGCTGCGCGTGATACCGGGGCGACAACCGTTGCAAATGATCAAACAGTTCACCGGCCAGCGTGAACACCAGCCGATTACCCACACCGCTCTGCACATGGCTCTGCCACAACTTCAACGCCTGCGCCACCGCCACCACCGCCACCGTCGCCGCCGCCAACCACGTCACCGCCCCGCCCGGCCATTCCGCAATCCCCGCCAGCCACGCCGGCAGGGGCTGCGTACCGAGGACGCCGTCCACGATCCATTTCAACGGCCACGGTCGCAACACTTCCAAACCGATCCCGACCAACATCAGCACGATGATCCCGGCCAAACCGCCGGCTTGCTGACGGATGGGTGGCAGTAACTGTTCGCGGGGCAAACTCATGCCGCCACCTCGCCGGTCTGGCTCGCCGCCAATTGCCGGTACAAACCGTTGCGCGCCCACAACTCCGCGTGCGTGCCCCACTCGACCAACCGGCCGCCGTCCAATACGGCGATTCGCGTCGCCAACTGAATGGTCGAGAACCGATGCGCGATGATGAACGTCGTCCGTCCGCGCACCAGCGCAGCCAGTGCCGTCATCAATTGTTCTTCCGTGGCCCGGTCCAGCGCGGAGGATGGCTCGTCGAGAATCAACACCGGCGCATTCTTCAAAAACGCCCGCGCAATCGCCACGCGTTGCCGTTGTCCGCCGGACAGATTCACCCCGCGCTCGCCGAGCGGCGTATCGTACCCCGCCGGCAACTGCTCGATAAACTCATGCGCCTGCGCTTGCCGGGCCGCCGCGATGATTTCCTCCCGGCCCGCCGCCGGCCGGCTGTAGGCGATGTTCTGCGCCACTGTCAGCGGCAACAAAAACGGTTCCTGCAACACCACCGAGACGTGCGCCCGTAAACTCGTGATTTGCAGGTCGCGCACATCCACCCCATCCACCAACACCCGGCCCGATTGCGGATCGAACAAGCGCGGAATCAACCCGGCCAACGTCGTCTTTCCCGCCCCGGTCGGCCCCACCAACGCCACCACCTCGCCCGGCTCCGCCACGAGTGAAATATCCCGCAGCACAGGCCGGCCTGTGTCGTAACCAAAGTTGACGCCCACCAACTCCACCCGGCCGCGCGCGTCGGCAGGGAAAGGCCGCGCCGTCGGCGACTCCGGCACTTCCTCCGCCGCTTCCATGATCTCGCGCAGCCGGACCAAACTCGGCACGGCGGATTGCCAGCGCCCGTAACTTTCCAGCAATCCCTGAAACGTCAATTGCAGCGGTCGCAAGTAGCCGAGGAACACC
>Ga0335397_10006149_pt1 | contig 15544 bp, 9 predicted proteins | sample MAT04_FD_205740 | JGI IMG/M metagenome (GOLD analysis project Ga0335397, IMG submission 205740) | Freshwater microbial communities from Lake Fryxell liftoff mats and glacier meltwater in Antarctica - MAT-04 (spades assembly) (version 2) ... | reverse complement strand
GGGCGAGATCGTGATGGACAACGTGTTCGTGCCCGAGGCCAACCTGCTGCCCAACGTGGGTGGACTGAAGGGCCCTTTCGGCTGCCTGAACAAGGCGCGCTTCGGCATCGCCTGGGGCGCACTGGGCGCGGCCGAATTCTGCTGGCATGCCGCGCGCCAGTACACGATGGACCGCCAACAGTTCGGCCGCCCGCTGGCCCAGAACCAGCTCATCCAGAAGAAGCTGGCCGACATGCAGACCGAGATCACGCTGGGCCTGCAGAGCGTGCTGCGCGTCGGCCGGCTGATGGACGAAGGCCGCGCCGCGCCCGAGATGATCAGCCTGATCAAGCGCAACAGCTGTGGCAAGGCGCTGGACATCGCACGCATGGCGCGCGACATGCATGGCGGCAACGGCATCCACGACGAATACCACGTCATCCGCCACATGATCAACCTCGAGACCGTCAACACCTACGAGGGCACACACGACGTGCACGCGCTGATCCTGGGCCGCGCGCAGACGGGGCTGCAGGCCTTCTTCTGATGCACGCCCGGCCGACGCCCAACGAAGGCCCGCAGCGGCCCACCCAATGAACGACCTCTTCCTGACCCTGGGCATCGAAGCCTGGAAACCCATCCTCAGCACGCTGCTGTTTTCGCCGCTGCCGCTGCTGCTGCTGGTGCTGGTGGGCGCGCGCCTGATGTTCCGGCGCCGGCTGCTGGCCTGGCTGCTGATCCTGCTGGGCGTGGTCCCGCTCTACCTGGCCTGCACCAACGCCGTGAGCGGTCTGCTCGAGCGCGGGCTGACGCGGCCGCCGCCGGCGCTGAGTGCAGACGACATCGGCGCACTGAAGAAGGCGCCGCGCACGGCCATCGTCGTGCTCGGCGGCGGCCGGCGCGAGCTGGCCCCCGAGTACGGCGTCTCCACCCTGCACCAGCGCAGCATCGAGCGTCTGCGCTTCGGCATCTGGCTCAGCCGCGAGAGCAACCTGCCGCTGGCCTTCAGCGGCGGCATCGGCCATGGCGCCAAGGACGGCCCGACGGAAGCCGAGATCGCCGCCCGCATCGCCGAACGCGAATTCGGCCGCCCGCTGCGCTGGACGGAAAGCGAGTCGCGCGACACACGCGAAAACGCGCTGCGCACCGCGGCGCTGCTGCGCAAGGACGGCATCGAGCAGATCGTGCTCGTGACGCACGGCTACCACATGCGCCGCGCGCTGCGTAATTTCGAGCGCGCGGCGGCCCTGGGCACGCCGATGAAGATCGTCGCCGCGCCGATGGGCCTGCCCAGCAGCACACGCATCGAAGCCAGGGACTGGCTGCCGATCGCCAGCAATCTGCAGAGGACGACCATCGCGTTGCACGAGTGGCTCGGCTACCTGTTCGGCGCCTGAGCGTCTGAGCGCGGCCGGCAGCCCGGCGCGGCGCCCTATTTCAGCAGCGGCGGCAGCCGCTGCAGCAGCACACGCCGGCGATCGGCGTCCTCCTGCACACGCAGCTGTTCGCGCTCGCGTTCGGCCTGCGCGGCCTGGATGGCGCGGATGCGCGCGGCGTGGTCGGTGGCGTTGGAGCGTCGCAGGTCGTCCATCATGACTGCGTCGACCTTGATGCCGCGTGCCATCAGGCGTTCGGTCAACCGCAGTCCTGCGGAGGCATCGCCTCCCAGCGACGCCACCACCTCGTTGGCAAAGAGGTCGGCACTGCCGACGATGCTGTCCACCGCGATGGCCTTCTCGGCCTGCGCCTCGGCCGCCGAGAGCAGCATGGTGGCGCCGGGCACGGCGATGGACAGGATCTTGCCGACCATGAAGCCGTTGCTCACGCCCTCGCTCGTGCGCGAGGCCTTGATCGCGCCCTGGCTGGCCTGGAAATAGGTACCGAAAGCGGCCAGCCAGCGGAATTCGTCCGGCGTCTGCGCCTCGATCATTGCGTTGGCCGGGATCTTCACGCGCTGCGTGCCCATGCGCCAGAAGGTGTCAGGATCGTTGTCCCAGGCACTGGCGGTGACGCTGCCGGCGCAGCCCTTCTGTGTGTCGACCTCGAGCTTGCGTCCGTCGTCCAGCGTGAGCTGCATCGGCTTGCCATCGGCAGCCTCCCTGCGCGCCTTCAGCATCACGTCCCAGAAGCCGCCGTCGTCGTTGGACATCACCGAGCCGCCGCGGAACAGCGCGCCCATCTCGAAACGTGTCCCGCCGCTGGGCAGCGCGCGGTCATTGACGTGGGTGACGACGTCGCGCAGGTGCAGCGCCTCGGGCGCACCTTCGTCGGCCCAGACGACGCGCCACTTGTCGTCCATGCGCGTGACCTCTCGGAAGAGCGCCATGTCGCGGTCGTCGAGGCGGCGGCGCATGGCGTGCACCGACAGCAGCACGAAGGGCTCGATCTGCGTCGTCGCGTCGCACAGCGCCTCGGCGGCCCAGGCGACCTGGATCGCCGCGGCGCGGAACTTCACCTCCTGCTCGAAGCGTGTCTTGAACAGGTCGCGCTCGAAGCTGCGGTCGTATTGCGCCGCCGCGCCCAAGCCTGCCAGCAGCAGCGCGCAGACAGACAAACGGACACCGGGGCTTACCATCGCCTGCATTCTGCCCCGCAGGCACTGCGGCTGCGGATCAGGCGCCGCGCGCTGGCGGACAGACCGCACGAGCCCGCAAACTTTTCATGGCCTTGCAGGCTGCCGTTTGGCCCCGACATCCAGGTGTCGGACACTGCGGCGCTGCGGGCGCTGTTGCCGGCCGTACCATCACGCACCCACCTCGAGGATCCCCACGACATGAAGAACTGGTTGATAGGCGCCCTGGCCGTGGCTGTGCTGGCCACCAGCGTCCCGATGGACGTTCAGGCCAAGCGCCTGGGCGGCGGCAAGCCCGCCGGCGTACAGCGCAACATGCCCGAGCGCACCGCCCCGACCGCGCCGCCGGCGAAGCCGGCCACCCCCGCCCAGGGCCAGCAGGCCGCGCCGGCCAACGCCGCTGCGGCCACGCCGGCGGCCGCTGCAGCACCCAAGCGAAACTGGATGGGCCCGCTGGCCGGCCTGGCCGCCGGCCTGGGCCTGGCTGCGCTGATGAGCCACCTGGGCATGGGCGAAGGATTCGCCAACTTCCTGATGTTCGCGCTGCTGGCGGCGGGCGCGGTGTTCCTGGTGATGTTCCTGCTGCGCCGCTTCGGCCCGGGCAGCGCGGCACGCACTCCGGCGCTGGCCGGTGCCGGCGGCACGCCGGCACCCTGGTCGCCAGTGCAACGCGTCGACCCGCCGGCCCTGGCCGACACGGCGACGCAGCGCAGCACGCTCGACAGCGCACCCGCCCTGGGCGGCGGCGCCGCGACGGGCGACGCAACCGCGCCCGCAGCCCTTGCCGAGCCCGCAGTGACCCGCGCTTTCGTGCCCGCGGCTTTCGACTCGGAAGGTTTTGCGCGCACCGCGAAGATGATCTTCATCCGCCTGCAGACCGCACACGACACCGCCGACCTCGACGACCTCAAGCGCTTCACCACGCCCGAGCTCTTCGCGTCGTTGCGGCTCGACCTGCAGGAGCGTGGCACCGCGCCCCAGCACACCGACGTGCTGAAGGTTGAAGCCGAGGTGCTGGACGTTGCCAACGAAGCCGAGCGCCAGATCGTCAGCGTGCGCTTCCATGGCCAGGTGACCGAAGAAAAGGGCGGCACGCCGACCGACTTCAATGAGGTCTGGCACCTGGTCAAGCCAAACGACGACAGCCGCAGCTGGGCCATCGCGGGCATCGAGCAGATGAACTGAGTTCAGCGGGGCGGCATGGCTGCCGGCTACGATGCCGGCATGCGATTCACCCCACGTCACGTGTTTCCGATCGCCGCGCTTGCGGCGATCGTCATTTCTGCCGCCTGCACGACGCCCCCGGCGGCCTTGCCCGCCACCGCCGCGCTCGCGCCGCCGGCGGCGATGCGCACCGAAGGCGTGCCGGCGCTGCCGGCCGCCCAGCTCGACGCCGCGCAGCGCTACAACCGCGTCGCCGGCCATGGCTACGTCGACTGGCACCCGACACGCCGCGAGATGCTGGTTTTGCACCGTGTGCCCGGTGCCAGCACGGCGCAGCTTTTCCGCCTGCGCGCGCCGATGGCAGCGCCCGAGGTCTTGACCGAGGGCGCCGACCCGGTGGCCGGCGCACGCTGGGAGCCGAGCGAAGGACGCTACATCGTCTTCGCACGCGGCCGCGGCGGCGACGAGGCTTTCCAGCTCTACCGCCTCGACCCCGACACACGCAGCACGGTGCAGTTCACGCCAGCCGGCCAGCGCCACGCGCTGGCCGGCTGGCTGAAGGCGCCGCGGCCCACCGCCATCGTCAGTTCGGTGCCGCTGGACCGCACCGCGGCCGGCGGCAGCCGCGCCGAGGTCACGACCACGCTGTCGCTGGTCGACCCGATGCAGCAGGCGCCGACACGTGTGCTGGCCGAGCTGCCCGGTGGCGGCTGGTCGGGCATCGAGGTGGCGCCGGACGAAAGGCAGCTGGCGCTCACGCGCTACGTCTCGGCGGGCGAGTCCGAGGTCTGGCTCATCGACATCGCCAGCCGCCAGCGCAAGCGGGTGCTGCCGGCGCCCGGGGAAACGCTGCGTGCCAGCCACTTCACCGGCAACTGGTCGGCCGACGGCAAGGCACTGTTCATCGCCAGCGACCGCGCCAGCGAGTTCCGCGAGCTGATGCGCTACGACATCGCCAGCGGCGCGCTCACGCGCCTGACAGCCAGCACGCCCTGGGACGTGGCCGAGGGCAGCGGGAGCGCTGACGGCCGCCACCTGGCCTTCGTCGCCAACGTCGACGGCCGCGACGAGCTGCGCCTGCTCGACGCCACCAGCGGCGCGCCACGCACGCTGCCCGCCACGCTGCCCGCCGGCAGCACCACACGTGCCGACTTCCACCCCAGCCGGCCCGAGCTGGCGCTGGTCGTCAACAGCACCCAGGGCCCGGCCCAGGTGCACAGCCTGGACATGGCCACCGGCACCGTCACCGCGTGGACCAAGCCCGCCGGCCTCGAAGGCCTGGACCTGGCCAGCCTGCCCGAGCAGCAGGTGGTGCGCTGGAAGAGCTTCGACGGCCTGACGGTCAGCGGCATCCTGACGCTGCCGCCGGCGCGCTTCACCGGCAAGCGCCCGGTACTGATGATGGTGCACGGCGGGCCCGAGGCGCAGGCCAAGCTGGGCTGGCAGGGGCGCACCAACCACCTCGTGCAGCAACTCGGCATCGCCATCCTGCAGCCCAACGTGCGCGGCAGCAGCGGTTATGGCAAGACCTTCCTGGCGCTGGACAACGGCCGCCTGCGCGAGGACTCCGTCAAGGACATGGGCACCGCCATCGACTGGATCGCCGGCCACCCGCGCCTGGACGCGCAGCGGGTCGTGGTGGCCGGCGGCAGCTACGGCGGCTACATGGCGCTGGCCGCCAGTACACGCCTGGCCGACCGCATTGCCGGCGCCGCGGCCACGGTGGGCATCAGCAACTTCGTGACCTTTCTCGAGAACACCGAGAGCTACCGCCGCGACCTGCGCCGCGTTGAATACGGCGACGAACGCGACCCCGCGATGCGCCAGCTCCTGACCGGCATCTCGCCGCTGACGCATGTCGAGAAGATCACCAGGCCGCTGCTGGTGGCGCAGGGCAAAAACGACCCGCGTGTGCCCTGGACCGAGAGCGAGCAGATCGTGCGCAGCCTGCAGGCCCGCGGCACGCCGGTGTGGTACCTGCTGGCCGACAACGAAGGCCATGGCTTCACGCGGCGCGAGAACGCGGACTTCTACTTCGTGGCGCTGATGCAGTTCCTGCAGCAGACGGTGCAGCCATGAGCCCGCAGCACGGCGCGTGGCCGCGGCAGGTGGCGGCGCTGGTGGTTGCAGCCACCCAGGTCACGCTGCTCGTCGCCTGCAGCACGCCGGCGCCGCCGCCGCCGTTGCGCTTCACGCAGCCGGTGGTGCTGCTGGGTGAGGTGCACGACAACGCCGCGCAGCACAGGCTGCGGCTGGAGGCCTTCCGCGCCTGGCTCGACACCGGCGCGCGCCCGGCGCTGGCGCTCGAACAGTTCGACCGCGACAAGCAGGCCGACATCGACCGCCTGCTGGCGCAGACGCCCAGACCCGACGCCGACGCACTGATCGCCGCGGCCGGCGGCAAGGGCTGGCTGTGGCAGCACTACCGGCCCTTCATCGCCCTGGCGCTCGAACGTGGCCTGCCCATCGTGGCCGCCAACGTGCCGCGCGACGAAGCGCGACAGGTGATGCGCGGCGGCCTGGCCGCCGCCGGCTTCCGCGCCGACGTGCCGGCGGCCGTACTGCAGGCCCAGGCCGAGGGCATCGAGGCCAGCCACTGCGGCATGCTCGACGTCGACACTGCGCAGCGCATGGCGCTGGCCCAGGTGGCGCGCGACCAGTTCATGGCGCAGGTGCTGCAAAAACACGCCGACCGCGGCGTGGTGCTGCTGGCCGGCAACGGCCACGTGCGCACCGACGTGGGTGCGCCGCTGTGGCTGCCGGCGGCGGTGCGTGCGCGCAGCGAAGCCATCGGCATGCTGGAAGAAGGCGACGACGTGACGGCCTACGACCGCCGCGTCTTCACCGCGGCGCAGGAACGGCCCGACCCGTGCGCGGCGATGCGGGCGCCGAAGCGCTGAGGCCGTTCTCGGCCCGTTGCGGACGTCGCCAACGTCCGCAACGGGCCGCCAGCAGCCCTTCAACGCATCTCAACGCAGTGCGGCCCTTGCATTGCGGAACATGCGCATCCACGGGCTCGGCGCCGACACGTCGCCACCGCTCCAGCTCATCTGCACGTTGCGGAACACACGCTCGGGGTGTGGCATCAGCACCGTGAAACGGCCGTCGGCGGTGGTCACCGACGTCAGGCCTTCGGGGCTGCCGTTCGGGTTGAAGGGATAGGCCTCGGTCGGCTGGCCGTGGTGGTCGACGAAGCGCATGGCGCGCTGCACGGTCTTGGTGTCGCCGCGCTGGCTGAAGTCGGCGTAACCCTCGCCATGGGCCACCGCGATGGGCAGGCGGCTGCCGGCCATGCCGGTGAAAAAGAGGCTGGGGCATTGCAGCACCTCCACCATCGAGAGCCGGGCCTCGAACTGCTCACTCCTGTTGCGCGTGAACTTCGGCCAGGCCTGCGCGCCGGGGATCAGGGCGGCCAGCGCGGCCATCATCTGGCAGCCGTTGCACACGCCTAGAGCGAGGGTGTCGGGGCGTCCGAAGAAGGCCGCGAACTGCTCGGCGAGCAGCGGGTTGAAAAGGATGCTGCGCGCCCAGCCTTCGCCTGCACCCAGCGTGTCGCCGTAGCTGAAGCCACCACAGGCGACGAGCCCCTGGAAGTCGGCCAGCTTCGCGCGGCCGGCTTGCAGGTCGCTCATGTGCACGTCGAAGGTGTCGAAGCCCGCCGCATGCAGGGCGCGGCTCATCTCGACCTGCGAGTTGACGCCCTGCTCGCGCAGGATGGCCATCCTCGGACGCGTGCTGTGCACGGCGGGAGCGGCCGTCGCATCGAAACTCAGGCGCACGTGCAGGCCCGGATCGTCGGGCACGCCGGCAGCGGCGTGTTCGCTGTCGGCGCAGGCCGGGTTGTCGCGTTGGCGCGCGATGCGCCAGCTGACTTCGTCCCACTGCTGGTGCAGGGCCTGCAGCGGCGCGCTGTACTGGCACTTCGCGTCGCGCCAGACCTCGACCACGCCCCGCTCGTTGGGCTTGCCGACAAAATGTGCGTGGCGGCTCAGGCCGTGTTCGCGCAGCGTCGCCATGACTTCGTTGCGCAGCGCGGTGGGCACCTGCAGCACGGCACCGAGTTCCTCGTTGAACAGCGCCTTCAGCGTCAGTTCGTTGCGGCGCTCACTCACCTGGCCGGCCCAGTTCTTCGAGTCTCCGTATTCGGCGCGGCTGTCGCCGATGCCGTCGCCTTCGGTGACCAGGATGTCGACGTTCAGGCTCACGCCGAGCCTGCCCGCGAAGGCCATCTCGCACACCGCGGCCCACAGGCCGCCGTCGCTGCGGTCGTGGTAGGCCAGGATGCGGCCCTGGGCGCGCAGCGCGTTCACGGCCGCCACCAGGTTCTTCAGCAGGGCCGGATCGTCGAGGTCGGGCACTTCATGGCCGAACTGGCCGCACACCTGCGCCAGCATGCTGCCGCCCATGCGCATCCTGCCCTGCCCCAGGTCGACGAGCACCAGCGTCGTGTCGCCCGGCTGCAGTTGCGGCGTCAGCGTGCCGCGCACGTCGTCCAGCGTGGCAAACGCGGTGACGATCAGCGACACCGGCGCAGTGACCTGCTTCGTCACGCCGGCATCGACCCAGCGGGTTTTCATCGACAGCGAATCCTTGCCCACCGGGATGCCGATGCCCAGCGCGGGGCAGAGCTCCAGGCCGACGGCGCGCACGGTGTCGTAGAGCGCGGCGTCTTCACCCGGCTCGCCGCAGGCCGCCATCCAGTTGGCGCTGAGCTTGACGCGCGACAGCGCGATGGGCGCGGCCAGCAGGTTGGTGATCGCCTCGGCCACCGCCATGCGACCCGAAGCCGGCGCGTTCAGCGCGGCCAGCGGCGTGCGTTCGCCCATCGCCATGGCCTCGCCGCGGAAAGCTTCGAAGTCGGCCAGCGTCACCGCGCAATCGGCCACCGGCACCTGCCAGGGGCCGACCATCGGGTCGCGGTGGTTCAGGCCGCCCACCGTGCGGTCGCCGATGGTGACGAGGAAACGTTTGCTCGCCACCGTGGGGTGGCGCAGCACGTCCAGCGCCACCTGCTCCAGCTTGACGCCGGTCAGGTCCAGCGGCGCCGCGGTACGCACCACGCGCTGCACGTCGCGGTGCACCTTGGGCGGCTTGCCCAGCAGCACGTCCATCGGCATGTCGATCACACGTTCGCCGCCGGGGCCGTCTTCCAGCACCAGCTCGCGCTCGGCCGTGACCACGCCGACGACGGCGTAGGGGCAGCGTTCACGCACGGCCATCTGCTCGAAGATCGGCATCAGGTCGGGGTCGATGGCCAGCACGTAGCGTTCCTGGCTCTCGTTGCACCAGACTTCCTTGGGCGCCAGCCCGGTCTCTTCCAGCGGCACCTTGCGCAGGTCGAAGGTGGCGCCCTGCCCTGCGCCGTCCACCAGTTCGGGGAAGGCGTTGCTGATGCCCCCGGCACCGACGTCGTGGATGGCCAGGATGGGGTTGTGCGAGCCCGGCGCGGCGCACGGCCGTTCCGAAGCCGCGCCCTCCCCCCCGGGGGGCATGGGGGCTCCAAGACGCCAGCAATGGTTGATGACTTCCTGGGCGCGGCGCTGGATCTCGGGGTTGCCGCGCTGCACGCTGTCGAAGTCCAGCGCCGCGGTGTTGGTGCCGGCGGCCATCGAACTGGCCGCGCCGCCTCCCATGCCGATGCGCATGCCCGGCCCGCCCAGCTGCACCAGCAGCGTGCCGGGGCCGAAGGGCAGCTTCTTCACCTGGTCGGCACTGATGCTGCCCAGCCCGCCGGCGATCATGATGGGCTTGTGGTAGCCGCGCTGCACGCCGGCCACCGACATCTCGAAGACGCGGAAGTAGCCGCCCAGGTTGGGGCGGCCGAACTCGTTGTTGAAGGCCGCGCCGCCCAGCGGGCCCTCGGTCATGATCTGCAGCGCGCTGGCGATGTGGCCGGGCTTGCCGACCGGCGCCTGTTCCCAGGGCTCGTGGGTTCCCGGCAGGTACAGGTTGCCGACGCTGAAGCCGGTGACACCGGCCTTCGGCTTCGCACCACGGCCGGTGGCGCCCTCGTCGCGTATCTCGCCGCCGGCACCCGTGCTGGCGCCGGGGAAGGGGCTGATCGCCGTGGGGTGGTTGTGCGTCTCCACCTTCATCAGCACATGGACGAGCCCGTCGCGCAGTCCGTAGGCCGGCGCGTTCGTGTAGCCCTGCGGCAGCCAGCGCTGCACCGGGCCGCCTTCCATCACCGCGGCGTTGTCGTCATAGGCGACGACCGTGTGCTGCGGCGAGGTCTTCTCGGTGTGGCGGATCATGCCGAACATCGACAGCGGCTCTTCGATGCCGTCGATGGTGAACTTCGCGTTGAAGATCTTGTGGCGGCAGTGTTCGCTGTTGGCCTGCGCGAACATCATCAGCTCGACGTCGCTCGGGTTGCGGCCCAGCTTGCCGAAGGCCGCCACGAGGTAGTCGATCTCGTCGTCGGACAGCGCCAGGCCGAACTCGGCATTCGCCGCGGCCAGGGCCTTCCTGCCAGGTTCGGGGCCCGCGCCAAGCACGTCGACGTGCAACAGCGGCGCCGCGGGCTGGGCGTCGAAGAGGTGGGCCGCGGCCTCGCGTTCGAAGGCCACGCTCTCGGTCATGCGGTCGTGCAGCAGCAGCGCCACGGCGGCGCGCTCGGCGGCCGACAGCGGCTTCGCGCTGCCCAGCAGCGGGCTCTTCAGGCCCAGCCGGAACTCGGTGACACGCTCGACGCGGTGCAGGGTCAGCCCGCCCTCGGCGCCAGCGGCGCCGATGCCACAGTTCCGTGCAATGTCGCTGGCCTTGCTGGCCCAGGGCGAAACCGTGCCCAGGCGGGGCATCACCACCACCAGCTCGCCGCCACCCGAACCGGTGTGGGCATAGCCGTAATGCAGCAGCGCCTGCAAGCCGTCGAGATGTGCACGGCCGGGCGCGCTGTCGAAGGCCACCCAGTGCACGTGGCGCGCCGCCACGGCGGTGATGCGCGGGCATACCGCCTGCAGCTGAGCCAGCAGCGCCTGGGCGCGGAAGGCCGAGAGCGCGTCGCCGCCCTCGAAGTGCACAAGATGGAGGGGCGTGGCGCTCATGCGTTCCCGGCTGGAATCCGGCGGAGGGAGAGGAAGCCGACGATTTTAGAGGCCCGGTGGGATAATGCCCCGATGGCTATTTCCATCAAGACCGCCGCCGAGATCGAAGGCATGCGCCTGGCCGGCCGGCTGGCCAGCGAAGTGCTGGACATGCTCACGCCGCACATGCGTGCCGGCGTCACGACGCTCGAACTCGACCGCCTGGCGCTCGACCACATGGTGCACCTGCAGGGCGGCATCCCGGCCACGCTGGGTTACCAGCCACCGGGCTACCCGGCCTACCCGGCGTCCTTGTGCTCGTCGCTGAACGACGTGGTGTGCCACGGCATCCCCGACGACCGGCCGCTGAAGAACGGCGACATCGTCAACATCGACGTCACCGTCATCAAGGACGGCTGGCACGGCGACAACAGCCGCATGTACATCGTCGGTGAAGGCAGCATCGCCGCGAAGCGCCTGTGCCAGATCACCTTCGACGCCATGTGGAAGGGCATCGTGAAGGTCAAGCCCGGTGCGCGTCTGGGCGACATCGGCCACGCCATCCAGACCTTCGCCGAAACGGCGGGCTTCTCGGTCGTGCGCGAGTTCTGCGGTCACGGCGTCGGCGCGCGTTTCCACGAGGAACCGCAGGTGCTGCACTACGGCCGCCCGGGCACGCTGGAAGGGCTGGTGCCGGGCATGATCTTCACGATCGAGCCCATGATCAACGCCGGCAAGCGCGACATCAAGGAAGACCGCCGCGGCAACCGCCCCTACGATGGCTGGACCATCGTCACGCGCGACCGCAGCCTGTCCGCGCAGTGGGAGCACACGGTGCTCGTCACCGACGGCGGCTACGAGGTGCTGACCGTCAGTGCCGGCAGCCCGCCGCCGCCCGAATTCGCGCCCGCGGGTTACGGCGGCCAGGCGGCAGCCTGCATGTCGCCGCCGGTGCTGGCCACGTCCTGAAGCGCATGCCCCCCGTGGCCGTCGCGGTCGGCCCCGTCACTGATCTGGCTGCCGACCTGCCCGCCGACCTGGCCGCCGAGCGCCTGGCGGCCTTGCGCAGCCACTTTCGCGACAGCAAGTCGGCGCTGCTGGTGCACTTCCGCGGCGCCCGCGCCACGGCGCCCGCCGCCGCGCAACTGGTGAAGGCGCTGGCACGGCAGGTCGACGCCACGCTGGCCCTCTTGTGGGCCGATGCCGGCATGCCAGCCGACGCCGCGCTGCTGGCCGTCGGCGGCTACGGTCGCGGCGAGCTCTTCCCCTACTCCGACGTCGACGTGCTGGTGCTGCTGCCCGCCACGCGCGCCGGCGCCAGCGCGCCCGACGAGGCTACCGCCACCGCGGTCGGGCGCTTCGTCACCACCTGCTGGGACGTCGGGCTGGAGATCGGCTCTTCGGTGCGCACCATCGACGAATGCCTCGCCGAATCGGCGCGCGACGTCACGGTGCAGACGTCGTTGCTCGAGGCGCGCCCCCTGTGCGGCGCGCGGCGCCTTTACAACCGCTTCGTCAAGGCCCACGCAGCGGCGATGGAGCCGCGCGCCTTCCTGCGCGCCAAGACGCTGGAGATGCAGCAGCGCCACGTCAAGTACGAGGGCACGCCCTACGCGCTGGAGCCGAACTGCAAGGAGAGCCCGGGGGGCTTGCGCGATCTGCAGGTCGTGATCTGGGTGGCGCGCGCGGCCGGGCTGGGCCGCACCTGGGGTGAACTGGCCAGCAAGGGGCTGATCACCGCGTTCGAGGCGCGCCAGCTGCTGCGCCACGAAGGCACGCTGAAGTTGATCCGCGCACGGCTGCACACGGTGGCCGGCCGGCGTGAAGACCGCCTCGTCTTCGACCTGCAGACCGCCACCGCCGAGAGCTTCGGCTACCGGGCGACGAAGGAACAGCGCAGCTCGGAAGTGCTGATGCGGCACTACTACTGGGCGGCCAAGGCGGTGACGCAGCTCAACCAGATCCTGATGCTGAACATCGAGGAGCGCATCAGCGGGTCGGCCGATGCGCCGATGCGCCCGATCACCGCTCGCTTCTTCGACCGTGCCGGCATGCTGGAAGTGGCCAGCGACGACCTCTACCTCGAGAACCCGCACGCCATCCTCGAGACCTTCCTCGTCTTCCAGCAGACGCCGGGCCTGCAGGGCTTGAGCGCACGCACGCTGCGCGCGCTGTACAACGCGCGCAAGGTGATGAGCGCGCCCTTCCGCCACGACCCCATCAACCGCGAGCTGTTCATGGACATCCTGCGTCAGCCCAAGGGCCTGACGCACGCGCTGCGGCTGCTGAACCAGACCAGCGTGCTGGGGCGCTACCTGTGGGTGTTCAGGCGCATCGTCGGGCGCATGCAGCACGACCTGTTCCACGTCTACACGGTCGACCAGCACATCCTGATGGTGGTGCGCAACGTGCGCCGCTTTTTCATCCCCGAACACGCGCACGAGTACCCCTTCTGCAGCCAGCTCGCGGCGCAGTGGGATCCGCCGTGGCTGCTCTACGTGGCGGCGCTCTTTCACGACATCGCCAAGGGCCGCGGCGGCGACCATTCCGACCTCGGCGCCGTCGAGGCGCGGCGCTTCTGCCGCGCCCACGGCATCTCGCGCGACGACACCCAGCTCGTCGAGTTCCTGGTGCAGCATCATCTGACGATGAGCCGCGTGGCACAGAAGGAAGACCTCTCCGACGCCGACGTCATCGCCAACTTCGCGCGCCTCGTCGGCACACCGCGGCGGCTGACCGCGCTGTACCTGCTGACGGTGGCCGACATCCGCGGCACCAGCCCGCGCGTCTGGAACGCCTGGAAGGGCAAGCTGCTGGAAGACCTCTACCGCACGACGCTGCGCGCCCTGGGCGGCGCCCAGCCCAACGGCGACGCCGAGATCGAGGCGCGCAAGCTCGAGGCGCGGCAGAACCTGGCGCTGCACTCCGCGCTGCCCGGCACCGAGGTGCCGCTGTGGCAGACGCTGGAGGTGAGCTACTTCGCGCGCCACGACGCGGCCGACATCGCCTGGCACGCGCGCACGTTGTGGCGCCACGTCGAGACCCAGGTGCCGATCGTGCGCTCCCGCGCCAGCTCGGTGGGCGACGGCCTGCAGGTGCTGGTCTACACACCCGACCGACGCGACCTCTTCGCGCGCATCTGCGGCTATTTCGACAGCGCCGGCTTCAGCATCCTGGACGCCAAGATCCACACCACGCGCAGCGGCTACGCGCTCGACACCTTCCAGGTCGTGGCCACGAACCAGTGGCCCGACATGGCCGGCGGCGCCGACGCCGAACTGAAGTACCGCGACCTGATCTCTCTGGTGGAGACGCAGGCCGCGCTGGCGCTGGCCAGCGAAGGCCCGCTGCCCGAACCGCGCAGCGGCCGCGTCTCGCGCCGCGTGCGCAGCTTCCCGGTGACACCGCGTGTCTCGCTGGCGCCCGACGAACGGGCGCAACGCTGGCTGCTGACGGTGACGGCCAGCGACCGCTCGGGCCTGCTCTACGCCATCGCACGGGTGCTCGGCCGCAACCACGTCAACCTGCAGCTCGCCAAGGTGACGACGCTGGGCGAACGGGTCGAAGACACCTTCCTCGTCGACGGCCCCGAACTGCAGAAGAGCAAGGCGCAGCTGCGCATCGAGAGCGAGCTGCTCGACGCCGTCAGCGCAGCGGCGCCGTGACGGCCTGCCCGCCGACGGCGCCGCGACCATGAGCCTGCGCCGCACCACCGCCACCGACGCCATCGCCCAGCTCGGCCGCTACGACGCCGTCATCGACGCGCGCAGCGAAAGCGAATACGCCGAAGACCACTTGCCCGGCGCCGTCAACTGGCCGGTGCTCGATGACACGCAGCGCGCCGAGATCGGCATCCAGTACAAGCAGGTCTCGCCTTTCGACGCCCGCAAGCGCGGCGCGGTCATGGTGGCGCGCAGTATCGCGCGGCACGTCGAGACCCACGCCGCGGCGCTACGGCGCGAGTGGAAGCCGCTGGTCTACTGCTGGCGCGGCGGCCAGCGCTCGGGCGCGCTGGCGCAGGTGCTGGGCGAGATCGGTTTCCAGGTCAGCGTGCTCGAAGGCGGCTACCGCGAATTCCGCCGCGCCGTGCTGGCCGAACTGGAAACGCTGCCGGCCGGCTTGCGCTGGCGTGTGCTGTGCGGCCGCACCGGCAGCGCGAAGAGCCGGCTGCTGCAGGCGTTGGCGGCGCAGGGCGCACAGGTGCTCGACCTCGAGGCGCTGGCCTGCCACCGCGGCAGCGTGCTGGGCCCGCTGCCGGGGCAGCCGCAGCCTTCGCAGAAGGCCTTCGAGACTGCGGTCTGGCAGGCGCTGCGCGGCTTCAGCGCCGAGCGCCCGGTGTTCGTCGAAGGCGAGAGCCGCACCATCGGCCGCCTGCGTGTGCCCGAGCGGGTGCTCGAGCAACTGCGCGCCGCGCCCTGCCTGCAGCTGCAGATGCCGCTGCAGGCGCGTGTCGACTTCCTGCTGCACGACTACGCCCACTTCGTCGACGACGTCGAGAGCTTCTGCGAACGTCTGGCCGCGCTGCGCGAACTGCGCGGCGCGTCGGTGGTGGAAGCCTGGCAGGCCGAGGCCCGGGCCGGCCGCATCGCCGGCGTGGTGCAAGAGCTGCTGACGCTGCACTACGACCCGGTCTACGAAAAGTCGATGCAGCGCAACTTCACCCAGTTCGCGACGGCCACGCCGGTGCTGCTGGCCGACGGCGAGCCTGCCACGCTGGCCGCAGCCGCCGCGCGGCTCGTCGCGGCCTGAGCCGGCGCAAGCGCAGCGCCGGCCCGCCTGCCTACACTCGTCCGCTGCTCGTCCA
>Ga0335397_10006141_pt1 | contig 15552 bp, 10 predicted proteins | sample MAT04_FD_205740 | JGI IMG/M metagenome (GOLD analysis project Ga0335397, IMG submission 205740) | Freshwater microbial communities from Lake Fryxell liftoff mats and glacier meltwater in Antarctica - MAT-04 (spades assembly) (version 2) ... | reverse complement strand
CTAGCCGGCGTCGTCGAGCGCGTCCACCGAGACTCCGGAGACGGCTGACAGGTACCCGGGAACCAGCGGCAGCACGCAGGGGGAGAGGAAGGAGACCATGCCGGCCAGCAGGGCGGCGACGAGGCCTATTCCGGCTGCCGGGTCGGTTGAGGCGAGGACCATGTGCATCAAGACAAGGGTAGAGACAACAGACCTCGGGAGTTCCACCCGGGCTGCTGCGTGTAAATTCAATGATCCGATTTAGACCCGACGGAGGTAGGCACACAGGATGAACGAGCTCGAACGGCCCTTGAACGGATCAGTGGTGGTTGTGACCGGTGGTAGCGGAGGGATCGGTCTGGCTACCGCGCGGTCGCTGGTAGCAGCGGGCGCCAGAGTCGCACTCGGCGATCTCGACGGCGAGCAGACCGCCACCGAAGCCAAATCACTTGGCGAGGGCAACTTCGGCGGCAAACTCGACGTGACCGACATGTCTTCGTTCGAGTCGTTCATCGACCAGGTGGAGACCGAACTCGGACCGATCGACGGCCTCGTCAACAACGCCGGAGTGATGATCCTCGGTGCACTTGACGATGAGTCCGAAGAGGTTACGAACAGGTCGATCCAGGTCAACCTCTTCGGAGTCATAAACGGAACCAAGATCGCGATGCGGCGGATGAAGCCGCGTGGTCGTGGTCAGATCGTCAACATCGCTTCGCAGGCGGGAAAGACCGGTTTTCCGGGAGGCTCGACCTACTGCGCGACCAAATTCGCCGTGGTCGGGCTGTGTGAGTCGGTCAGAAACGAACTGACCGGTACCGGGGTTGGCATCACCTGCGTCATGCCCGGCCCGGTCAAAACGGAACTTGCAGCCGGCATCGGCGTCGCCCGCGGAGTCCGCTGGCTGCTGCCTTCCGAGGTGGGCGAAGGCATCACCAAGGCGATCATCAACAAGCAGGCCGAGGTCTGGCTGCCCAGGAACACACGCTTCCTCCAGCCGCCGACCTCGCTGCTGCCCGCCAACGCCCGGGACTGGGTCATGCGGGCCTTCAACGCGGACAACGTGCTCGCCCACAAGGAGCACGACCCGGGCCGGATGGCCTATGAGAAGAAGGCACTCGGCGACGGCTGACCCCGGAGCACCGCGACACCGTTTGCTGTTTGCCGCGGCTCTTGGCCCGCGGGACAAGTGGCCCCGGCTGGCCTCCGGTATCCTCCGTGAACGGTTCGGTGCCGGGCGGAGGGCGTCCCGAGTCGCAGAATCCCGTCCACTCGACCACCGACAGATAGCTGCGCCAGGCTTGGAAAGCGCGACCTTATGAGCGATTTCACCCCATCGTCCCGCTCAACCAGCGGACTCTACGACTCGACCTTTGAACACGACGCATGCGGAGTCGCGATGGTCGCGCGGCTTGACAACGAGGCGCGCCACGACGTCGTCTCCCAGGGGCTGCTGGCTCTCGAGAACCTCGAACACCGGGGCGCAGCGGGCGCCGACGCCTCGACCGGGGACGGCGCCGGAGTCCTGATCCAGATGCCGGACCTCTTTTTCCAGGAGGAAGCCGGTTGCGATCTGCCGCCGGCCGGAAGCTACGGCGTCGCGATGTGCTTCCTGCCCCGGGATCCGGAAGGCAGCGAGCGGCTCAAGAAGGCGATCGCTTCGATCGCCGAGGATGAAGGCCAGACGGTTCTCGGGTGGCGGGATGTTCCGGTCGACACCGGCCACGTCGGCATGACCGCCGATGAGAGCCGTCCACACGTGGCCCAGCTCTTCGTAGCCGCAGCCGATTCACTGGCCGGGGACCAGGACGCGTTCGAGCGCAAGCTCTACGTGATCCGGAGAGTCTGCGAGCGTGAGGCCGGAGACGAGGTCTACATCGCGTCGTTCTCTTCGAGGACGATCGTCTACAAAGGCATGCTCACCTCCTACCAGGTGCCCGGCTTCTTCCCGGAGCTCCGGGACGAGCGGGTTCGCTCGGCGATGGCGCTCGTCCATTCGCGATTTTCGACCAACACCTTCCCCAGCTGGGATCTCGCTCATCCGTTCAGGCTGATCGCTCACAACGGGGAGATCAACACCCTGCGCGGCAACATCAACTGGATGCGGGCCAGAGAATCGCAACTCGCCTCGGAGCTTTTCGGCGAGGACCTCGAAAAGGTCGCGCCCGTGGTCCGGCCCGACGGCTCGGACTCGGCGACCTTCGACAACGTGCTCGAGCTGCTGATGCTCGCCGGCCGTTCCCTGCCACACGCGGCGATGATGATGATCCCGGAGGCCTTCCGGAAACGCACCGACCTCTCCGACGAGCTGCGTGGTTTCTACGCCTTTCACTCCTGCCTGATCGAGCCGTGGGACGGCCCGGCAGCCGTCTGCTTCACCGACGGCCGTGTGATCGGCGCCACCCTCGACCGCAACGGTCTTCGCCCCGGGCGCTGGGTCGAAACAACCGATGGCCTGGTCGTGCTGGGCTCCGAGATCGGCCTGCTCGACATCGCACCGGACCGGATCAAGCGGCTGGGCAGGCTGCAGCCCGGCAAGCTGTTCCTGGTCGACCTCGAGAAGCACCGGATCATCGAAGACGAGGAGGTCAAGCACGAAATCGCCTCCCGCCAGCCCTACGGCGAGTGGTTCGACCGCGCCTCGGTCCACTTCGACGATCTTCCGACCGCCCACGTAACGATGACCGGCGTGCAGCCGACGTCGAGGCGCCAGAAGGCATTCGGCTATACGCAGGAGGACCTGCTGGTGCTGATCGCACCGATGGCGGCGACTGGCGCGGAGCCGATCGGTTCGATGGGCAATGACGCCGCCCTGCCCGTCATGTCGGACAGCCGCCCGCCTCTCTACAGCTACTTCAAGCAGCTTTTCGCGCAGGTGACCAACCCGCCGGTCGACCCGATCCGGGAAGAGATCGTGATGAGCCTCGCGGTCGGAGTCGGCTCGGAGCAGAACCTGCTCACGGAAAGCGAGCAGCACGCCCATCAGCTCTGCCTCGACCAGCCCATCCTGATGAACCAGGAGCTGGAAACGATCCGCCACGTCAACCACGACATCTTCCGGGCGGACACGATCGACATCACGTGGGATGTGGCCGAAGGTCCGGGAGGACTCGAGAGCCGTCTGCAGACGCTCTGCGAAGAGGCCGAGGAGGCGATCGAGAGCGGCTTCAACATCCTGATCCTCTCCGACCGCCGGACCGGACCCCGCCGGGTCCCGATTCCGGCCCTTCTGGCAGTCGGTGCGGTCCACCACCACCTGGTCAGAGCCGGAACGCGCCTGCGGGCAGGCATGGTGCTCGAATCGGGCGAGCCGCGGGAAGTCCACCACATGGCGACGCTGATCGGCTACGGCTGCAGCGCGATCAACCCGTACCTGATGCTGGACACTGTCGACGAACTCGTGCTCGATGGCCGGGTGCCCGATACCGAGTCACCCGAACGGGCCCAGCGTAACGTGGTCAAGGGCATCGGCAAAGGTCTGCTGAAGACGATTTCGAAGATGGGCATATCGACCATCCAGTCTTACTGCGGTGCCCAGATATTCGAGGCTGTCGGACTTGAGAGCCAGCTGATCGACCGTTACTTCACCGGAACCGCATCCCGGATCGGCGGCATCGGAATCGATGTGATCGCCCGGGAAACCCTCGACCGGCACGCCACCGCATATCCCGGCCGCCACGAGGATCTGCTTCCGGTCGGCGGCCTGTACGCCTGGCGCCGCGACGGCGAGTTCCACCAGTGGAACCCCGAGACGATCGCCCTGATCCAGCACGCGGTCCGTGGTGAGGGTGGAAACGCTCAGGACCAGTACGACGAGTTCGCCATTCAGGTCAACGATATCTCGGTCAAGCGCTCGACTCTGAGGGGCCTTTTCCTGCTGAAGGACGCGGACGAACCGATCCCGCTCGACGAAGTCGAACCGGCGTCAGAGATCGTCAAGCGCTTTGCCACCGGCGCGATGTCACTCGGTTCGATCTCGCGTGAATCCCACGAGAACCTCGCGATCGCGATGAACCGGATTGGCGGCAAGTCGAACACCGGTGAGGGCGGGGAGGACCCGGTCCGGTTCGAGCGTGACGACAACGGCGACCTGCGTCGCTCGGCGATCAAGCAGGTGGCGTCGGGGCGGTTCGGAGTCACGATCCACTACCTCTCGAACGCCGACCAGCTCCAGATCAAGATGGCCCAGGGCGCCAAGCCCGGTGAGGGTGGTCAGCTTCCCGGACACAAGGTGGACAAGTACATCGGCTCGGTCCGTCATACGACCCCCGGCGTCAGCCTGATCTCACCGCCGCCCCATCACGACATCTATTCGATCGAGGACCTCAAGCAGCTGATCTACGACTTGCGCTGCGCCAATCCGAAGGCTTCGGTCTCGGTCAAACTTGTTGCCGAGGTGGGGGTAGGAACGGTCGCCGCCGGCGTCGCAAAGGCGAACGCAGACCACGTGCTGATCGCCGGCCACGACGGCGGCACCGGTGCCTCGCCGCTTTCCTCTATCCATTCGGCCGGAATCCCGTGGGAGATCGGCCTGGCCGAGACCCAGCAGACGCTGATCAAGAATGACCTGCGCTCGCGGATAACAGTCCAGACGGACGGCCAGCTCAAGACCGGCCGCGACGTCGTGATCGCCGCCCTGCTCGGAGCCGACGAGTACGGCTTCTCGACGGCGCCCCTGGTCGCATCGGGCTGCATCATGATGAGGGCCTGTCACCTGAACACCTGCCCGGTCGGGATCGCCACCCAGGATCCCGAACTGCGCAAGCGGTTCGAGGGTCAGCCCGAGCACGTCGTCAACTACTTCTTCTTCGTCGCCGAGGAAGCCCGTCGGCTCATGGCGAAGCTGGGTGTGCGCACGATTGCCGAGCTGATCGGCCACAGTGAGCTGATCGAGGCCGACGATGCGGTGGATCACTGGAAAGCGAAGGGCATAGACCTGAGCGGTGTGCTCGCCTACCCCGAAGGCGTTCCCGAAGATGCACCCCGGCACCGGATCCGTCCCCAGGAGCCTGTGCTGGACGACAACCTGGACTGGAAGCTGATCGAGGCTGCCGGTGATTCGCTCGACAACGCCGACCCGGTTGAGTTCGATATGGAAGTCCGTAACGTGGACCGCTGTGTCGGCGGCATCATGTCGAACCGGATCGCCACCAGCCACGGGGCTGCCGGCCTTCCCGAGAATACGATCAAGGTGAACCTTCGCGGCTCCGCAGGCCAGTCGTTCGGCGGCTGGCTCGCACCGGGAATCACCTTCTCGCTGCGCGGTGAGGTGAACGACTACGCCGGCAAGGGCCTCTCCGGTGGCATCCTTTCCGTTTCCCCGCCCGAAGGTGCCGAGTACCAGGCCGAAGAGAACGTGATCGTCGGTAATACCGCTCTGTACGGTGCGACCCGCGGCCGGGCTTTCTTCCGGGGTATCGGAGGGGAACGTTTTGCGGTGCGCAACTCGGGTGCGGATGCAGTGATCGAGGGCGTCGGTGACCACGGCTGCGAGTACATGACTGGCGGCAACGTCGTGGTTCTCGGCCCGACCGGCAGAAACTTCGCGGCAGGCATGAGCGGTGGTCTGGCTTTTGTCTACGACCCTGACGGCGACTTTGACAAACGGATCAACCCGTCGATGAGCAATCAGATCGAAGAGTTGACCGAAACCGACCGGTTCGAACTGCGGCGCCTGATCGAGGAGCATGAGCGGCGTACTGGCTCGACCGTCGCCGCGCATCTGCTCGAAGACTGGGACGAGCAGGCGGGCAGGTTCGTGAAGATCTTCCCGATCGACTACAAGCGCGTTCTTGCAGAACTCGAGTCCGAAGCGACCGGGGCCGAACTCGCCGGACCACCGGTAGAGACCCCGGCAGTCGCAGGCTCCGGCAGGAAGGAAGGCTGACATGGGCAAGCTCGGCGCTTTTCTTGAGATTGAAAGGGTCGGCATCCCGTACCGCGACCCGGCCGAAAGGGTGGGCGACTACAGCGAGTTCATGCTGCCTCGAAGCGACGAGGAACTGGCCGACCAGGGTGCACGCTGCATGGACTGCGGTGTGCCGTTCTGTCACAACGGGTGTCCGCTGGGCAACCTGATCCCGGATTGGAACGACCTCGTCTACCGCGGCCGCTGGCAGGACGCGATCCGGCAGCTGCACGCCACCAACAACTTCCCCGAGTTCACGGGGAAGCTCTGTCCGGCACCCTGCGAGGCCGCCTGCGTGCTGGAGATCCGGGAGAACGAAGCTGTCACCATCAAGCAGATCGAGCAGAGCATCATCGACCGCGCCTGGAAAGAGGGCTGGGTCGGGCCGGAGCCGCCGAAGCGCGAAACCGGCCACCGGATCGCCGTCGTCGGGTCCGGGCCGGCCGGCATGGCCGCTGCCCAGCAGCTTCGCCGAACCGGCCACTCGGTGGTCCTGTTCGAACGCGACGAAGCGGCCGGCGGTCTTGTCCGGTTCGGCGTTCCCGACTTCAAGATCGAGAAGACCGTGGTCGAGCGCCGGGTTCAGCAGCTGATCGACGAAGGGGTCGAGGTCCGTTGCGGTGTGGACGTCGGCGTTGACGTCACGGTTGACGAACTGAAGCAGGACTTCGACGCGATCGTTCTGTCCACGGGTTCGCGTGTGCCGCGTGACCTGCCGGTTCCCGGACGTGACCTCGAGGGCGTGCACTTCGCCATGGACTACCTGTACATCCGGAACCGCTGGGTCGCCGGTGTCGCCGGACCCGAACCGATGGCAGCCGCACCCGAAATGCCTGCGATTTCGGCCAAGGGCAAGAACGTCGTCGTCATCGGCGGCGGAGACACAGGTGCTGACTGCGTCGCCAACGCGATCCGCGAAGGGGCGAAGCAGGTAGCGCAGCTCGAACTGCTGCCCGAACCACCGGAGGTCCGCCCCGACGATCGCACGCCGTGGCCACTCTGGCCTCAGAAGTACCGCCTCTCGTACGCCATGGAGGAAGCGAAGGAAATCGAGAGGGGGGAGCAGGACTTCTCGGCGACGACAACTCACTTTTCGGGAACAGACGGAAGGGTGACGACGCTCCACGCCGCCCACGCTGATCAGGCGCCGCCTTTCGGCCCGGTGGAGGGGACGGGATTCGAGATCGAGGCCGACCTGGTTCTGCTCGCAATGGGCTTCCTTCACCCCGAGCAGGAACTCGTCGATGGCATCGGATGCGCCAAGGACGGCCGTGGAAACATCAAGGCCGGTACCTATTCGACCTCGGTGGAGGGAGTGTTCGCCGCCGGTGACGCACGCCGCGGGCAGTCGCTGATCGTGTGGGCAATCAACGAAGGCCGCCAGTGCGCCCGCATGGTCGACCGCTTTCTCGGCGACCAGCCATCTCCCGAGGTCCACACCGGCAACGTCGAGCCCGAAGACAAAGGCCCGGTAGGCCCGCCACTCCATGTTTCTCCCGGCCTGGGGCCGGACCCGGGCGTTTCAGCCGGACGCGCCCAGGAAACCTGACGCACCCGCTCATTAGGGGCCGGCGGCTCGATCCACCTCCGCGCCGGCCTTGGACCTGCGGCGGGTCAGCAGGAAAACCCCGATCAGGGCACTGACGATGGACCCGGTGAAGATCCCGATCTTCGCGTACTCGAGCAACTGTTCGTTCTCGAACGAAAGCTCGGCGATGAACAGCGAGACGGTGAAGCCGATCCCGCCCAGCGCGGCGACTCCCCAGGCATGGGAGGAAGTGACGCCGTCGGGAGTCGTGCCCCAGCCGAACCTCTGAGCGATCGATATCCCGAACCCGATTCCGATCACCTTGCCGAAAACCAGCCCGAGCGCCACCCCCCAGAAAATCATGCTGGCGGTGGCGTCGGCCAGGATGGAAGCCGATATGACGATGCCCGCGTTGGCCAGCGCGAACAGGGGCACGATCACCATGCTTGTCCAGGGATGGAGCTGGCGTTCGAGATCCTCGATCACGTGGCGACCCTTGACGGGGTGGGCCGGTGTCATCAGGCCGAGAATCACGCCTGCGATCGTTGCGTGGACTCCCGAGGAAAGAAAGGCGACCCAGACGACGATGCCTATCGCCCAGTAGGGCCAGATACGGGACACACCGAACCGCTGCATCAGGTAGACGATCAGGATCCCCGCCGCACCGGCTGCGAGCCAGACCATGCTGATGTCCTTGGAATAGAAGATCGCGATGATCAGGATGGCGATTACGTCATCGATGATCGCGATGCTGAGCAGCAGCAGACGCACCCCGGAAGGGATGCGCTTGCCGAGCAGGGCGAGGACCGCCACCGCGAAGGCGATGTCGGTCGCCATCGGGATAGCCCAGCCGCCCTCGCCGACGCCGCCAAGGTTCAGGGATAGGAAGATCAGCCCCGGGACGAGAATGCCACCGATAGCCGCGATCAAGGGCAGGAGCGCCTTGCTGCGCTCGTTCAGCTCGCCGACCACCAGTTCCCGCTTGATCTCAAGCCCGACCACAAAGAAGAAAAAGACCATCAGGGCGTCGTTGACCCAGTGCTGTAGATCCTCGGTAATCGCAAGCTGCCCGAACCCCAGGGTCAGCTTTGTCTGCCAGAACGACTCGTAGCTGTCCCCGAATGGCGCGTTCGCCCACAGCATCGCGGCGACCGCCGCAACCAGCAGCACGGCCCCACCTGAGACCTCGCTCTTGATGAAGTCCGTACCGGCGTCACGCCAGCTTGTACCGGGATCCTTGATCGGGTTAGCCAAAATCAGTTTCCCTGGATCAGGTCGTCAGCGGCCTGGAGCGCCGGCCGGAAGCCTTCTGATCGCTGGGTGCTTTCTGATCGGTGGATGCCACGGGATCACCGTATCAACGCACGGCCGACCCCTTCTACACTGATACGCAGTGAGTAGCCCGGCAGAAGAGCCCGACCAGCGCGACGAAGCCGGGCACTCTCACGGTCCGGGAGCCTGGCGACACGCAGACCGCAAGGCATTGCTGGTCGCCGCATCTTTGACGGCCGGATTCATGGTGGTGGGGGCGGTTGGCGGTCTGCTCACAGGCAGTCTGGCCCTGCTCGCTGACGCCGGGCACATGCTCTCCGACAGTTTCTCGCTGTTTCTCGCACTCGCCGCCGTCTCACTTGCTGCAAAACCTGCAACCGCGAGACACAGCTTCGGCTTCAAGCGGGCGGAAATCCTCGCAGCGCTGGTCAACGGAGTGCTGCTCGTGGTCGTTTCGATCTGGGTGATCGTCGAGGCTCTCCGGCGGCTGGCGGATCCGGTGGAGATTCTCGGACCGGGAATGCTCCTGATCGCGCTGGTCGGCCTGCTCGTAAACCTTGTTGCGGCCCGGGTGCTGATGCGTTCAGGAGGAGAGAGCCTCAACGTGCGCGCCGCGCTACGTCATGTGCTGGGCGACCTTGCAGGATCAGTGGGTGTCATCGTCGCCGCCGGGGTGATCATCCTCACGGGATGGCAGCAGATCGACGCGATCGTCTCGATCCTCATCTCACTGCTTATCGCAGCCAGCGCCTGGTCTGTGCTCAGGGAGGCGGTCGACGTGCTGCTGGAGTCGACTCCCGGTGGAATGGACGCAGAGGAAATCGGAATGGCCATGGCCGGACACGAAGGGGTCGATCAGGTCCACGACCTCCATGTCTGGCAGATCACCTCCGGCTTCCCGACGCTTTCTGCGCATGTTCTGACAGGCCCGAATGCCGACTGCCACCGGATCCGATTCGAGCTTGAGGCGCTGCTGCTTGAACGGTTCGGGATCGAGCACACCACCCTTCAGGTCGACCATACGGTGGAGGCCCGTCCGTTACGGATCGAGACCTCGCGACATTCGGGCAGACAGTGAAGCTTCGCCAGGCGACACAACCGAGATCCCCCGGAAACCGTCCGATCAGGGAGGTACGGTTTCTGGCGTGAACTGGTTCGAAGGCCGACTGGCCGCCTACGACATCGAAACCACCGGTACCGACACCGAAAACGACCGGATCGTCACCGCTGCGGTGAGCATCGTCGGAGGGGGCCGGGAAAGCGAGAGCCGTACCTGGCTGGTGGACCCCGGAGTCGAGATTCCCGCAGATGCAACTTCGGTCCACGGGATCACCACCGAGAAAGCGCGAGCCGAGGGGCAGAGCGCCGCCGGCGCGGTTGCCGAAATCACCGGGGCCCTCGCTTCCGCGGTCGCCGAGGACATCCCTATCGTCGCCTTCAACGCGCGTTTCGACCTGACCATCCTCGACCGCGAGGCCCGGCGCCACGGGGTCCAGCCGCTGATCGAACTGGTCGGCGGCCCCGAAGGACTGCTGGTGATCGACCCTTACGTGCTCGAGAAGAAGATCAACAAGTTTCGCAAGGGAGGGCGGACCCTGGGGATTCTGTGCGAGGACTACGGCATCCCGCTCACCGACGCCCACGCCGCTGACGCTGACGCGCTCGCTGCGGCCCGGCTGGCCTGGAAGCTCGGCCGCATCAACGCCGAGCTGGGCGCCTACGACCTGCCGACCCTTCACGACGACCAGATTCTGTGGGCCGACGAACAGGGACGCTCACTGCAGGAGTACTTCGACCGCGAGGGCCGGTCGGAAAAAGTCCAGACCGTCTGGCCGCTGGTCCCTTACGCCGCCTGAACCGTCTTGCCGTCCTGTGACGAGGAACTCTGTGCTTCGTACCAGCGTGCTGCCTCAAGCTGTCTCAACCCTCCGGGCTTTGTCGTGAAGGGGCGGCCGCAAGGGCATTCAGCCACAATGACCGAGTGAGCGAAAACGAGACACCCACCGGGCACCCGGAGCACGGCCCCGAGGTTGAGCCCGAGCTCGACCGCAAGCAGCAACTGAACCTGCTCGACGAGATGGGCGGCCCCCAGGGCATCGCCGACTCGAGCCTGCCGGGCCTGGTGTTCGTTGCCGTATACAGCGTTTCCGGGCAGGACCTTCAGCTTTCGGCGATCGCCGCGGTTGGCCTCGGCGCGATCATCGGTCTGATCAGGCTGGTCAGGGGCGAGTCGGTGCGCTTTGCGGCCGCGGGATTCATCGGGGTGGCGATCGCCGGCTTCATCGCCACCCGCACGGGCAGGGCCGAGGACTTCTTCCTGCCCGGACTGCTGTTCAACGCCGGTTATGCGGTTGCGTATGCTGTTTCCATAGCCGTTGGCTGGCCCTTGATGGGGGTGCTGATCGGCCCGCTGATCGGCGACGGCATGAAATGGCGCCAGGATCCTGCCCGGGTGCGCCTCTTTAACCGGATGAGCTGGGTCTGGGTGGCCCTGTTTGCGACCCGTCTTGCGGTCCAGCTGCCGTTCTACCTCGCCGGTTCCCTCGTCGCGCTGGGAATCGCCCGTACGGCAATGGGTCTGCCGCTCTTCGCCCTCGGCATATGGCTCTGCTACCTGCTCCTTCGGCGCGAGGGAATCGACATGAAGACACTCAACCCGAAGCAGGCCGGAACCGGCGACGGGTAGGCGTCTCAGGAGGTGGTTTCCGGGCCACCGTAGGGGCCGACCGGCCAGAGCGGGTACAATTCCCGGTCCGCTTTGTCTTCGACCCCGATCCCATCACGACCTCGCAGGAAGGCCAACCCGGCACCCGGGGCCGGCAGCGGAGGCCGTGCAAAGAAGCGGTCTGAGGCCTCGATCCGGTTGAGGGTCGCCGAGCCGGCCGGAGATTACGATGCGGGATCCTTCGAGATAACTGTCCAGGCTCACCGACCCGGTCGGCCGGACGTTTTCGAAGACGTACGCGGCCTCTGGGAGCAGGACAAGGAGTCTTTCGGCGCCCGCGGGCGCATCGACACCACGCTCGGGGTGGGTATGGCCGCCGCCGCCTGGTCGCCGCTCCGGCGTCTTCTTGATGCTGACGTCCCCGACGGGTTGCGGCTTACGGACCCGGAAGTCGAAGACCTGCTCGACGGTGCGGCGGAGAGGCTGGAGAGCTCGGGGGTTTCGCTGACCTGGGATCCCGCCCTCAACGATTCGCTCGAAGCCCGGGTGGTGGTCGGCAGCACGGGTGGGCTGAGTCGCAGCGTGCCTGAAGTGTTCGATGAATCCTCGCTGCAGGGCTTTTCCTGGCGGCTCTACCTGGACGGGGTGCAACTCAGCCCGGCTGAACTTGAGTCACTCGCCCGGACCAACCGTCCGGTCACCTGGCTGCGTGATCGTTGGGTGCTGGTGCCGCCGGTGCAGGCACACCGGTCACGCAACCCCGACCTGCGACCACTGACGGCGATCGACGCACTCAGCGTGGCTCTTACCGGCAGCACCATGATCGACGGTCGCACGGTCGAGGTCGAGGCTGCTGGATGGCTGGCTGATCTGCGTGAACAGATCACCCGTGAGGACGGCGCCCGCGAGCCCGCCGAGCAGCCGGCAGCCTTGAACGCAGTCCTTCGTGCTTACCAGCTCGAGGGTGTCAGGTGGCTGCATCGCATGACGTCTCTGGGCCTCGGTGGCTGTCTGGCTGACGACATGGGACTTGGCAAGACAGTGATGCTGATCGGCCTCCACCTGCATCGCAAGGGCAACGAAAAGACTGACGGACCGACGCTCGTGGTCTGTCCGGCCTCGCTGCTCGGCAACTGGGAGCGGGAGATCCGCCGCTTCGCCCCGGGTGAGGAAGTTCGTCGCTATCACGGCGGCGGACGGACTCTCGACGGCGTCGGCAAGGGCTTCGTTCTGACTACCTACGGCACTATGCGACTCGATGCGATCAAGTTCGGAGCAGTCAAGTGGGGTCTGCTGGTGGCCGACGAGGCTCAGCACGTCAAGAACCCACGCTCGGCCGGTGCCAGGGCCCTGCGGACCATTCCGGCCCGCTCGAGGGTAGCCCTGACCGGTACCCCGGTCGAGAACAACCTCTCCGAGCTCTGGGCGATCCTCGACTGGACCACGCCCGGCCTGCTCGGCACGCACTCGTCCTTTCGGAGCAACTGGGCTGACCCGATTGAAACGGAGCGCAGGGAGTCGAGCACGAAGATGCTCTCGAAACTGGTCCGGCCGTTCGTCCTGCGACGCCGCAAGTCGGACCCGGGGATTGCACCCGAGCTGCCTCCGAAAACGATCACCGACCAGCCGGTAGCCCTCAGCCCCGAGCAGATCATGCTTTACGAACGCGCGGTTCGCGACAACATGCTCGAGATCCGCACCAGCGAAGGCATGGGCAGGAGGGGCCTGGTGCTGAAGCTGCTGACCTCGCTGAAGCAGATCTGCAACCACCCGGCGCAGTACCTCAAGGAGGAACAGCCCGTTCTTGTGGAGCGCTCCGGCAAGCTTGAGCTCCTCGACGAGCTGCTCGACACGATCCTCGCCGAGGATGGAGCGGTGCTGGTTTTCACGCAGTACGTCGCGATGGCAAAGCTGCTCAAGCGGCACCTCGACGAGCGCAAAATTGAAAGCCAGCTGCTTCACGGTGGCACGCCCGTCTCAAAGCGCGAGAGCATGGTTGACCGCTTTCAGGAGGGTGAGGTTTCGGTGTTCCTATTGTCGCTCAAGGCGGCGGGCACGGGCCTGAACCTGACCCGGGCCGACCATGTAATCCACTTCGACCGGTGGTGGAACCCGGCGGTGGAAGAACAGGCCACCGACCGGGCCCACCGCATCGGTCAGACAAAATCGGTCCAGGTACACAGACTGATTGCCGAAGGCACGATCGAGGACCGGATCGCCGCGATCCACGACAGCAAGCGTGAGCTGGCAGATGCGATCGTGAGTTCCGGGGAATCGGCGCTGACCGAACTGTCCAACGAAGAGCTCGCGAACCTGGTCGAACTCCGAAACGCCGGTTAGCCGCGCGGCGGTAGGCTGCCGCCATGAGTTCTCTGACTGGCGAAGTGATCCTGATTACCGGAGGCGCCAGGGGAATCGGACTCGCCATTGCGGAGGCCGCGGCGAGAGCGGGCGCAAGGGTTGCGGTAGCCGATATCGACGCTTCGGCTGCGATCGGGACAGCAACGAGGCTCGGTGAAGAATGTCGCGGCTATGGGCTGGATGTCACCGACAGGTCCGGGTTCGACGAGGTAGTAAGCCTTGTGGAGGAGGAGATGGGCCCGGTTGCGGTACTGGTCAACAACGCCGGCATCGCCGAGGCGTGTGAACGGGTCGGTGAGCAGCCCCGGGAGATGCTCGACCGCATCCTCGAAGTGAACCTGAACGGGGTGATCAACGGCACCCTGAGCGCCCTGAAACGCATGGAACCACGAGGTCGTGGACAGATCGTCAACGTCGCCTCCCAGGCCGGGAGGATCGCCACGCCGGCCCTTGCCGCCTACACCGCTTCGAAGTTCGGCGTGGTCGGCTTCACCGACACAGTCCGGTTCGAGTACCGGGGCAGCGGAATCTGCCTGACCTGTGTGATGCCGGGCCCGGTTGACACCGGCATGATGTCGGGCACCCGCAAGGTGCCGCTGATCAGACTGGTCAAGCCGGAGGAAGTCGCGAAAGAGACCCTCGCGGCCATCGAACACCGCCGGGAAGACGTATTCGTACCACGCCTCAGCGGATACCTGGTCCGGTTCGGGGGGATGCTGCCACCGAAGGCACGGGAAAGGATCGTCAGGGTTTTCGGCCTGCACAAGGTGTATTCGGGCATCGACCCGCTAGCCCGCTCCGAGTACTCCTCGCGGGTCGCCCCGCAGGTCGCCCCGCCGGAAGACAACGACCGGGTCCGATGACCTCCAGCCGCCGATTCTCCTAAACTAGTTCGCCATGGATCTGACTTTTTCCGCCGAAGAGATTGAGTTCCGGGATGAACTGAGGAACTGGTTCGAGGCCAACAACCCTGGCGAAGAACCGCGCGGAGACGAAGACACCGTTTTCGAGTTCCGCCGGAACTGGCAGCGCACCCTCTTCGAGGGAGGCTGGGGCGCGGTCCATTGGCCACGCGAATACGGCGGGCGCGACGCTTCACTGATGCAGTCCGCGATTTTCTTCGAGGAGCTGGGCCGTGCCAACGCGCCGCTTCCGGCCAACGTGCTCGGTCTGCTGCTTGCCGGTCCGACGATCATGGCCTGGGGCTCAGACGAGCAGAAGGAACGCTACCTCGCGCCGATCCTCTCGGCTGACGAGGTCTGGTGCCAGGGCTTCAGCGAGCCGGAGGCGGGATCCGACCTTGCTGCAGTCAAGACCAGGGCGGTCCGTGACGGCGACGATTGGGTGGTGACCGGACAGAAGGTCTGGACCAGCGGCGCCCAGTACTCAAAGTGGTGCATGCTCGTCGCCCGCACCGACCCTGAAGCCTCCAAACACAAAGGGCTCTCCTACTTTCTTATGGACATGGAGCAGGAGGCAGTCCAGATACGGCCGCTGGTCCAGATAACAGGCGAAGCCGAGTTCAACGAACTGTTCATCGAAGAGGCGAGGATCCCTAACGAAAACATGCTCGGAGGGGAGGGGGACGGCTGGAACGTCGCTCTGACTACGCTGATGAACGAGCGTTCAGGGCTCGGGTTCTTCCTTCAGGTAAGGCTGCGCCAACTGCTCGACCGGTTGACCGGAGAGGCCCAGTCGAACGGACGAATCAAAGACCCTGTCGTGGCCGAAGCGCTCGGTGACATGCATGTGCGCACAGAAACGCTGCGCCTGCTGGCCTATCGCGGCCTGAGTTCGATCGAGCAGTACGGCCAGCCCGGACCCGAGGGTTCGCTGACC
>Ga0335397_10006139_pt1 | contig 15556 bp, 11 predicted proteins | sample MAT04_FD_205740 | JGI IMG/M metagenome (GOLD analysis project Ga0335397, IMG submission 205740) | Freshwater microbial communities from Lake Fryxell liftoff mats and glacier meltwater in Antarctica - MAT-04 (spades assembly) (version 2) ... | reverse complement strand
TGCACCGCTGCAGGCTCACTGGCTGCTTCCTGCCGCAGGCGTTCGACAAACTTCACGGGTTGCGAATTTTTTTCGACAGAGGTAATCATGCGTTGGCGCTCCAATTCAGAATCATCTTCAAACATGCGGGCTGGTTCAAAACGGTGACTTGTGCTCTCATGATTTGATTCTTAAACTGACAGTCAATAATGTCAAGTAATCGTTACAGTATTTGGTTGGTGCTAGGGTAAACACTTAGTTTTTCTGGGCGATGAGGATGCGCGCGTGGATGGGCATGGCGTTGGAGAGCAACTTGATATGGGTAAACCCGGCCTCTGCCAACATGCGGGAGAGTTTTTCCGGGGTGCGCAGCTGACCGGCGCCCATGGCCATCAGGTAGAAATGGAAATACGCGTCACTGGCACCCTGGGCCGGGTCGTCGTGGGCCATGGGTTCTGCCAGCAGAAAAGTGCCCCCGCTGGGCAATGCATCGAAGACTTTGCGCAGAATGGTTCGCACTGCAGCATCCGGATGGTCATGAGCCACGCGGATCAGCGTGATCAAGTCTGCTCCCGCAGGAAGTGCATCGTCAAAAAAGCTGCCCGGGGCGTAGGCAACACGATGCTCCAAACCCAATGCGGCATGGTGTTGCTGCGCCACCGGCAACACGGACGGCAGGTCAAACAGGGAGAAGGTCAAATGGCTTTCCCGCGACGCCAACGACGCCACGAACTGCCCTTTCCCGGCCCCCACGTCCAGCACGCGACGGTGGCGCCCAAAGTCGTACGACCGAAGCAACTCCTCGACGACAAAGTTCTGGGAACTTGCCATGAGCTGGGAGTAACGCTCTGCGTGAATGTCCTGCAAAGTGCTGTCGTTGGTGGTGCCCGTCAGCGCATAGGGCCAGTAATGCGCCATATGTCCACGCCCTGTGTCGCGCAGAAAATCCACGGGATCCAGCATGTCCTGGTACAGCAGGTTGTTGTGTTCCACCATGGCCTGTATGCCCGAGTGCGCCGCAATCGGTGCGCCCAATGGCCCGAGTGCATAGCGCCCTGCGCTGCGCTGTTGCAACAACTGCAATGCCACTGCAGACTGTACCAACCGCTGCATCGACGCAGCAGGAATCTGCGTGCGCGCCGCCAGTTCTTCGAGAGTTGCAGGCGCCTTTTGAACGATCGTGAAGACTTGCAGCCGGACGCAGGCGAGCACAACTTGTGAGTGGACGAACCCGGCCATGAGATCGAAAACCCGTTGCGTCCGGCGCCGGACGACCCAGCGGGTCAAAGGGTTTGCCACGGCCCAGTTGTAGCCACTGGGCGAGAGTGTCCAGCGGTTCAGTCGGTCCCGGGATTTCTCCCACCAGCTTTCAGCCATCGGGCTTGGCACCGGCGGGTGTGTGGCGTCAAGCTCACTCATCCGACCGCCACGTTATGCGTCGGCAAAGCAGACGTCGCACGGTAGTTGGTCCGCGTTTCGCTCGGCACCAGCCGCTCGGCTTCTTGTCGCACCATGTCCTGCATCAACTCCCTGCAGGCGCAATCCGGCACGCTCGCCACCGTCTTGTCCATCAGCCCTTCAAAGTACCGAACTGCGCCACCGAGCCCCAGTGCACTGGCTGAACTCGGGCGCCCGTTGAGCACATCTTGTCCGATCGGCTTTCCCAGGGTTTCCGCTTGGCCCAGCACGTCCCGGATGTCATCCGCGACCTGATAGGCTTCACCCAGGTTGGCACCCAGGGCGACCCAGGGTTGGGGGTCTGCATCACAGGCAAGTGCGCCTGCACACGTGGACGCGACAAACAAGGCACCTGTTTTGGCACGTTGGTACTGGCCCAGATCGGCGCTAACCTCGCACTCCCATGCCTGGCCGGCGACGATACCGCTGGGCAGCCCAACGCCCGACGTCAAGTTCTGCATGAGGCGCACCAGTCGCTTGGGGTGGTCCATACCGGCGTTCAACATGACCTGGTAAGCCATCACAATCAATGCATCACCCGTCAGGAGCGCGAGGGGCTCTCCAAAGGCCTTGTGCACGGTGGGCTTGCCCCGCCGGGTACTTGCGTTGTCAAAGGCTGGCATATCGTCGTGAACCAACGAGGCGCAATGCATCAGCTCAATGGCCACCGCAGCGGCGTTGGTCAATTCCGGGTTTTTGTTGCCACAGGCGATCGCCACCGCCATCACCAATTGCGGCCGGATACGGGCACCACCGGAAAACACCGCGTGGCGCATTGCCGCGAGCAGTCTCGGCGGTGAAAGGGGGTCTGCCGCACGCTCAAAATGGATGTGAAGTGACGCTTCGGCGCGAGAAAGCAAGCTCATAGAGGAATTCCTTTGGCGGTGTGTCAACAATAAATGACACTTCAGTGTGTCAATATACACAAACACAAAAATGTGTCAATTCTTTTTCTTGTCGGCCACCATGTTCAGGTGCGCGGATGATTCGCTGGAAATATGGAGATGTGACAGCGGATTTGCAAAACCGCCAGAGCTCGACTCGATGGCCGGTTTCGGCGGTATGCACGCTATGAGGCCGGTAGCGAGATATCGCGACTGCCCTGGCTACGGGATTGCATGCGCTGCGTTCAGGGGCAGGGAAAAACAAACCGACCGTTGGGCCGGTTTTTCAGAAAGTGCTCCTGCGCGTGTCAGCCGCCAACCTTGACAGTGGCTGCCTGCGGTGCAGCTGCGGTGGGTGTTGCTGATGCGGCGGCGGCGGGTACAGCAGCGGCCGCGTTCGGGTCTTTGCGCTTGTCCGACGGCAACATGGCCGGATAATCTTGCGCCATCTTGGCGCCATACAACGGCTTGAAGGCGCCCTGGTGGCACGTCGTGCAGTTCACCTTGGCAATGTCGCCGGTGGGGCCTCGGCGGTTGGGCGGGAAGACCGATGTCAGCGGCTCCGCATTGAGGAAGTTCTGGTTCAGATCCCGGGTCATGCGGATGCCATGGTAGGCAGTAACGCGCTGTGGCGTAGAGACGTTCCAGTCCTGGAAAGACTGCGTATTGTGGCAATACGTGCAGTTCACGCCCAGCGATGAAGACATGTGCACCATCAGGCTGTAGGTGTGCTCCGCTTGCATGGTCGAGTGGCGGTTGGCCGAAGCGCCTCTGCCAGCCATGGGAACCGGGCCGTTGACGCGGATCGGCTTGGCATCGAGCAGGTAGTCGGTAAACGGATCGCCGGGCAGCGAGCTCAGTCCGACGGAGGGCGCGGGGGTATTCTGGCCTGATACACCGCCCATGGCTGCAGTATCCAGCCGCGACTTCTTGGGGGCATACCAGACGTTCGTCGGCACCGGGTTGCCACGGTGGCAGGTGTAGCAGGTGAAACCGGTGTTACCAATGTGCTGCTGCCATTCACCGTTGAGGTGCTGTGTCATTTGCAGCATGCGCCGGGAGACAACCTTCGTGTATTTGGATTCGTCGGCGAAGTTGCCTTCGACGTGACAGTAGGTGCAACCCTGCTCTGGTGAGACCCAGGCGGTTATGGCCGCCATGGTGCGGCCGAATTCCCCCAGACTCAGGTCTCCCAGTACCTTGACGTTTTGATAGGTTGTGCCTGCCGTGGGGCCGCCTTCTCGGACGCGCGCCGGCGGGCTGGCTTCGGGCATCGCATTGAGCGCGGCCTGCGTGGCCAGCGTGCGCGGATTGTAAATCTGGTCCATCGCGGTGCCGCGAGGTCCCCCTTGCACTGCGATGATGGGGGGGCGTTCGCACCCCGCAAGCAGGGCTGAAAGGGTGATCACGATTCCACAAATACCGAGTGTCTTATTCATTACTTGTCTTCCTTGACGGCGTCAGGTACTTCGGTTACCAGAACCCCTTGAGTGTAATGGATGTATTTTTGGATTGACATTCAAAATTGTCAACTAATATTTACACTTACGCCACAAAATTCAAGTTTGCAAGTAAAGTAGTCGCCAGAGCACCGGTGTTGCAGATCGGTGCAGTCATCACTTTCTTGCGCTACAGCAGCACGGGGGATGCGGCGCAGCCAATTCGGGCTATTCGACTGCATCGGAAGTGCACCCGTCACCAGCCATCGCATGGGGTGCTTGTGTGCGGCTATTATTCGTGTAGTGGAAGGCAGTTCTGTTGTTATAACCGCCCTTTCGGGACCTGCGCACGGATTGCGGTACACAGCGGAGCGGCACCCCGGTTACAAGCGGCGGGTGGTCAGCGGCATTCCGTGCCAGGTCGACGCATGGCCCTTGGCACATGATTTTCTGTTGGAGTCCATTCGATGAATATCAGCCCTCGCCCCGTGGTCATCATCACGGGAGCCTCATCTGGCGTAGGTCTGCATGCGGCCAGCGCCCTGGTTGCACGGGGGTGGCACGTGGTAGCAGCCTGCCGTGACACCGTGAAGGCGCGCGCTGCAGCCGCTTCCCTGGGTCTGGACCCTGGCAGCCTGACGCATCTGGCGCTGGATCTGGGCGCGCAGGAAAGTGTGCGCGGGTTCGTGCGGGTATTTCAGGAAACAGCCCTGCCATTGCACGCGCTGGTCTGCAACGCGGCGGTGTACTTGCCTCGGCGGAAGACGCCAGGCCGCTCCCCGGAGGGATACGAGATCAGTGTGGCGACCAACCATCTGGGGCATTTCCTGCTGAGCCGTCTCCTGCTCCCCGACCTGGAGCGCGCTGCCGGGAGGCCGGGGTCACCCGCACCACGCTTGGTTACGCTGGGGACCGTTACTGCCAATTCGGAAGAGTTTGGCGGCAAGGTACCCATTCCTGCTCCGGCAGACCTGGGCGATCTCCAGGGGCTCAAGGCCGGCTTTCTGTCCCCGGTTGCCATGCTGAACGGAAAACCCTTCAAGCCCGGTAAAGCCTACAAAGACAGCAAGTTGTGCAACATGGTGATGAGCCGCGAGTTCCACCGTCGCTTTCACGCGAATACGGCCATCGTGTTCAACACCCTCTACCCCGGATGTGTGGCAGATACCGCCTTGTTTCGGGACACCCCTGCGTTGTTTCGCACTATTTTTCCCTGGTTTCAGAAAAATATTACCAAGGGGTACGTCACCCAGGAGCTGGCCGGCGAGCGGGTTGCGCAGGTGGTCGCCGACCCCGGGTTTGCCGACTCGGGCGTGCACTGGAGTTGGGGCAATCGGCAAAAGGAAGGTCGCAAGCCCTTCTCGCAGGCGCTGTCGCTCAAGGCAAGCAACGCCATTCTGGCCAGGGATTTGTGGGAGCTCAGCAGCCAGTGCGTGCGTCTGCCCGCCTGAGCGCTGGGCTTTCTCAGCCGCTCATTGCAAGGTGTGCTTTGCTTCCGCTTCGTGTGGGCACCTGGCGCTCAGGAACATCTTTTCAAGCGAGGCTGCAACACGGTCCCTGTCCGAAGGCGGGGCCGAATGCAATTCACCGATGGCACCATGCATCAACTTGTTCACCAGGCCCCGGGATAGTGACTCCAGCACTTGGTCCATCGACAGACCCTTGACGAGCAGCTTTTGAGCGCGTGCGATCTCGGCGTGCCGCCAGGTATCGGTGCGAGTCTGGATTTGCTGGATCAGGCCGACATGGCTGCGACCCTCCATCCATTGGACAAAATTCTGGACGCCGGAATCGATGATGGTTTCAGCGTGGGTCACGGCGGCTTGCCGATGGGCCTGTCCTTTCTGGACGATCCCGCGCAAGTCATCGACGGTATAGAGGTAAACGTCCGGCACCTGCTTGACCTCGGGCTCTATGTCACGCGGAACCGCGAGGTCCAGCATGAACATGGGCCGCTTCTTGCGTTTTTTGATGGCACTTTCCACGGCACCGAGACCAATCAGCGGCAACGTGCTGGCCGTACAGCTCACGACGATGTCGAATTCGTGCAGGCGCTCTGGCAGCATCGCCAGTGCCATGGCCTGCCCGCCATACTTCTTTGCCAGACTTTCACCACGCTGCTGCGTCCGGTTGGCGACGGTGATGGCCCTGGGATTTTTTGCGGCGAAGTGCGCGGCGCAAAGACCAATCATGTCCCCGGCACCCACCAGCAGCACAGAAGTCTCGCTCAGGTCTTCGAACAACTGGCCAGACAGTCGCACCGCTGCCGCGGCCATGCTGATCGACTGAGCGCCTATATCGGTCGAACTGCGAACCTCTTTGGCCACTGAAAACGAACGCTGGAAAAGCTGATTCAGTGTCGGCCCGAGAGCACCCCCGGTCGCAGCCGCGCGCACGGCGGTTTTCATCTGACCCAGAATTTGCGGTTCGCCCAGAACCATGGAATCGAGCCCGCTGGCAACCCGGAATGCGTGACGCGCAGCGTGAACGTCCTGCAGACCATACGAATGATTCCGCAGCGTATCTGCAGGAACCCGGCCGATTTCCGAGAGCCAGGTGAGTGTCCGGGCCATCTGGTGATGGCTGCCTGCGCAATACAACTCGGTTCGATTGCAGGTCGACAGGATGGCGGCCTCGACTTCTCCCACCAAACTCCGACGCAGTTCGGTCAATGCTGCGCCGAGTTGCTCTGCGCCAAAAGCAAACTTGCTGCGCACATCCAGCGGCGCAGTCGCGTGATTCAGTCCAAGAGCCCAAACAGCCATAGCAATAGGAAGTTAGTAAATATAGCTGGACAGTAGCACATGTAATGCTAAGTTGACAACTGTCGGTTTTAACATGGCGCACGGTGTGGACATGTACATCTTCTGGGTTGGCGTCATGCTGCACTGCATCCATCGGGTTAACCATGAGTAGAAAACCCTCCAGATAGAACGACGCGATGCTAGGATTCTCCGGCAAGTTACAGAGCTGTTACTTGAAGACGGCAACCGATGATATTTGGAGACACAATGAACCCGGCCATCGCCAATCAGTTTCCCCAGGACTTTGATCCAGGTCAAGCCAGACATCCTGTTCGTGTGTCCGGAACGGCTTCCCAGATTGGGCAGTCTCCACCAAGAAAATTTTTAGAAAAGCCTGATCCTGCACGGGACCCTAATCATTGCAAAGCATCGTTGCTTGAGGTGATTGAGTCGCAAATCATCCCCAGGTTGTTGAAAGCGCACCCTGCGGGGGATGCTTCCAACGCACAGGCGTACCACGCGGTTTACCAACCCACTGAACAAGAAATCGACCAATTTGCCCAGTTATGTATCTCGAACGATGAAAACTCTGCTTTGGCCTTCGTAAGGGAGATGCTGACCGCTGGCATCGGAAACGACAACGTTTTTCTGCATTTGATGGCGCCTGCAGCGCGGCATCTGGGCGGGTTGTGGGATCAGGATCACGTTGACTTTACCCAGGTGACTTTGGGCCTGATGCGGATGCACCACATTACCCACCAGCTGGGCTATGAATACCAGGATGGCCCCCAACACGCGGGAGCGGTTCGCCGGGTCATGCTGGCTAGCGCTCCTGGCTCCCAGCATATCTTGGGGCTGGCTATCGTGGCGGAATTTTTCCGCAAGAATGGCTGGCAGGTGGTGGTCGAGATTGCCAACAGCGCTTTGGAGCTTGACCATGCCGTCAAGAATGAATGGTTTGATTTGATCGGGCTGTCTGTCGGGCTGACTGATCAAATTGGCGCGCTGCCTGTGCTGATCACCGGGCTGCGTGCTGCGTCACGCAACCCGCAGGTATCGGTGCTTCTGGGCGGTCCTGCATTTGCGGCGACATCTGTTTCCGCTCAGAGTTTGGGTGCCGACGGGATTTCAACCGACGCCGCCCAAGCGGTCGTGCTGGGAACGTCGTTGTTGCACACTTAATGGTTGTACCAGTGTCGTTTGCGCAGTCTTGACCTGCAGCAGATAAAAAAAAGCCGACCAGTGGGTCGGCTTTTTTGTGTGCTGGTTGCCTGTGACGCGTCTGTCCGTCGCCTGTAATCTTGGCCACTCAATCATCGCGGTGCTCTGGCATCGCCACCCTGGTGGAGTTTGCACCATTTGGAGGAAATGCGCCAGACGGACGAGAGAGGTCCGGTCCTCGCGTCTGGGTCGCCTCAATAGTTTTGCCCTGGTCCTCTCAGGTATCTCACTGATTGTGGAGGCAAAGGCTTGAACATTACAGTTGGACCTCGAATGGAGAGTCTGCAATAGAGAAAACCCTATTGATCATGGACGACCGGATCAGGTCACTATGGGTTGTCTGTTGTTTCTATCCAGGATGCCCAAGGTCTTCACCCAATCCGCTGTCTCACAAGCGCATCGGTTCGCACACTTCATGGATACCAATAATGATCGCAACGAAACGAAAAAAGCCGCTGCCGCGAGTGTTGGGTTTGTTCCTGGATCTACCCATCGGCCTGCGGCTGGCGATGGCGTTTTTCGGGGTGTTTGCATTGATGGCGATGATGGCCGGTTTTTCGATTGTGACCATGCAGCAAATGGAACAACGCATGGCCCGCATCACCGAAAGCAACAATCAGCAGATTCTGCAGGTCAACAAAATGATTTATTCAGTCGGCCTGCGGGGGGTGGCAATCCGCAATGTCGCGCTGCTGGCCGACGCCGACGCGAAGAAGGCTGAGTTGGAAGCCATCAACGAATCGGCCAAGATGTATGCTGAGGCCGAGAAAGAGCTGATGCAGTTGATCAACCGTTTCGATGCGACTGAGGCTGAAAAGGCCAACCTGGAGTCGATCAAACGCAGCGAGACTGCGGTCGTCAAGTTGATGGCAGAAGCGGCCGAACTGGGCATGGCGGGCAAGGCCGAAGAGGCCGCAGAATTCATGATGTCCAAGTTGCGGCCGCGGCAGGCACGCTGGGTGACCTCGTTGCAGACGCTCTCCGGGCTGCAGAACAAGGTCAGCGACGAATACGCGCAGGATGCTGCCGCCCAATACATCAAGTCACGCAACATCCTGATCGGTTTCGTGTCGATCTCGCTTTTGCTGGGTGTGGCGCTGGCTTGGCTGGTTACCCGCTCGATCACGTCACCCATCGGTGATGCCGTAAAGTTTGCCCGCACGGTTGCCACCAGCGACCTGAGGCCCGTGGATATACCGCACCACAAGGATCAGGCAGGCCAGCTTCTGGAAGCCCTTCAGACCATGAGTGCGCACCTGACGACGGTGGTGCGCGGCGTGCGCGAGGCGAGTGAGAACATCGTCACCGGTACAGCAGAAATTGCCACCGGCAACAACGACCTCAGCATGCGTACCGAACAACAGGCCTCCAGCCTGGAGGAAACGGCAGCGAGCATGGAAGAAATGCGTCAAGCGGTGCGCACCAATGCCGAGACCGCCGATCAGGCCTCCCGGGTTGCGCAGGATGCGAGTGCGTCCGCCACGCGTGGCGGAGCCATGGTGGGTGACGTGGTGCAGACCATGCGCCAGATAAGCGAATCCAGCAAACGCATTGCCGACATCACCGGCGTGATCGACGGTATTGCCTTTCAGACCAACATCCTGGCCTTGAACGCAGCCGTGGAAGCGGCGCGCGCCGGCGAAAATGGTCGCGGTTTCGCGGTGGTCGCCAGCGAGGTTCGCAGCCTGGCCCAGCGCAGCGCATCGGCGGCCAAGGAAATCAAGGCCCTCATTGCCACCAGCGTTGAGAGCGTGAGGGACGGTACGCGCCGGGTGAATGACGCAGGCTCTGCGATGGATGGCATCGTTCAGCAGGTGCGCCAGGTCGCCACGCTGATCGGCGAGATCAGTCACTCGACCCGGGAGCAGTCCCAGGGTATCGACCAGGTTGGCGAAGCAATCTCGCAGCTCGACCAGGTAACGCAACAAAACGCCGCGCTCGTGGAGGAGTCAGCAGCAGCGGCCTCGAGCCTCCAGCATCAGGCAGAACAACTGCTCGGGGCGGTGAGTGTCTTCCGCATCGACGCGCATGACTCGCTGCGTATGGCAGCTTGAAGCGTAAACCACAGCATGGTTAGAACCGTTATGAGAAACCCCTTCCCCCCCCCAGAACCTTTTACAGGAGATGTTCCATGAGTCAATCTAGTCGCCGTGTTTTTATGATCCAGGTCGCAGCGGGTGGCACAGCCCTCGCTTGCGGGCATGTTATGGCCGCTGCCAAAAAGATCGAGGAAACCGAGCCCAAAGCCGTTGCCTTGGGCTTTCGGATGGATACCAACAAGGTCGATAAAGCCAAGTTTCCCAAGCACAAGGCCACGGAAAACTGCAGCAACTGCATCGCGTATCTGGGAAAACCTACAGACGCATGGGCCGAGTGCGACTTGTTGCCCGACCGCCAGGTGCCCAAAGAGGGTTGGTGCAGCTCGTACGTGAAGGCCAAATAGGCGCTCCATCAAAGGCCCTTTGGATGGGCTTTCTGTTGGTGCGCCGGCGCGTCTGTCAGCCGCCGACTTTCGCAGGTGCTGCCTGCGGCGCGTCTGCGGTGGGTGTTGCTGATGCGGCGGCGGCGGGTACAGCAGCGGCCGCGTTCGGGTCTTTGCGCTTGTCCGACGGCAACATGGCCGGATAATCTTGCGCCATCTTGGCGCCATACAACGGCTTGAAGGCGCCCTGGTGGCACGTCGTGCAGTTCACCTTGGCAATGTCGCCGGTGGGGCCTCGGCGGTTGGGCGGGAAGACCGATGTCAGCGGCTCCGCATTGAGGAAGTTCTGGTTCAGATCCCGGGTCATGCGGATGCCATGGTAGGCAGTAACGCGCTGTGGCGTAGAGACGTTCCAGTCCTGGAAAGACTGCGTATTGTGGCAATACGTGCAGTTCACGCCCAGCGATGAAGACATGTGCACCATCAGGCTGTAGGTGTGCTCCGCTTGCATGGTCGAGTGGCGGTTGGCCGAAGCGCCTCTGCCAGCCATGGGAACCGGGCCGTTGACGCGGATCGGCTTGGCATCGAGCAGGTAGTCGGTAAACGGATCGCCGGGCAGCGAGCTCAGTCCGACGGAGGGCGCGGGGGTATTCTGGCCTGATACACCGCCCATGGCTGCAGTATCCAGCCGCGACTTCTTGGGGGCATACCAGACGTTCGTCGGCACCGGGTTGCCACGGTGGCAGGTGTAGCAGGTGAAACCGGTGTTACCAATGTGCTGCTGCCATTCACCGTTGAGGTGCTGTGTCATTTGCAGCATGCGCCGGGAGACAACCTTCGTGTATTTGGATTCGTCGGCGAAGTTGCCTTCGACGTGACAGTAGGTGCAACCCTGCTCTGGTGAGACCCAGGCGGTTATGGCCGCCATGGTGCGGCCGAATTCCCCCAGACTCAGGTCTCCCAGTACCTTGACGTTTTGATAGGTTGTGCCTGCCGTGGGGCCGCCTTCTCGGACGCGCGCCGGCGGGCTGGCTTCGGGCATCGCATTGAGCGCGGCCTGCGTGGCCAGCGTGCGCGGATTGTAAATCTGGTCCATCGCGGTGCCGCGAGGTCCCCCTTGCACTGCGATGATGGGGGGGCGTTCGCACCCCGCAAGCAGGGCTGAAAGAGTGATCACGATTCCACAAATACCGAGTGTCTTGTTCATTACTTGTCTTCCTTGACGGCGCGCCAACCCACTGAGAGTCACCTGTGTATTTTTATTGTGACATTCCTAACTGTCAACTAATATATAAATACTCACTGGAAATTTTGAGGCGGATCTTCCTGACATCCCGAGATGTTCGCGTTCGGCCCCCCGGGCGGCGTGCTTTTTTACTGTGCATGGTCCGAGAGTCATCCAGCCGCTCCGATGCCATCACGCAGTCGCGCATCTGAAGGCCTGGACCTGAACGGGTGGAAAGGCAGATTGGGTAGCCCGGTCTACACTACATCTGATTTGACAACAGGCTGAATAAGAAGCATGGCCCTTACATTTCCATTTTCAGCCATTGTTGGCCAGGAAGAGATGATGCTGGCGATCCAAATCGTGGCCGTCGACTTCTCGGTCGGAGGTGTCCTGGTTCTCGGCGATCGCGGCACCGGTAAGTCAACTGCGGTCCGCGCCCTCGCTGATTTGTTGCCCCCGATCAAAGTGGTCACAGATTGTCCGTACGGATGTGACCCGTCCAAGACAGGATCACAGTGTCCCCAATGCTTGTCGACGAGGACCGGCAAGATGGCCACATCGACACGCCCTGTGCCCATGGTGGACCTTCCCTTGGGCGCTACAGAAGACCGAGTGGTTGGAGCACTGGACCTGGAGAAGGCCCTGTCTCAAGGGGTCAAGGAGTTTGCGCCTGGTTTGCTCGCCAAGGCGAATCGCGGTTTCCTCTACATTGACGAAGTCAATCTGCTCGAGGATCACATTGTCGACCTGCTCATCGATGTAGCGGCCTCTGGTGAAAATCTGGTGGAACGCGAGGGCCTGAGCATTCGGCACCCTGCGCGCTTTGTGCTGGTCGGCAGTGGCAATCCGGAAGAAGGCGAGTTGCGGCCGCAACTGCTGGACCGCTTTGGCTTGTCAGTCGAAGTCAAAACACCTCAGGACCTGGCCCAGCGTGTGCAGGTGGTGCGGCGCCGGGATGCATTCGAACGCGATCCACAGGCGTTTCGCGATGAGTGGGAGCCAGCGAACCGCGAGCTCAGGCAACGCATCGTCCAGGCGCGCAAGCGGGTTGCGACCGTCGATGTGGGCGACGACGTCATGATGCTGATCGCGCGGTTGTGCCAGCAATTGGGCACCGATGGGCTTCGTGCCGAATTGACGCTGATTCGCGCGGCACGTGCCTATTGCGCGCTGCAGGGGGAAACCCAGGTCGATAGTGGCCACGTGCGTGTGGTGGCGCCTTTGGCACTTCGCCACCGCTTGCGCCGCAACCCGTTGGACGACACCGGGTCAGGGGCGCGTGTCCAACGTGCGGTCGAGGAGGTATTGCCCGCATGACCGGGGCTGAGGCGTCCGACCCGGACCCCCGCTGGCTCGATGCGCAGTTCACCCTGATCGCACTGCAGATGGACCCGGCGGGCTTCTGCGGAGTCTGGCTGCGGGCGGGTCATGGCCCCGTGCGGGACGCCTGGCTGGAGCAGTTATACGCTACCGGATGCCGAGTCTGCAAGATTCCAGCGCAAGCGGATGATGATCGCCTGCTGGGTGGTATTGACCTGGCCGGTACGCTGCGAACCGGCGTGGTGGTGTACCAAGCCGGGCTTCTCAGCAGCGCGGACGGAGGAGTGATCCTGCTGCCCATGGCCGAACGACTGACTTCGCAGCTGGTCTCGCACCTGTCCCAGGCCCAGGACCAGGGCGTCGTTTTGCCACGGCATGGCGGCCCAGCGGCATCGTCACGATTCGGGCTGGTGGCACTGGATGAGTCCGATGAGGACGAACCAGGGCTATGCGCTGCGCTGGCGGACCGCCTGGGTATCTGGCTGGACCTGCGCGAAACCACTTTCGCTCAGAGCGAGCAGCGCGTGGCGCTGCTGCAGCCGCAAGAGATGGCTGAGGCCAGACTGCGATTGCAGGCCATGCGCCACGAGCTGCAACAGCTGCAGACCTTGTGCGAATTCTCCCTGATGCTCGGTGTGGACAGCCTGCGTGCCTGCAGTGCGGCATTGCGGCTGGCATCTTTGCATGCTGCCGTGCATGGGCGTAGTGTCTTGGAAGACGAGGACCTGGCGGCCGCCGTGCGACTGGTTTTCGGGCCGCGCGCCACCCGCGTGCCGCAGCAGGAAAGCCTCGACGAGCCATCGCCTGAAGAAAAAAATGCGTCAGAGCCGGATGACGACAGCGCTGCCCCACAGCCGCCGCAACCGCCCGAGGAAACCGACGGGTCGGACGCGTTCGACGGGGAGATGCAGCAAACTCCAAAAGAGGTGCTGCTCGCGGCAGCACTGGCCAGTTTGCCCCAGAAATTGCTGGATTCCCTGCTTGTTGGACATGCTGGCAGTCCCCATGCCAAGGTCTCTGGCAGCAAGGGCCAAGCCATGCGCGGATTGCAGCGCGGACGACCCCTGGCACCACGCCCGGGCAAGCCGGGTGCCGGGAAACGGCTGCATTTACTGGCCACACTGCGTGCAGCAGCTCCCAAGCAGCGCCTGCGCAAGCCCTGGGGGGGTGGGCGCATTGCCATCCGCGCGGAAGACTTCCACTTGCACCGGTTTGAACAGCACCGCCCCACCTGCCTGATCTTTGCACTGGATGCCTCGGGGTCTTCGGCGCAGCAGCGGCTGGCAGAAGCCAAAGGCGCAGTTGAGTTGCTTCTTGAGCAGTCTTATTCCCGGCGCGACAATGTCTGTGTGATTGCTTTTCGGGGCACGCAGGCACAGATGTTGCTGCCTCCAACCCGCTCTCTGGTGCGCGCCAAAAGGGAGTTGGCTGGGTTGCCTGGTGGTGGCGGAACCCCGCTGGCCTCGGCCATCCAGACCGCATTCATGCAAGCAGACATGCTCCAACGCAATGGTTCTACGCCCATGCTGGTGTTGCTCAGCGACGGACGCGCCAATGTGGCTCTGTCAGGGCTGGGGGGGCGCGCTCAGGCCCAGGCGGACGCCCAGGCATGGGCACAGCGGTGGTACAGCAAACGATTTGCATCGTTGTGGATAGATACATCCAAGCAACCCGATCCACTGGCGCAACAGTTGGCGGCTCGCATGGGCGCCCGGTATGTGCCGATGCCCTATGTCGACGCGCGGCGCATGGCCAGCGTGGTGCAAAGCCTGCGGCACCCGCAGGCAAGCACGTAGGCCCGTCATGTGGGAGTCGTTGTATCCGGCGCTGGACTGGAAAACCAGCCAATCGACCTGGCCCCACGCCAATTACAGTCGCTTTGTTCAAACCCCCGGGCAACGGTGGCACGTGCAGGTTGCCGGTAGGGGCCCCACTCTGTTGCTGCTGCACGGGACGGGTGCGTCCACGCATTCGTGGCGCGACCTGCTGCCAGTGTTGTCGCTGCACTTCACGGTTGTCTGTCCCGACCTGCCAGGGCACGCATTCAGCGCATCCCAGGGCACGCGCGAACTGTCGCTGCAGAGCATCGCGTCGAGCCTCGGGGAACTGTTGGATACCCTGGGTCAGTGGCCCATGGCCATTGTGGGCCACTCGGCGGGCGCTGCGATTGCTGCACAACTGGTGCTGGGCAACTTGGCGCGACCGATGCCTTGCGTGATCGGCCTCAACCCGGCCTGGCTGCCGCTTCCGGGCCTGGCCAATTGGTTGTTTCCTCCGACTGCCAAACTCATGGCGCTGAATCCGTGGTCTGGCAAATGGCTTTCCGGGCAGGCCACCAAGCCGGGCAGGGTGCGGCGCTTGATCGAGGGAACCGGCTCCAGACTGGACGAATCCGGCATTGCACTCTATCAACGATTGTTGGCGTCACCAGCCCATGTCAACGGTGTGCTGGGGATGATGGCATCTTGGCAACTGGACAGTCTGGCAAGGAGGCTGCCGCAGCTTTGCGGACCGATCTTCATGCAAGTGGGCGCCAACGACCTGGCCGTTCCTGGCGTATTGGCGAAGCAGGCGCGTGCCCTCATGCCGCATGCCGAGCTCGTCTCACTTGCAGGCTTGGGTCACCTGGCCCATGAAGAAGACCCGGCGGGTGCTTGTGAACTGATGCTCGAATGGATCAACCGAAACGGCCGTTGAATTCGACCGTGGCGCAGTTCAGCAGCCCGATGCGGTCGCCAGGCTGACTGCGAATACGGGGGCGACGGATCGCCAGGGCCGGGCCGGGTTCACGCCTTGGCCAGACCGAACAGATGGGCCAAATCCTTGAAGAAGATGCGTATGTGCGCGGTGATATCGCGGCG
>Ga0335397_10006135_pt1 | contig 15562 bp, 10 predicted proteins | sample MAT04_FD_205740 | JGI IMG/M metagenome (GOLD analysis project Ga0335397, IMG submission 205740) | Freshwater microbial communities from Lake Fryxell liftoff mats and glacier meltwater in Antarctica - MAT-04 (spades assembly) (version 2) ... | reverse complement strand
CGGGATTGCAGGTAGCCTCTCGTCTGAATAAGTTTTGTGGTTTCAACTAATCTTATCCGTTCGTGGGCTGCCTGTCTGCTTTCAATTTGTAAAGGTGCTATTTCTCATTTTTGAACCGTGCCAAAAATTTCTCTCAAATTAATCGTTTTGTGCTAAAGTTGGAACAGCATGAACAAGAAATAAAAATTTTGTACAGGAAAAAGACTTTGCAGCAAAAGACTTCTCAAAGACCGCGCCTGATCAGCGGGAAAACATCCATTGTTCTCGTATCCATTTTATTTTTTCTTTCGGGGGCAGCTGGCTTAATATATCAGACAGTTTGGGTACGCCTTTTGGAATTGTATTTTGGCGTTACGTTGACCATAACGACCTTGATTGTTTCAGCCTATATGGCTGGGCTTGGGCTTGGCTCTTTGCTCGGCGGTCGGATTGCGTCCAAAAGCCGCAATACCATTTTGTTGTACGGCTTGATTGAAGCCGGGGTGGGGGTGTTTGGAATCTTTAGCCCATTCCTCATCAATTGGATCGGAAAGAACACGGCGGGAAGTCCATATATTCTGTCGATTTTTCTCAGTTTTGTTTTGCTTCTCCTGCCCACTTTGTTGATGGGCATGACCCTGCCCTTGCTGACTCAGGCGTTTGTCACCCACGTTGAAACCTCCGGGCAGGTGATCGGGTTGCTCTATAGGATCAATACCCTGGGGGCAGCCATCGGGGCGTTGATCTCCGGTTATTTCCTGATGGGGCTGGCTTGGGTTCGGCGGCGCATTGCTGGTTGCTGCAACTCTGAATTTTCTGATCGGTTTAAGCGCCGCCCCACTTAAACCACACTTTGAGATTCACTCGGGTCGGCAGGCAAGCCAGTCCTCCGCGCCTTCCGCTCCGCCGCGTGCGCTTTGGAATTACAAATCAATTTTGCTTTCAGCATTTTTGGTCGGGTTCATCGACATGGGATTTGAAATGCTGTGGTTTTGCCTGCTTGGCATTTTCAACAAACATACCGCCTATAATTTTCCAAGCATCCTTTTCATCTTTCTGATCGCACTGGCATTGGGCGGCTGGTTCTGGGGTGGAAAAGTTGACAGGATCAAAGACCCGGTTAGGCTGTTTTTGAAATTGCAAATCGCAGTCGGCATCGCTACTGCATTGTCATTTTTGATCATGTGGGCATTGATCAACCTGCCGCAATTACAGCCCTGGTTTCAGGAAAACTTTAATCAATTTCAACAGCCAGTTTCACCGTTCATTCGTGTGGGTGAAGAACTTGTGTTTTCAAGAAGGATATTCCTGAGCGGCTTGCTTCAATACTTCCTGCCGATCCTCATCATGGTTCTGCCCGCCGGGTTATTGATGGGCGGCGGCTTACCAGTCCTCGACCGAATCGCCATCGATTAGGTTTCACTTTCCGGGCGCCGCGTGGGCGATATTCATCTCGCAAATATTGTCGGCTCTGTCTCAGGCACGCTTGCTACCAGTTTCTTTTTACTGCCTCTTCTCGGCAGCGAACTGACACTGAAGGTCTTATCCACGCTTACCCTGTCATTTTGGCGATCTATTTATCGACCCAAAAGACACCGTTGCGTAAGTCCATGTTTGCTTTGCCGCTCAGCCTCATCCTGTTGATTATTATCCTGCCGGGTCGGGGACAGTTTTACACACGGCTTTATCAAAGCGCCACTGATCGTCAAAGTGTAGTTATCCACGAATCGGGAGATGGAATTCTCGCCATCACTTTTCGAGGCGATAAAACAGACCCCGCAGATTTGTGGATCGCCGGCATCAAGAACAGTTTCTTTCCATCTGATGGAGAATACGAACGCTCAGCCATGACCTGTGCCTCGGTTGCCCACCCCAAGCGGATTCTAGTCATTGGGCTGGGAGGCGCAAATACCGTCAACTTCATCACATCCCTGCCGGATGTAAAAGAAGTTGTGATCGTGGAACTGATGCAGGAACTCGGCTCATTTTTGAATGAATATGTGCCAGTGGCGCAGTCTGCCCTAAATCATTCGTCTGTCCAGTATATTGTGGATGACGGACGCCGCTATTTATACGCCAACCCTGACGAAAAATTTGACATGATTTTTATTGATCCGTTGTGGAGTTTTACCGCCGGGCATAATAATTTATATTCACAGGAAGCGATGCGGCTTTATCAGAGCCACCTTTCTGAAAACGGAGTTTTTTGCGCATGGGTGAATGAATCGCATTTCATCCCCAAAACTGTCGCAACTATTTTTCCGTACAGCGATTCATTTGGCAATTATCTGGTCAACAGCAATCAACCCATTGAGTATGACGCGGGGTATATGTTGCAGGCATACGATCACTATCTTGAAACTCAGTCTGTCCATTTGGAATCTTCTGCAGTTGACGTGATGAATCCAGATTCCATATTAAAACATTCGAAACGCAACCAATTGAAAACGCTCCAAGCCGAACAGAGCATCCCTGCTTTTACAGATCTGACTCCCTGGCCGGAATATTATTATGTGTGTCCGCCGCGTTTTGTCAAAAGCCTTCAAGCACAGCAATTAAGATATTGTTACAGCCAGTATATCCGTTAAAAATATGTCGTTGTGATAACCCTCCATTTGTATAAAACGCGCCGCCTTTCCATATTATTTTGGAAAGGCGGCGCGTTTATTATTTTTGAAGTCTGACTGTTGATGGTCGAATGACTTAACGTTCCAACAGCCCCAAAACGGCGGGCAGTAATTGTTTCTTTCTTGAAACCACGCCTTGCGCTTCGCGCGTGCCATCGGAGAGCGGCGGGTAGGGTAGGTCTTCCAGAATGGATGGCATATCTGACGTGATAAGCAGGCGGCTTGTGCCGCGCACAATATCTGTGACCAGTAACATGGCGAAATCAAGTCCGCGTTTGTCGCGCAGGTCGTTGAGCGCAGACTGGAGCGGCTCAAGGTGTTCGGTGAGTTGTAGTATATCTGTCACTTCGACCTGGGCAACGGCAAATTTATATCCACCGCCTTCGAAGGGTTTGATGTCTGTGCTGACCACATCTTTCGCGTCACGGTTGGAAAGCCCCGCGCCTGAGTTAAGCACTGATTTGGCATAAGATTCAATCGTCTCGCCTTTGAGCGGACTTCCGCCTACAAAGGCCCAGCGGGACAAACGCTCGGCGGCTGCTTTGTCACGCGGCGTGGTGGTGGGAGATGTCAGGATGAGCGTATCCGTTACCAGTCCGGCAAGCAGCGTGCCAGCCAACTTCGGCGGCATGGAGAGTCCAGCTTCGGCGGTCAGTTCCGTCACCAGCGTGGAGGTTGATCCGACTATATCCACTGTGAAGCGGATCGGTTGATGGGTGTATGGATTGCCGAGGCGGTGATGATCCAATATCTCGATCAGTTCGGCTTCTTCGAGCGCGGCAATGGCCTGACGCGGTTCATTGTGATCTACCAGGATGATCTTTAATCGCGGCGGGTTAAGAACCTCGCGTTGATTTGCGATGCCGACATAAACGCCATGCTCATCCACAACCCAATAATCATTGTGTTCATCCCTTAATATCTTGTTGAGCGAATCTCGGATGTGCGCGCCCGCCGCATATTTGGCGACGGTGGTGTCAGCGGCATCCTTGCATTGCGCAGACATCATTTCGCGCACGGTTGTATCGCCTGGGCGTGGGCCAAGGGTGTCGCTGAAATATTTGAACAGGCTCATGCCTGTGATGATGCCATAAGGCTTGCCATCTTCGTTGACGATCGGGGCTATGCCGCCGGTTTTGCTCGCAAGGGTCCAGGCGAGTCCAAGCTGTGAATTGGGGCGGATGGTATCAAGGCGGCGCATGACCGATTCAAAGCGCGGCGACGCATCCGTTAGCAGAATGGGGGCGTCAATGCCCAGGGTCTTTAACACATATGAGGTTTGTTGGTTGAGTGCGCCAGCGCGCGCGGCGATGGCGTTCACTCCGTCACGCTCACGTAAAAGCCAGGCGTAGCCCATTGCCGAGGCGATGGAGTCGGTATCGGGGTTGACGTGTCCTATGACGTAAATTTGGTCGGTCATAAAATTATCCGTTGGTTGATTTATTGATTGATTTCAACGCCTTCCAGACTTTCTCAGGGGTGACGGGGTTATCATCCACGTTTGCACCGACAGCGTCGAGAATGGCATTGCCGACGGCGGGGGCAACGCCGTCCATTGGGATTTCTGCGACGGCTTTGACCCCAAACGGATGACTCGGTTCAAACGTCTCGACGAAGATGGTTTCCAACTCAGGCATTTCATCTGCGCGGAAGAGGTGATAACGATCAAAGTCACGTTCAAGGGCGTTGCCTTTTTCGTCGTAGCGCATTTCTTCGCAGACTGCATAACCGAGGGCTTGGGTCATGCCGCCTTCGATCTGACCTGATGCCGTGAGTGGATTCACGATGATGCCCGAATCAACCGCCATGACGAGCCTGTCCACTGTGACCTGACCAGTTTCCACATCCACAGTGACTTCGGCGAACTGCGCCGCAAACGGCGGCGGCGACACGTGCGAAACATAACTCGCAACACCCATGATCTGTTCCTGATCGTTCTTGTAAAGTGAGTCGAGGGCGATGTCTGCCATGGAAACACCTTCTCCACTAGGCGCGATTGCCATTCGGTTTGCAAGTTTAATGTTTGCAGGTTCGACGTTCAAATTAAACTGCTCGTTGATCATTCTTGCCGCGCGGATTTTGATCCTTTCCGCTACGATCTTTGCCGCGTTCGTAGCGGCTGTTCCTGAAATATAAGTTGTGGAAGAGGCATACGCGCCCACGTCAAACGGGGTGAAGTCGGTGTCAGATGAATAGCAGATCATATCTTCAACGGGCACGCCCAAGACCTCCGCTGCCATTTGTGCGAGGACAGTGTCCGAGCCTGTACCAAGATCAGTTGCGCCGACAAGTAAATTGAATGAGCCATCATCGTTCATTTTGATGGATGCGCCGCCCATATCCAGATAGGGGATGGCTGTGCCTTGCATGGCGAGGGCGATGCCGATTCCCTTTCGTTTTTTCGTATCAGGTTTTCCAGTGTCACGTGATATTGAAGCACGCCATTCCTCGTTCCCGTACTTATCATCCCAGCCAATTGCGGCTCGACCTTGTGCCACACATTGTTCCAGCCCGACTGTTTGAATGATCTCAGGTCGTGGTTCACGTCCTTCATTCCATGCTGTGGAGAACGGATGATATTCGCCAGCATGGATGGCGTTTTTCAAGCGGAAATCAATTGGGTCAAAGCCCATGGCTCGTGCAATCTTTTCCATGTGACGGTCGAGCGGCCAATATCCCTGCGGCACGCCGTATCCGCGATATGCGCCAGCGGGCGGCGTGTTGGTGTAGACCACGTCCGCATAAAAACGGATGTTGGGGGCTTTGCGATATTCGCCGTCGCCGACATACAACGCCATTGCCTTGTGACCTGTGTTGCCCGTCACGGTCAATGCGTGACAGCCGTACGCGCCTGTGTCTGACAAAGCGTACATCGAGTTGGCGGTGATCGTGCCGTCTTTCTTTACACCCGTCTTCATTTTGATTCGCATCGGGTGGCGCGAACGCGACGCGATAAATTCTTCCTCACGTGTATATTCGTAGATCACAGCCTGTTTGGTGGCAATCGTCAAATGCGCGGCAACGTCTTCCATCAAAACTTCCTGCTTGCCGCCGAATCCGCCGCCGATGCGCGGCTTGACCACACGGATTCTCTTCACGGGCAATCCCAACACAGGTGCAAGCATTCTTCTTACGTGGAACGGCACTTGCGTGGATGTGCGAATGACCAGACGATCATCTTCATCCCAATAGGTAACGCACACATGCGGTTCGATGTGCGCCTGCTGTACTTTTGGCACTTCGTATTCGCCTTCAAAGATTTCATCTGCTTCGGCGAAACCTTTTTCAACGTTGCCAACGTCAATGCGGATTTCTGCCGCCAGATTCTTTTCGGGATTTGAATCAGCAAAGTTGACAAACTCAGGCTCGTCGTGTATCCGAGTCATGCTGGTCATGGCTTCGCGTGAGTCTAAAATGGCGGGCAGAATTTCATATTCAACTTCGATCAGCGACAATGCTTTCTCCGCAATCTCGGCAGTCTCTGCGGCGACAAATGCCACGCGGTCGCCGACAAATCTCACTTTGTAATCCAGCGAAAATGCATCCAACGGACCAGGGATCGGGTCGGATTGCCCTGCTGTGGAATAGACCACGCGAGGAATATCTTGCCAGGTTAACACGGCAACAACGCCTTCAAGCGCTTTGGCTTTTCTCGTATCAATTTTCTTGATCAATGCATGTGCGTGCGGCGAGTGCAAAACTTTCGCGTGCAGTAATCCGCGTTTTTCAAAGTCAGCGGCGAAGGCGGGTTTGCCCTGCACCAACTTGACCGCATCCACTTTTATTTCTGGCTTGCCGACGGTTTGGTAGGTCTGCTTGTCGGGAGATAAAACTACTTTTGGTCGAACCAGCACACCCGTCAGGTTTGATGCGGGGGCGTCACTTTGAGGGGCATCATCTTTAGGCGTTCCAAAATCCCAATTGATGGAATTCCAATCCAGCGGCGTATCGCCCCTCATTTCCGCGGCGGCTTTCAACACAGCTTGCACAGGTTTGAGATAACCCGTACAACGACACAGCACACCCGAGATCGCCTCGCGGACTTGCGCCTCGCTGGGATTTGGATTTTTCTCAAGCAGGGATTTCGCGGCGAGGATTTGCGCGGGCGTGCAATATCCGCATTGGATCGCGCCTGTTTCGACAAAAGCTTTTTGCAGCGGATGCAGACCATCGGTGATTTTCCAGCCTTGGGCTGGGTGCTCGCCGAGGGCTTCGATGGTGGCTACGCTGTGACCTTCTGCCTGCGCCGCGAGCAGTGATCCCGCGTTGACAGGTTTGCCATCCAGCAAAACAGTGTCCGAACCTGACAGTCCGCCTTCATCGCCAAACTTGACTCCGTGGAAGCCAAGTCCGCGCAAGGCGGCGAACAGGGTGGTGGAGGGGGCGGTGTCAATGCTGTGGTCTATTCCGTTGATTTTTAGGGTGATGTTCATAGGGACTCCTGTATTATTACAGAATTATTTCAATCGAGATTTTAACTCTTGCAGATGAGCAAGGATGTCGGGGTGGAGATCAAATTTGCCAGCCTTTGAAAGGGCATTTTGCAGGACACTTTCCAGTTCTTTCAGGTTAATGTGATTGCCTTGAATTAGGAAGACGAGGTCTTCAAAGTCGCTATCCAGACCGCGATCTGTTTTACTAAGGGCGATGCTGTACGGGTCGGCAACATAAACATTCAAGTTTCCAAACTGGGAGATTGGGATTGCTCGTTGTTCACTTCCTTTTGGCAGAGGGATGAAACGTTCGAGTGGAACTGGCTCCATCTGGATTTTCAATTCTCTGGCAATTTGGATAATCTGGCGATGCAGTTCATTGGGATTAACATCGTCACCAATAAAATCAATATCCATAGTTAGGCGTGGACTTCCAAGCAGGAGCAATGCGCTGCCGCCAATAAGGGTTAATCGGGATTCGGGTGGAAGGCGTTCTCCCAATTGAGTTAAAGCATTTTCAAGTTCTGAGTAATCCATACTTATGCCTTTTGCAGTTCCATTTGTTTTAACCAAACTTCTGCCGCGTGCTCATACGTCCCTAGCCAGTTGACGAATTGCCCGCTTAGTACTTGATGGCGTTTTGCGAGTTGCGCAAGAGCCTCGTCAGGGTTTGTCTCTGGAGGAACACTCAATATGCTGGAGAACAGGTCAGGCAGTTGGGGTTGTTTTCCAAGAATATATAACAATTGTTTTTGATATTTTCTTTGAAGGAATACAGCAGCGGTATAGTAAAATCGAAGTACATATTGATTTGTTTGCGACGAAAGCAGCCTATCTGCGTTTTCCACTTCGGTGGAGAATTCAGGATGTCGAAGGAATAAGGGAATCAGGGAGAAACGCACACGCGCATTTGCACTTTGCGCCAGCGATGCAATCAGATCTGCTGGGGCAAGCAAAGGCGTTGAAATGAACTGGCGTCCCATTAGGAAGCGCACATCCCGCGCCCAAAGTTCAGAAACTAATTGATCTTCGGATACGATCATACTTATTTGACCTTCAACCTTCAACTCTCTTTTACAAAACCTTCGTCACCTTCAAACCTGCCTTTGCACTCTCAATCGCAGACTGTGAACCGATGACTGCCACCGCTTCAGACTTGGCGGCTTTCTCCAATACTTCACCGAAAGCGATAAAGTCTTCGCCGTTGGTGGATAGGATTTCGTCACGTTCCTGTTGCAGCATTTCATCGGTTCTGCCTGTCAGGTAGCGCATCATGGACGTGTAGCCTTTTGCATCAGGCAGTTGATAGGCATCGCGGTCGCCGATGGTGCCGATGATGGCTTTGGTGAGTTCGTTGTCGTTCAAGGATGTTGCATCGAGATTTTTCAAGTAGCCAGCGGCATTGTTGTAATTTTCAAGTGTGGCATCCAGGTTCGGGTCACGGTAAGAGAGGAATGAGAACACGCCAGAGTTGCCGTCAAAGACGCAGTAGGCGCCATACGCGCCGCCCTGCACGCGGATTTTGTCCCAGAGATACGCCATGCGTAAATAAGCTGTGACCACTTCGGCGGAAGCGTCGAATTCGTAGCCGAGGGCGTACAAGTCCGCGGCTTTGCCCACGTAGTTGACTTGCGCGGGGATGGTCAAGCCTTCCTTTTCAACATGAGTTTCAAATTCAAATGGTTTGAGTGTTACATCTTTTTCCGGCAATGCAAATATGAAATTCTCAAAATGCGGCTTGAAGGTTTTCCAGTTCGCAGAGTCGAGCGTCACATTGCAGATTAAAGATTTGCTGTTGATCAGTGCGTCGCGCATATCTTCAAACTTCTTTAATACCTTCAGCCATTTTTTATCAATATCATTGGCGAGTTCGCGCAAGGCGAAGAGATGACCAATTCCGCTCAACTGGTCGTTGACCCAGCCTGCGCCGCCAAACTGGGCGCGCACGCGGCTGTTGGCGTAGACATGTCCGCTGGGGATGATGGAGGATTCAAGTCCTGATTTTTCTTCGAGTACGATTTGTTTGAGGCGTTCGCGGTTGTCAAAGTTTGTGTTGAGTAGAATATCTTTGAGGATATTCAACAACTCATTGGCTTGTTCCATCGTGGCTTTGCCGCGCATGAACAATTTGCTGACGTTCTCTTTCGACCCGCGGACTGTGGTGCTGACCGCGTTGCCGTAGATTCCGCCTGTGATTTTTCCGATGCGCTGCGAGAGTTTGACGTAGTCTTCCTTGTCGGTTCCCATTTCTAAAAGGGCGCGGGCGAAGATCTCTGTCAGCGGCAAGTATTCTGTTGGGAGCGCGTGCAGGTCAAAGCCTAAGTCAAGATAGACAATGCCGTTCGTGAATAGGTCATGATACAACACGGGCGTTTCCTGAATTTGGATCGTTTCAATCGGCAGTATTTTATTTTGCTTATCCAAATCCTGTAACTTCAAAATGGGAAGTGTTGCCAGCGCTTCGGCTGTATCTGGTGTTTCCTGTCTGAGCTTGAGTTTCTTGGTGTCTTCGACCAATTGCGCGATCTGGCTTTCGCTCAGTGACTCGCGGATGGCGGCTAGTCGGGATTTCTCATCTTCGTCGAAACGGCGACTCAGCTCAGGGTCGGGGGTGAGGCGCAGAGTCGTGCGGTGCGGATTATCCAGCAGGTGAGTCTTAATCAGGTTTTCAAAATAACGCACATCGGTGGAAAGTCGCGTTTTGATTTCGTTCAGCGATGATTCAAATCCAAGTAATTTGAATACATCTTCGTCATCGTAAATCCAGGTGGTCAGCACGCGAACCATGAGCGCAATGCCGCGCGGATACAAACCCGTGTTGTTTTCGCGCAGACGGAACTCGGTGGTGTTGAGCGCAGCGGCGACCATGTCGGGGTCAATGCCATCGCGGACGAGCGCTTCGAGCGTGTCGAGAATTAATTTCTCGATCTTCTTTGCATGGCGCGCGCGCGTGCCTTTTAAACCTGTTGAAAAAATTATGTGACGCAAATCGGTTTCCAGCCCAAGACCCGCCAGGTCTTCGCCGAGACCTGAGTCAAGCAACGCTTTCTTAAGCGGGGAAGCGGGCGTGCCGATCAAAATGGTGCCAAGAATTCGCAAACTTAAATTCAAGACAGGCTCGGTCGTTGCGGGCAGTACCCAATTGACGGTCAGATAATTTTTCTTTTCAATGTCTTCATCGCTGCCCGCGTCGTACGGGTATTCAACTTTCTTGGCGCGCTTGAACGGTTTTGCAAGCGGCACCGCCGATTTCACTTTTTGTTTCTTGTATGGCTTAAGATACGCTTCCATCAACTTGAGACGTTTATCAGGATCGTCGTTTCCGTAAAAATAAATAAACGAATTCGACGGATGATAATAAGTTTGATGAAAGGCTTTGAAATTTGCGTACGTCAGGTCAGGGATGTGACGCGGGTCGCCGCCTGAATCCACGCCGTACATGTGCTTGGGGAAAAGCGATTCGATCACGCGGGTTTCAAGCACGCCGTCAGGTGACGAGTACGCGCCCTTCATTTCATTGAACACCACGCCTTTATAGGTCAGCGGCTCAGACACATCGTTAATCTCGTAATGCCAGCCTTCCTGCATTAAAGTCTGTTCGCTGATTAGCGGATGCAAAACTGCGTCCACGTACACGTCAATCAAGTTGTAAAAATCCTGCATGTTTTGACTGGCAACGGGATAACAGGTTTTGTCGGGGAAAGTAAATGCGTTTACAAAAGTCGCCAGCGAACCCTTGAGCAATTCCACGAACGGTTCCTTCGAGGGGTATTTTTCAGAACCATTCAACACCGAATGTTCAAGGATGTGCGCCACGCCTGTTGAGTCTTTTGGCGTCGTGCGAAAATTCATTCCGAAAACTTTATTCTCATCGTCATTGATAACCGAAAGCAAACGCGCCCCCGTGCGCTTATGCACATAAAGCCGCGCAACTGAATTCAACTCTGGAATATTTTTTTCTTCAACTAAATTAAATGATTTGGACATTTCGTCTCCTGTTTTATAACGTTGAAACGTTTGAACGTTCTAACGTTTCAAACGAATCTTTTCTCGCAACTCATCGATCACGATCAACTTGCCGTTCTCTTTGTAAAGCCACATGTCCCAGCCATTCACGGCTCCGCCTGCGAGCGCTTTTGCCAGCGAATGGATCGAGCCAACTTCCCCTTTATATTTTAAATGACCATTCGACAGAATTACAACGCGAATGGATTTATCTCCCTTAAAGAACAGACTCTGCCCTGGAGCTAAAAATTCCGCCTCAAGCAGCGCGCCAAACGGCACCCGAACCTGATTCCGTTTCTCAGGCAGGGTCAACGCCTCAAGCGGAGATTTCTCCACTGCATCAATCCGCTTCTGCGCGACCTTCACATATTTCTTGTCGCGCTCAATGCCAATGAAATTACGTCCCAGTTTCTTCGCCACCGCGCCTGTCGTGCCACTCCCAAAAAACGGATCGAGGATCACGTCCCCAATATTACTGCTCGATATTATCACCCGATACAGCAAGGACTCAGGTTTCTGCGTGGGGTGCGCCTTCGTTCCATTTGATTTGATTCTCTCCTTGCCAGTCGCCAGCGGAAGAACCCAATCTGACCGCATTTGCAAGTCATCATTCAAGGCTTTCATCGAATGATGATTGAACGTGTATCTTGTGCCTTTATTCTTTTGCGCCCAGATCATGGTCTCGTGCGCATTTGTGAATCTCACACCGCGAAAATTTGGCATGGGATTTGTCTTCAACCAAATGACATCATTCAAGATCCAAAATCCTAAATCCTGCATGATCGCGCCTACGCGATAAATATTGTGATACGACCCAATGACCCAGATCGTCCCCGTCTCTTTCAGTACTCGCCGAGCTGCGGATAGCCACTCGCATGTAAAAGCGTCATATTCCGCGAAACTGCTGAACTTATCCCACTTATTGTTGACCGCATCCACTTTGCTCAAGTCAGGGCGGTATAGGTCATTTTGCAGTTGCAAATTATACGGGGGATCGGCGAATACCAAATCCACCGAGTTCTCAGGGAGCGATTTGAGAATCTCGATACAATTGCCTTGCAGGATCTGGTTGAGGGGAAGATTGGTCATTCATTGATTTCCAAAACAATCTGCCAGAATGCCGGATGCGGTTGGGGAAGTTTATCTTTTCCAAATTGCCTGACCCATGAAGCGATTTGTTGCTGTGAATAGGTCTTGAACAGCCAGCGGATTTCCGCTCGATTGCCGAATTGCAGGACGCGCTCGATGATGGTATGCGAATCCCTTTGCGAATTTAGGTTCGCAAAATCATATTCCTGAAAAAAGGGGGTGAGTGTGGAGGGAATGAGAGACATAGCTACTTTTTATAGGGCAGTATTTCCATCAGTTTCCTGTTTGGACTACATTCCTTCCAAACACCGCTTTGCCAGTGTCGACGCCACATCCATGCGATATTCAGCAGAAGCCCATTCATCGTTGGCTTCGTGATAGGCGTTTCTTGCGGCGGCATCCAGACCTTCGGCTTCGGTGCCGTCCATTGCCAGCATGGGACTCTTGCCATAGCCGCCGAGGGTGAGGCGTGTGCGACCTGAATTCCATTGCGAAAGAGCAGCGGCTACGATGGGTTTGTCAGCGGGAGTTTTCGAGACAAATTCAAATGCAAACTTGATGTTGAGGGGAATTGTGATTAAGGTGATGAGTCCGCTTGGGCGGAGGAGTAAAAATTCGCCGATACTAACCACTGACGACCCTTCGACTTTGCTCAGGGCAGGCTGTCCACTGACGACTGTAACTTTCGCGTCCATTGCCAGTAGAGATGTCGCAAACGGTGAACGTCCATCGCTTGAAACGAGAGTCCCAGCCACGGTTGCCGAGTTGCGAATGTTGATTGGCGCTTCGAGCTTGATGGCGACTTTTAAGGCTTCGGGGCAATCTTCGGATTCAAGCAGGGATTGCAGGGTACAAGTTGCGCCGATTTCGAGGTCATTGCCTTTTTGGGCTAGGGAATCCAAACCCAAAGATTGGAGATCAACCACTTGGACAGAATCAACTGTGGGCTGTGAGAGAAGCGTTCCTCCTCCAAGCGGAAATGTATTTGGTTGGACAATAAGCGCGAGGGCTTCGTCTAGTGTTTGGGGTCGGTGATAAGTCGTGATCATAATAGGCCTCCGTGAAATTTCCTTGTATTATACGTTAAAAAAATATCGCCACCTTTGGGGTGGCGATATTTTTGCCTAGCCTGGCTGTGTGTATGGTGCAGTCTCTGGCAGCAGATATTCCTGCTTGAGCGCTTGGATGAGGATAAAGAACTCGCTCCCGTCGCTGTACTGACCTGTGAACAGCCAGGCGGGTTGCAGATAGCGCTGGTCTGGACTGAATTCGCCCACCTGATAGCGCGGGTCGGGCATGTAGTAGACCAGTTCGACGCGCTCGATGGTGAGTGTCGGCTGGACATATTCGCCAGGCGCTGTCTCATCGTAAACGGGAATCTGGTTGCTGTTCACTTGCAGTTCCGTCGGCTCGCTGTTCTTTGGGTTGATTGCCGTGCTGGCGGCGAAGATGCGCGCGACAGGATAGCCACCGAAGGATTCATCAGGGACGAGTAGCGCTTCGATCAACACCTCATCATCCATCGTGCCAACGGTGGAGCCATCCAACCAGCCGCCGTCGGGTGACTTCTGGATATAGGTTTTGCCGTCATCGCTGGTGAACAATGTGGCAGTCTGACCGTCGAGCGTGACGGACGTTTGTTTGCCGCGCAGGATTTGGAATACCAATCCAGGGAAGGGGATTTCGTGGCGATCCACCTTCAGAACGGGCTGACCGTCGCGCATCTCGATCACGCCCCACACGTCAACGGGCATGTTTTGGTAGGCTTCCAGAGCTTTCAGGTTTTCGCCTTCCAACAGCAAGGAAGGGAAAGGCGTGCCGTTGTTGAAGAAGCTGTAGTCCACGCGCTCACTGCCATCGGCTTTCTTGTAGATGGTGATGGACAGCGTGCCGCGTAACCCTTCCACGCTCTGCGGCAGGGACATGCTCTCGGTAAAGATGGTGAGCGTCTGCCCGATTTGCAGTTCGGACGGGTCGGTCATGTCGTTGAGTTGCATCAATTCTTCGGGTGTGATTCCGTTCGCGTCTGCGATGGAGTTGATGGTATCGCCTGCCTGCACGGTGTAAACCATTCCGCCGCCACCTCCTCCTCCGCCCCCACCACCGCCAGACGAAGGCGCGGGCGTGGGAAACGGGACGGGCGTGCCAGTGAGATTGAGTTTGTAGAAGCCCAGTCCTCCTCCGCCTCCTCCGCCTCCTCCGCCCTGGACGTTGCGCAGGTCAATGGACTTCCACTCGTAGGTCTCGCCGACGCGCGCGCCGATGACGAAGGCGTTGTCCAATGGCAAGGGCAGGTCAGCGGGAAGGTCGGGCAGGACGAGGATTTCGTTGTCAATCGTGGTCAGCAAGGTTTGGTTGCCCTGACGACTAATCACGCCGAGTAACCCATCTTCGCAATTGTCGCAGGTTTTCCATGATTCGAGCTCAAAGACTCGTGTGCCGTTCTGGTCGCGGAATTGTCCCGTCACTTCGACGAACGTGTTGTTGTCCAGTGCGGCAGGGATGTCCGCGGTGTTGCCTGTCACGGTGTAACCATCGAACGTGACGAGTGGCGCGCCGCCTTCCAACGACGGGATGGAACCCAGCCAGCCAAAAATGGTGAGGGTCTGGTCGCTGGGACGTGGGCGAAGCCAGGTCTGGATGGGTGCGCTGAACGAGTGCATCCCTTCCATCATGCCAGTCATGGTATTCGGATCCGACATCAGCGTGGGATCAATGAACAACTGAAACGCCTCTTCCGCGCTGATGATTCCGTACTGACCAAGCAGTTCGTATTTCGGCAGGGAGCCGTCCACATAGAGGATGCCTTGTTCATCGAGTTGGAATTGTAGTCCCGCGCACTTGAAGTATTCGTAGCAGAGGATGCGCCCATCGGGCGTGAGCGGCGCGGCGAGGTAGCCTCCGTATATTTCGCTGGGCAGGACTTCATAGGCGAAATCGAAGCCGTACGATTTCAGAAACTCGTCAATCAACGCTTCGGCATTCGCGGGCGGCGTGCCGCCGTTGATGGCTGCCACGTAGCGTGGGTAATCGGGATAGTACTGGAAATATTGATCCGAGCGGACGTGCAGCCACCGATTCCCGTCCACGATCAGGAAGTCTTTCGTGACGGGGGTTTCGCCGCCCGTTTCGTACACCATGCCGTTCATCCCAAACTGCGCAGCCAGTGCATGGGCGTCCTCCAATGAGGCGAAATGTTCAGGCTGGTAGTTGTAAACAGCCGCCTCGGTTGGCGTGGCAGGCAAATCCGCTTGCAGATAGATAGTCTGCCCAAATCGGTCGTAGGTTTCACTCGCGGGTTTGGGCGCAAGGAGCGTCTCGTTTGGTGTGGGCGCAGGCGTGTTGCCTGCGGCGGGCTGCGGTTGAGGTGCAAGGGTTCGAGCCACCCAAATGAACATCAGGATCAGCAGTGCCCATCCAATTGCCCAG
>Ga0335397_10006134_pt1 | contig 15565 bp, 19 predicted proteins | sample MAT04_FD_205740 | JGI IMG/M metagenome (GOLD analysis project Ga0335397, IMG submission 205740) | Freshwater microbial communities from Lake Fryxell liftoff mats and glacier meltwater in Antarctica - MAT-04 (spades assembly) (version 2) ... | reverse complement strand
TCGACAACACCTTCGGGCCGTCACTCGTTCGCGCGTGGCCGACGACCCCGAGTTCGCGATCACGCTGGTGATGGCAGAACGACACCGCGTGCGCACCGTCGCCACCTTCGACCCGCGCTTCCACGACTACGAGCTCACTGTCGTGCCCGCAGCCGCCATTGACTAACCTGCAGCCTGTTCACAACCCTTCCCGATAGCCGGTGCACCCATGTCGTTCAGCCATGACGACGAGTCTTCCAATTTCGACGCGTACCACCTGGACGCGATCGCCGATGCCGACCCGTACCCGTACTGGTACGAAGACGCCGACGAGCCAGACAGCAACCCGACACTGGTGCGCAGTGAGATCTGCGACCTGTGCGTGGTGGGCGGTGGGTACAACGGGTTGTGGACGGCCATCATCGCCAAGGAACGCGACCCCAGTCGCGACGTGATCCTGATCGACGCCCACGAGGTCGGCTCGGCCGCCAGTGGTCGCAACGGCGGCTTCATGGAGAGCAGCCTGACGCACGGTGTGGCCAACGGGCAGGAGCGCTTCCCCGATGAGCTGCCGCTGCTGGAGGAGCTGGGGTTGAAGAACCTCAACGACATCGAGTCGGCCATCGAGCGCTACAACATCGATTGTGACTACGAGCGCACGGGAGTCATCGACATCGCCACCGAGTTCCACTCGCCCAGCTACCTCGACGAGCTGCGCGACGACTACGTGCAGCTTCGTTCGTTGGGACAAAAGGTCGAGTGGCTGGACCGGGAAGCGATGCGCGCGCAGGTGAACTCGCCCACCTACTTGGGTGGTCTGTGGCGCAAGGACCGAGCGGCCATCGTCGACCCGGCGCGGCTGGCGTGGGGCTTGAAGAGTGCAGCGATGTCGCTGGGTGTACGCATCTACGAAGACACCAAGGCCACAGCCATCGAGAAGGACGGCGTCGGCGTGTTGGTGACCACGCCGCTGGGCCGCATTCGTGCGGGCAAGGTCGCGTTGGCCACGAACGCATTCAAGCCGCTGCTCAAGCGGGTCAGCCACTACATCGCCCCCGTGTACGACTACTGCATGGTGACCGAGCCGCTGTCGAAGCAGCAGCTCGCCGACATCGGGTGGGAGGGTCGCCAGGGTCTCAGCGACATCAGCAACCAGTTCCACTACTACCGGCTCACCGAGGACAACCGCATCCTGTGGGGCGGCTACGACGTCATCTACTACTGGGGTGGCAAGGTCAACTCCGAGCTGGAGAGCCGGCCCGAGACGTGGGCGAAGCTGAGCAAGCACTTCTTCGACACCTTCCCGCAGCTGGAGGGCCTCAAGTTCACGCATGCGTGGGGTGGCGTGATCGACACGTGCAGCCGGTTCTGCGTCTTCTGGGGCAGCGCAATGCAGGGTCGTGTGGCGTATTCGGTGGGCTACACCGGGCTCGGTGTGGCATCCACTCGTTTCGGCGCGGAAGTCATGCTCGACATGATCGACGGCAAGCGCAGCAAGGCCACCGAGACCGAGTTCGTGAAGAGCAAGCCGCTTCCCTTCCCGCCCGAACCGTTCCGTTTCATCGGCATCCAAACGACGCGCTACTCGCTGAACCGAGAAGACAAGACCGGTAAGCGCAATCTCTGGCTGAAAGGCCTTGACCGCTTCGGTCTCGGCTTCGACAGCTAGCCGCGGTCCGGGTCCGCCACTGCCACCTCGCCCTTTGCGACGGCTGAAGTCCCGCAACCCGTCGCAGGCTCGGCCGCCGTTCTTGGTGGTCACGGCCGCGACAGGTTCGATGGGGCGGTGGGACTACCGTTCGGGACGTGATCACTGTGGATGACCGGGTGGGGTTTCGGATGATTCGGGTTGATGGCAGCCAGGTGTTGCTGCCGCTGCTGGCGCTACGCGATCGGTGCGAATGCGCGGATTGTCAGCACCCTGGTGGGCAGCGGCTGCTCGACCCCGCAGCGCTGCCGGATCCCGCCAGCTTTCAACAATTGGTCGGTCGCCCCGTCACCTTCGCGTACGAGGGCGACGGTGCGGTTCTGCGTACGACAACTCCACTCATCGAGCTCGACCCCGATGGGGCCGTGCGAGCCGTTCGATCGAACCACCGCTCGATGCAGCAGCTGCCGCCTGCCTCGTCCGACAGCGAGGCGGAGAAGCTCGCCGACTGGTACCGCGGCTACACCCTGTTTGCCCGGCTGATCGCCGATGCGGCGTTTCACATCCAGGTGCAGCTGCAGCCAGGTGACCTGTTCATCGTTGACAACCGTCGTGTGTTGCACGGTCGCACGGCCTACGACTCCTCTGGCGGAACACGCCACCTGCAGGGCTGCTACGCCGACATCGACGGGCTGCACAGCACCATTCGCGTGCTGGAAGCCACGCTCGACCAACCGGTGGTCGTGCCGTGACCATCGTCGACCAGATCGTTGCCGTGTTCGATCATCGTGGTGGCGAGGCGTATCTGGGCGAGAAGGTGTCGATGCGCGACCACATGCTGCAGGCTGCGTATCGCGCTGAGCGGTCCGGTGCTTCCGACGAGGTGGTCGTCGCCGCCTTTCTGCACGACATCGGTCACTTGGTGAACGTTGCGGCGGACGATCAGCGCGGCGACCCTGGAGAGTTGGAGCAGGTCGACTTCGTGCACGAGGAGGCTGGCGCGCAATGGTTGAGCGCAGGCTTCGGCCCAGCGGTTACCGAGCCGGTGCGGTTGCACGTCGCTGCCAAGCGATACCTGTGCGCGGTGGAGCCGACGTACTTCGCAGCGCTGTCACCGGCGTCCATCCACACGTTGGGCCTGCAGGGTGGCCCGATGAACGCTGACGAGGTGGCTGCCTTCGCCGCCAGCCCACACGCAGAGGCGGCGGTGGCGCTGCGCCGGTTCGACGATGCCGGCAAACGCGAAGGCGATCACACGCTAGACCTCGAGCACTTCCTGCCGCTCCTGCACGCAACGTCGACGCTGGCATCGAATGTTGCCCAGGCGTTGAGATTCGCTGCCAGCGGTGCGACTACGCCGCCATCCGAAGTGCTTCGATGAGACGAGCAACGACCCACGCCGGCCGATCGCGCACATCGGTGTAGGTGAAGGTGATCCAGCGCACACCACGCAACGTCAGCTCGGTCTGTCGCTGAGCATCGCTTTGAATCTGGCGCCTCGACGAATGGGTGCCATGACCAGCCACCTCGACCACCAACCCGCCTGGGAAGAACACATCCACTCGGGCGATGGTGCGGGTGCCGTCGCGAAAGACCTTCTGCAGCATCGGCCTGGGCAGCCCGGCCTGACGGACCAATCCGAGAAACCAGCGTTCCAACCTGCTCTCACCGCCCGTATCCACCAGCGCATCGAGTAATTGCCGCCCGCCGTTCAGACCTGAGGTGTGTTGCGCCACAACCCTGGTCCGCAGTCGCTGCTCGCCCACCAATCGAAGTCGGATCGCTGAGTCGATGGCGTTCTCCGTCTCGGCTTGTGTGAAGCCGAACCGTGGAGATTCGAGGATGAGCCGCTCCGCCCGGAGGACCCGGAGCCCATCGATACGCACCATGTCTCCACGGCTCAAGACAGACGATGTGCTGCGGACCACACCCGATGAGGCTCGACCTCGAAACTGCCGTTCAACCAGCAACTCGACGTCGTCTCCGGCGAAGCCGTCGAGGCCGAGAAGCCGCGCCCCGGACCTGCCTGCGAGAACCCCGACACCTCCGAGATCGAACGACGCAGCGGCCAGCGCTCGCCTCCACGTCGGCTCCGAGCCAGCGATGACCAGGGAGCGCGGACCGGCCCGCTCGAGAAGCCCGGCCCTCACCCACTTGCTGCACAGCGCCGAGCTGACAGCGAGCTGCTGCACCTGGGCGAGCGAGACTGCAGAGTGTTGTGCTGAAGCGAGTGCGGCGAGGGCTGCAAATCGAGGATCCATTCGTCGACTCTCGCAAAAGGGTGTCACAAACCGCCACGCCGCAACCGCTGGCATCGAATGTTGCCCAGGCGTTGAGATTCCGTGCCGGCGTCACGTTCTCCTGAGGATCACTATCGATCGGGCTGGCACGGTCACGACGCGGCCGACCTGCTCGACGCTCTCCGCCGTGGACAGCGTCGGCTGCCAGTCACCCTCGTGCTGCACCTCGAACTGCAGTGGGTCCCACCAGGCGTTGGCCATGACGTAGAGGCCGTTGGCGTGCCACGCAATGGAACGGGACTCGTGGCCGTGATCGACTTCAGCGCCGACTCCGTGGAACTCGAAGTCTTTCGGCGGATGATCTCTTCGTAACCCGACGAGCGCCTTGACGAACTTGGTCAGCTCGGGCTGCGCACCCGCGAGCGACCAGTCGACCCAGGTGAACTCACTGTCGACGTTGTACGGATTGTCGTCACCGTGCTGTGTGCGAGCGAACTCGTCGCCCATCACCCACATCGGCGTGCCGGCCGAGAGCAGCAGCATCGTGAAATAGTTCTTCAGCTGTTGCAGCCGCAGCTCGGGCCCGGTGTCCCACGAGCGATGACGGTCGCCAGTGACCAGGGTGAGGTCGTTCATCGTCAGCCCGTCATGGGCCGTGAGGAAGTTCACGCTGTGAGCCGCGCCGTCGGGGCCGAACAGGTCGGGGCTTCCCTGTACCCGGTGTCGAATCGCGCCGACCAGTCCAGGCTCGCCGCGCAGGAAGCTGCGCACGTCGTCACGGAAGCGGTCGTTCCACTGCAACCAGTCGTCGGGCCACATTGGCGAGCCGACCTGATACGAACCCATGTCCCACGGCTCGGCAACCAGGACCACGCCCCGGGCCGCTGCCCACGTGCTGATCATCCGCACGAGCTCGCCGCCGTCGCGCGTCAGCAGCGACGCAAGATCGAAGCGAAAACCGTCGATCCCCAGGTCGGCGTAACGGCCCAGTGCCTCCAACACCAACTCACGCACGTTGGCATCACCTGGGTCGATGTCATTGCCGCACCCGCTGTCGTTGGTGTACTCACCGTTTGCCTGGTGTCGGTAGGCATTCGCATCGTCGAGGCCGGCCAAGGAGTAGGTCGGCATCGCTGCGTCACCTTCGCCGGTGTGGTTGAACACGACATCCAGCCACACGTGCATACCCCGGTCGTGCGCGGCAGCGACCAGCTCGGCCAACTCCTCTGCAGCTCGCGCGGCATCGTCCGCATACGGCCGGTGCACCGCACCCCACACCAGTGGCATGTAACCCCAGTAGTTGTCGGACGGGTCGAACGGGTGCACCGGCATCAGCTCGATCACGTTGACACCCAACCCGGCCACATGGTCGAGGTGCTCGATGCAGCCGAGGAACGTGCGGCCGAACCCGCGGACATGCAGCTCGTACACCACAGGGCCGCCGGCAAGCGGCGCACCCTGCGGCCGGCGCAGCCACGGGTCGCGCACGACGCTGCGCGGGCCATCGGACGTCATTTCCATGTCCAGGCACGATGGGTCGAGCAGCGGCGGACTGCCATCGGCGACTATCCAGTACTGGTCGCCGATGGCAGCAGGCATCACCGCCACCCACGCATCCGCTTCCTGACGCGCTGGGACCGAAACGACGACGGGTGCACGACTCGAGCGGACGAACGCTGTCACCTGACGAGCGGCCGGGGCATGGATTCGGAGGGGGCGAAGCGGTTCCATCAAGCACCAGCCTGCCATCCGGCCCTAGCCTGCATCGCAATGGCAACGCAGCCCAACACCCCTGCCGACGTCGCGCACGCGCTCAGCCTGCACGGCTACATCCCCGACGATGGTCTGGCCACCTCCGTGTTTCTTGCGATGACGCTACGGCGGCCGCTGCTGCTGGAGGGCGAGGCCGGCGTCGGCAAGACCGAAGTGGCGAAGGTGCTCAGCCGATGGACGGGTGGCGAGCTGATTCGCCTGCAGTGCTACGAGGGCATCGACGTCACGCAGGCGGTCTACGACTGGGACTACAGCCGCCAGCTGCTGCACCTGCGCGCCGCCGAGGCCACCGGCGAGTCGCTGGGCCTCACCACCAACGCGCTCGAGCAGCAGCTGTACAACGAACGCTTCTTGCTGAAGCGGGCCTTACTACAAGCCATCGACCACGTCGGCGACACGCCGCCCGTGCTGCTGATCGACGAGATCGACCGCGCCGACGACGAGTTCGAGGCGTACCTGCTGGAGGTGCTCTCCGAGTACCAGATCACTGTGCCCGAAATCGGCCGCTTCAGCGCCGTGCGCCCACCGCTGGTGATCCTGACCTCGAACCGCACACGCGACGTCCACGACGCGCTCAAGCGCCGTTGCCTCTATCACTGGGTGGAGCATCCCGACTTCGAGCGCGAGGTCCGCATCGTTCGCATGCGCGTGCCGCAGGCGCTCGATCGCCTGGCCCGCCAGGTGGCCGGCGCTGTGGAAGCATTGCGCACGCTCAACCTGTACAAGCCACCGGGCGTCGCCGAGACCATCGACTGGGCTCAAGCCCTCGCCGCACTTGGCCGCACCGAGTTGGACGAGGAGATCGTCGGCGCCACGCTCGGCGCCGTTCTCAAGTACCGCGAGGACCAGGACCGCACACGCCAGCACGGCATCGCCAACCTCGTCAAACAAGCCTTCGAACGCGGCTTCCAACCGTCGTGAGCGACGAACAGTGACTGACCCTCGGTTCGAGGCGACGACATCGGCCGAGCGGATGGCCGTCACCTTTGGTCGCGTACTGCGGGGCGCGGGTCTGCGGGTGCCGACGGGCAGCGTGCTCGCCTTCGTCGACGCACTCGGCAAGGTCGGTATCGACGATCGCGACAGCGTCTATTGGGCGGGCATGGCCACGCTGGTGCGCAAACCGGAGGACTTCGATCTGTACAACCGTTCGTTCGCCGTCTTCTGGCTGTCCGCGGCCAGTGCTACGGCGCAGCAGGACGCGCCGGAACCGATCAGCATCACGCTCGCCATCGACGACGACAGCGACGACGGCGGCAGTGACGAGGGCACGGAAGCCAACGAGGACCCGACATTGGTGCTGCGTTTCAGCGCCGCCGAAGTACTTCGCAACAAGGACTTCGCGGCGTACACGAACGACGAGTTGCGGCTTGCTCAGGAGCTGATGTCGCAGTTGCGGTTCATCGGCCCGCCGCGACACTCGTTCCGCTACAGCAGCTCGCGTCATGGCCGACGACCCGACCTGCCGGCCACCGTGCGCGCATCGCTGCGAGCCGGCGGCGAACCCATTCTCCGTCAGTGGCGCGAACCCGGCGAACGCCTGCGCCGACTCGTGGTTCTGCTCGACATCTCCGGCTCGATGGAGCCGTACGCACGCGCCATGCTGCGTTTCGTGCACGCTGCAGTTTCCGGTCGCCAGCGAGTGGAGGCATTCGCCATCGGAACCCGGCTCACGCGCATGACCAAAGAGCTGCACAGCCGCGACCCGGACAGCGCGCTCGCTGCCGCGAGCGCGCGGGTGCATGACTGGAGCGGCGGAACACGCCTGGGTGAGTGCCTGCAAGCGTTCAACGACCAGTGGGGCGTGCGGGGGATGGCGCGTGGCGCGATCGTCGTGATCCTCAGCGACGGCTGGGATCGCGGTGACCCGGCGGTGTTGGCCGAGCAGATGGAACGGCTGCAACGCATCACCTACCAAACCGTGTGGGTCAACCCGCTGAAGGTCACCCCCGGCTACGCACCGCTGGCGCGGGGAATGGCGGCGGCCCTGCCGTACGTTGACGCGTTCGTGGAAGGGCACAGCATGGCTGCGATGCAGGAGTTGGCAACGGTGATCGCATCCGCACCGCCGCGCCGTCAAGCGCAGGCAGCACAGATGGGGACCCGATGAGAGAGCTACTCGACGACATCGACCGCTGGCGCGCCGCTGGCGTCAGGGTTGCGATCGCTCGCGTCGTGGACATCGAGGGCTCGGGCCCACGCCTGCCCGGCGCAGCGATGGCCGTCAACGAGGACGGTGAAGTCGCCGGCAGCGTGAGTGGTGGGTGTGTCGAAAGCGCCGTCGTCTCCGAAGCGCTTGCCATCCTCCACGGCGAGGCCACTTCGCGCATCGTCACGTTCGGATACAGCGACGATGATGCGTTCGCGGTCGGGCTGACGTGCGGCGGAATTATTCGCCTGTTCATCGAACCCCTCGACTGGTGACCTGATGGCTGACCATTCCGACAGCACGATCTACGCCCAGTTGCGCGAACGCATTCGAGCGGAGCAACCAGTTGCACTCGTGACCGTCGTCGACGGTGAGGGCGTGGGCAGCAAGCTGCTGGTCGCGCCCGACGTTGCCCCCACCGGATCGTTGGGCGGCGCCGAGCTCGACCGCATCGCCGCCCGCGATGCATTGGGCGAGCTGGAAGCCGGACGGAGCGGGGTTCGCCACTACGGCCCCAACGGCGAAACCACTCCCGAGGACCTGGTCGACACACCGATCGTCGTTGCGTTCATCGAAAGCTGGGCACCGCCGCCGCAGATGTGGATCTTCGGCGCCGTCGACTTCACTGCTGCGCTCGCCAAGGTCGCCAAGGTGCTCGGCTACCGAGTGCTGGTCTGCGACGCCCGCGAGATCTTCGCCACTCGCCGGCGATTCCCCATGGCCGACGAGGTCGTCGTGTCGTGGCCGGCGCCTGTGTTTGCCGAGCGCGGGCACACACTCGCGTCGCGCGATGCCATCTGCATCCTCACCCACGACCCGAAGTTCGATGTGCCTGCCGTCGAGGGCGCGCTGGCCACCAACGCGGGCTACATCGGGGTCATGGGTAGTCGCACCACGCACGCCAAGCGACTGGAACGACTTGCCGAAGTCGGCGTCGATCAGCCCGAACAACTCGCCCGCCTGATGTCACCAGTCGGCTTGGATCTCGGTGCCCGCACGCCAGAGGAGACGGCCATCTCGATCTGCGCGGAGATCATCGCTCGCCGCACCGGCCGGGCCACCCCATCGCTGCGCGACGCAAGTGGCCCGATTCACGGCTGACGGAGTGGGTCAGGTGGTCGGGTCGCCGAAGCGAACCGAGTTCACGCGACGCTTGGCAACGAACGACACTTCCACGCTGCGACCAGTGTTCGGGGCGTGGATGATGGCATTGTCGATACCGAGGTACATCATCACGTGACCGGGGTAGTAGACGAGATCGCCCGCCTGGGCGGTCTCACGGGTGACAGCACGTGCGTTGTTGATCTGCGTGCGGCTCTGGTGAAAGATCGAGACGCTGGCCTGAGCCCACGCCCACGAAGTGAGGCCCGAGCAATCGAAGCCGACGCCGGGAGTGGCCTTATAGGCCTTGTAGCGGGTGCCGAGCTGTGTGAACGCTGCCATCAGGGCCGTCTGGTGGGCAACGTCGGCCTTGCTCCATGCGGCCTGCATCGCAACGGGGTCGAGGCCCAAACGACTGGCAGCTTCCGCAGCAACTGCATTGCGGGTGTCGTCGAAGGCGACGAGGTCTTTCCGGCTGCCCGAGATCGAATAGGCGCTCCACTGCTCCAACGCTGCGTTGGCATAGCCGGCGAGCGCATCGGAACCGGTGGCTTCGATCGAAGGGCCAGGGTTGGCGACCGGAGCGGCCGAAGCCACTGCGGCGGAGACCGTCACTGCTCCAGCAGCGAGGGCCAGGGAAAGAATGGTTGCGTGCAATTTGTGACGAATCGTCATGGATGACGTTCCTCTCTCGTGGTCGCACCCACCGGGGTTCCGGAGTGAGTGTCGTTCGGTCGTGAACGAGGATCTGTCCGCCCCTCTCTCACGGCGACGGCGCCAAACGAGAGCGCCACACGCGTTATGTTTCCGCCGACCGACGACGCACGAATGCCTTCGGTTGTTGTAACGAGGTGCAACCATAGCGACATCGAATTGCAACAATCAACGCGTTTGAAAACTTTTCGTCATGAATTCGTCATGTCAAATGTGAGGACCTTGCTGATCTACTCAAATTTTCGCTCCTCCGAGTGCACGCGTAGGCTCGCTGCATGCCTCGCGTCGCCGCTCTGCTCGCTGCCGGTGCGGGCTCGCGGTTCGAGGGGCGCGACCACAAGCTGTTGGCGCTGTTGCGCGGTCGCCCGGTGTGGGCGTGGGCGCTCCATCAGGTGCAGGCCGCTGGTTTCGACCACGTGGTGGTCGTCACCGGGTCCGCCGAGCTCCCATGGCCCGGCCACACCGTGGTTCGTCACAACGAGGCGTGGCCAACTGGCCAAGCCAGCTCAGTACAGGTTGCCGTGCAAGCGGCACGCGAACTCGGAGCGAACGCCGTCACCATCGGTCTTGCCGACCAACCCTTCGTGACCGCCGAAGCGTGGCGCGCCGTGGCAGCCGCACCCGACGAAGCCCGCATCGTCATTGCAACCTACGACGGCGTACCTGGCCCCAACCCGGTTCGCCTCCATCGCGAAGTGTGGCCATTGCTCCCCACCGAGGGTGATGAGGGCGCGCGCATGATGATCCGAGGTCATCCGGAGTGGGTCTACCCGGTGGCCTGCGTAGGATCGGTAGCCGACATCGACACGCTGGAGGATCTCGCCCGATGGAACCATTGATGAACGAGTTCACCGTCCACCGCTCCATCGGGCAGACGTGGACGGTTCTCACCGACGTCGAACGCATCGCTCCCTGTATGAAGGGCGCCGAGCTGCAAGAGATCGAGGGCGACACGTACCGCGGAGTGGTCAAGCTGAAGCTCGGCCCCATCTCGACACAGTTCAAGGGCCAGGCCCACTTCGTGTCGCGCGACGACGTCAACCACATTGCGGTCCTCAAGGGCGAGGGTCGCGACACCGGCGGCAAGGGCAATGCCGAAGCGATGATCACGGCCAGCCTCCGTGAGGTGTCGCCGGAAGTCACCAAGGTGATGGTGACGTCCGACATCAAGCTCACCGGCAAGGTCGCTCAGTTCGGCCGTCTCGGCGTCATCCGCGACACCAGCGAGAAGCTGATGACCGACTTCGCCCACAACCTCAACACCATGCTCGACGCTCAGGGCGATGCCCCAGTTGTCGCAGCCGCAGCCGCAGCCGCAGCTCCGGTTGCGGCCCAGGCAGCGGCAGCCGCCACCGTAGAGGAAGCCGCTCCGGCCGACATCCGCACGGCTGCCCCCACCGTGCGCAAGATCAACGGTCCCGCGGCAGAGCCGATCGAGCTCAGCGACGTCGCCGACACGGCAATGCTGAAGAAGGCGCTGCCCTTCGTCGGCGGCCTGGTTCTGTTGCTGCTCATCCTGCGCCGTTTGACCAAGTAGTCCGCAGGCCACCGTGGCCGCCAGTGCTGCATCCCCTGACGCCGCGCGCGTCGCCGAGCTTCTCGGGCGCGAGCCGGAGAGCCTGTTCGAGGTCGTCGTGCGTGACGACGAGGGCGAGCCGGTTGTGCTGCGCAACCATCCGCTGATGCTCAACGGTCGGCCCATGCCCACGCTCTACTGGCTGGCCGGCAAGGACGCGCTGCGTCGCGTCAGCCGACTGGAGGCCGCCGGCGGCGTGCGCACCGCCGAGGCCGAGATTCCTGCTGCAGACATTGCTGCTGTACACGCCCGCTATGCGGCCGAGCGCGAGGCGCTGATCCCTGCGGACCACACCGGGCCACGGCCGTCCGGAGGGGTTGCAGGAACACGCGAGGGCGTCAAGTGCCTCCACGCGCACTATGCCTACTTGCTGGCCGGCGGCGACGACCCGGTGGGTCGCTGGGTTGCACAACGGCTTGCGGCGGAAGACTCCCAATGACCACACTGCACATCGACTTCGGGCAGCAATCGTGCGTCTTTCGCGATCACGAGTCGGGCGCCAGCTACGTCGTGCCGGTCGGAACCGACACGTTGGCCGCGATGATCCTTGGCAACCCGCCGTTGCCCGAGGAACTCACCAACGCGATCGGGCTGTTCATGGATCACATCGAAGACGTCACCCGCGAGGTGCCCAGTTCCACGTTCGCTGACAGCATCGAGGTCTGCGGGCCCGGCCTGCAGGCGCTGGTGGACACCGAAGTTGGTCACCCACAAGGTCTGCCCTTCGATGTGTCGCGCGATGCAACGGAAGACGTGTTTCGAACGCTGGCCACCGAGACCGCTCAGGACCGGCGCCACAACCCCGGGCTACCCGCGACCGAAGTGCACCACGTTCTGGGCGTCTGCTGCGCCCTGGTCGCAACACTTCGCGGTCTGCGAGCCGACGCGCTCTGTATCACCAGCGACGAGGTAAGGGCGTGAGCATGCGTGGCCACGGTCATCCCTCCATGCCTTCCGGCGCTGCCGTCCGGCTCTATGGGCGACGAATTATGCTGCGCCCGCTCACCGCCGGCGACTGGCAGCAGTGGAGCGAGGTACGCCAGCGCAACGAACAGTGGCTCACGCCATGGGAACCGTTGCGTCCGGCGAACCTGATGGACCCCACCCGCGATCGCGACACATTCACCTCGCGCTGCAACGCGCGCGACCGCGATCGACAAGTCGGGATTGCCTACGGCTTCGGTGTCTTCGTCGGGGCCGACTTCGCCGGCGAGATCAACCTCAACGGCATCGTGCGTGGCGCCCAGCAAGGCGGCACCATCGGCTATTGGATCGACCGCGACAAAGCCGGAGAGCGCTACATCGCTGAAGGGGTCGCCACCGTGCTGCGCTTCTCCTTCGAGCAGCTACACCTGCACCGTCTCGAGATCTGTATCGTGCCGCGCAACCTCAAGAGTCGGCGGGTGGTCGAGGTGCTGGGGTTGCGCGACGAAGGAATTGCACAACGCTTCCTGGAGATCAACGGCACCTGGGAAGACCACGTTCGCTACGGCATCACTGCTGAGGAATGGGCAGCGCGACGAGAGGAACTGTCGGCCGCCTGGCTGTAGTTCGCAGGCGACCGACCGTTTGACGTCGATCTCGCCAGATACGCCGGGTCAGGATTGTTCGGCAGCGAGGCGTATCTGCTGCGCCTTCGCCCGACGCACCGCGGTGCGACGCTTCCAGTCCTTCACCTTCCAGTGGCGCACGGGCTTGGCCATTGCGCTTTTCTTGCCGCGTTCGGCATCATGGTGGTGCGGTGGAACCCAGGCTCTGCCGGGTTCATGCACTTCGTCGGGCTCGTAGCCCGCACTCACCTGGGCCGCAACTGCATGCAGCTCGCTGTTGATGCGATGCCGCTCGTTGTGGGCGTGTGCCTGTGCATCCATTTTCGGCGGCGGGGCCGCCTCTTGGTTGCGATGGCGCTGGCTCATGGGTACCTCCGTGTTGTTCGGAACGTACTGTGCTTACATCGCGAACGGTAGACCAACGCAAGGTGTCCAGGTAGGGGCTTTTGGTAACAGTTGTGCGCGCTTTTCGCGCACCGCGCCGGTCAAGACCCGTTGATCAGGGCTTCTTCGAGCTGATCTTTGCCTGCAACGCAGCGATGCGTTCGGCGAACCAGGGCTGGCGTGTGCTCCACACCTGCGGCACCAGTTCGCGGTCGACCGCCTCGGTGTGGGTGTCGATGTCAGCCATGTCCTGGATGGTGTTCTTGACTTCGATCAGCAGTTCGCGAGGCGCGGTTGCGGCGCGGGCCGCCATCTCATGGGCAGCGGCCAGCAGTTGGTCGTCGTCGTAGCAACGGTGCACCAGGCCCACTCGCTCGGCCTCGGCACCGTCCATCACTTCACCGAACACGACGCTGGCGTACGTGGCTTGCGGGCCGACGATGCGGCGCAGCATCCAGGTGTGGCCGCCGCCGGGGTGAATACCGATCTGAAGGAAGCGTGTGTCGAACTTGGCGCGGCGTGCGGCCAGCCGCACATCGCAACCAAGCGCGAGGTTCATGCCAGCGCCGACCGCCGCGCCATTGACTGCGGCCAACGTCGGCAACGGGCTGCGAGCAATGCGCAGGAAGCCCTCGTAGATGCCGCCGAGGCTCGCCTTGGTGGACTCGGCAAGGTTTCCCAGGTTGGCACCGGCACAGAACGCCGGCGCCATACCGGTGACCACCAGCGCACCGACGGCGGTATTGGACTCGATGTCGTCCATCGCGCCGATGATCTCTGCCACCATCGGCGCTGTGAGCGTGTTGCGTTCCGCGGGATTGTTGAGCGTGAGCGTGGCGACACCGTCGGCCACATCGACAAGTACAAGCGACATGGGTGCAACCGTACTCATGCACGCCGTGTGGCCCGCTACCGTCGCATCCGCATGCTCGACCACGTCTTCACCGATGCCATCAGTGCTCTTCGCGATGCGTTCGAGGCCGCGTTCCTCGAACGTCAGCCGTTCGAGGAGCACTTCCAGTCCGACATCCTCCTCGGCGACCTCACCTGGGAGACCAGTTACGGGTTGCCGGGCGAGGGCCTGCCGCCGCACGTGGTCGCGCACATCACGTTCGACTGGCCGTCGTGGAGCCAGACGGCCTATCGCCAGTGGTACGTGGACGAGGTGCTCGACCGGCAACCGGCGATAGAGATCGAGATCGTGTTTCGCGTACAGAACATGTTCGACACGCCGCAGTCAGAGCGCTTCTACGGGGCGACGGAAGAACTGAGCCCGTTGATCGGTGATGGCCGGCTCGAGCGAGCGGGCGTCACGGTGGAGACCGCGTTCGCGGAGGAAACTCGAGAGATTCCCGAGCACGCGGTCGAAGTCACCTACGAGGGCTTGTACGAGCTGGCAGAGATCACGCTCGCCGATGGCGCCAACACGCTGCTCGACGACCACCTCGGTGTGCTCGGTGGGTGGATTGCCACGACGCTGGTGCGGCTCGCCGATCTGCGCTGACGTGTGACAACGTCGCAGCCATGTCCGACGTCGTGCTCTACGAGGTGAGCGAACGCATCGCCACCATCACCCTCAACCGCCCCGAGGCGCGCAACGCGCTGTCCAGTGAAGTGCTGCGCGTGCTGCCGGATCGTCTCCGCGAGGCTGACGCCAGCGACGACGTCGATGTCGTCGTTCTCACCGGCAGCGACCCAGCGTTCTGCGCCGGCCTCGACCTCAAGGAGCTCGGTTCCACCGGCGGCAACCTCGGTGCCACGGGGGCCGACGGTAAACCCAATCGCGATGGTGTGCGTGGGCCGTTCCCCGCGATGGTCAAGCCGCTCATCGGCGCCGTCAACGGCGTCGCGATCACCGGCGGCTTCGAGCTGGCCCTCAACTGCGACTTCCTCGTCGCCAGCGAGTTCGCCAAGTTCGGCGACACCCATTCACGTGTGGGCGTCATGCCCGGCTGGGGCCTCACCGTGTTGCTGCCGCAAGCAATCGGTGTTCGCCGTGCCCGCGAGATGAGCTTCACCGGCAACTTCATGCTGGCTGAGGAGGCGCTCCAGTTCGGGCTCGTCAACCACGTCGTCTCCCATGCCGACCTGATGCCATTCACCCGCCAGTTGGCGCGCGACATCATCGGCAACGATCAGCCTGGCGTACGCCAGATGCGCGCCACCTACGGCGAGATCACCGGCGACCAGACAGGTTGGCAGATCGAGGCCACCAACGCCGGCCGCTGGCAGCGCGAGATGTTCAGCGCCGAAAAGGTGGAAGCCCGTCGCCTCGCCATCCAGCAACGCGGCCGCCAGCAGTAGCCATGGCTAGTGCTCTCACGACGAACGTTCGCGCGTTGTGGGGCGCCATTTCTGGACCGTTTGACACCAAGTCCGCCAACCGAGACGGAATGCACCCATTTGTGTGCGCAAGGACTTTCTGGGCAGCGATGGTCCCATAGCTCGTTC
>Ga0335397_10006129_pt1 | contig 15570 bp, 9 predicted proteins | sample MAT04_FD_205740 | JGI IMG/M metagenome (GOLD analysis project Ga0335397, IMG submission 205740) | Freshwater microbial communities from Lake Fryxell liftoff mats and glacier meltwater in Antarctica - MAT-04 (spades assembly) (version 2) ... | reverse complement strand
ATAACCTCGACTATACTGCCATAAAATGGACATTTTAAAAGACAATATTACAACATTTCTACAGTTTTTTAACAATTCATTACACATATTCAAATTTACTATATCGTCTAAATTGCTTATATTTAGCCTCTTAACAATCATTAGTTAATAAATGCAAAAACTTTGGGATCGGTTTTTTAAAATATTTATTACCTTCACAACCCCAAAACCACTGAAACCTGCATTAAATAGCTGATACACATCACTTTGTTTGTAATTTACCAGCTATTTTTCAGGATTTAACTACTGATTGACCAAAAACCTTTGCCACCTAAATGATTCACTATTCAGATTATGCCATAGTTGAAGGCCTCCGGCTTAATAGTGATTTTATTATCCGCTACGTATATAAGGAATTTTTTCCATCTATAAAATATCTTATTAAAAACAATGCGGGTCTCGAAGAAGATGCGGAAGATGTGTTTCAGGAAGCATTACTGGTAGTATTAACTAAAATAAAAGATGATGATTTCCAGCTGAGCTCTTCTTTTATAACCTATTTGTACTCCATCAGCAAAAACCTTTGGTTGCAGAAACTGAAACGCAAACGCATGACCTATAAAAACCAGGATGAACTTACCCGTTGGCTCGATTCGCCTGAGGTTGGACTGGAGGTTCACCTCGAATATGAAGAGAAATACCAGTCGTTTGTGCGACAGTTCGATAACCTGAGCGAAGACTGCCAGAAACTATTGAAGCTGTTCCTTACTAAAATGTCGGCCAAGGAAATTGCTGATCATATGGGATACAAATCGGAGTTTTATGCCAAAACCAAAAAATATCTCTGCAAGGAAGCTTTGAAAAAAATGGTTGAGAACGATCCTGAAATCAAGGAAATTATCGGTTAACATACCAGTTACTGCTTCCGTTTTATATATCAATTGAAGCCATGTTTTCAAAATATATTTCAGAGATAATACATATAGGCTACTTGCCGCTGGGTGGGCAATCCCCAATCAGGGTGCAATCCATGACCAATACCAATACCAACGATATTGAAGCTTCCGTTGCACAATGCATAAGGCTGGTAAATGCCGGTTGCGAAATGGTAAGGCTTACTGCCCAAGGTATTACAGAAGCAAAAAACCTGAGCCTGATAAAAAAGGGATTGCATCAGAAAGGCATCCATGTTCCGCTTATTGCCGATATTCATTTTAACCCACGTGCTGCTGAAATTGCTGCAGCAATTGTGGAAAAAGTGAGAATTAATCCCGGAAATTATACTGATAAACGCAATTCCGAAATTCTGCTTTCCGAAAAAGGGTATGATGAGGAATTGTTCCGCATTGCCGAACGCCTGCGCCCTTTATTGCTCGTATGCAAACAGCACGGCACAGCCATCCGCATCGGCACTAATCATGGTTCGCTAAGTAGCCGCATTATGAACCGCTACGGCGACACCCCTGAAGGCATGGTTGAAAGCGCGCTTGAATTTGGGAGAATATGTTTTCAGGAAGGGTTCCGGGATGTGGTTTTCTCAATGAAGTCGAGCAATGTGCGCATAATGGTTCAATCGACCCGATTGCTCGTGCAGAAAATGATGGCCGAAGGAATGAACTTTCCGGTTCACCTTGGGGTTACCGAAGCCGGCAACGGGGAGGACGGTATAATAAAATCAGCCGCAGGAATCGGGACTCTGCTCGAAGATGGAATTGGTGATACCATCCGTGTTTCGCTCACCGGAGATCCTGAAACCGAAATTCCGGTTGCTCTTGCCATTACGGAGCGATACAACGCTGCGAGGCAGCAATCCGGAAACAAGAAACCAGAGCCAAATTCCTTCGGACTTTTTGCCAAACGGGAAACTATTGCCGTGTCAGGCATTGGCGGTAAGTATCCTACTGCAGTTATAGCAATGAAATCCGATACTAATTGCATTGTCGATGAGCATTATGCAACAATCGGATCATTACCGGAAACAAACTTAAAAAATGTAGCTATTCTTGAAGGAGATGCGTCCGAAATAAAAAAGCAACTGCTTTCAATAGATGAATCCGGCAAAAAACCGCTGATTCTAAAAAACGCGTATAACACTGATAATCTTCTTCGTTTTCAGGTTGACGCTTCAATTGATTTCGGAAGTTTACTGATTGATGGAATCGGAAATGCGATTTGGCCAGTGGCTTTAAATATCAGCCCTGAAATTGTTAACAACACAGCTTTCGCTATTTTGCAGGCTACTCGTGCCCGCATAACGCGAACCGAGTACATTTCATGCCCTTCGTGTGGTCGTACCCTTTTTGATATTGAAAAGGCCTTGCAACAGGTGAAGTCCGCCACCCGACACCTTAAAGGCCTGAAAATAGCTGTTATGGGATGCATTGTAAACGGTCCCGGCGAAATGGCAGATGCTGATTACGGGTATGTAGGGGCAGGCCAGGGCAAGGTATCACTTTATAAGGGGAAAGAAATTGCACACAAAAACATCTCCCAGGAAGAAGCCATCACAAAGTTAATAGAATTGATAAAAATATCCGGGGATTGGAAAGAGGTTTAGCAAACTGAAAATCAGAGTTTCAAGGTTTTTGCATTTTAAGTGAATGCTGTGCGAACACAATGCCGGATGTGAGTAATAATTACAGATTAATTAGGGTGTGCTGAAAATGCCTCTTTTCATGTCCTCATGCACTTTCTTCTGAATATCTATCCCGGGTTTCCGGCAGGTACGGATAATTACATCCGTGCAAACACCCTTCTCCGCAGGCACGTCACCGTTCGGATATCCAATTGTAAAGTATGAGGGATCATAAGTAACCTTTTGATTAATGAGCCCGAGAGCGGCTGCCGAAAGATGCCGATTGAAATCCGTTTGGGCTAAAGCATAATATGGCAGATAGCAAAACAGGAATAGGAGTAGTGTTAATTTCATAGCATTTGAGAGTCAAACAAATTATAGTCCATAACAGATAGGCCATTTACCAAAGAAAAGAAATCCGGCTACCTGAGCTTAAGTTTTTCAATCTTGTTGCCTATCACAAAATCTTTCATTTCCTGTTCAAGTTGAGGAAATTCTTCTTTTAGTACTTTTTTGGTAAATACTCCATCCTTAAGCAAATGTATTTCGTCGCAGGTATCGTTAAGAGTGGAAAAAATATGTGATGAGATTACAATTATCTTGCCTAATGCTTTAAGTTTGTGAATAATGCCGGTGATAATGATATTGCTGTGAATGTCAACTCCGTTAAATGGCTCGTCCAATATAAATATATCATTTTCCTGCATTAAAACAGCCGTCAGTGCCAGTTTCTTTTTCATCCCTGTAGAGTAGGTAATTGCATATTGATTGAGGGGTAGCTCAAAAATATTCCTGCTGTCGAAGTCGGTTGTTTTGCTGTTCCTGGCTATGCTCAATAGTTGAAGATATTCGCGACCGGTAATTTTAGGGAAAAAATAGGGATCCGTTTGCAGAAATCCAAGGTGGTTTTTCAGCTTTTCAAAATCACTTTTAATTGTGCCCTGGTATTTCTCCAATCCCGCTATGCACCTGAACAAAGTTGTTTTCCCTGATCCGTTTTCGCCTACAATTCCATACACATTGCCGCTCCGGAGCGTGAGGCTGATATTTTTCAGAACTTCATTTGCCCCGAAAGCTTTTGACAGGTTTTGAATTTGTATCATTCTAAAATTTCGTTTAACTTTTTGGCTGACTGAATGTAAAAGTAAGGGATAACACCAATCAACAAAGGCGGAAATGAAATGCTGAAAGCAATTACCAAAATCTGAGGTAAATTTATTTTGTTTGGGAAAGTTGAGTATTTTGCCAGAATTACCGCTACCAGGTAAAGATATCCCAGGCTTTGAAAACCAAGAATTGCAGCTATATTTTCAGGAAAGAACACACCCAACCCAACAACTACAGGCAAACAAAGTATAGTAGAGTACAACAGCGCAATTTTTATTTTATGCAACAGGAATCCTCGTGTGCCGGATGAAAATATCCAGACATAGAATTCGCTTTCCGGGTTTGAATAAAATGTCATACAAATCATCAACACGAATAGAAGGGCAAATATTCCCAGATTAAAATTTCCCACCGTAACGGCCATAATTGTAAGAAAGTATGCCAGAACAAAAGCATAAAAGGTATTCCTGAACCCGACAATAAATTCGAAGGGTTTGTTCGAAAACGGGGTAGGTATAGTGAAGTTTAAAGTACTTCTGATACTTAAAAACACCAGGAGAATAGCAGAGACTAATAATAAAATAGCAGGTAAGAAAGCTGATTTATACGTTAAAAATGCAACAAAGGGTAAAACCAGCAGGGCGTTTTCAATAATCCGGATTTTGTAATATTCATCTGCGTTGAAGCATGTTTTCAAAAAGCCATTCCTGCCTGATTCACTCAGCATATATGTAAATCCGATTGCAAGCAAATAGTAAATATACATTGCAAATTCTGTTTTCAGAAACAGGTAAACCGAAAGTCCGATAAAAGCCGCCACCGATAAAATGTAACCTGCTAACGGATGAAGCCCGAAATCGGAAAGCTGCCGGTTCAGCATACGGTATTGCAGACTGAAATAGTATTGGATAGCTCTTTTGTTTATCATATCTGTATGGTATCATTGCAAAAGTAAAGAAAACGCTTTTCCGGACTTCGGCGCGGCAAGGTATTACTTCTCTATTTGGTACATTAGCAAAAGGCTAAAATAGCATAATGAATTCTATTCTGGAAAAGTAAAATTAAGTAAATCCTTAAATGTTTGTTGCAAATCACTCGAATATTTACCTACTGGATTAAAAGGAATATTCAAACCTAAAGGAAAAACATTGCAATTTACCGGAGCATAGTCAAGAATTTGTTTGTTGTAACTCCATTTCCATCTTAAAATATGGAACTTATAAAAATATTTGTAAATTTGATTCTTCATTACGTTCCATTTTTTCTATTAACTCCAAATAAATCAGAAGCAACATGAGTGATCATTTTTCAATTAGTTCAGGCGGAGAGAAATTTCCATTACCAAAACCAGAAGAGTATAAGGCTGAATTCGAAAACCTTAAAAAACGCGTTGACCAGGAACGAGCTAAGAATCGTGAAATTGTTGTTGTGATGGGCGTAGGATTTGTGGGTGCTGTTATGGCGGCGATTGTAGCTGATACGGTTGACAAAAACGGTCAGCCCTCGAAATTTGTAATCGGTATGCAGCGACCCAGTGCACGGAGTTTCTGGAAAATCCCGATGCTCAACCGTGGAGTTTCTCCTGTTAAAGCTGAAGACCCGGAAGTGGAACAGATTATCGCTCGTTGCGTGAACGAGAAGAAAACCCTGATGGCAACTTTTACCTATGATGTTTTGAAGCTGGCAGACGTGGTAGTGGTTGATGTACAGTGTGATTATATCAAAGAGGATTTGGGAAATGTACGCAACGGAGAGGCTGATATGGCTGCCCTGGAAGCTTCCCTTGGCGTAATTGCCGAACATATCCCGGCCAATGCTCTTGTCCTGATCGAGACAACGGTTGCTCCCGGAACAACGGAACAGGTTGCCTATCCGCTGATGAAAAAAGTTTTTAAGAAAAGGGGAATCAAAACCGATCCGTTGCTTGCTCATAGCTATGAACGGGTTATGCCCGGCCGCAATTATGTTGCAAGTATCCGCGATTTCTGGCGGGTTTGCAGCGGAATAAATGAAGAGGCAAAAGGAAGGGTTGTTAAATTTTTAACTGAAGTGCTGAACACGGAAAAATTTCCGCTCACCGTCATGGACCGGCCCATAGAGTCGGAAACAGCTAAAATTGTTGAAAACAGTTATCGGGCTACTATTCTCGCTTTCCTTGACGAATGGAGTTTATATGCTGAGCGCAATGGAGTGGATATGGTGAAAGTTATAAAAGCAATTAAAGTGCGGCCAACGCACAGCAATATTCTTTTCCCGGGACCTGGCATAGGCGGATATTGCCTTCCGAAGGACGGAGGCCTGGGTGTGTGGGCGTATAAGCATATTCTTGGTTTTGAGGATGATATATTCAAAATCACTCCGATGGCAATTGACATTAACGATACTCGTGGCCTGCATGTAGGGCAGCTTACCCGCGATGCGTTGCGTAATATGGGTCAGCCGATTGCCGCAGCCGATGTGCTGGTGCTTGGTGCGGCTTATCGTGAGGATGTTGGCGATACCCGGTATAGCGGTTCGGAAGTGGTTATCCGTAAACTTGCCGAAATGGGTGCCGAAATCCGGGTACATGACCCGTATGTTGAACATTGGTGGGAATTCGAACAACAAGATACCTATCCGGCAGCAGGACAAAGCAAAGCCAGATTTTTCCGAAACCAGGAAAAACTTAAGGAAATTCGTATTGAACAGGATCTGAATAAAGCACTGCAAGGCGCTGAAGCAGTTATCCTGGCAGTACCTCACGAAGCATATCTTAATTTAGATCCCGATATAGTGGTAAAAACAATTGGCCACCCTGTTGCGATCATCGATTGCTTTGGAATTCTGCCGGATGATAAAATCCGCCGTTATTTTCAGCTTGGTTGCGAGGTGAAAGGGTTGGGCCGCGGCCATATTCAACGGATTAAAGAAGAAACCAGGAAATCGTAGAAGGTTGTTTTTGGGTTCTTCTGTTAATTCAGCGGGTAAAATAGATTGTCGGATGTCAGAAGACAGGAGTCGGAAGCTACTTTATTCAATATTTTCTGAATTTCGAGTAGCAGGTTGAATGACAATTAACTTTATCATGCCTGTTTTCCATCAGAAGAAAATAACATCAATTACAGGGATACTTCGGTCTTCCGGCTTCGGTCTTCTGGCCTCCACAAAACCAAATTCCATTCAATTCGTGGAAGAACCCTTTTATCTCCATAGTTAGTTGGCCTTCATTTACTGAGTGAACCAACAAATCAGATTTATTTATTACAAAAAAAAACCATCTCGTTTGCACGGGATGGCTTTAATCTGAAAAGGACATTATTTACCTGATTATGGTATTTTCAATGGGAATAAGTCATGTTTTTGGGTGAAGAAAGTGGTTTGATTCTATTCTTAGTTTTGCGAGTTGTGACCACGCTCACCCTTTGGCTCCCGTAGGGGAAAGTCCTCGCACACAGAAGATTGAGTTTTGCCATCCAAACCTAAAGTTAAAGAAAATGAGCATTTTTACTTAAAATGATGAGTTTTCTTAGTGACACTATTTAAAAATTGTCAGTTTAAAGGTTCAGGATTTTAACCTTTCTTCATTAATCTGGTAAAATCATCCGAATTGAGCAGTGTATTTATTTTTTCCTGGTTTTCGCGGATGGTTTTCAGTTCTTTATTCAATTGCAGAAGTTGTTTATCCTTTTCAGCAAGTGATTTTTTCGAAAGTGCTAATTCCTCATGCATCTTTTCCAATTGAAGTTTTTGCTCATCAGGTATTTTTGCTTCAGTAACATTTGCAGTAGCAGGCTCCGGAACTATTGAATAGTACTTCACTTTCCCGTTTTCCTGGTATAAATTAACCCGCTGTCCGGTTTTCAGGTTTTTGGGAAGAGTTTTATATTGACTGAAAGATTCAGCATTCATTTTTGGATTATACTCACGAACTTCAGCAACTTCAATATTGCGGTTTTCGAGGTTGCCCTTAACATGAGTTACATCATTATTTACTATTTCATCTTCCTTTACACCTTTCACTTTAACCGGCTCGAAATCAAATTTAGTGATAGTATTCATAACCATATCGGAGACAAGGCTGATTGAAGTTCCTGCTTTTTTCCTGAAATTACTGTAGACACCAAGGAAATCGGAATCCTGGAAAAATGCAGCCGCTTTCATCATCTGTTCGGTGCTTACCCTGTCCTTTCCTTCGGGTCGTACAAAAACAGGCATATTGATGACAATTACCACGTTTTCAAGTAGTTTTGCGTTTTTTATGGGTGCATCCTCAGTGCTTTTCACCAATCTTTTGCCGGCAAAAACCTTGAAAAACATATCAGGTTGTACATCCGGGGAATATTCCCTGAAATAAGATGTATCGAAAGAAATGTTGAACCCTCCGTCTGCATTGGTGATAGTACTTCCAAGCAGGTCGTTGTATTTGACATCCTGATCCCAGGCTTCAACACGCAGATTTGCTACTCCTTCTTTCGTTGTCCCATCAATTACCCTTCCGGTAATTTCGTATAAATCGTTAGCCATAACAAATTTCTTTGATGTTATTTATGTGTATAATTTGTTCCTGTTTGCATTTTATCGGGGCGTTCGATCACCATACAGCAGAATTTGGAGAATGCCTCATTTACGATAGGCAGCACAGGAACGGTCGAAAGCCAGTATTCCACAGTTCTGAAGGATTTTACATATTTCCGTTTGGTGAAGTTACAAATATGATGAACCTTAAAATCCTGAATATCAACGCAACCAAGGTATATTTTGTCATCTTCGTCACAATCCGGACAATCGACCAGGAATTTATCGCAGAAACAATCCTTCAGCGACTGTACCAGGTGGCTCAGTAAATCAAAATAGGCATTATAAACTCCAACACGGTATTCAGCCAGATCATCAGGTGGTTCAAACGTATAACGCGGCTGAGGCTGTGTATGGAAAACCTGGCTTAAGTTGATGGTCGTCAATGTATTTACCAGCATATTAAGCACATAAGCCGAATTGCGCTTTTTGTCAACCACTATATCCATCGGGAATAACTGGGTTGGAATTCTGAATTTTTCGTCAACTTCCAGTCGTTTTTCGTTATTTAAAGAGATACGAATCACCTTGCACTCATCCGAAAGTGAAACAAGCAGGAAATCCTGTTCTTTCCCGGAGCTTACCGCCATGCGGATGTATGCTTTGTCGTCAACCTCTACCCTATTTGATGATGGAACTCCCTGAAGATTATATTTGCATATTACACGTTGCCCTGAATTGTCGCTACTGGCATAAATAAACTGGTCGTGCATCAGTATATCATGCGCCGCATCTAATCCTGAAATACTTATTTCCCCTGTCTGGCCCTGTCCTCTGAGGTCAATTATAACATGATGATCGAAAGTATCAGATTCGGCACCTGAATTCTTGTCGAAGGCAGCAGCAACAGCAACCCATCTTTCCTGTACCTGATTTAGATGCAACAGGCCGGTAGCATTGAACCCGGAAACGTTTTGCACCTTGAATGAATTTTTCCCGATTCCTGAAATTTCGTGTAACCCCTGTGATTTGGCAATGGCATATAATGATTTATCATCATCAGCAGTACCCAGGCTTACATATTTTACATTGCTCACACCGGAGACCGGGCTCCATGTCAGTTTCCCGGTATTCTGGTCGATTCTTGCTTCGGCAAACCAGGAATTTGTATTCTCGATCGCGACGGCATACAACTTTTCGCCACTAAAGTTGAAGGCTATATCCTGTATCTTAATACCGGTTCCGCTTGCCGGGAATGCACTGATCTCGACAAGTTCCTGGCTTTCGGCCACGGCATAAACATATATTTTATTATTCTGTCCGCAGGTGTATGCAAATTCACCATCCGGCCTCAAATGAAGTTTCTGATGCACTTTAAGCGGGGGGCCAAAAATCGTGTCTAAACCTGGTTCAATTTTATAATCAGGGAAAGGCCTGTCGCCATCATACATGCCACAGTATGTTTCGCTTTCCAGCTTCTTTCTAAGTAACAGGTAAAATTCACGAAGCAATTCATCTTCGTCGGAACCATCTCCTATTTTTTCAATCCTGTTGCTGTTACCTGAAATAAAGGCGTAAGTGCCACTTGACGGATTTATTACCTGGGCAAAAAGATTGATAAAGGCTGTTAAACGCCTTTGACTCCTGTTAACTGGTACTTCCTCACCTCCTTTGAAGGGAATCGGGAAATTGGAAGTAACTAAATCAATCAGGCTTTTGATGCACTCATCCCAGAAATCTTTTATAAGCGTACCTTCCAGCACCCTATCCCAGAAGGATTCCAGCACAAATGGCTCCATCGAAATTACAGGTTTCCTGTTCCTGCCTCCGGCAATTGTGAGGCAGAATCGGCCATTGCCACTTTTATCCAGGAGTTCGAGTTCCTGTGCTCTTTCAACGAGGTTATAGGTGATCGGCCTTTTAACCCTTATCATATAACCCTCACAATCAAGCGCAACGCCAGTGTCAACGATTACTCCGTTGCGGCTGATTCCGCATTTAACCTTTAGCCCGCAAACAACCCCAAATCCATGCAGATACTTATTATGAAGTCTCAGGTCCTCGGCAGATGCTAATTCAGTTAACGGAAGGAAAGGTATGCGGCAATCATCAATTACTTTACCAACAAAAACTTCTTTGTTAGTCAGTGTCCATTGGATAACAGCCAATGGCGCGAAATAACGGCGCACTCCATTAGGCGCAATTCCGCTTTCGGCAGCCCAGGGAACTATTTCGTCCGGGGTTTCGGGCCGTGCGGCAATTACCCAGTAATCTTCAGCAACCCTGTCGTTGCCGGTTATTGTAATTTCGAGCCCGGTATGGCCAAGTGCAACAGGCGTACCTGGCGTGAATGGAATTTTAGGTTCCGAAACAAGATCGGTTCCCCTGTTCCAAACCCGCATGTAAAAGTATTCAGCAGGGGTTTGATTATCCAGATCGTCTTTATCCGCCCTGCTTTTCCATTCCATCCCGAAGGAAGAGCTAATTGCATTTATTATTGTAAATTCACTTTTATCCGGATCAAATGATGTTTCAACTTTGGTTAAATGGCCTGATTCTTCTGCTACTTTTTCGCCGTTTGGCATAACAGCCGACCAGGGTAATATTTCAACAACCTGCCCGCTTAACGGCCAGTGATACTGATCTTTCGGCCCGGTAAGCATGGTTACCGTTTTCCCGCTTGTATCCAGAGTTACCCGGTAAATGGGCGAAGCATTATCGAAACCCCAGGTAAAATGATCTTTATCAACAATCTGAACCCGAATGGCCTGGTTTTCAGCACCCAGGTATCCGCCTATAGCACCCGGAGTACAGATATCTTCGGGTAAACCTGTCAGGCCAGAAGATACTTTCAGTTGAGTATCCGTTATTCTCTCATATCCTTCATTTATATCGCCAAGCTTTGTGTTTTTCCAACGGAGTTTCAGTTGATCCCAGGCATCAATACAATTATCGAAATCCATATCCTTTGCCAGGTGCACTCTTCTCATCGTGCGCAGGCGGGTAGTCGTATCCGGGCCTCCCAAAGCAACTTCGAAAAGCGAACTATCCTCAACTGCACTAACTGCTTGCTGCCAAGCTTCGATATAAACAAGGTCGAACCTTATCTTTTTCTTAAAGTCAGGACTCCCGTTTACATTTGCCGGTAGTTGCAGCCAGTCCTTCTGAGTGCGGAAAGTTTCAGGGGAATCAAGTTCCAGCCTGAGCCCGCCAAGGTGCATCGTGCCAGGATGTATATCAAAATTGATAAGACCGGCTTCAATCCGCGGAGGATCTTTGATAAGAAATCCATCATCGGGCGTTCCGTAAGGCCCAATAATATCGACCCTCGACCGCCTCAGCTCTTCTTCTTCGATCCGCTCATTTTCATTCCAGTCATCATCAGTCAATACGCGGCCCTGTTGCATTCGCACACTCGAATAGTGCTTTGCAGCATCAAAATTTATTCTGGATATATCAAATGTTCCCATAAGGCGTAACTATGTTTCGTTAATAAAAATCGGGATTAGCCCGAAAGGCATGTATTCGTCAATCTTGTTTTGTAAGCCATCGGATTTTATAGCGTTCAGCAAATTGCTGAATGCTCCCATTTCGGAACCGTTTTCGGCACCACGTTTGAGTATTTCCGGTGCCGTATCGCTAAGCTGAGCATATCCGGGGTCGCCAAACCTGCGCGAAGTGAACCAGTGATTGGTATCTTTTTCGAAAAGAAAACTTTCGTACGGATGGGGCAGCCTGCTGAGAACCGGTGCAGCACCGAACCTGAAACAACCGTTTTGAGTATCGGTAACATGAACAAGCCCTGTTATCACTGCTTCAGTTGCTTCCAGCCGATGCACATTTACATCGCCAAAAACGGTTGAACGGGAAATCCGGGTGTTACCGGTATTAATTTCGACGGCTTTTATTGCCGGATCAATGGTTTGAAGTATAGAGTCTGAAATAATCAGTGTTTCCACAATTCCGTTTCCCTGAATGCGAACCGGTCCTGTTATACTAGATTCAATGCAAAGGGTTTCAACCCTTCCCTGTATGGATAAAGGTAGTGGGTGAATGATTTCATTTTTTAAATTCAGGCTACCTCCTGGGTCGAGGCTGCAATTCCTGATCACAACGCATTCGAAATCCCCCCGCAGTATAATTTCAGCTGCCAGATCCCCCGCTGCTCCAATCCATAAACCATCCAGAACAAGAGTTGAATTAAGGTTACTGCCCGTGTTAAGAACCCAGTTACTTTCGAGGCGCAAATAAGGCCTTTTTTTATTGCCGGACCTCAGTTCAAGGTTTACAATACTGTTTTTTGATCCGACAGGACCATACGTTTTACTATTGCTGATTTGCGTAATGCCATTGTTCAATATATCTCCTGAAGCAATTGGCCCACTGTTTGTTAAAACGGAATCAGGGACTGATTCATTAATCCATGGCCGTTCGTAACTTCCGGCACCAACCGGACCGGAAAAACCGTAATGATATGCGATAAATATGTTTTGCTCAGCTGTAGGGGCTGACTGCAACATGAAGCAAGCGTTTTCGGCATCAATTGCAAGTTCCTTGTTTATTGCAGCCGGCCAGGGCTGAAGATTGGCTGCAGAAATCCGCTCTGTAGTAAATACAGTACTTGCTGGAGATTCAAATCCGACCAGTATGGAATTAGTCTCCAACGGATTACTTATTACCGATTTAGCATCGGGAAGTAAAATGCTTTTACCGCAATCTTCTACAAGTGCTAAGGACAATAATGGCAATAAAACAGCAGGATTTAAGATTTCGGCTTTTATGATGGCTGGAAAGGAATTTATTAGAATGATCAGGCTACTTTCATTTTTAAAACTCATGCCTGCGATCTTCCGAAGTTCCGTGGCTGCTGCTATACTTAGAGGAATAACCTGATTAGTTAAATGATGGATAATTTCCTCGGTGATCAGATAAACCGCATCACCCAATAACCTGCACGGGATTGGAGCAGGCAATTCAGGTTCTTTTGCCGGATTCCATGAGTTCCAATCCGGGTTCGAAGAACGTTGAGATTTACTGAAAAGAGGTATTTTTCTGCCGGAAGGATCAAATCCAAAATGCAATCCGTTACCCAGAGAAAAGGGTGTTACATCAACAGCTTCGCAGGCGTTGAAACGGTATAAATAAAATGCCAGTTTCGGGATGGAATAGCGGCCATTTAACCCATTGTGCTTACGTGCATCAGTAGTATGAAAGAATTCGTCAAACGGCCCGTTGGTTAATTCACTTGCCCGAGGATTGCGCAAATCGGCCCATCCTCCCGGTAAGGTTCCTGAAAATTTACCGGCCAGTGTTTCTGGTTTTGCATCCAGCCCATGCCGCGACCGGGCGAGTTTTTGAAACTGTTCAACCAACTTGCCTTCCCATCCGCTGATATCGCTTATTAATTCTTCGAGTATTCGCGGGGTTCCTTTACGCCTGCGGTAATAAATCGTTTTGGCAACATCAACACGTCTGCCTCTTTTGTTTTTATCGGACAACATGCGGGTTGCAACCAGATCGCCGATGTAGGGTACTGCCCATTCGCTGCAAAACTCAATGAATTGATCGTCCCACAAACTGTCCTGACTACGCCTTACAATGGCTGCCTGCCTGGCAAGTACCTGCACAACAGCTCTAAGCACACCCGGTTCTTCAGCTAAACCATCCTCATGACGGTAAATTGAAGGGATGGCTTCCCAAAGCTTCTCGGTATAATATTGTTCAAATAAGTCTTCTGCCATGGTATAGTCTCAATTTTCTATCCCGTTAATGATTAGCGAACCTTGTTCAATATCAAAATAGAAGCCTGTTCCCGGAATAACTGCGAAGTCTGTGAAATTTACAGTTCCAAAATAAATACTTTGAATAGTTATAGTTCCTTTAACATTCAGAACTGCTTTAAAAATTTTACTCCGGTATAAGGGTAAACCAATGCCTATGTTTTCGGGAGCCAATAATCCATTATTTGCATCAAGCAGTGCCGAACGTACTTCGCGGACAACATCCTCCTCATTATATTTTGGATCAATCTTTATATTCAGTGAAAGGAAAAGGGGATTGGATTCGGCATTTTCGACAGATATCGGGGTAGTAGGATCGGCGAAACTGCGGATTTTTTCGGACAAAGAAGCCTTTAAAGTAACCTCCCCGATATAAAAAATATGGGCTGCAGCACATTGTTTGTTTTTATCCCACCGCCATTCCGATTGAACGGCACGCACACCCGGGAAACTTGCTGCCAGGGCTTCCATGTCCTTCATGGATACAACTCTGCCCAGCAACAGTGCTGATTTAGGTGCATACGTACGTAAATTTTCAGGATCTTCAGCATCGGCACCCCCATAAGCAGCGAGGACATTCCTGATGCTTTTCAGACCTTTTACCGGTTTGGCAATCTGTGTAACTGAACCTGCAGGAGGGCATGCAGCTTCGGCACCAAAGCGATAACTGCAGATGATATTACCGGAGCCCGACGGAAGGCGTTGCCCCCTGATGCCATCACCAAACGTGACCAATGACTCTCCTTCATCATTTTGCCTGACAATATAAATTTCCTCAGCTTCCTGTTTGCCAAAGAACCTGGGAACTTCGGTCCATTTTATTCCGTTTACATACACTTCCAATGTGCTTTTTACGAGTTGTTCCGTATCTGATGTTATCGAAAGGTGATATGTAAGAGGTTTCTTTTTCAGTTTGAATGATTGGTTGGCCATAGATGCGTTGCCGCTTCCCAAAGTTTCATTCGTAACTTTTTCGCCCCGCGATGCCGTTATTACATTGCCATACACTTCGACCGGAGACGTCAATTCCTGCGACCAATCATCAGCATTGTCGGGCACAAGTTTATTCTGACCATAAGAAATGCTTCCGTTAATGCCAACACCATAAGTGTTTTTATCCTGCAGTAAGAATCGGGAAGAAGTGTGATCTTCAACTGGTATTTCCAAAGAATTGTTAATATAAAGCTGATCAGCAGCGGTAAGCATCTTATCAGGCTCATCAATAATTGTTGCAATAAGCTGCATACCGAAATAAACCGTTATGCCGGCACAGTTAGCTGATGTCCAATCCACTGCTCCCGGTGATTTCCTGTCAGCTGAGTTAACTTGCGCATCGAGCGTCAATACTGTCACAGGTGCTTTAATACCAGGCATATTGAAAATATTCCCGTTAATCGTTATATTGGTTGCGGGCATAGTATACCTCATCTCTTCAGCTGCTTCAACTACCTGGAACCACCTCTTATCGCCCTTGTAATCCATGAGTATAAAATCCTCAGGTTTTACCTGGTGGTTTAAAACATTAAGAGTGATTTTGATTCTATTCAGGGATTCAGCCGTTTCGCTTACCGTCCACAAACCGGAAGTAAGGGTTGGTTTCAGCAACTGGAGATTTTCTAAAAGTGCACCTTGCTT
>Ga0335397_10006127_pt1 | contig 15572 bp, 2 predicted proteins | sample MAT04_FD_205740 | JGI IMG/M metagenome (GOLD analysis project Ga0335397, IMG submission 205740) | Freshwater microbial communities from Lake Fryxell liftoff mats and glacier meltwater in Antarctica - MAT-04 (spades assembly) (version 2) ... | reverse complement strand
GTGGAGGCAGGCTTTTCCGTTGTCGTCGAGCCTCGCGGCGGTGACGAGTCGTTGGATGAGGTTGCTTTTGGCGTTGCAGGCAAGCGCGGCGTTGGCCAGGGCTTCGGTCGTTAGGTCCGTTCGGTTCAGGCGGGCGATTACGCAGTCTCGCTGGGTGTCGTCGAGGCCGAGTGCGGTGAGCGACTCTGCGGTGAGAGCCGTGTCGGCCTGGCTGGTTGCGGGGGGCGAGGTGGTGGCTCGGCGCATAGCGGTGGTGGCGTACCCGCCTTCGGTCCCTCCCGGCGGCGCGGCGGTGGTACTGGAGGTCCGCTCAGTATCGGCCGTGGTACAGCCCGTCACCACGACGAGCAAGGCGGCCAGGGCACAGGACGCGATCAGCCGTGCATTCACTCGTCGAGTGGCATTCCTGACGTCTTGTTGCGGGCGGCTCACAGTCCCGAACGGTATGCGGTCGAACCCGCGCTCGCCCCGCATCCCCCTGTCTGGCCGTCGAGGCAGGGCCGATGGGCGGTGCTCTCTGTGGGCGGTTGCGGGAGCGCGATGCGTATGGAATGCTTCCGGGCAGAAACGCCGGGTCGAGGGCTGGAGGGTCCTGCCGTGCGTCGGGGGCTCCGATGATGACTTCGTCCACCGTGCCACGTGGTGCGCGCCCAGCGCGCTCGAATTCCCGGCGATCCCGGCTGGTTCGGCGCACCAGTCGGACCGCCGCGGCGGTCGTGCTGAGCGTGGTGAGCAGTGTGCTGGTGTCTGTCCCCGTGTTCGCTGCTCCGCCGGCCGCAGCGGCGCCTGGGTTCGTGGTGGGCGTCTTCGGATCCGGGTTTGCGACGGGTGCCGTCGGCTCGGAGACGATCGGCCCCCAAGGTGTCGCTGTCGATGGAGACGGAACGGTCTTCGTTGCCGACGCCGCCTCGTCGGGGATCTTCAAGTTGCCGTCCACGGGAGGTTCGGCAACGGGGTCGCCTTGGGCATCAGGGCTCACTGGTGTGGCGGGCGTGACGCTGTCACGGTCGGGCCGCCTGTACGTGACGTCTCGAACGTCCGGCGAGATCATCGAGGTGTCCCGTACAAACGGGTCGCGGGTGCGGACGGTGACCTCGGGGTTGGCTTCGCCGGTCGCACTGGCGATAGATCCGCTCTCCGGCGACCTTTTCGTTGCCACCGGGACCGGCGTGACACGGCTGGGGTCGTTCGAGGCCGCGACACCGCTGCCGTCGACTTACCGTGCCGGCGCGGCAGCGGCTTTGGCGTTCTCACCCGACGGTCGCCTGTTCACGGTCGGATCCGCTGGCGCGGTCTCGGAGGTGTCGGGTACGTCGGGTCCGCAGCCGGCAACGAGCCGTACGGTCGCGAGCATCGCGGGCGCGAACGGTGTCGCGGTGTTCGCCCCGAAGCGAGGCCAGGCGGTCTCGGCCCTCGCCGTCAACCGACACGACGGCCAGCTGACTTCGGTAGCGATCGACACGGGTGCACAATCGCCGATCTTCACTGGTGGTACCCGCGGCGACCAGGTCGCGGTGAACGCGGCAGGCTGCCTGCTCGTTACGCAAACCGACTCGATCCTGCAAGTCGCTTCAGGCAACGGTTGCCCGTTCCTTCCCGTTGGGTGCGCGGCACCTTCGGTGACCGGGTTCGCATGCAACCCTCCAAGCGCGAAAGCGACCGCGCCGGTGTCGGTCCCCGAAGGGTCGACTGTGCTGCTCGACGGCTCGGGGTCAACGCCAGGACTGGTCGGCGGAACCCTCACCTACTTGTGGTCGCTCGAATCGGTCATTGGCCGCTCGGTGGTCCTTTCCTCTACGACGGCACAGAAGCCGTCGTTCCGCGCCGACGACGACGGCACCTACCGGTTCAAGCTCACCGTTTCGGACGGCTACCAGAGCGCGGACACGACCGTGACAGTGAAGGTCACCAACGTCGCGCCGGTCGTTTCGGCGACGGTGAAGGCGACCGCGGCGGACGGGATCGCGCTGGTCACAGCGCCGTTCAGCGATGTCGGCATCTTTGACACCTACACCGCGACCTTCAACTGGGGGGACGGGACCCCCTCGACGACGATCCCGACGCTGTCTGGCACCGGGTGGGGCTACGCCTACGGTGCGCATCGGTACGCCACGACCGGATCGTTCACGGCGTCGGTGTACATCACCGACGATGACACCGGCCGGTCGAACACGGCGACCGCGGCGGTCAACGTCGGCGGCGCCGGTTCGGGGGGTTCTGGCGGGTCTGGCGGTGCGGTGGCGTTCCCGGCGTTGTGGGCCAACAGCTCAACGGCGTCGAACGGGCTTGAGGTCACCGGGTCCGGGCAGACCATCAACGGGGTCACGCACTCGAACCGTGAGATCAAGGTGTCGGGGTCCGGCAAGACGTTCACGGGCGGCACCGAGTACGTGCAGGCGATCACGGTCACCGGTTCGAACAACACCTTCAATCCGGCACCTCAACAGAAACCTGTTGCCGGTTTCCCGGTTGTCTACTCCCTGTCGTCGTATCGGCCCGGCGGCACGGCTGCGGTGGCAGCCGGCGCGAAGTACTTCGACAAGTCGGCCCTGTGCAGCGGCAACGGCTCGAACCGCAAATGGCAGCCGTCGGGCAACCTCGCGGCGGGCCTGTACTACGCGAACTGCGACATCCAGTTCTCCGGATCGCAGGTCGCCGCCGCGAACGTCACGATTGTGTCGGAAGGCGCGATCAAGGTGTCGGGCTCATCGAACTCGTTTCTGAACCCGTTCGGCTCCGACGGGCTGTTGTTCCTGGCCGGTTCGGCGTCGGATAAGGCCATCGATCTGTCAGGGTCCGGGCAGACCTACCGTGGTGCGCTGTTCGCAGGGTCGGGCGGCGTGTCGGTCTCGGGGTCGAACCAGGCCTTCGTGTGCGGCATCGAAGCCGCCACCATCAAGATCTCGGGATCATCGACCGTGGTGAACAGTCCGCAATGCCCGTTCAACCAGGCCCCACCCCCGACCGTCACCGTCGCCGCCACCCCGTTCCTGGTGCCCACGCTCACCGAAGCGTTGACGGTGGATCGGTCCTCGGTCGTCCCCGGTCAACAACTCACTTTCACGGGGCAGACCGCGAACAGCGGCGCCAACCTGTTCATCCCCGGGGTCGCCGCGGTCACGAACACGACCGGCACCGCAACCGTGTCCTCAGCGGCGGTGATCGTTGAACGCTTCGACGTCGCCACGAACGCTTGGGTCCAGGTCGCGACCACCGCCACGCCGTCGGCGACCGCGACGCTCAACACGATCCCAGTCCCCGCCGCCGGCGTCACCTACCCGACCGGCGGCAACCAGATCACCGGCACGCAGATCCAGACCGCGACCGCGCAATGGGCGCTCATCACGTCGGTCCCACTGACCGCCGCGCAGGTTCAGGCCATCACCAACCCGGCGACCACCTCCGCGCTGCGGGCCCGCGCCACACTGACCACCACCGGCGGAGCGACCTCGACGATCGCCCGTTTCGACGACGACCTCCTCACCCGACTCGGTGTCAACCCGGCCACGATCACCGGCGCCAACGCCACGGTGATCGCCCCGAACGGCACCCTCACCACCTACACCGCAACGACGAACCCGCCGCTGGCCACGATCAATCCTGGCACGTCGGTTACGACCACGACCAGCGTCCAGGTCCCGCCGCCCACGGTCAAGAACCCGATCGAAACTGACGCTGCGTACGTCACCCGCCTCAAGGCGATCGACAACACCGACGCGAACGCCGTCGCGCAAGCGACCGGCCACGCCAACCCCGGCACCCTCGTGTCAGCCCCGGCGTCCGCCCACGCCACGATCCACATCCCGATCCTCACCGGGACCATCACCGGTCCAGCCACGATCACCGGAACGGCCGCGCTGAACGTGACGGTCACAAACAGCGGAACCGCGCCGGCGACAACGCCGACGCTCACCGTCGTCGGAACATCGGTTGGTGCCGCCACGATCACCGGCCTCCCCGCCACCATCGCCCCCGGCCAGACCGTCAACGCCACCGCCACGATCACGATTCCTGGCGACGTACCGACCTCGCTGCAGACCGTCCAGGCATCGCTCACATGGACCGCCGCGGGCAGCACTGTCGTCTACGGGCCCCTCAACCCGTCGTTCTCCTTCAGAGCCATCGGCGCCCAAGGCGACCCGACCCTCGGGCTGACCCCTGCGAACGCGGGGCCGAACCTCACCGGCACCACCCAGACCGTCACCGCGCACGCCGTTGACGGGTCCGGCGCCCCGGCCGCCGGGATCCCCGTCGGGTTCGTGATCTTCGGGCCGAACAACGCCGCGTCGGGGACCGCGAACACCGGCCCCGACGGCAACGCCACGTTCGCCTACACCGGCGCCGTGCAGGGCACCGACCTGGTCTCCGCGTCGGCCACGATCACCGGTGTCACGCTCACGGCCGGACCCAGCCGTATCGGATGGGCAACCCCGGCACAGCCGATCTCGGTGAAGGACGTCCACGGCCGATTCTTCAACCCCGTAGAAGGATCCTCAGCGTTCGCGGTCACTCCCGCCACGCCGCCGCTGTTCGAACAGAACTTCTCCACCATCTCGTTCAACCCGCCGTCATCGGTCATGAAAGACACCCTCGGCATCGGACCGGCCACGCAACCCTTCACCAACGTCGAAGTGGACCGAAACGGGAACCCGGTCGCCGCCGTCGCCGCGCAAGGCAACGGCATCCAAGCCGGCGTCGGGGACCACTACACGTTCGCGTCGGTATTCAACGGATCGATCGTGGTCGACAAACCAGGCGATATCACCGTCTCGGTCATCGCCGATGATGCCTTCATTCTCGGTGTCGGCGGCGGAGCCACCCGCGTGAGCGGCCCCGAGTACGTCACGCCCGTGAACACCGCGTTCGAGAACTACCCGGTGATGGGCGGCCACAACGACTACTCCGACGGGCCCAGCACGTACCCGATCACGATCTCGTTCCCCGCTGCTGGCGAGTACCCCTTCGAGCTCGACTACCAAGCCGACTCGAACGACTCGATGAGCCTCGTGCTGACCATCCCCGGACCACCCGGCACCGAAGACCGGGCACCGGGCCGCATCTTCGTCACGGGCTCCGATCCCGACTTCCACTCGCACCCGTGCTGCTCCACCAACGTCGCCGGCGCCGCCAAGCTGTTCCACAAATCCATCGAGTTCGTGACCAAGGACAAAGCCAACCCCCGCATCCTCCTCGTCACCGGCCGCAACGAACCCGCCCCGCTCCCTGCCTACATCGACCCCGTCGAAGGATTCACCTTCGCTGGATACACCGGATTCGACGTCGCCGACGACGGCACCTCCGGACAGGTCCTCGACCTCCATACCGTCAACTTCGACAACTACGACGCCCTCGTCATCGCATCGGACTTCGGCGGCTGGTTCTCCCAAGGCGAGCTCGACGTCCTCAACGCCCGCAAGGCCGACATCACCTCATTCATTCATGACGGCGGCGGCCTCGTCGCCCTCGCCGAAGGCGACGGCGAAGGCGGGCTCACCAGCCACGACCAGTACGCCTACCTCCCGTGCACCCCCGCAACCCTCGGACTCGGAGAAGGCGAGTTCGGGTTCCAGATCTCCGCACAAGGCAGCACCCTCGGGTTCGTCCCCACCGACTTCCAAACGCCCTCGTTTGACTACAACTTCGCCCACATGGTGTTCCCGACCAACAACTGCGGACTCGACATCATCTTCACCGACCGCCAGAACCGGGCCATGGCCCTCGCAACCCCGGGAACCGTCGGAGGCCCCACCCTCGTCATCCCACCCTTCGAAACCGCCGGGCTTCCCAACCACGTCACCTTCACCACTGTCGACGCCCACTTCTACGCCGCCGACCCTTCATCCACGACGTTCCAGGCAACCCTGACGAGCAACCAAGCGTTCAGTCAACAGTTCCCGAGCCTCACGTTCAACCCACCCGCCGGCCTTGTCCCCGGCGCGACCGTTGACCCGAGCACACCAGGGTTCACCGCAGTCACCATTGACAACGCCGGAAACGCCACCGGGACCATTCCCGCCGCTGGCGCCCTCAGCGGTGACCGCGCCGGACTCGGCACCCTCGCGTCGTTCGACGCGGCCTTCGAAGGGTCCCTCGTCGTCCCCCACGCCGGGAACACCACATTCACGATCAACGCGGCGGACGGATTCACCCTCGGCATCGCCGGCGCCACTGCGGTGTCGGGCCCACACGACAACACCCCAGCCACCACCGCACTGTTCGGGTTCCCCGTGATGGGTGGCCACAACAGCACCGGCGACACCACCACCTACACGATCACCGTCAACTTCCCCGAACCCGGCGTCTACCGCTACGAGCTCGACTACCTCAACCGGGTCGCCACGCCGCACAGCACCCTCACCATGGCCGACAGCGCCGCCCCCGCAGGGATCTCGGCTGGGACCCTCCAGATCACCACCCCCAACGCCGGGAGCGACCTCACCGTCGGCGACCCCCAAACCATCACCGTCACCGCACGCACCGCCAACGGCGACCCCGACGCCGGCACCCCAGTCACCGTCACCGTCACAGGCGCCAACGGGCCCAAGACCATCGACGCCGTCACGACCGTCGACGGTGCCGTCACCGTGAGTTACGTGGGCGGCACCACCGGCATCGACACCATCCAAGCCACCGCCGTCATCACCGGCAGCCCCACCGTCTCCAACATGCTGCGCACCACATGGGCGCCGATCCCGCCCGGCGGGCCACCCGGAGGAGGCGGCGGCCCCGGCCCGATCATGGGCACCCTCACCCCAACCGAGACCACCACCATCACCACCCCGACCCCGATCACCACCACCGCGGTGGCCGCCCGACCCGGCACAACCATCACCGCGTGCGTCGTCGGCGCCCGCCCCACCGACACCCCGATCGGCAACACCGAACATCGTGTGCTCGCCACCCTCATCGGTGCACCACCAGCCTCGCCGAACCCGACCGCGGTCCTAGACCCCACGGTCCTCGCCAACGGCATCTGGATCGTCAACCTCACCTGCATCGACTCCACCAACAGCTCCGCAACCGCCGAGACGACGGTGATCGTCGACGGACAACTCAAGCTCGGCGAATACCGCATCACCTACCAAGACCTCACCGTCCCAGTCCAGGGTCTTCCGATCTCGGTCCGCCGCACCTACAGCTCACTGAATCGCTTCAAGAAGGGCGATTTCGGTTACGGCTGGAGCCTGGACTACGCCGACTTCCGCGTGGAGGTCAACCGGGAGATGGGCACCGGGCCCTGGACCCTCAGCCAATGCGGCCAAGGTTTCCTGATCGTGCCCATGTGCCCCTCGAGCACCGTTGCTCACATCGTCACGGTGATCTGGCCCACCGGACGAACCGAAACCTTCGACTTCACCCCGAACCACTGGTACGCGTTCGGTGGAGCATTGTTCCCGGGCAGTGACGCGAAGTACACCGCCCGACCCGGCACCACCTCCAAGCTCGAACCGGCACCAGGCCAGAGCGGTATCGACCTCGGCGCAGACGGCCTCACCGTCGGCGTGCTCGGACGCAGCCCATACGAGCCCCGCCGGTTCGTCCTCGTCGGCAAGGACGGCAGCCGCTACCTCCTCGATCGCGACCGCGGCCTCCTTGAAGCCACCGACCGAACCGGCAACACCACCACCATCGATTCTGGCGGGATCACATCGAACACCGGGGTCACGGCCTCGTTCGTGCGCGACGGCGAGGGGCGCATCACCAACATCACGAGCCCCGACGGTAAGACCACGATCTACACCTACGGATCCGACGGTGACCTCGCCTCGTTCACGGACCCCGCCGGACGCACAACGAGCCTCACCTACCTCGACCACCACTATCTCAACGCCATCGACAACCCCGGCCCCGGTGTCCTCCAAACCGTCACCTACGACGCGGACGGCCGGGTCAACTCGGTCCGCGACGCCAACGGCAACGTCGCCACGATCAGCGACGACGTCAACACCCGCATCGAGGAAGCCATCTCACCCGACGGCCTCACCACCACCCGCAGCGCGTTCGACACCCGGGGCAACATCACCTCACGGGACGTGATCTTCGACGGGCAACACCACCAGACCACGTGGCAGTACAGCCACACAGCGGCTCCTGGCCTTCCCCCGGACCTACCCGTCACGATGACGGATCCCGCCGGGCACACCGTCACCACACGCTACGACCAAGCCGCGAACATCACCAGCCAAACCGACCGTGCCGGCGGCACCACGACCTACACCTACGACGGGTTCGCCAACCCAACAAGCCAAACCGATCCGACCGGAATCACGACCACGTTCACCCTCGATGACCTCGGACGAGTCACCGCAGTCGCCACCCCTACCGGCACGACGTCGTTCGTCAACGACCGCTTCGGAAACCACACCTCCGAAACGAACCCGCTCGGGCACACGACGGCGCGGACCTTCACACGCGAAGGATGGCCAGCGAGCGTCACCGACCCCCGAGGCAACAGCTCCACGATGGCCTATGACGCCGACGGTCGGCTCCAACAGCGCACCGACGCCGCGGGTGGCGTCACCCGGTACAGCTACGACGAGGCCGGGAACACCACCAGCGTCACCGACCCGCTCGGTCGCACAGAAACGTTCACCTACGACAACCGCGGCCTGGTCACTACGTACACCGACAACTCCGGGAACACCACCCGGTACGGCTACGACGCCAACAGCAACCACACCCGAACCACGGGACCCGACGGAGCGATCACGACCGCTGCGTTCGATAGCAGCAACCGCCAGACCAGCCTCACTGACCCGCTCGGACACACCGACACCTTCGCCTACGACGGCGGGGGACGACTCGTCACGAGCACCGACACCGTCGGCGACCAGACCACCTACACCTACGACGCCAACGACCAGATCCTCACCAAGACAGCGCCGGCCCGCGGCACAGCGACCTACACCTACGACACCGAAGGCCGCGTCCTCACCGAAACCAACGGAGAGGGCGAGACAACCCACCACACCTATGACCTTGTCGGCCGCACGCTCAGGACAACGGACCCCCTCGGCCGTCAGACCAACTACGTCTACGACATCTCCGGTCGCATGATCGGGACCGTCGACCCCACAGGCGCCGCCCAGGTCACCGCGTTTGACGCCGCGGACCGCATCGTCGCCGTCGCCCAAGGAGTCACACCCGCGACTCCAACAGGAACCGCGACTACACGGTTCGCCTACGACAACGCCGGCAACCGCGTGACTGTCACCGACCCGACCGGGCGCATCGCCAGCACCGCCTACGACCGGCTCAACCGGCCCACCGGCACCACCGACCCCGCAGGCGCCTTGACGACCACTGTGTACGACCCCGGGGGTCGGGTCACCTCCACCACCGGACCGACCGGGATCACCGCGACGTTCACCTACGACGGCAACGGACGTCGACTCAGCAGCACCGATCCACTCGGCCACATCACCTCGGCAACGTATGACCCCGCCGGCCGCATCAAGAGCACGACCGACGCACGAGGCGGCACGACCACGCTCCGCTACAACCTCGGCGGACAAGTCACCTCCGTTACCGACCCCGTCGGCAGCACCATCAACGTCCTCTACGACCCACGCGGGCGACAGACCGGCCTCGGTGACCCCAACTACAACTACTCGTCGTTTGACCACAACGCCGCTGGAGACCAGACGTTCATGTGCGACCCGTGGGGCAACTGCATGCAGTCCACCTATGACCTCGCCGGCCGGGTCGCCACGCATCGCGACGGCCGAGGTCTGGTCACGACCTACACATACGACCTCGCCGGCCAAGCAATCCACGAACAGAGACAAGAATCCGTCACCGAACCCGGCCCTTCCTTCGCTGCGTCCTCCAGCCCGCCAGAACCGCTCCCGCCAACCGAGATCTCCACCGGCTACGACCTCCTCGGACGGCGAACCACCGTCGACGACCCGGCCGGACACCGCGCCTACACCTACGACCTTAACGGCAACATGACCGCAACGGCCACGCCACAGGGCACCGTCACCTACACCCACGACCTCGCGGGCCGCCGGCTCACGATGACCACCCCACCCACCATCGGACCCGGATCAGGCACCACCAGTTACGCCTACGACCTCGCCGGCCGCATCCACACCATCACCCCGCCGGGCCAGTCCGCCGTCACCATCACCCACCGTGCCGATGGCACCCCGACATCGATGGCACGGCCCAACGGGGTCACCACCAGCTACGGCTACGACACCGCAGGACGCCAAACCTCGATCCAACACAACGGTCCCACCGGGCTCATCGCCCAGTTCGACTACACCCTCGACGCCAACGGCAACCGCACCGCTGTCACCATGCTCACCCCGTCGTCGACGAAGACCGAAACCTACGTCCAAGACGCAGCGAACCGGCTCACCGACTACACCGCACCAGAAGGCACGGCCACCCACCTCGACTATGACGCCGCCGGGAACCGGGTCACCCGAACCCGAGGCGCAGAGACACTCCAATACGGATACGACAGCGCCAACCAACTCCGCTACAGCACAACCAATACCGACCGAGACGGCGAAAGCGGCCAGATCATCCTCAGCCCCGACGACCCACGAGGCCAGTTCGACGCCAACGGCAACATGACCGCATGGGGCAACGACACCTACACCTACGACGCCAACAACCAGCTCACCGCCGCCACCATCAACGGTATCGACCACACTTACACCTACGACAGCGACGGCAACCGCACCAACGTCGACGGCGCACCACAACTCTGGGACCAAGCCGCCTCGCTGCCGACCCTCCTCGGCGACGGCACCGCCACCAACCAACACACCCCCGACGGACGACCCCTCGCCACCACAACCGGGACCACAACCTGGCCCCTCGCCGACGGGATCGGCTCCATCCGTACCACGACCAACAGCAGCGGAACACCAGTCGGGTCGGCCGACTACGACCCGTGGGGCGAGCTCGTCAGCGGCGGATCCGCCGGCCAGTTCGGCTACACCGGCGAACAAACCGACACAACCGGCCTCGTCAACCTCCGAGCCCGACTCTACAACCCCGGCATCGGCCGATTCCTCACCCGCGACACCATTATCCCCAACCCCAACGACCCCCAATCCTGGAATACCTACACCTACGCCGCGAACAACCCAACCACCATGGGCGACCCCACCGGACACTTCTTCCAGGTACTCGTGAATGCGGCCGTCTCGGTACTACTCATGTCCGGCGGATACGCGGCGCCCGCGACAGCGGGAGGCTTCGTTGGCGGAAGCACGGCTGCAGCAGCGGTAGCGTCGGCGCCCGCGATCGGCGCCGGCGAGGCAGCCGCGATTGGCGGGGGACCAGCGATTGCCGCGGCGCCTGTCGCGGCGAGCACCACAACCGTAAAGGCAACGGCGTCAGAAGGGATCGCCGGTTACGCCGTCGTCACAGCCTTCGCCGCCGTCGTAGGCACGCTCGTCGCCACCACCGTCCTCCTCTACGCCCACCAGTTCTTCGCCAACCTCAACTTCAGCAACCGCTCCCAAAGCAACCGGAAACCCGACCGAAAGCCCGACGACCCGCCCTGCCCCAAAGGCGACCCACGCTGTCCAGATCCGGATCCGTGCCCGAAGAAGCAGCAATTGTTGCTCCGGGCTGAACCGAGCAGCTCCGATGCCCTGAGAAGGAACATTTACACCGAGCGGAACAACGGCAACCCAATCAATACCGGCTATCCGAACGACGCTCATCATATCGTTGCTGGGAACGAAGCCCCGGCGGCACCGGCCCGGGAGAAGCTCTATTCGGTCTGTATCAGCAAGAATTCCTCTGCCAATGGCGTGCTGCTTCCCAACGACGCCGCCGACAAGTTGGGCCTCGGTGCTCCGGCCGTGAACCACAAGAAGTTACGCAGCGCCACATACTATGCCGCCGTGGACGCAGATGTTCTCGTTTCGCCTAAGACGCAGGCCGCCGTAATCGAAACGCTTGGCCGAATCCGCCAAGGCCTGCTCCTCGGGACCTACCCGCATTGAACCCAGATCCGGGCGAACCGAACCATGCCCTCGTCGATGCAATCGAGCGTTGCGACAAGTCGGCGGCGTCGCTCGCCGTCGATGCTGGAGCCGACGTGAATCTGTGTGGTGCAGACGGGGAACCGATGATAGTACGGGCATCAGTCCTGGGCTGCAGCGATATCATCCGATTGCTCCTCGATGGTGGCTGTGTGGTTGATCAGGTCGACGAACGAGGCTGGTCGGCGCTTATGTTGATCGTAACGCTTGACTCACCTCGCGATGTGGAGTTGCTTCTCGCCCATGGCGCAGACCCTAATCGTGAATCTGGGCAGGATAGTATTGTTAGTCGTCCTATATTTCAATGCGTTTTCGCCGGCGAATCGAAGCCGGACACACTGCGCCTATTGCTGCGGTACGGAGCGGACCCACTTATCCTCACGCCGGAAGGGAACTCTCCACTCGACCTTGCTTCAGATGTCATGAAAGCCATTCTGATCGACAACATGTAGTCGCTTGTGCTGCGCGTGACTTGAGTGACAATGTTTCCATTGATCGCAGCGGCGCATTTTCCTCGGAAGATCCGAATTCATGTTGTGCCCAATGCCAAAACAGAGTCATTTGTCCGAACGCCAGGCGATCATCATGGATGTAGATAGGGAACGGCTCAAAGAGCCCATTCGTACGGCGATTAGCACTCGAGACTCTCACAGGATGAAAGTACCTCGCAGCCTCGCAGCCTCGCAGCAAGCGATATCGCGGAAGTTATTCGCGAATATCGTTGCGAATTGATCGCACTACCCGCCGTGTCATACGATGCATTCGATGCCGTAAGGGCCCCCAATGCCGAACGAGGTGAGTTCACGTAGTTGTTCCGCTTTGGACCAAAGAGGAAGGAGGTTCGGACCTCACATTGGAGCTGCACTTGGTCGAGGCGTACACGGATGCGCTGGAGGTTGAAATCGTAGGTCTTCACGTACTTTAGGGCTCTCTTGACCCAGTTGAAGTACAGGGCGAGCCGGTCGTGCACCGATCGTGCCCGGGTAGTCGCCGAGCGGGCCGGCCTCGACGGTGGTCTTGTTGCGGCGGCCGAAGTGAAGCAACGTCAACAGGGCAGTACAGGTGACGTGCACCCACAGCGCGGACTTCTCGGACCGCACCGAGGTCTCATCGGCGTGCACGACCGGCGCGGCGTGGAGCTGCGCGGTGACCGTCGCGAGGAACCCGACAAGCGCGGCGGCCGCGTCGCGCATCCAGTTGTCCACGGTGCCGGTCGACACGGTCACTCCGAACAGATCGGTCAGCGTCTGCGCGCACCGTTCCCGGGGGAGATGATGCGCGCACATCAGGTACAATTGCGTGCGCTTTGATGGCTCTTCGGATCTGAGCGGGGCGCGGTAGTCGAGTAGCGGGTTGCGTGGGGGGGTCGTGTGGGGGTCCGCGGGCGCGAGCGAGGGGCTCAACAGAATCGGTGGTGTCTAAGCCGATCGAGTCTGGAGAGCCCCCCTTGGAGTCCAACCCTACGCGTATGTGCGAGTTGCTCGTCGGCCTGCCGGACGTGGTCGTCCTCGGTGTCGACGACGTCGCCGGTGAGCCGATCGTGGTGGTGGTCGAGTCTGTGCTGGATCAGGGGTGGTGCCGTGAGTGCGGATCCAAGGCGAGGGTGAAGGACCGCTCGAGGGTGACCCATGTGGACCTGCCGTGCTTCGGGCGTCCGACCCGGCTGGTGTGGTCCAAACCGCGCTGGTGGTGCCCGGCGGCGGGGTGTCCCGCGAGGTCGTGGACGATCACCGATCCGCGTATCGCGTGGCCTCGCGCCGCGTTGACCGACCGGGCGGCGCGGTGGGTGACGGTCCAGGTCGGCCGGCACGGCCGCTCGGTCTCTGAGGTCGCCGGTGAGCTGGGTTGTGACTGGCACACCGTGAACGACGCGGTCATCACCTACGGCACCGCTTTGCTCGACGCGGACACCGACCGGGTCGGTGCTGTCGACGCGCTCGGCTTGGACGAGACCCTGTTCTTCCGTGAGGGCCCACGGCATCACAAGAAGTGGTGCACCTCGATCGTGGATGCTGGCGGTCCAGGCCGGCAGAGCAAGCTGATCGAGGTCATCGAAGGGCGCACCGCCAAGGTCGTGTCGGAGTGGATCGACGCCCAACCACAGGACTGGAGGACCGAGATCCGGTGGGGGGTGCTGGACATGTCGGGCCCGTACCGCAAGGTGTTCAACGACAGCCTCGGCCACGCCACCCAGATCGCGGATCCGTTCCACGTGGTCAAGCACGCCAACGAGAAGCTCGACGAGTGCCGCCGCCGCGTGCAGAACGAGACCCTCGGTCACCGGGGCCGCAAGGACGACCCGCTGTATCGGGGACGGCGGCTGTTCACCAAAGCCCACGAGCGTCTCGATGAGGCAGGCGAAGCCAAGCTCCTCGGTCTCCTCGAGGCGGGCGACCCCAAGGGCGAAGTTCGGATGACATGGCACGCCAAGGAGACCGTCCGCCAGATATATGCGATCGAGGACTACGACAAGGCGACCAAGTTCATCGACGACATGGCCGACGAGACGATGCCCATCGAGGTGCAGTCGTTGAGCCGCACCCTTACCCGATGGCGCAGCCAGATCCTCGCCTGGCACAAAGCCAAAGTCACCAACGGACCCACCGAAGCGATCAACAACCTCATCAAACGCGTCAAGCGCATCGGGTTCGGACTCCGCCGCTTCTCCCACTACCGCATCCGCGTTCTGCTCTACGCCGGCCACCCCAACTGGGACCTACTCCCCACCATCACACCCCGCTGAAATCCGAAGAGCCGCTTTGATCGACGGGCCGTAAACCGCGGGCGCGGTCGCTTCGGCTGGGAAGATCGCCGCGGTCACGCACCCGCACCGGCACCGGCGCTTCTGGCGCGGTGCTGACAACCACCACCACGGTCGGGTCCGGCACATCGAACACCGGCCTGGCCGTGACCCGACCCCGACCACCGCACCGTCGGCCAGGGACCGTGCGCAGGACCGGCACCGCGACGGTTGATGGTGATGGACCACGGCCTCGTCAGGATCGACGATCTGTGCCAGCGTGGCCCCCGGAGCGCCGGGCTGCTTGCCCTGCTGCTTGCCCTGCTGCTTGCGGGCCAACGCCCGACGGGCTGCACGGTTCGCGTTCTCCGGTCGTTTCGTCTTCGCCACGCCGGGATCGGTCGATGGCGGCATCGACGAGTTCGACGAGTTCGACGAGTTCCGGCCCCAGCAACTTCGTCGCAACGATACGATTGTCATCTCGAATCGATCCCACATCAACGAAGTCGTGAGCTCTGTTCGCGGATCGGTCCCGATCCTTGACGTGTAGCCGCGTGCCCGTTTCGGCTCACCATCATCCCTTGGCCTTGATCGGAGGCCCCTCACGTGATGGTGGTGTTCGCCGGGGATCTGGAACAGCATCCCCCTTGCTGACCGATCACCACCTCGCCTCTGAGCTAAGTCGAGGAGGCCGACACGACGGGCACACCCCCAGAGGGGATGGATTGGCGACTTGTGAGGTTCCCCAGGGGAGGTGGTCGGCCCGTTGGGTGCGATCAGTTGAGCCGTTGGTGGGGTTGGCCCGTGATCGCGGCGAT
>Ga0335397_10006126_pt1 | contig 15573 bp, 16 predicted proteins | sample MAT04_FD_205740 | JGI IMG/M metagenome (GOLD analysis project Ga0335397, IMG submission 205740) | Freshwater microbial communities from Lake Fryxell liftoff mats and glacier meltwater in Antarctica - MAT-04 (spades assembly) (version 2) ... | reverse complement strand
TACGCTGAGGAGAAGACGCTGCGCACCCACCTCGCCCCCGGTTTCGGGGGGAGAGGTCGGCGAGGCTTTGCGAGCCGGGTGAGGGGGAGTTACCTTTACCGCACCCGGGCACAATCTCAATCATTCCGCCACCGTTTCTTAGGGTAATTGACGCAGATCGAGAAGGATGTACCTGGTGCATCCTTCTCGTGCTATTTTGTGGGGGAACACACTGGATTGTCGCCAATCGGCCACCGCGAGAAATTTGCGCGCAAGTCTGCACGAGAAGTCCGTTCCTGAGGCGAACCCGGCGGGGAGTGCCCGGGACAAGAGGAAGCAGCCAATGACGACCCCGAACACCACCAAGTCGACCAGTCAGCCAACCATCCATGATCTCATGGCACGCTTCCTTGCAAACCGCTCAGACGCCGCGAACGCGGCAGTCGAGTCTGGCGAGGGAGAGGTTGAGCCGCACGAAGTCGCTGCCGGTTTTCGGGTGGATCCGCGGGCGGCCTGGAACGACGCCACTATGAACAACGCAGCCGCAGCGGTTCCACTTCCGCCAGACTGGGCAACGCTGGTCAATCAGCCTGCCCCTGCCTTCGCGGTTTCGATGGCTGCTGGTAACTTCCCGCAACGAGTCCGTGATCTGCACCCGCTTCTGAAGAAGTTTACTCCGAACGAGCTGCGACCTTCTGGCTCGCAACATCCCACTCCAGGACTGATCGGCTTGCGAGGCTGGATTGCGAAACATTCCGCGACCCACCCCATTCTGGCGGCTGGAGTCGCCCGGGTGATCGGTGAATTCGAGACCGCCGAGAAGATACTTCCCACGGATGCCGCGAACGAGCAGGCCGCCCTGCTCTGGCATCGCGGTCGCTGCGAAGAGGCACTTGCAGCCTGGAACGCGATGCCAGAGTCGCCTGCCGTGTGCTTCAACCGTGGCATGGCATTGCTCTTCCTGGGTAAGATCACCGAAGCGAAGCCAGCACTTTCGCAGGCAGTTGCCATGATCCCCGAAACGAGTGGCTGGAACGCACTGGCCCGGCTCTATCTTGCAGTCGCCGAGATTCATGGGTGACCGGAGCGAAAGAACTCGGTAAAGTCGCAGGAGTCGGAAGCCCAACAGAGGCGTTTCCGGCTCCTGCGACTTTTTTGACGTTCCATCTCCGGAGTTCACCACATGCGAATCACCGCCCGTCTGGCAGTCGTTCTCGCGATCGGCGTTGCCGCCATCGGCACGCGTCCCGCCTTGCACGCCGACGAACCCAAACCGCCCGAAGGGTTTACCGCCCTGTTCAACGGCAAAAACCTTGACGGCTGGCAAGGGAACATCGATATGAAACAACGGGCCACGCTGCCCAAAGAAAAACAGGACGAGCTACTCAAGACCCGCACCAAGACCGCCAGCGAGCACTGGAGCGTAAAAGATGGTGTCATCCACTGTGATGGCAAGGGCGGCGTTAGCCTCCAGACCGTGAAGGATTACGGAAACTTCGAGCTGATGGTGGACTGGAAGATCGAGAAGAACGGCGACAGCGGGCTTTACATTCGCGGCCAACCACAAGTGCAGATCTGGGACTCGGAGAACACCCCGGGTGCTCGCGGTATCGACAAGAACTCCGGCTCCGGCGGCTTGTGGAACAACCCACTGCCAAAGGACGCAGACCCGAAGAGTGTCGGCAAGGTGCCGTTGAAGAAGGCCGACAAGCCCGTCGGGGAGTGGAACACGTTCCACATCACGATGATCGGCGAGGAAGTGACCGTGAAACTGAACGGCGAGACGGTCGTGGAGAAAGCGAAACTGGCGAACTACTTCGATAAAGGCAAGCCGCTCCCCGCGAAGGGACCGGTCGAGTTACAGTTCCACGGCGACCCGCTTTGGTTCAAGAACATCTACATCAAGGAACTGCCGTAATCCACGATTGCGGTTAGCTGCAATTCAGCTGGAACAATGGGCTTGGGAGGGCGAGGCTCCTGCCGAGCCGTTTGCGTCTGGCTCGGCAGGAGCCTCGCCCTCCCGACGAATGCCAAGAACATCCACAAGAATCGCGGAGAACCGCGATCGATCAGCCCGCGTTCATGGCGCGGGCAAAGAGATCAGCCGCCAATTCGATCCCCAGGCGTGCAACTGCCGGGTCGTACCGTTCACCTTCGTCGCGCATGAATGCATGCGCGGCGTTGAACTCGTGCCAGGTAAACAGCGTGCCGGCTGCTTCCAGGGCATCGTAAATCGCCCTGCGACCCGCCGAGGGAACGTGCGGATCTTGCCGACCAAACACCATCAGCATCTCGCCTTTGATCTCCCCTGCCCTGGCGAGCGAGTCCGCACCACCACCCCGACCGAGCGTCCCCGTATGCAGGTCCGTGGGGTAGAAACAGGCGGTCGCCCGAACTTCGGGAAGTAGTGCTGCCCGGAACGCGAGATGCCCACCCAGACAGATCCCGACAGCCCCCACACGGCCGTTGCACCCGGGATGGTTCTGGAACGCCGTGACAACCCCCCGCGCATCGGCGTCGAACTCGGTCATCGGAATGATTCCTTTCAGCGCATTCCCACGATCCTTTCCCACGTCGTCATAGCCAAGCACGCATCCCGCAGGTTCGTGTGCGTGGTATACCTCCGGCACCGCGACGAGGTACCCGAGCGACGCGAACTGAATGGCAAGTCGGCGAACCGGCGGTGTCTGCTGGAAAATCTCCGAGTACAGAACTAACCCTGGTCGTGGTCGCGGTGCCTGACCCGCGAGATGCGGCGAGTAGAAATACGTCCGCATCGGGCCGGTTGGAGTGGGTAAATCAGCAACGGAGTCCGTGACGATCATCGAAAGCTCCAATCTGGTCACACGGCCGAGGCACACGCCGACCGGGGAAGTTGGTTGTACGGATGCTCTCTCCAATACCTGCCACCGGAGTGTTAATTCCAGCTCTCGGCCATTATTGGGGAAAGGCAAAGTAGTGGTTTCTGGTGGAGCAGGCATTCTTGCCTGCCGGTCAGAGCTTGGGCAGGTAAGAATGCCTGCCCCACCAATAACTGCCGCCACATGAAAAGGGGAGAGCCTTAATTCCACAAATGCCAAACCGCGACTTGTTCGGTAAGCCCGAGTGGTATAAAATCACGTCGGGTTTTACAAAGTTATCCCGATCCGCGAGGCGATCATGTTGATTCAACGGCACAGGTTCCGGGCGGTCGCCATGCTCGCGAGCTTCGTTGGTCTGGGAGTAGGGTGCCTGCTCTCACTCTCGGGCTGCGCGAAGCCTGATGATGGCTGGCCGAGCGATCGCCCGGATGCACCCAAAGTCGTTGTCTCGTTCGCGCCGCTGTACTGCTTCGCCACGAATGTCGCCGGGGACGATGCTGTCGTCCGCAATCTCCTGACGAGTACCGGGCCACACCACTTCAACCCCACGGACAAGGACGCCCGGCTCCTCCGTCGCGCCGACGTGATGTTCGTGAACGGTCTGGGCCTTGAGGGAGATAAGCCAGACAAGATGAAGCGGGGTAGCGGTAACAAAAGCCTCAAGATCATCGAGCTTGGTGCCAGGGTTCCCGAGGATAAGCTCTGCGAAGGGAGTTGTCACCACGATCACGGCGATGGAGACGACCACCACGATCACGACCATGGCACCGATCCACACATCTGGCTCAGCCCCGATCACGCCATCATCATGGTGAAGGGAATCCGCGATGAACTGAAGACGGCCGATCCCGCACACGCCGCGAACTACGATCGCCGAGCCGAGGAATACATCGCGAAATTGCAGAAGCTGAAGGAAGATGGCCTCGCGCTTCTCAAAGACAAAAAGGATCGCAATCTCATCACGTTCCACGATTCAATGACGTATTTCGCGAAGTCGTTCGACCTCAAGATCGCTGGCGTTGTCGAGAAGAACCCTGGCAGTGAGCCGAACGAGAAACAACTCAAGAAACTGATTGAGATCGCCACCAACGCAGAGAAACCCGTTCGGGTCGTGTGTGCCGAACCCCAGTACAGCAACTCAAACGCGGGCCGCGAATTGGTTGCCATCCTCAAGCAAAAGGGAGTGCCCGACCCCGTTCTGGTTGAACTCGACCCACTTGAAACAGTGCCGCAGGATCAGCTTAACGCCGGCTGGTACGAGGCAAAGATGCGTGAGAACCTCGCGGCACTCGCGGAGAAGATGAAATGAGTCAGCCCCGTCAGGCCGAGGCGGGGGGTGTTGTCACGGCTTTGCCCATGCTCCCTCCCCCGCCCCTTGTCGCGATCACCGACCTCTCCGTGAACCTGGGCGGGCACCTGATCCTGCGCCGGGTCACGGCCGACATCGCTCGTGGGAAGATCACGGCACTCATCGGCCTGAACGGGTCCGGGAAGACCACCCTGCTCCGCGCTGTCGTGGGCGAGTATCAGTATCGCGGACAGATCAAGTACCATTGCGGCCACGATCACTCACGTCCCAGTCCCGAATACGTGGGGTATGTCCCGCAACGCCTCGCCGTGGATGCCCGGTTACCGCTCACGATCCGTGATCTCTTCGCGCTGGCGCTTTCACGCCGGCCGCTCATGCTGGGAATCCCGCGATGGGTTTCAAAACGGGCGGATGAACTCATGGACCGGGTGGGGATGCCAGCCATGCTCGATCATCCCGTTGATGGGCTCTCGGGAGGGCAACTGCAACGTGTGCTGCTTGCTCTCGCTCTTGAGCCATCGCCTGAATTGCTTTTGCTCGATGAGCCCGCCGCGGGGATCGACTTTAAGGATCAGAAGAAGTTTTACGATTTGATTTCGCGGATCAACGAAGAGATGGGTTTGACGGTGCTGCTCGTGTCGCATGACCTGAACATGGTGAACGCCTACTCACATCATGTGTTGTGCCTGAAAGATGGCAGTATCGCCTGCCAGGGACCACCTCAAGAAATCCTCTCCCCGATGAATCTGTCTCTGGTGTTTGGTGCGGAAACACAACTGTTCCCGCACCGCTCCGCGTGAGTTGCCGCACTCAGCCTGGCTCACATCCACGGGAGCCAGTCCTTATCTAGCCCTTCCTTCTCGATCAAATCCAGTTGTTCGCGGCTGATGTGAAACTCCGCTGCAACCGACTTTTTGGAGTCGGCCACGGCTACTCCCTTGTCCTGAGTTTCAACCAGGGCGTGGAAAATCGACTGACGCTGCTTTACAGTCAAAGTCTTGGTTGCCATTTGATAAGCTCCAGGTGCTGTGCTTTTCACGATTCAACCCGCGCCAGAGGAATCGCGGCTGTGCAGTAATCGCACAACCACCACTCCGAAAGTGAAGAGAGGATCACTGTATGAGTGAGCGCTGCTATTAAGTTATACGCCCGAGCAGATGACTACATTTGCCCTGAAATCCCCAGTTTTCCTCTTTCTCACCGAATTGTCCGCCACAACCCACCTGGAGAATCATCGCGATGTTTCGAATTGCATCATCAATTGGGATATTGACTTGCGCGTTGTTTGTCTCTGGGGCGCACCCGAGCAAGCCGGATTCTGAGAAGCTAGCGACCGGCAAGGATGCGGCTCAAGCCGACACCGTAGCCAAGGAACGGCTCGCAGCGGTGGACAAGAAACTCGATGGCGACATCAAATCCCTGGTGGTGTTGTACCAGCATTTGCACGCCAATCCGGAACTCTCTTTGATGGAGACGAAGACAGCGGCACATCTCGCCGAAGAAATGCGAAAACTGGGCTACACCGTCACCGAGAAGGTCGGCGGCAACGGCATTGTCGCTGTGATGAAGAACGGCCCGGGACCGGTGGTGCTCATCCGAACAGATCTCGACGCCCTTCCCATCATTGAGCAAACCGGTCTGCCCTATGCGAGCAAGGTCAAGGTCAAGGACAAGGCCGGGGTGGAAGTCGGTGTGATGCACGCTTGCGGGCATGATGTCCACATGACCTGCTGGATTGGCACAGCAGGCGTGCTTGCCTCTATGAAGGATCGGTGGTCGGGTACGGTCGTGTTCATCGGGCAACCCGCAGAGGAGGTCATCGCCGGGGCGCGAATGATGCTCGAAGACGGGCTGTACAAGAAGTTCCCGAAGCCCGATTACGCTCTCGCGCTGCACTCGGACCCACAAGCTCCGGTGGGTACGGTTTCATTCTCGGAAGGGCTTTCACTCGCGGCATCGGACACCATCGATATCACCGTTCGAGGAACCGGGGGGCACGGTGCCGCGCCACACTTGACGGTCGATCCCATCGTTCTTGCGGCAAGAATCATCCTTGATTTGCAGACGATCGTGAGCCGCGAAGTGAACCCGCAAGATCCATGCGTGATCACCGTCGGGTCGATCCACGGCGGCACAAAACACAACATCATCCCCAATGAGGTGCTGTTGCAATTGACGGTCCGCACGACCAAGAACGAGGTTCGCGATCATGTTCTGAAAGCAATCGACCGGATGGTGAAGGCCGCCGCCGTATCTGCTCGCGCTCCGGAGCCGGAGATGCGAGTGAACTTGGAGCAATACACGCCCGCAACCTTCAATGACATCGCACTCGCCCGCAAGTGTGCAGAAGTGTTTCGCGTCGTGCTGGGGGCCGACAACGTGCGGACACGTCGCCCTTTGATGGGAGCAGAGGATTTCGGCCGTTATTCCGAGGGGAAGACACCGATCTTCATGTATTTCCTGGGGACGATCTCAAAGGAGAAGTTTGAAGCCAGCGAAAAACCAGGTGGACTGCAACTCCCGGGAATGCATACCAACGCCTACGCACCGCTCCCGGAGCCGAGTATCCGAGCTGGTGTACGTACCATGAGCATGGCCGCGATGGATCTCCTGGTAAAACCATGATGAGCGTGAATCTCTTTGAGGGGCTTCAACCTCACTCGAACGAGGAGCTGTTCACAAAGCTCCTCGACTCGCCATCGGTTCGCATCGAGCGCATCGTATCGCACGGTCACGCCTCGCCAGAGGGCTTCTGGTACGACCAGGATGAGCACGAGTGGGTGGTGGTGCTGAAGGGAGCGGCGAGGCTCCGTTTCGAGGATGACAGTCGTGCGATTGAGCTGAAACCCGGCGATTCGTTGACCATCCCGGCCCATCGACGCCATCGTGTCGAGTGGACAACTCCCGATGAGCCGACGGTCTGGCTGGCGGTTCACTACAAGGATTGAGGTTCTTCGCCGCCCATTTCACAGATGTCTCCTCGGCTTGCTGCTTTTCGCTTTCCACGCTTCGCCCCGGGCAGCATAATCCGGCTTGAGTTGCATTCCGTCCTCAGGATCACCCCAATGAACAACGCTTGCCCAAGCTGCGATGCGGTCTATGCCGTGACCGCCAAGGATGTCGGCCGGAAGATCAAGTGCAAGAAATGCGGAGCGGCCTTGCGGGTCGATGATGAGGGACTCGTCGAGGACAGCCCGAGCACCGCGCCAGCGAGTAACGGTAACGACGATTCACCTGGCACGAAGAAAAGGCGACGGTTCTCGGCAGGAGGGGGAGTCAAGTTTGGGGAACTGATCGAGAAGGTCGGAGGCGTCCCAACCGCACTGTTTGGATTCGGCGTGTTCCTGACGATCTGGTTCTTCTTTCAGCAGACCATTTCCGCACCGAACGGCGCATCGGATAACCGATCGAAGGCCGCAGCGCTTCGTGTGAAATTGGAGCAGGATCAAGAACTCCGCAAGGCGGAAGGCGAGCCGCCCGAGCAACCGGAACTCGATGCCGACGCCAAGGCACTGGAAACGTACTCCAACGCGAAAAAGGAATACGACAAGACGCTCCTCAAGAAACGCAAGGAGATCGACAAGAAGTTCAAGAAGCCTCTGAACGAAGCCAACGACGACTACACGTTGAGCCAGATCAGCAATGCACGCGGCATGTGGTGGGATCAATACGGGCTGATGTTCGGCTTCCTGTTCCTCTCGTTCGGGTGCATCGGATACATCCGTAGCGAAGGGAATCTGGTGTTGCGAATCGTCGCCGGCGCAATCCTGACGCTGCTTTTCCTGGTCGTCTTCACGAAGTTCAGTGGATGTAGCCGGTAACCTCGACGTGACGGCAAGGCGGGCGATTCGTAGTCTGTACCCGACCCGTCGAGTGACCGTGAGGAGTGAACTATGCCTGAGTCTAGTGCCGACCCGCTTGCACCCAAGTATCGCCGCGTGCTTCTCAAGTTAAGTGGCGAATCGCTTGGTTATGGCGGCAAGCCAGGGATTAGCCTGGATGAAACGAAGGCTATCGCCGAACAACTGAAGCGGGTTCACGCCCGTGGTGTGCAGTTGGCCATCGTCGTTGGCGGCGGGAACATCCTCCGCGGTGCTCAGTTTTCCGCGGGAGGTGAGACGATCAAGCGGGCGACTTCCGACTACATGGGAATGCTGGCCACGGTGATGAACGGTCTCGCCCTGCAAGACACGCTCGAAACGATGAATGTCGAGACACGGCTCCAGACAGCGGTTCGCATGGAGACCATCGCCGAGCCGTACATTCGCCGACGTGCGATCAGGCATCTCGAAAAAGGCCGCATCGTGATTCTCGCCGGGGGAACCGGCAATCCCTTTGTGACCACCGATACAGCTGCAGCACTTCGCGGTACAGAACTGGAAGTCGAGGTCGTGCTGAAGGCGACAAAGGTGGACGGCGTCTACGATGTCGATCCCGAGAAGAACGCGCACGCGGTGCGGTACGACCGGCTCACCTACGATCAGGTGATCCGCGACGGACTTCGAGTGATGGACATCGGAGCGTTCGAAATGTGCAAGGAAGCCAGGCTGCCGATCATGGTGTTCGACTACAAACGCGAGAATGCCATCGAGAAAGCTATCGCTGGTCACTCGATCGGCACGGTCGTCGGGGAGAAGGTTTAGCAGAGCGTGGAGCGGGCGCACAATGCAACACGCATGGGCTACAGTTGCTGTCGAGTGTGCCCCCGTTGGTCGTTAGAATAATTACATCTACTGTCCCTGGACTCTAACCCCTCACGAAGCATGAACGCGCAACAGATTCAAAAGGACTCCGAAGAGCGGATGGAGAAGGCGTTCGACGTGTTCCGTAACGACCTGAAGTCAGCCCGGACCGGTCGCGCTTCTCCGCAGATGCTCGATGCACTCCGAGTGGACAACTACGGCACGATGTCGCCGATCCGCGACATGGCTTCGGTGACCTGCCCGGATGCCGCGAGCATCGTGATCAAGCCCTACACCGCCGATAGCCTCAAAGAGATCGAAAAGGCGATCCGTTCGAGCGATCTGGGGTTGGCTCCGAACAACGACGGTAAGGTGATCCGGCTGAGTGTGCCCGCCATGAGCGGCGACCAACGCAAGAAGATCGTCGCCCAGGTCAAGAAGTCGGCCGAGGCTGCGAAGGTCTCGTGCCGAAACATTCGCCGCGATGGCAACAAGCACTACGACGACGCCGAGAAAGCCAAGACGATGACCGAGGATGATCGCGACAAGGGCAAAGTGAAGATGCAAGACTTGCTCAAAACCTACGAAAACAAGATCGATGCCCTTGCGAACGCGAAGGAAAAGGAAGTGATGGAGCAGTGATCTCAAAGTACAGCTCCCCGTAAGGAACGGTGGCGTAATGATCGGAATCGTTCCCGCTGGTGGTTAAGGTTTTGCCCCCTCACCCGCGACTCGAAGACTCGTCGCGACCTCTCCCCCATCAAAGCATGGGGCAGAGGTGGGGGTGATTGGCTGCTTCTGAAGGCGATGGGATTGGGATACGCTGAAGAGAAGACACTCTGCCCCACCTCGCCCCCGGTTTCGGGGGAGAGGTCGGCGAGGCTTTGCGAGCCGGGTAAGGGGGAGTTACCTTCAACACACCCGGCCACAAACTCACTCATTCCGCCACTGGTTCCAAGCTCAGTAGCCCGTATTCACTCGGACGACACCGCGAGGAACGCTCCATGGATGAAACCAAGGAAAAACTCGCGGCGATTGCGGAGACACTGCTCATCGGGCAGTTTCACCGCCATGTGCTGCTGTGCGTGGGCGACTCCTGTTGCACAGCAGAAGTTGGTCAGGCATCCTGGGATGTGCTCAAGCGTGAACTGAAGGAACGGAACCTGTCGCTGGCAACCGGTCCCGCTGCGTGCTATCGCACCAAGGTCGGCTGCCTGCGACTGTGTGCGGGCGGCCCGATCATGGTCGTGTATCCCGAGGGTACGTGGTACATGGGGATGACCGCCGACCGGATCCCAAAATTCGTCCAGGAACACCTCGTTGACGGCAAACCTGTCGAGGAATGGATCGTCGCCCGCAACCCGCTTCCGAACCCAACTTCTCAAGTCCAGGAGTGAGCCATCCATCCCGACTGATGGTTCACTGAGCACGGAAGTGTTCGCTCATACTCATCTCCAACGCCAAGCAAATCTCAACCCTTGAGGTAGTCCAAGCTCACAGTGGGAAGCTCCTGATCAGTTTCACACACATCCGTTGTGAAACTGTATAATTTCGACACCCCCGAATCCTGGCCCTTCCCTTCACCCAAGGTGCCCACGTGTCGTCTCCGGAGTCGCCCGATTTCGAGCGTTTGGGACGACCACCAAGCCTCACGACACGGGTCGAGCAACTCATACGGGAAGCGATTGCCCGAGGGCAATTCTCCGACGGGAAGTTGCCAACAGAGGTCAAACTTGCCGAGCAACTCGGGGTGAGTCGCGAGACGGTTCGCCTGGCGGCAGGTGCTCTCCAGCGAGAAGGGTTGTTGGTCAAGATTCGCCGCCGGGGAACCTTGCTTCGAGCGCCCACGCTTCCCGATCGCGTGCCACCTGCCCCTGCCACACTTCTTGCGTACCTTCAGGCGGGATACCAGGCTGGCCCCGTGCAAGCGGAGGGTGTGACTCGATCCATCGCAGGTTTGATGCTCCAGGGGGCTGTTGAAGAGGCATCGCGGCACGGGCTTCGCTTGCTTGTTCAACACGCCGCCCACACCCGAATCGGGCAGGCTTTCAACGAACTCCCGGCACGAGACCAACTCCGGGGAATCATCTTCGCACACTACGGCGAGGAGAAACTGCTCCGCCGTGCGACCGGACCGGGCATCCCAATCGTGCTACTCGATCACGACCTGAGCCTTCCCGGGATCCACTGCGTCCGGGACGATTCGGCATCGGGTGCGCGGAAAGCCGTTCAGCATCTCGCGGACCTGGGGCACCGTCGCATTGGCTTTGTGAACTGGCGGCAGACCGATCTGAACCCCTGGAAACTCGATGGGTATCGCCAGGGGATGCGTGATGCCGGGCTTCCCCGCCGCCGCGTCTGGGAAACGGCCGTCGAGTTGACGCCTGTCGGCGCAAAAAAGGCCGTTGCTCACCTTCTATCGCTGTCACCACGCCCCACGGCTGTGTTCTGCTTTAACAACACGCTCGCCCGCTTGCTGATTGCAGAACTTCGTGTGCAGGGGTTACGGGTGCCGGAAGACGTGAGTGTGATGGGCGGTGGCGGCGAGGAAGTGCCGGGTCTCACGTGTCATCAAGCGGACTGGTACGAACTCGGGGTGACCGCAGTCCAGGTTCTTCTGCGACCAGGGCCACCGCCACAAAAACCGGAGCATCATCTCGGCTCACACTCAATTCAGACAGGTCAAACAACCGCGGCCTGCGAGAAGTCGAATTGACGAGTGGCAACATGGGCTATCAGAGTTATCGAATCATGTCACCGGGAAGATCTCATCAAAGGGAATCTCCCACTCACCCAGGCCGACGCTCACTTTGATGGTCTGCTTTTTCGCGTCCACTCGAACGACTTTCCCGGTCGAGTTGAACCGCGACACACGCACCATCTCCCCCGTTTTCAGATTCGATCGCAGTTCATTCAGAGCGGCCTTCTCGCTGAGTTCGCGATCGAGGGCACCTCGCCGCCGCTCGAACTCCTCCTTCTCCTTGTCCGCCTCGTGACGGGCGGCCATTGCTTCGACCTTCGCCTTCTCGGCCTCTTCTCGAAGTTGTTGCAGTCGTGCGAGTTCCCCCGTCTTCCCCTTGCGTTTCTTGAGGTACTTGTGAGCACGCTTCAGGAGCTCTTTCGGCAACTTGAGTCGCCGGGCAATCTTCAACGCGTTACTCATACCGAATTGACCAATGTGGAGACGATACGTCGGCCGCATTGTTTCCACATCGAATTCGACCGCACCATTCTCGGCATGTTCGTTGTTGAACGCATAGGTCTTCAGGTCGCCGAGGTGGGTTGTCACGATTGCGCGACACCCAACTTTGTCGAGTTGATCGAGGATGGCTCTGCCGAGTGCCGCTCCCTCAGTCGGGTCCGTTCCGGCACCCAGTTCGTCGAACAAGACGAGACTGTCATCCGTGGCAATTTCAAAGATTGATGCGATTCGAGAGATATGCGAACTGAAGGTGCTCAGCGATTGCTCGAGACTCTGCTCGTCGCCGATGTCCGCGAGGATGTGCTTGAAGACCGGAACCAAACTCCCCTCCCCCGCCGGCAGGTGCATTCCGCACTGTGCCATGAGGCAGAGTAAACCTGTCGTCTTGAGCGTGACCGTTTTACCACCCGTATTGGGACCGGTGATAATCAGCATGTTGAAACCGATACCCAATCGGAGATCGATCGGCACGACCTTTCGCAAGTCCTTCTGTTCAGGAACGGGTGCAATGCTCGCCGTATCAGTTGGTTCGGTTTTCCCGGGTTCAGAACGAAACAGGTGTTCGAGGATAGGGTGTCGTGCGTTGCGAAGCCAGAGCCGGCCTTCCGTGTTCACATCTGGGGGGTACATGCCAAAGTCGCGGCTATAGCGGGCTTTCGCCGTGATGAGGTCGAGTTTCGCGATCACATCGAGCGAGTAACACAATGGCTTCGCAACCCGGCCCACTTCGCCGCTGAGTCGCCGGAGTACCCGCTTGACTTCGCGATCCTCCTCGGCCTTCAAACTCACACGCTCGATGCTGAGCTTGGCGATGCTGGCCGGCTCAATGAACACCGTCTCACCGGTGCCGCTCATGCGATGAACGACGCCCTGAACCTTTTGCCTGTGGTTGGCCGAGACGGGCAGAACATAGTGATCGCCGTGAACAGTCGCATTGGGATAGCTCAGGACTTTGCGGAGTTCAGGATCGCGAAGCAATCGTCGGATCTCGGCCTTTACTTTCTCATCGAGATCGAACAGTTTCTGCCGAACCACGCCAAGATCGCGGCTCGCCATATCGAGCACATGCCCGCGACCATCGATACAACCGCCGATGCTTTTTCCGACCGTTCCAAGGTCTTCGATTCCCACCAACATCTCGATCAAGCCGAGGAGTTGTTCCGAGAGCCGCATTCGGTAGCGGTAGATGGCACCGGTGCAGTTCAGGCTTTCCGCAACTTCGATCAACTGCTCGGGCGTGAGCATGGTGCCAATGGCAGCCCGGCGCGCCAGTAGCCGAACATCGTGCAGACCGCTAAATGGCGGTGACTGCCCGAGGCCAAGAGCAGTGACCATTTCGGTGGTGAGTGCGATCTCGGAGCGAATCTGTTGCACGTCAAGACTTGGCTCGATCTGCAACGCGAGATCGCGCCCGAGCGACGATGCGGCATAGCTGGCCAGAAGCGCGCGAACCTTGTCGAATCCGAGCAGATCGAGAGTATGAGCATCCATGATGTCGGATTCAACAGCAATGAGTTCGGCGGTCGCGGTATTCATACCCGCAAGACACCCTGACACAACGCAGGGTTCGGGGCACTGGAATTGTACGTCTTTGCGACACGGCGGATTGGCGATACAAGATTGCCCTGGACCACCCCGTTGGTGCTAAACCAGTTGTGACCTCACGCTAATCGTTTCACGTGATTCCAATAATGCTCGAAATCCTTGGCGGTGGTTGGTGTGGGTAGAAGTAGAGGTTCCCACTTCGGCGGGTGATCGGCCAGACAAGGTTCCGGGGCTGCAGTCTGGCGTCGAGGTGAATCCCCGTTGGCTTGTTCCAGACTGGGAAAACAAAGGTAGCTCAATGCTATAGCCATGCGCGAAATCCCCCAGGTGAACCATGACGGAAACACCAGGGGGACTCGGTTTGGGCTGCCAGTTACCAACGTTATTTGTTCATGTCCATCATGAAGTAATCCCGCGGACTTCGGATAAACGGCTGGTTTGGGAACACCAACGTGCCCTGCATCGGAGCAGCGGCGTTAGGGTTGTACGCTGGGCCGCCTGATCCGTAGCCATTCCCGCAACCCGGACCACAGCCGTTGCTGCCACCCAGACGGAATGATCTCTTGAAGATGGGGTTCCAGCCGTAACGATCCGGCGCGCGACCGTTCGCGTCGCCAGCACCGAGAAGGGTACCAGGACCACCGATTGGGCCCAACCCGCCCCCGCCCGCACTACCCGGTTGCGGAGGCGCGTAGCCACCCGGATCTGCGGATGCGCTGCTGAGGAAAACACTCAGCCCAGCCGCGGCAGCGAATGCGATCAATGTCTTCTTCATATCCGTACCTCTCCGTGGTCGGGAGTGTCGAGTTCGGTTCGACGTTCTCGCAACGGGCAACGCGGTTCATCGCAGCGCCGTTGGGTATCGAAGTTATCGGTTGGTGGGGCTGGTAATCTGGAGAGATATTCGCGTGTGTGAGAAGAATGTGGGACTCGTTACTTCAGGGAGAAGAAGTAGACGAGGAGGAATCCGAAGCTTCCCGCGGCCCATACCGCGAGGCCACCCGCAATCGCCATGAGCCATGGTGCGGCCGGATTCTCCTCAGGAGCCAGGGTTCGTACAGCTTCGCGGATGAGCCGCTCGATTTCGCCAAAGAGGGCCAGATCGTCAGATAACCATCGAATTGTCACCGTTCGTCCACCGTCATTCGAGTCTAACTCGAAGTACGGGACCGCACCGATCCAGACCTTGCCGCGTCGCTCAATCGGACGAGTCAGACGCTCAAACACTTCCGGTATGCTGGCTTCAAACTCGGTGTGATCAATATTATAAATAACAAGAGATCGTCTTCGCGAATAGAGCGCAACAGCAATTGTCGCAATAATAGTAAAAATGTACAGTAGTGAAAGAAAAATCCACGTAGTTTTCTCGGACCCCCACGCTCCACGGAAGGCTTCAAGATTGCCTCGCATCCAGAATCGAAAATTCGATTGGAGGAGGCTCAGGAACAGCCCCCCGCCGAAAAGGAAGAAGCCTGACAGCCCAGCCGTGAGCCGGGCGAAATCCCAAGGACCGGAGACAACGGTAGGTTGATGGCGCCTCGCCAGTGCTGCGAGGTAGAAAAAGTAGATGGATAATGGTGCAAAGCAGAAGCAGAAAACCACAAGACAGGCGACGAGGCTGAACGGTGGGTTCACGGCGCATCTCATCGCAGACATACAAGATAGAAGGACCTTCGCGTATGATAGGTTGACCACGCGATGAGGTCAATTCGCAGGCTCAAGGTATCACAACTTCGGAAGTCCTCTTTTCGCGCACTCGACGAGTTGATACATTAACCTCACAAGACGCGGCGTGGAGCAGTCCGGTTAGCTCGCCAGGCTCATAACCTGGAGGTCGTAGGTTCAAATCCTACCGCCGCAACTTCTTTCGACAGATCGACTTGAGACGGCCCGCTGATGACAAGAGTTGTCAGCGGGCCTTTTCCATTGACATTTCCAGGGGTTACGTCGCGGTCGTCGTTTCCATTCTGCAATTCGTTTCTCGGTGCCATTGTG
>Ga0335397_10006125_pt1 | contig 15576 bp, 11 predicted proteins | sample MAT04_FD_205740 | JGI IMG/M metagenome (GOLD analysis project Ga0335397, IMG submission 205740) | Freshwater microbial communities from Lake Fryxell liftoff mats and glacier meltwater in Antarctica - MAT-04 (spades assembly) (version 2) ... | reverse complement strand
AGTCGGTCGTGGATCGGGCCTCTCTCCGTCCGACGATGCGGCGCCTCGGGCTGCTCGCCGCAAGCGCCGACTCGGCCGTCCGGTCACGTCTAGTCGGCGAAAACTGCTCGGCTCTGCGTGATGAAGAACGTGTGATCGTGGCCGACGTTCGGGTCGGCCTTGTTGTACGAGACGATCGTCGCGCCATTCGGGACGTGCTCCTCGGCGTAGATCGCCCCGACCGGGCAAACATCAGGCTCGTAGCACGCAGAGCACGAGGTGCATTCATCGACGTTGACGTACAGGATGCTGTCACTGAACACTGCCACCGCGTCTGGGTTGGCAACGTGCGAGTTCTCCACCACGCCGCTGCCCGCAGCCTGCTCCGAGAACAACGTGTTGGTCGCAGGGTTGAACTCGTAAATGCACTGCACCGGGCACACGTCGACGCACGCCCGATCCATGACGCCGATACAAGCCTCAGTGATGATCGCTACGCCAGCCATGCCGCCCGAGTACCCGTATCGCCGCGAGCCTAAACATCGGAAGGGACCGACCAATGGATGTCCCAAGACGAAGAACCGCTTCCTCACCTCGGGCCGACTCGGATCTCAGTAGTCTCGGTGTCCTTGAAGTGAGCGCTGCAGCCGGACCGAGGTCCCCGACGGCGACCGGGTGACCTCGATCGGTCCCATCAGCTTGCGCATGATGCTGAGGCCGCGCCCACCACCCGATGGGTCGTCCAGCGGGCGATCGTACCAAAGGCCACTATCGGTGACCACGACGATCAGCGCGCCAGGAGGTTCATAAGTCAGTTCGATCACCGCTGGCCGTTCGTCGGTCACATTCCCGTATTGCAATGCGTTCGACGCCGCTTCGCCAATGGCCAGGATTACTTCATAGAGCTCCTCGCCGGTGATTCCGAGGCGGTGCAGCCAGGGACGCATCGTGGCCCTGCTCGCTCCCAGGCTGGAGAGGTCGGGGCCGAGTTCGATGCGAAGTGTGACTGGATGCCGGGAAATCGTCGCCCCAAGAACGGCGATGTCGTCGTGCAAAGCAGTCGCGTCGATGCACGAATCGATCAGCTCTTCGCACCATCCTGGGGCCGTCTCATCGATCGTCAACATGGCAGTTGCCAATCTGTCGACGCCAATATCGATCACCTCGCGGCGGCGCTCGACGAGCCCGTCGGTGTACAACACCAGCAAGCAGCCGTCGTCAAGCGGTTCCGTCGCCTGCGGGCGCACCCCGCGTGCCGCGCCGAGCGGTTGAGCCCGACCGCCGCTCAGTTCGCGCACGTGTCCCCGCGCATCTCGCAGCAGCGGAGGTGGGTGTCCAGCGATCGAGTAACGAAGCTCATTGGCCAGTGGATCGACAATCACGCAGGCCATCGTCGTGAAAAAACCGTCATCGACATCGACGACGAAACGATCGAGTGCGTGGAGGAGTTCGGCCGGCTCGAGCTGCTGCCCGAGTGCCCTCGCTGCACTGCGGAGCTGCCCCATCGCCAACGCGGCCGATACCCCCCGGCCGACAACGTCGCCAACGATCAGCAGGACGGCCTGACCGTCGAGCGCGATGGTGTCATACCAGTCCCCCCCGACAGCAATCGCCGTTCCAGCCGGCCGGTAGCACGCGCTGACCGCTACGTAGTCAGTGGAGTTGACCGAGTGTGGAAGGAGATTGCGTTGCAGCTGCGAGACAGCGTCGTGCTCGGCCGCCTGCCGGGTGACCCGCTCGATTGCCTGACCGCACAGATCCGATATCGCCTCCATGAACGACACCTCTTCAGCGCGAAATGTCTGTGCCGAAGGAAACGCCAACCTGAGCAGGCCCGTCTCACGGCTTCCGAGACGGAACGGCATCAGCGCCCAAGCGAAGTGACCAGTCATGTACGGCGATACCACATCCGGAAATCGAAGACTGAGGTCATCGCGAGACTCGACGATGACAGTCTCGCCAGTGAGAAAGGCGGCGCGGGATAGCGCGTCGAGCCGAATCGGGGACCCGCGCGAAGGTCGCGCGGACTCGTCTGGATCACTGTCGCCGATCGACACCAACAGCGCCCCAGTTGGGTCGAGTAGCAACACCCAGACCGCAGTCGCGCCCAGAACGGTTCGCGCCTGACGCGCCGCCACGGACATGACGTCCTTGGTCGTGATAGCAGCTGCGAACCCCGCCGTCGCCAACTGAAGGCTCGCCAGTCGGGCCGCTGTTCGCTCGGCCTCGACGCGCGTTCGGGCAGTCTCCTCGAATGCTTTGGCCCGCTCAAAGGCCTGAGCCGCCACCACGGCCAGGGCTCTGAGATGCGTCCGGTCGTTGAAATCGAATGACCTCGATTCTGTCCAAACCACGACGAGGGAGCCCCGTAGACCAGCATGGAGGCCCAGCGGAAGCGCAACGAGCGCCCCAATGCCGACTGAGCCGAACACCGGAGGGAACTCGGGAAACTCGGTCTCGAGCGCCTCTGACGTCTCGATCCAGACTGGTTCGCCGGTAGTGGCAGCCCGCGGACCGGGCAAGTCAGCACCTCGGGAAATCGTTGCCAGGGCGCTCGACGCAACCGGCGGCATGTCGGTGTCGGTGGCTGCACACTCCCCGGTGGCGACGTCGACATCGTCGACGGTTGCCCCAAAGGCACCGAGTCGATCGCGTACGTGGTCGACAAGAATTCTGGTCATCTCATCGGTCGTGGCGGCTGCTCCGAGACGCGAGCTGAGGTCACCGGCCGCCAACATCCCTTCGGCACGGACCCGTGTATCGCGTTCTTTCACCTGGCCCTGTTCGGCCACAACCCGAGCGTCAATCTCGATTGCGAAGATCCACGCCGTAATGATCGTCACGGCAAGAAACAACTGAGTCAGTCCCAATCGGGTCTGCGCCGAGTGATCGGTGAGCGATGCGAAGTAGCCGTGACCCGTCTTGGTCGCGAGGTTGACGGTGATCGCGCACACGAAACTCGCCACACCGACTCCGACGAGCCCGAATCGAAACGCCGACCACAGCAACAGGGGAAGGATCAGATAGACGAACGAGAGGTCTGACACCCAGAGCACCAAGATGCAGACCGCGAGTGTGCCGGTCAGAACCCCGACGGCCTCGACGATGTCTCGTCGGCGCATGATCGGACGTTGATGCGCAAAGGCAAGGATTGGGGCGCCGACGCAGAGGACACCCAAGGCATCGCCGACCCACCAGTGCGCAAAGCTGACCAGCCAATCCGAAGGTACCTGCCATCCATAGACGGATGCACCGATGAGCGCGCCGACCATCGGTCCAAGCATCATGGGACCCACGACGAAGGTCGCTGCGTCGCGTCCACGGTGAAGGTCGAGTGATCGCGATGGGCGCGGGGCGAGCAACATACACACGACCTGAGCTCCGACCAGAGGTTCGACGACGTTCGCGATGGCGTACGCCATCGAAATGCCAGCGTCGAGGCCATGTCGAAGGTTGACGGAACTCTCGGCGACGAAGATCGCCAGCGTCACGACAAACCATTGTCGACGAGGGAGCAAGATGAGAGCGGCCACGGTCAGGCCAGCCGGAGGAAAGAAGGCCAACGACGCGTCGCCAGCTCCGAAAAGCCCCCAGGCCATCTCTGCACCGACTGAATACAGGATCCCGACAACCAGGAACACCTTCCAAGCGGCAAACCTCCGCGTGTCGATGCGGGCCAGTTGTCGCTCCGATCGTGCAGGCGCGGAAGTCAACATATAGATCGACTACATGCTGACACCGTCATTCGAACACCGAACATCGAACCTACCATCGTCCAAGTCGTCGAGTCGTCGAGCCGGCCGTTCTCGATGTGGGAGATGTCGGCATGGCGAACGCCCGACCGTTGCGACAACTCTGCCTGTGTTCGCACGAGGCCGGTGCGCCGAATCGCGAATCGAGTCGCAGGGGTGCCAGAGTCTCCCCACACGACCCACGGATCAACCAGCAGGGCCGGATCGGTCCCCGCCTGTCCCTGCGATACGAGTACCCAACTCCCCCGGGCTCCACGGCGCCGGGCCAACCGGGTTTCAGCCGAGGATGACGGGGTGTGTGATTCTCCGGGTGGCCGGTTAGATGGTGTGTGTGGAAGGTATCGGTCCGACGTGAGATCCAGGCGTGCAACTGCCCGACTCAGGAATCACATCAGTCAATATGATGATCTACGCCATGAGTGGAGCAAGCCGGATGGGGCGTTCGCTGCGTTGCACTGGCTCGCCGTCTCGCGTCGTTCCCTCATCCCGGCGACGATCGGCGAGGGCGAGATCCTGGTCGATCTCGGGTGCGGAGGCGGCTTGACCTGTGACGGTGAGGGTCGGTACGTGCACGTCGGCATCGACCTGGTCACGTCGGCGTTGGAAACAGCACGCTCCCGCGGAGTACAGGTCGTCCGAGGAGATGTTGCTCTCATTCCACTGGCGGACAATTGCGCTTCCGTGGTTGTCGCCGGCGAAATCCTGGAGCACGTGACTGACGTCGATTCGGTCGTCTCGGAGATCTGCCGGGTGCTGCGTCCAGGCGGGACCGTGGTGATCGACACCCTCAGCGAGGGCAGGTTCGCGACGTTCGCGCTGGTGACCATCGCCGAGCGGCTACCTGGGGGGCCGCCGCGCAACATTCATGATCCCCACCTGTTCATCGACGCCGAACGCCTGCAGGGCCTCTTTGCCGAGCATGGCGTCGAACTGCGCGTCTGGGGACTTCGTCCGTCTGTCATCGACTACGTCCGCTTCCTCGCCGATCGGACGCGGCCGGTGAGAATGGTCCGTACGAGATCGACAGCACTGGTGTATCAAGGAGTCGGGATGTCACGATGATTGCGAACATCACCGGGTTCGGCTCGTCGTTCCCACCACCCCTCGAGCAGCAACAGGCGTGGGACGATTTCTTCTCGTCTCACTTCTCCAGCACGCGAATCGCCTCGCGCGTGTGGCGCAGCGCAGGTGTTGATCGCCGCCACTGCGCCGTCGATCCGCGCATCGAGGATCTCAGCCTCGCTTCCACTGCCACCCGGATGCAACGGTTCCTCGAGTTTGCCGTGCCGTTGACCTGTGAAGCCGTCACCCGGGCGTTGTGCGCGGCGGGTCTCGAGCCAGCCGACATCGACCAGTTCACGGTCGTGTCGTGTACCGGTTACAGCACCCCCGGCGTCGACATGCTCGTCGCTCGTGAGCTCGGAATGAAACCGGGAGTCGAGCGGCTCAACATCGGTCACATGGGCTGCTACGCAGCCCTGCCGGCGCTGGCCTCGGTCGCAAACGCAGCCGTGGCTCGAGGCCAGATCGGGATGCTGGCTTGCGTAGAACTGACGAGCTTGCATGTGCAACCAGCCACTGACGACGTCGAGCAGATCGTCGCCCATGCCCTCTTCTCCGACGCCGCTGCGGCAGTTGCGATCGTCCCTGGCGGCGGCGGCATCGAGGTGGTCGATCTGATCGCAAGAACCGACACGGACACTGCGGAACTGATGACGTGGCAGATCACCGATCAAGGGTTTCGGATGCGACTGTCGTCGAAGGTGCCCGGCGTCCTCGATCGACACGTCCTGTCGCTGACGCAGGAACTGCTCGGCCGTCACGGCTTGACCACCGACGACATCGCCCATTGGGCCATCCACCCGGGTGGACCGCGGATCATCGACACCGTCGCCCGACGGCTCGAACTCGATGACGAGGCAGTTGCGGATTCGCGGGAGACGCTTCGGATGTACGGAAACTGCTCGTCGGCCACCACGCTTCTCGTGCTCGAGCGGATGTCGGCGAGCGGCCGCTTGAAACCCAACGATCACATAGTCGCGATGGCGTTCGGTCCCGGGCTGACGCTGTACGCGGCGTTGCTGCGAGTTCACTGACTCGGTGCGTACCGACTGCACCGGTGACGAGTCGTATCGTGCAGTCATGGCTGCGAAGACCCGTCCGATCGGAAAGCCATGACGGCGCACCGCTCTGGCGGAACCGAAGGTGTCGACTGCGACGTGGCAGTCATCGGGCACGGCCCGGTCGGCAGTGCGCTCGCCATCCTCTTGGCCCAGCACGGCCACACCGTCACCGTGCTCGAACGTTGGCCGGTCCCGTACTCGTTGCCGAGGGCAGTCCACTTCGACGACGAGGTCGCCCGCATCCTGCAAGCGTGCGGAATGGGTGGTGTGCTCGCCGGGATCTCGGAACCCGCCGACGTGTACGAGTGGCGCAACGCAGCAGGACTGCCGCTCGCTCGATTCGGCCGCAGCGGCCTGGGCCCGAGTGGATGGCCGTCGTCGTCGATGTTCCATCAACCCCATCTGGAGGCGCTCCTCGAGGACCGAGCTCGCAGCTTGTCGACGCTCGTGCTTCGCCGCGGGGTCGAAGCCGTCGGGCTCACTCAGAGCGACGAGGGCGTGACCATCCACGCCCGCAAGCACGACGGGGCCGCACTCGACGTTCGGTGTCGCTACGCAGTCGGATGCGACGGCGCGAACAGCACGATCCGCCAACTGCTCGACATACCGACCATCGATCTCGGGTTCTTCTACGATTGGCTGATCGTCGACGTCGTGCTTCATGAGCAGCGTGTCTACGACCCGATCAACGTGCAGGTGTGCGATCCGGCACGACCGACGACCGTCGTGTCCGGCGGCCCCGGCCGTCGTCGCTGGGAGTTCATGCGGCGCCCCGACGAAACACTCGACGATCTCAACAGCACCGATGCGGCGTGGCGCCTGCTGGCAGCATGGGATGTCACACCGGACAACGCGACGCTGGAGCGGCACGCCGTGTACACGTTCAAGGCTTGCCATGCAACCCAGTGGCAGAACGGCCGGGTGCTGCTCGCCGGGGATGCCGCACATCTCATGCCGCCTTTTGCCGGGCAAGGGATGTGCTCAGGCATTCGCGACGTCGCGAACCTTGCCTGGAAGCTCGACCTGGAACTTGGTGGCCGAGGCGGCGACTCCGTGCTCGACAGCTACACCGAAGAGCGCCTGCCGCACGCCCGGGCAGTGATCGACTTTTCGATCGAGCTGGGCAAGATCATCTGCGTGTCCGATCCAGCCGAGGCGGCGGCCCGTGACGAACTGATGAATGGCAGTCTCACCGAGATCGCGATGTCGATCCCGCCGCTGCCACCGATCACCGGCGCGCTGCTTCCAGCGAACGACCCCGTCGCCGGCCACTTGTTCCCGCAAGGCATGGTCGCTGTCGGCGGTGCGAGGGCGCGCTTCGACGACGTCCACGGTGTCGGTTGGCGGATGGTGACGGTCACCACTGACCGTCTCGACCTCGACTCGGCGCTGGCGGAATGGTTCGACGACGAGTCCGGAAGGGTCGTCGCAATCTCACCCGACGCCGATGTTGACGGCACGTACGCCACCTGGTTCGCCGAACACTGCTGCACCTGGGCGTTGCAACGCCCCGATTTCCATCTGCATGGCGCCGCATCCGATGTCGACGGGGCAGCAGCGCTACTGGTTGACCTGCGAAACCGCCTGACGGCGCCACTCGTGAAGAGCGAAGAGCCACCGATCAGTGCGTCGCAGTCGTGACCCCCCGGCTCGATCGGGGCCAGTCGCTCTTCCCGCCCGGAAGCTGCGCATCGTGAGCAAGTTCGTGCGCGTGTTCCAGGAAACGCAGTTTTGGTGTTGAGTGGTGTTCATGCCCCAGTTCTCCGGCCTCTCTGCTGTCCTCCTCAACTGCTCGCTCGTCCATGACCCAGCAAAGTCGCACACCCGTCGGCTCCTCTCACGCGTTGCCGGCGTCATGGCCACCGAGGGTGTCTCCGTCGAACTGATCCACATGCTCGAGCACCGCATCGGGTTCGGCATGGTCAAGGACACGACGACGATCGGTGACGAAGTCGACGACTGGCCCGACATCCATGAACGGATCATGAACGCCGACATCCTCGTGATCGGCACACCGATTTGGCTCGGCGTGAAGTCGAGCGTGGCGACCCTCGCCATCGAACGGCTCTACGCATACAGCAGCGACACGAACGTGGCTGGGCAATACCTCTACTACGGCAAGGCGGGCGGCTGCGTCGTCACCGGTAACGAGGACGGTGTCAAAGCGTGCGCGATGGAGACCCTCTACGCGCTCTCGCACATCGGGTACACGATCCCGCCGCAGGCCGACTGCGGTTGGATCGGCGCGATCGGGCCGGGCCCCAGTTACGGCGACCCGGTCGAGGGATCCGATGTTCCGACGGGTTACGACAGCGAGTTCACCAACAAGAACGCGACCATGATGAGCTGGAACCTGATGCACCTCGCCCGCGTGCTCAAGGACCTCGGGGGCTTTCCCGTCGGCGGCAACGTCGCCACCACATGGCAGGAATCGACCAACGCCGCGGACCAAGACCCGGAGGGTTTCTGACTCGCGCGCGAGCGCCCCGGAGCGGAGCCGATCTTCCAGGGTCTGGAGGAGCCATCCAGAACCGTCGCGCGTAGCGCTGCCCTGGTCAGCGGAATGCGCGCCGCCATCGTCGGGCATGCCGCACGGTCAGAACCTGATCGACTCGTTACAGCCGCCCCTACGAGGTCGATGACCGGTCGATAGCGACGGACTCCCGGCCACAAGCCGCCGTGTGGTCCGCCCGCCGGTTGTGCCGATCGTTCTCCGTCGACGAGAGAGTCGCCGGCTGCTGCGCCACGGCGAAGCGCCGGGACCAGACTGAGGGAATGGATGTGTGCATGTTCTCCACCCGTACGTACGACCGAGCCAGCTTCTCCGCCCGGGGCGCTGACAGCGCCCATCGATTTCGCTTCGTCGAGGCCCGCCTCACCACCGACACCGCAGCCCTGGCGGAAGGCAGCCTCGCCGTGTGCGCGTTCGTCAACGACGACCTCAGCGGGGCGGTGCTGCGCCAACTCGCCGATGCCGGGGTCCGCCACATCGCGCTCCGCTCCGCCGGTTACAACCACGTCGATCTCGACACCGCCGCCAGTCTCGGCCTCTCCATCGTGCGGGTGCCGGCCTACTCCCCCAACGCAGTCGCCGAGCACACCATCGCGTTGATCCTCGCCGTCAACCGGCACATCCCTCGCGCTCACGACCGCGTCCGCGACCGGAACTTCAGCCTCGAAGGCCTCGTCGGGTTCGACCTCAACGGCAAGACCGTCGGCGTCATCGGCACCGGCAAGATCGGTGCGCTCGTCGCCCGCCTGCTGTGGCACTTCCGCTGCAACGTGATCGCCGCCGACCCGGTCGTCGATCCCGCGCTCGTCGAGCTCGGCGTCACCTACGTTCCCCTCGACAGCCTCTGGTCTCAGTGCGACATCATCTCGCTGAACGCCCCGCTCCTCGACAGCACGCACCATCTCGTCAACGCATCCACGATCGCCCAGTGCAAGCGGGGAGTGATGATCGTCAACACCGGCCGCGGGCCACTCGTCGACACCGCCGCGGTCGTCGACGCACTCAAGACCGGCCAGATCGGATCACTGGCCCTCGACGTCTACGAAGAAGAGCACACCCTGTTCTTCGAAGACCGCTCCAACGACATCCTCGACGACGACGTGTTCGCCCGACTGCTCACGTTCCCCAACGTCCTGATCACGGCGCACCAGGCGTTCCTGACCAACGAAGCACTCGCCGCCATCGCCGAGGTCACCATCGCCAACCTCGACGACCTCGCCGCCGGCCGGCCGTGCGCCAACGCAGTCGACTCCTGACCGCGCCGCGAGGGCAGCCGAAGTCTTCGACCCGGCTCGCTGAGCGGCGGCCGGCACTCTCGCACCCCTTGCGTGCGCCCGGCTCGACGCGAAGATCGAGGCTTCGTTTGCGGAGCCGGTCGCCCACCGAGTTGACAAGGACAGATTATTGACTTTGTCCAGAATCGGCGTAGGCTGGCAGACGTGACGAACTCGACTGACCGCTCCACCGGCGACGTGCAACAGCTGTTGCGCCAGCACGGGGTGCAGGTCACCGCGCAGCGGCTGGCCATCATGCGGGCACTTGCCGCACGCCCCCACGCCACAGCCGACGACATCACCGACGACGTGCGCGGCAGCATCGGGTCGATCTCGCGCCAGGCGGTCTACGACAGCTTGAACGTGCTCGTCGACAAGCAGCTCGTCCGCCGCATCCAGCCGGCGGGCTCGGCGGCCCGTTTCGAGGATCGGGCGGGCGACAACCATCACCACCTCATCTGCCGGTCGTGCGGCATCACCGTCGATGTCGACTGCACGGTCGGCCAGGTGCCGTGCCTCATCGCCGCCGACGACCATGGCTTCCTCATCGATGAGGCCGAGGTCATCTACTGGGGCTGCTGCCCCGCCTGTCAGAACACCACCGGCCATCACTCACCTCACACCTCACCTCACGACTCAGCCCAAGGAGCAGCACCACAATGAGCGACCAAGGAAACGCACTCGAGATCAACGACAGCCCGCAGAGGTGCCCCGTGATCGGCGGCATCCACGCCGCGCACACCGCAGTGGGCTCCGCAGCAAACGAACACTGGTGGCCCAACCAGCTGAGCTTGCGCATGCTGCACCAGCACTCCCCTGCGTCGAACCCGCTGGGCGACGACTTCGACTATGCCGCGGAATTCAAGAGCCTCGATCTCGTCGCGGTGAAGGCCGACCTCACCGATCTGATGACCTCGTCGCAGGACTGGTGGCCGGCCGACTACGGGCACTACGGCCCGTTCTTCATCCGCATGGCGTGGCACAGCGCCGGCACCTACCGCATCCACGACGGCCGCGGCGGCGCCGCGAGCGGTACGCAACGCTTCGCACCGCTCAACAGCTGGCCCGACAACGGCAACCTCGACAAGGCGCGCACACTGCTGCTACCGATCAAGCAGAAGTACGGCCGCAAGCTGTCGTGGGCCGACCTGATGATCCTCGCCGGCAACGTGGCCCTCGAGTCGATGGGCTTCGAGACCTTCGGCTTCGCCGGCGGTCGCGACGACGTGTTCGCCCCCGAGGAAGACATCTATTGGGGCCCGGAGAGCACGTGGCTCGGCGACGAGCGCTATCGCGGCGATCGCGAGCTGCTCAACCCGCTGGGCGCTGTGCAGATGGGCCTCATCTACGTGAACCCGGAAGGCCCCAACGGTGTCCCCGACCCGCTCGGGTCGGCCCGCGACATCCGCGAGACCTTCGCCCGTATGGCCATGAACGATGAGGAGACGGTGGCACTTGTTGCCGGGGGTCACACGTTCGGCAAGGCCCACGGCGCCGGCGACCCGACCCTCGTCGGCCCCGAGCCGGAAGGCGCCCCGATCGAGCAGATGGGCCACGGCTGGAAGAACGCGTTCGGCACCGGTAAGGGAGCGGACACCACCACCAGCGGTATCGATGGCGCGTGGACGCGTACTCCGATCACGTGGGACGACACCTACTTCGACACGCTGTTCGGCTATGAGTGGGAGCTCACCCACAGCCCCGCCGGTGCCCAGCAGTGGACGCCGTCGAACCCCGAGGCGAAGGGCACCGTGCCCGACGCGCACGACCCCGCCCGATCGCACGCCCCGATGATGACCACCGCCGACATGGCGTTGCGCATGGACCCCATCTACGAGCCCATCTCGCGTCGCTTCCACGAGAACCCGGCGGAGTTCGCCGACGCCTTCGCTCGCGCCTGGTACAAGCTCACCCACCGCGACATGGGCCCCATCGCTCGCTACCTCGGCCCGGAAGTGCCCAGCGAGGAGCTCATCTGGCAGGACCCGGTGCCCGCCGTCGACCACACGCTCATCGGCGAGGCCGACATCGCCACGCTGAAGGCCAGCCTGCTCGCATCGGGCCTCACCATCTCGGAACTGGTCGCCACCGCCTGGGCGTCGGCCTCGACGTTCCGCAACAGCGACAAGCGAGGCGGCGCCAACGGTGCCCGCCTGCGCCTCGCCCCGCAGAACGACTGGGCGGTCAACAACCCGGGCGAGCTTCGCCGCATCCTGGCGACGCTCGAGAGCGTCCGAGCGAGCTTCAACAGCTCGGGCAGCCAGGTGTCGCTGGCCGACGTCATCGTGCTCGGCGGCTGCGCTGCCGTCGAGGCGGCAGCCAAGGCTGCGGGTCACGCCATCACCGTGCCGTTCTCGCCGGGCCGCACCGATGCCACCCAGGAGCAGACCGACGCGGATTCGTTCGCATCGCTCGAACCAACCGCCGACGGCTTCCGCAACTACCTGGGCAAGGGCCACTCGTTGCCGGCAGAGGCACTGCTGGTCGACCGTGCCCAATTGCTGTCACTGAGCGCACCCGAGATGTCGGTGCTCGTCGCCGGCCTGCGGGTACTCGGCGCCAACGCCCACGGCTCCAGCCACGGCGTGTTCACCGGCCGAGTCGGTGTGCTCACCAACGACTTCTTCGTCCAGCTGCTCGACATGGGCACCGAGTGGCAGCCGCAGGCCGGCTCCGACGAGGTGTTCGAAGGTCGCGACCGGGCCACTGGCGCGGTGAAGTTCACCGGTACTCGCAACGACCTGGTGTTCGGGTCGAACTCGCAGCTGCGGGCGATCACCGAGGTGTACGCCGCCGCCGACTCGTCGCAGAAGTTCGCCAACGACTTCGTCGCTGCGTGGAACAAGGTGATGAACGCCGATCGTTTCGATCTCGCCTGATCGAAGGGTTCACGCCAACGGACCGGGCCCAGCAAAGGGTCCGGTCCGTTGGCATCGTTCACGCTGGAGAGCAGCTCCGAGCCGGGCTCGAGCGCCGTCGACCCGAGGCGCGCCCCTACTGGGACCAAGCGGTGTACAAGAAGCCCGAACCCACCTGCGAGTTCCCGCGAGCTCCCGTGGCACCCCGCGGCTCAGCGAGCCGGGTCGAAGTAGGGCTTGTCGCCGGCGATGGTGACGCGCTCCATGGTGCGCACCGCGGGGAAGTAGTCGCTGGCTGCGTAGTGCTGACAGCTGCGATTGTCCCAGAACGCAATCGAATCGGCTGCCCAACGGAAGCGGCACTGGCTCTCGGGCACTGCGGCCTGCGCGTCGAGGTGGCCGAGCAACCAGTTGCTCTCCTGCGGCGACAGCCCGTCGATGTGAGTGGTGAAACCGGTGTTGACGTAGAGCGACCGGCGACCGGTCTCGGAGTGCGTGCGCACCACCGGGTGCTGCTGCGGCGGGTACTTCTCGTGCAGTTCCTCGGCGGTCTTGCCCAGCCGCTTTGCAAACACGCGAGCGATGTCGTGCGTGGCGGTGAGCGTGCACGCCCACTGCTGCATAGCCGGCGACAATGACTCGTAAGCCAGTTCCATGTCGCAGAACAGGGTGTCGCCACCCACCGGCGGCACTTCGACGGCGCGCAGCACCGAGCCCAGCGACGGAGCGACACGCCAGGTGACGTCGGAGTGCCAGTTGTTCTCGCGACCGCGCGACTCGGGGCCGTGCGTGATGCTCAGCACCTCGGGGTGCGGCGATGACTTCGGCGTGGCCGGGTGGATCTCGAGCTCGCCGAACCGGCGGGCGAACGCGATGTGCTGCGCGGTGGTGATGTGCTGGTCGCGGAAGAAGACGACCTTCCAGCGCAGCAGCGCGCCACGGATGTCGGCGATGGTCTGCTCGCTCAACTCTTCGCGAAGATCGACACCGTGCAACTCGGCACCGATGGTGGGCGACAGCGGGTGCTCGACCAGCGTGGACGCCGCCGAGGTGAAGCTGGTGGTCATGGGCGAACGCTAGTCGTCACCTCCCGCCCGGCTGGCCGTCGGAGCGTTCGACCCGTCTCAGCCCGACGGGCCGCTGGGTAGCACGCCGCCGATGTCGATGGCCGTGGTGTCGATGGCGGAATACGGCAGCCGCAGGAAGAACTCGTCGGCATGGCGAGCGAGCGCCCGCACCGCGAGGTAGTTGGCGCTGCCGCCCACCAGCGCGCCGATGCCCAACGGCAGGGCGGTGCCCAGCGCAATCGCACCACGCCGGGTGCCGTAGCGCTTCACCAGCCGCGGCGTGAGTAGACGATTGACGGTTTGCAGCGTGGACAACGGCAACCGCGAGCCGGGCGTGGTGGCAATGCCGGTATTGGCCTCGTTGATTGCCTTGGTGAAGCCATCGCGGGCTGAACCGCCGTAGATGAGCACGGCCAGCATCCATGCTCGTCGTTCATCGACGGTGGGTGCGGGCCTGCCGTGCAGCGCCGCCACGGTGAGCACCAGGTCGCCGGCACGACCCGTGAACCAGGCCAGCTCGGCCGTCGCCGCCAGCAACGTGGTGGCCGTGCCGACCCCAGGCGCAGCGGCCGCCGCGCCGACCCCGGCGCCGAATGCACCGAGCTCTCGCGAGAACGAGTCGGTGAGCGCCTTCATCTTCTCCGGTCGCACACCGCCAGGCAGTGCAGCGGCACGAGCCACAGCAGCCTCCCACCGCGAACTGCTGACCTGGTCGATCGCAGTGAGCATCGCGCGCGACAACCTCTCGAGGTCGGCAGGATTCACGCGCGTGGCCATGCGACCCACCCACTCGCGAGCGCGGTCGGTACGCGTCACGTGCCGCAGAAGGTCTGGTAGCCGCCGAACGACTCGGGTGCCGGCAGCGCGTACCGTTCCAGCCCGGGCCGCTCGTGGTACGGGCCGGCGAGCACGTCGACAAGCTGCCGCATCGGCGCCAAGTCGCCCACTGCCGAGGCCGCGGCCAGCGCTTCCTCCACCAAGTGGTTGCGGGCGATGTAAACGGGGTTCACCGCGTTCATGCCGACCGCCACTGCGTCGGGTTCGCGCGCGTCGGCTTGCAGCCGAGACGACCACTTCGCCGACCACTCGTCGAACTCGCCAGGCGCGGCGAAGAGCTGCCGTACTGGCTCGGTGTTGCCGGTAGCAGCAACTGCGAGTGCCCGGAAGAACACGGTGTGGTCGACATGCTGCGCCTGCAGCAGTGTGTAGAGCGCGTCGACCAGTTCGTTGTCGTCGGGGCGCTGGCGAGCGAGGCCGAGCTTCACTCGCATCCCGTGAGCCCACACCGTGTTGAAACGATCCACGAAGCCCTGCACTGTCGCAGTGGCCAGCTCGACGGCACGGTCGTTGTCTGGATGGATGAGTGGCAGCAGCGGCTCGGCAAGACGCGCCAGGTTCCACTGGGTGATCGTCGGCTGGTTGCCATACGCGTACCGGCCGGCGTGGTCGATGGATGAGAACACCGTGGCCGGGTCGAAGGCATCCATGAACGCGCACGGCCCGTAGTCGATGGTCTCGCCCGAGATGGTGGTGTTATCGGTGTTCATCACGCCGTGGATGAACCCGACGTGCATCCAGCGCGCCACCAGCTCGGCCTGCACCTGCGCCACCGCTTCGAGCAGGCCGAGGTAGCGCTCGGCGGCAGGCTGGTCGGCCAGGGTCGGGAAGTGGCGGGCGATCGCGAAGTCGGCCAACCGCTGCACCAAGGACACGCCGTCGGGCGTGGCGGGCTGCATGGCGGCGTACTGGAAGCTGCCCACCCGCAGGTGGCTGGCGGCCACGCGCACCAGCACCGCGCCGGGCAGCACGGTCTCGCGGATGACCTGTTCGCCGGTGGCCACCACCGCCAACGCTCGAGTGGTGGGAATGCCGAGAGCGTGCATCGCCTCGCCCATGATGTACTCGCGCAGCATGGGGCCGACCGCGGCCTTGCCGTCGCCACCACGGGCGAACGGGGTGCGGCCGCTGCCCTTCAGGTGCAGGTCGCGCCGGCGCCCGAACACATCCACCA
>Ga0335397_10006123_pt1 | contig 15579 bp, 13 predicted proteins | sample MAT04_FD_205740 | JGI IMG/M metagenome (GOLD analysis project Ga0335397, IMG submission 205740) | Freshwater microbial communities from Lake Fryxell liftoff mats and glacier meltwater in Antarctica - MAT-04 (spades assembly) (version 2) ... | reverse complement strand
GGGTGAATACTGCGTCACAATTTTTTAAAAAAAAGTTTGGCAGACTATTGCATTTTAGAAATAAGAAGTTTAATATTACCCTGCAAACCAGCATTAACCCTTAAACATTTGTCCATGCCTTTCCATGCAATTAAAGGATTTAGAATTAAGCCGGTGAACCATTCATGTCCTATACCGGATAAAAAAAGTCAATATTCCGGATCGTATCATTTGTTATATTGGCATGTTTATCTTGTGCCAGTGGGGTTTTGTGATTATTAGTTCCGGCAACACCTGCTGCCTCTGCCATCAAGAAATACTTCAAAAAATGTGCGCTTAGCCTGCTCTTGAAATTGTTGACCTGCCAATGATTGGTTGGTAATTTTATCGGCAATAGTATGTTCAGTGTGCAATTAATTTTTTACGGTGGTTAACTGACCTGCGTATTTACTCAGTTGATGCGGGGATTGGAATTTGTTATTTTTGGAAAGAGAAAAAGCGAGTTATATATAAATAAACCTTTTATGCTACTGATTAGACCAGGCAAAAAACACAAAATGATAGTTGAAAAATTATCGAAAATGCCGGTCAATTATCCAGCCTTAAAAGAATCATTGCTAAGTTATTCATCAAATCCTATCCCATTGAAATAAACCTTCCTTGAATTTCCAATTGTTTATTGTCTTAATCAAAATGCTTTACCAGTTACAGATAAAAAGCAAACCTAAATCTTTATATCTTAAAAGATCAAGCGTTTAATTTACTAAAATAAATATCGTCCATAACCCAAAATAAAAATTAAACTGGTATGTCCAAATGCACAGCGGTCATTGTAGACACAGTGTCCATTCAATCTTACGTATTTGCCAGCAACAAACTGAAAGATAATATTGGCGCTTCTTATATTATTGAAGAACAGATCTACAAAACAATTATGGTGAATGTTTTGAGAAAACAATTTTCCACGGGAAATCTATGGGAGAAGTGGAATAACGAAGATGAGAAATTTGAAGTGCAACTCTTTAAAGCATATAGTCCTTTTGAATGTGAAATAGCATACATAGGAGGTGGAAACGCAATGCTCTTATTCAAAAATGATGCAGAGGTAATAAAAGCAGGTGAAAATAAATTGGTCACCAAATTTATAAGAGAATATACACTTGAACTGTTGCAACGCTTTCCGGGCTTGAAAACAGCATTTGGAATAAACCTGGATTTCAATTTAACCAGTGATCAATTTAAGGAAAGCAGGCAATTACTTATTGCCGACATCGGTAGAAACAAAAATTGCTACCATCCCAATGTATCCCCTGTTAAGCATGGTATTGTTGAAGACTGCCCGCTGTCCAATGAAGCGGAAGAAGAATTGTTTCATCCGTACTCCCAAACTCAACTGGTATCCAAATCATCGGTAATAAAAATGACTGCCTGTGACAAATCGCAGGATACACTTGAAAATCAATTTATAGAAGAACTAAGAGGTTTAAAGGGTGCATATACTTTTACTGATGACCTTGAAATGCTCGGGCAGTTATCGGAAAAAGCCTATATCGCCATTGTGCATGTTGATGGCAATGGTATAGGAAAGCGATTTGTTGATTGTGAAGATTTGCCAAAGTTGCGTGAATTATCAAAACAGGTTTCGGAGTTGGCAGATCGGGTAATGAAAAAAATTATAACCCACATTGTTAAATTGATTGATAATGACAAACTCAATAATAAGAATGGTTTTGAAATTAGAAAAATCAGCAATAAATTAGTACTACCACTGCGCCCTCTCATTACAGCCGGTGATGACTTTACTTTTATATGTCATGGTAAGCTTGGAGTACACCTTGCTGAAAAATTGATATTGTTTATGAACGAAGAACGGGTGCAGGGTAAACCCGTTGCGGCCTGTGGCGGAGTTGCAATCATAAAAACGCACTACCCTTTTTACCGTGCTTATACATTAGCTGAAGAATTAATGAAAGCCGCAAAAAAGCAATCAAGGGATAATGAGGGATCATGGTTGAGTTTTATGATTTCTTCTGGTGGCTTCTCTGGCAATTTGGAAAATATCATCCATCAACAATTTACAACACCTAATGGCATATTAACAGCATCTGCTTACAGAGTAGACGAACAAGCCAGCACGATGAGCAAGTTAAAGTTGGGCATAAAGGAGCTATTTACGGGAAGTGATGCATGGCCCACGAATAAAGTGATGCAATTGAGGGATGTATTGCGGCAGGATGAGTTTAGCCAAACATCATTTATCACTGAAACCAGCGCAAGGCAATTGAAACTGCCAGAATATGAAGGGCATAGCTTTCATAAAAAGCTGTGGGAAAACAAATTCAGCCCATACTATGATATCATTGAACTAAAAGATTTTTACCCTGATGAACTTTTATAAATATGAAACTAAAAATTACGCTACAGTCATTTTTACTTACTGGTTCCGGTGAAGGAAGCGTGTTAATAGACACCGATGTTGTATTCCACAAAAATGGTTTCCCCTGTATACCAGCAAGAAGGATTAAAGGAATGCTGCGGGAAAACATGATTGAAGTATTGGAAATGGAAGGAAAAAAGGGAAATGAAATCGGGAGAATAATAAATTTATTATTTGGGGAGACAGGTGCGGAACGCAATAGTGGAAAATTATATTTTGAGAATTTTTATGTTGAAGGATGGAAAGAAATTCAGAAAGCCCTTGAACAAGAGCAAAAGAATTATCCATTCGTTTTTCAACCTTCGAATGTAAGTAAGTACTACACCACGGAAATTCAGCAAACAGCGTTGGAAGATGGCAAGGCGGATGTTGGCAGCCTTCGTAATTACCGGGTTATTAAGCCTTATCTTGAAAATAGCGGTCAAATGGTATTTGAGGCCGATATTGAATTGAAACATTTAAAGAAAGAAGAAATAGATTACCTGGAAAAAGCTACTCTCCATTTTCGGTATGCAGGTACCAGGCGCAACAGGGGGTTTGGGAAAATAAAATGCCAACTGATTGATTCAGAAATTTCGGCCACCAATGCGACTCCTGTAACTATTAAAGGGGGAGAAGTAGTCGTAAAAATCACAACGAATTCCCCCGTTATACTGTCACTTCAACTGGGTGAAAAGAACACCGTTTTTACGGAAAAATATATTACCGGTAATCGGCTAAGAGGGCTGCTGGCGCAACAATACATACAAAATCATTTGACCCTCAATTTTAAAAACGCACACACAGATCCCGGTTTTAGAGAAATCTTTTTGTCCGGCAGAGTAACTTTCGGGCATTTGTATTTACAGAATACGGAGCCTATCCCGTTGCACCTACATAAATACAAAAGCAGGAATGAAAATGATTTAATTGATGTATTTCAGAAAGACGATGACGAAATAAATAAGAATGAAATAACCAAACCATTTGGTGGTCTTGGAAATTACACAACAGGTATCGTTGAATCCAAAGAGCCAGCAACCAGTTTTTATTTTCACAATTCCAGGCCGGACAGGGCCGCAGGGCGCAGCATAGAGGAACAGGATGAAGGAGGGATATTCTATTATGAAGCCATTGATGAAGGCCAGCTATTTGAAGGAATGATTAAAGGCCCCAATGGATTGATTGTAAGCTTATTTGGTATAATAAAAGAAAATAATCAACTTAAATTAGGCAGGAGCCGTTCAGCACAGTACGGAGAAATTGAAATAAATTTTGCCACTCCTGAAGTAAACACTACCCAGGATGTGAAAAATGCAGGTGGTGAGGTAGTTACCAGAATTAACAATAATAAGTACCTGATGATACTGCAATCGCCGTTGCTTTTATTAAATGAATTCGGGGAAGCGGAGGCTTCTATTGGTTTCCTGGAAAAGCTATTGCTGAAAGACTTCAAAATTGCCATAACGATTGAAAAGGCAGCCACTTCATTTACCATTGTAGAACAGTATAATGGCGCCTGGAATTCCAAATCGGCTAAAATGCCCGCTTTTAAAGAAGGGAGTGTTTTTTTATTGGACAATATTTCTTCAGATGGATATAATACACTTTCCGGCATTCAAAAAAGTGGATTAGGTATTTGGAAAGAGCAAGGATATGGACAGGTAAAAATCATTCCCTACCCCGGAGAAATAGACTTTAAAGCAATAGCTCATGACACCGGTTTGGTTGAAGGACTACCAGGAAAACTCTCCAGCCCATTACCGGATAAATCAAATTCAACTGATGATCCACCACCGGGGAACCCTGTTTTAAAAGCTATTTTCCAGCTTTATAACGAAGAAACAATACGAACAGAGGTTAAAACAGACGCGGTGATGGAGGCTGAAAAGCCTAAATACCTCTATTTAAAAAACCACCTGATCAGCAGGATGGAACGAATGATTGGCAGCAAAGCAAGTGAAGTTGATATACATAGCTGGATTAAAGAGATAATTGGCAAACCCGCAGGTGAGTCCCTGAAAAAAGTCAACCTACTCGACTCAAATGATTTATATCTCTTTAAAAAATCAGGGGAGGAAAGTTTTGAACTCAACCAGCTTTACTGGCTCACCTTCTTCCGCATATTGCGTAAATTAAAACAATTAAAAGAACAACCCAATGGCTGAATTCGTATATAACCAGGAGCATACAATAAAAGGAAAAATCATTATTCATGCTGACATCATCAATGTTAGTCCGGTGGTTATCGGTAGTGGCAGGGAAGATATCGCAGATGTTGAAATAATGCGCCTACCGGATAATCAGCCCTATATACCGGCATCATCCTTTGCCGGTGCACTGCAATATTATTTTACCTCATGGAAAATAGCTCCCGGATCGGGAGATGATAAGTTTTCCAAAGACGGATCCATGTTTTGGGGCAGTGAGCAAAAGAAAAAAGAAAAAAAAGATGCCGTCAATAATAAAGCAATCACTTATCAAAGCCATATCCTTTTTGACGACCTGTACACATGCGATTCCAAAGCAAAGAAAAAGATTGTAATAAGGGATGGCGTTAAAATTAATGCGAAAACCAATACCGCCGAAAACAAAGGAAAATATGATTATGAAATCCTGGAGGCGGGTGTAACCTTTCATTTACGGGCGGAAATTACCATAAGACAAGGCATGAATGAAACCGGCTTTATGAAGTACGTGGAATATATTGAATCTATTCTCCACGATGACCAATTTAGAATTGGCGCTCAAAATAATACCGGTTTCGGCAAAATAAAATGTGATAATTTTAAAGCATGGCATTTTAAATTTGGTGAACCAGTAAATAACAGAGTAGAGTGGTTTGAATACCTGAAACGCCTTAACCAGCAGGATATCCGGCAAAATACCTACTATGAAATAATCCCCGCATTTAAACCAATCAATTCAAAAATACACGAAAATCCTAACCAGCCATTTTGTATTGACGCAAGCTTCGTTATTAAAAATTCGCTTATCATAGGTTCTTATGGCATCGATTCAAACGATCCCGATAAATCGCATTTGAAATCATGGAATACAAATATCAATGAGCCAGACAATGTGCTTTCCGGAAAATCCATACGTGGCGCAATCCGGCACCGGGCATTAAAGATTTTAAATACACTGGAGGTTGCCGAAGCGGATAAAATAATAAGAGATTTATTTGGGTATGTTGAAAATGACAAAACACAAAAAAAGGTTGAGATGAAGGGAAGGATCAGAATTGAAGAAAGCTTTATAAAAAACGTTGCAGAACAAACACAAAACCGGATAAGGATTGACCGTTTTACCGGTGGCACAATGAAAAATGCATTGTTCAACTCAAAACCAGTTTGGAAAACAGGAACTGCAAATAACGTACAAATCAACCTCTCAATTGAAAATTTTAAAGATTGGGAAGCTGTTTTATTGCTGCATACCTTAAAAGACCTCTGGACCGAAGACCTCGCTATTGGCGGAGAAAAAAATATTGGGCGTGGCGTTTTAACTGGGCAGAATGCAACAATAAGTGTTGGAAAAAAACAGTTGATTTTAAAGCAAATCGAAAACGGGGAACTTGTAATAGATGGTGAAGTTTTGAGGTCAGAAATTAAAAAATGGGAAGTACAATTTAATTCATTAGTAAAAATATAACCTGTATAAGTATGGCACTACCAAAATATCAAAAAGAAGATATTGAAACAGTTTCAACAGACTATCCATTTGTTTCCCTACAAGCGATTGCGGAAAACCTGGAAACAGGGTTTATCGTTTTGTGGCAATACCATGGTGTCTTTGTTCGTAAAATAGAAAATAAAACCATCAATTGGTCAAGTTCAGTGGTTGATAAGGAACCAGTGATTGATGGAAGCGAGAAAGACCATATCATAAGAATCAGAGCATTTAATCAAACAAAGGAAATTCATATCTGGCGAAAAGGTCTTGATGATAATAATGTAATTGAATTTGATGGTAGAAAAAGAGAAGACAAGATTAGTGGTAGTACCATCAGTATGAGTAAAATAGATACATGTATGAAACTTCGTGGCGTCATTGCAAACCAACTTAAAGAGCATAAGGAATTTTCAGGCATAAAGCATTTAAAAATTAAAACCCGTAATTATATTGGCTTTAATAGCATTGGCCAGGCGGGTTATGTTGATAGCAGATTTTTGAAATTTATTTAATAAAAATCGTATGACAAAGATTCTATTCGTAAACGGGAAGGCTCATCTTAAAATCGGTGGAAAAAAAATTCCGATTAGTGAAAGTATTTATTTGTCTCCAGATTTGGAAGGAAGTGACGTCATTAGAGAAGATATAGTGTATATAAATGAAAAGGCAATTGTAAAAAGCTTTTTTATAGGTCGGAAGGAGTTTACATCTGACCTAAAATCAACTAATGTTGTTGAACTTGAAGATATTGAACAGGTTGTTGAAGAAAAAATCCAGTTCAAAGAATTATCAGGGAAACTATTTATCAATTTTGGTGATTACGGAAATACATATTTTTTTGAGATAAATAGGGATTATAAATTTAAAATTGAATGGAGGGAAATTCCGAAAGAGTTTGATGACATGCACAACTGTAATGTCGATGCAGAGATCATTAACGAAACTGTTTCAAAGATAATTTTTGACGAAAATACCTTTATGGATAATTACGCAAAAGCACCTTACAACTTTGTGCCTTTAAATGAAAAATTAGTTGAAGCACAAAATCTTGTGCCGCCATCATTAAACAAATTTGAAAGTGATAAATTTTCGGGCTATATAAAGCTGGGATTAGTTACTAAAACTCCTCTTTTCATCCGGGGGGAAAATGAAAAGTTCTTTATGGTTAAAGATCAGAATGAGAAACCCTTAATACCAGGCAGTTCTTTAAGAGGAATGATACGAACACTGGTTGAAATTGCGAGTTTTGGAAAATTTGATAATTCCAGATTCGATGACAAAAGATTATCACACCGAGGAATGGCTGATAAAAGCAGCTTGAAAAATGATTATAACAATGCCATTGCTGAAACTCCACTCACTGGATATCTAATTTTTGATGAAGTGCAAAAAAAGTATTTAATTTACCCGGTTGATGCCCAACCATTTACCCAAAGAACATTTATTGAGAACAGTTATGTAGAAGATAATGGTTGGAAAGTTTTTACTGGAAAAATGGAAAGTAAAGATCAAAACGGTAATATAAATTGGCAAAAGACCAAGCAAAAGCATTTTCAATTTGTACCAATAGATACAAACGCATCTCCATTGCCTGTAAATAAAGATGCTATAAAGGCATATACTGAGGATGAAACTGCAGCAAAGGATTATGAGCAGGGTAAAAATACAAATGAATATTACGATGTGCTGGTTCGCTTAAAAAAGGAGGCGAATAAATTTAAGGAAGGCATACCTGTTTTTTATGAAGCCGTAAATGGAGAAGTAACCTCATTTGGCCACACAAGATTTTACAGGGTTCCTTACCTATTTTCAATTTCACAGCATGTAGACCTTGGTCTTAAACCAAAAAAAACTATAGATTTTTCTGAAAGTATTTTTGGAACAACTGAATGTGCAGGAAGATTATTTTTTGAAAATGCCCGCACAGAATCTGATGATGTTTACGAGCCTGGAGGACCTTTTCAACCTAAGATACTTTCTTCCCCAAAACCAACCACCTTTCAGCATTATATAGACCAATCGCCACTTAAAAAAGATACACCACAAAAGGAATTGAAAACCTGGAATAATAAAGATGCCAAAATAAGAGGTTATAAACTTTACTGGCATCGGAAAACAACCTCAGACAACAGTAATAATAATGAGTATGCTTCATGGGTAGAAAAGGCTGGCAAAAAAACAAAAAGCCATCCTGATCCAATAAAACCTATTAAGGTGGGAGTTGCTTTCATTTCTCATATCCGTTTTGAAAACCTTTCCAAAGAAGAAATTGGCAGTTTACTATTCGTTCTGAATTTACCTAAAAACTCAGATACTAAAGATGATCCTAAAAACTGCTGCCACAAACTCGGTATGGGCAAGCCTTTAGGTTTAGGCTCAGTTGAGATCACGCCAACTCTTTTTATAACTAAAAGGGCCGAACGTTACCAAAGTTTATTTGATATTAGTGCATGGAATAAAGCTACCAAAGAGGAAACTGATTTGGACAAATTCAAAAACGCATTTGCCCAGTTTGTAGATAAAGAATTAAATAAAAAACAACAAACCGAAATAACCTATACCTCTGATAATTTATGGACTACACCCCGTCTGGCACAACTCAAAACCATGCTCACTTTTGAACATGACATAAATGACGATGACTGGTTGGAAAGGACAAGGTACATGGATATCAATAAAAAAGAATTTAGGAGTCGGCCAGTATTACCAGAGCCCAATGAAGTGATTAAACCCGAAACTTATAAAAATTGCCGATATGAATCAACCATTTAACTGGGAAACATTATGGGACTTATTAGACAAATCAGGAACTATTATCGGATTGATAACTTTCATTTTTTCTGTCCTTATCTGGATTAAAGTTAGGCAACAACAAAAAAAATTGAAAAAACTTGTTTTTGAATTAAGCCCTGTTAAAGACTACACAGCTTTCTATGAAGAATTTAAGAAAACCAAAACTACTTATCCTGCTGCTTTATGTATAAGTCTGCTGGTAGGAACAGATAGCATCAAAAAACCAGTTAAGGATTTTCTTGATGCAAATAATTTAAAAGTAAATATCCTCGAAGAAATAAAAATGAACGGAATACATGACAAAGAGGATATCGAAAAATACATTAATATGCTTCGTGAAATGAGGAAGGGGCCATTATCTGAATCTACTGAAGTCCGGCTATTTATTGCCGGTCCTGTGCAGGCAGGAACGCTTGCCGGGGCAGTATTTGACAATTGGATTCCAATTCTGTTGTATCATAAGGGACCCATTGGTTATGAATACTGGGGGCCCTTGTTAAAGAATTGAGGTTACTATTGAAATAAATTTTACATCTATTAATTCAACACCATGCTCAACCTCCTAAATGCTCCAATTTTGACTTCCTTCGGCAATTTCAATTATAATCCCATATCAGTGGAAGAAGCGAAACAATTAGTACAGCACGGCTTTACTTCTTACATCGGCCATAAAATCACTTGCGAGATAATATCGCAAATATTAAGCGTTGAAGTACCAGAACGCCGGGAACAATATAAACAGCAGGTAGGAGAACAAGCCCTGATATTTCAATTAAAAATAAGACTTGGGCCAGGGCAAGTATTAAAAACCAGGGAAGAAATAGAAGCAGTTGGTTATGAATTTGGGTTAATTACTAAGATAAAAAATATTTAATGCCGAAACCAACCATCATATTAAACCTACTGACCACCCACCTGGAATATGATTTCCTTGAATTTTTTTTTACCACAGATAAAATTAAAATTGAGGAAGCGATCGGACTTCAATTGCCCGAAGGCATGGATAAAAATAAAGGGATCGTGATAAACGGCCGGGGGCCGATATGGCTTTACCTGATTTTGTACCGCAAAATAAAAGAATCGAATGCGGCAAAATGGATAGCACAGTTTGACCCGCAATTAGGCGGCGCCGCAAAAATTGAATCGAACGACCCTCTGGATAATACCATCGATAAAGCAGCATTCAAAGTATATTATCCACTGCCTGCAGAAAATATAACCGTTGCATTTATAGGCCCGCCCCAAAGCGGGAAGACGGTTTTCTTGTATGCCCTGTTCAAACAACTGTTAAAGCAAGATCCTATTTATACCAATAAAAATATTTTCATTGTTAAAGCCTGCCCCGATGGGGAGGGTATTTGGGCATCCGAACTTCCGCTGAATGTGGTTAAAGAGCTACGGTACAAAAATGCTTTTTCTCCTGAATTTGTAGAAGATGTGCTGGTGCAAATAAAAAATACTAAAAAATCAAAATCGGTCATTTTTGTGGATTGTGGCGGCAAGGCCGATGAATACAACCGGCAGATATTGGCGCAATGTACCCACGCAATCATCGTATCTGCTAATAACGACGAAACCAAACGATGGCAGCAGGTTTATCCGGAAACCCAAATCCTTGCCATTATTGACAGTTACCTTTCCAAAAACGATCCAGGCAAGAAGAACGGAATTGCCTTGCAAACCGATGGAATGTTTTATATAGATATGATTGATCTTGACAGGGATAATAAAGAAGTAATGATTCCCGATGAATTTGTTCAATTCTTTTTAAAAGCAGCCGAAACAACCTGATATGCGCACTGTTCAAATAACAAACCTAATTTTTGATATCCCGGTTAATTCGGTGGAAGATATAAAGGCTTTTCGAAAACCGGTATCCAATCTTATAAAACAATGGCGAAGCGATTTCGACAATGCCGGAATACCGGTTGACTATTTTCATAACCACAATGAAGAAACAGGTAACACCATTAACCGGTACCCGCTAATTCAATATCATGCAATAAATGGCAGGTTGGTTATTACAGGTATAAACGAAGGCTCGGAAGCACTTGAAATATTCTCCGGGTTATTAGCAGAGCGTGAAATACCTGGTGATGTTCATTTTAAAGGCAAAAGCAATTTACCCTGGAAAACCCATCAACTTAAACAGGATGAATTCGACATAAGGCTTACTGATACATTAAGCGAATACCTTATTACCAACTGGCTACCCTTAGAAGATGAACGGTATGAACTATGGAGCGAAATGCTATCGCTGCAAGACAGGATTACCTTACTAGATGAAGCCCTGCCGCGGCAGATCGCTAAATTCCTGGGCGCGGCAGGCATTAACTACAGCGCCAGTTTTACGGCCTTCGTATCAAATATATTATCTACGGAAAATAAAATTAAAGAATACAATTTTCATAAACTGCCCTTTACCTGCACTTTCAGGTGCAATGTGCTACTGCCCGATGGAATTGGAATTGGGCAGGTACCGAGTATTGGGTTTGGCCGGATAAATAAACTTTAATAAAGAAAAATATTTTATGAGCAGAAAAATATTTATTTCATTTCTTGGTATTACAAAATATTATCCCGTCCGTTATTATATGGAAACACCGGGCAAAAATTCCGCGTCGGCACCCGAATGCTTCATCCAGGTAAGCCTGCTTAAAATGTTAAGCCAGGAATTTAAAAGGGATGATAAAGTAATTATTTTTTTAACCCCATTGGCAGAAAAAATCAATTGGAATGATGGCGTCAATTTTCCTCAGGGATTGCACACACAATTACAAAACTTAAAAACTTCAGGCTTTTTACTGGCCGGAGTGGAAGGCATAAAAGATATTCCGGAAGGTTTTACATCCGCGGAAATATGGGAAATTTTTAAGAACGTATTGGATAAACTAAATGTAAATGATGAGGTGTACCTGGATATTACACACGCATTCCGCCATATTCCCATGCTTGCACTTACCATCATGAATTTTGCGATTGCTGTAAAAAAAATACAGGTGAAGGCGATCTATTATGGCGCGTTTGAGAAAATTTTAAACGACTTTGAACAGCAAACCGGGGAGAAAATATTCGCCAGTCAAATGGAGGCCAAAATTAAAGAAGAATACCGCTATGCTCCTGTGCTAAATCTCTCCAGTTTGGAGCAGTTGCAGCAATGGAGCTTTGCCGCAAGGGCTTTTCAGGAAACCGGTAATTCATTTTTTGTTTCGAAACTGGCGGCAGACGAGCTTAAACCTTTATTATCTGAAACAAAGGGTGCGCATATTGAGGCAAATAATTTAAAGCAGACGGCGGATAAACTTTCCGCTGTAATAAACAATTTGAGTACATGCAGGGGAAAAAAAATAGTGGCCGGCAATGTATTGCAACAGGCGCTGGATTGTGTTGCTGATTTAAAAAGCAAAGGCACATTTCTAAAGCCGTTCCAGGAATTACTGGATTTAATTGAGCAAAAACTTTCTACACTTGCCATACAAGATCGTCCGGCGTGGTTTAATGCGGCAATCTGGTGCCAGAAACATAAATTAACCCAGCAGGGAATTACACTTTTGCAGGAAGGAATAATTACGCATGTGATTGATGCGATCAACAAGCCACAACAATTAGATACCGGAAACCGCCATCATCGTGAATTAGTTAAAGATGCATTTTATATCTGGGCCAAGAAAATACCCAAACAAAAATGGGAACCTACAGCCATCCAAAATGAGTATGTTATTTCAGCAATTTTGGGAATCGAAAAAATAGATGTTTTAATCCCTGCATATGGAGCCATCTCAGAAAAACGGAATAGTATTAACCATGCAGGATTTTTAGATGATGATAATATTTTGCCTGTCGAATTTGAACTGGCTTTAACAAAGGGCATAAACAAATTGGATACTGAATATTTCTTTACCTAAGCAGAATAATATAATACCCGCTCTTTGACATTGCGGAACAACAGCAGCAGGTCAAAGCGCTGTTTGTTATCATTTTGATATAGCCTGGTAGTATAAAGCAACATAAAGTTTACCCCTTTGTAGAAAGGTGTAAACTTTTTTCAGAAATAGTATAAAACACCCCTTATGCCTGTTACCAAAGAACACATGCAAGCCTTGTACCACCAGGTTTGCGCCGCTAAGGATGTAAAAAGTATAGCGGCTTTGCTACAGGCGGATATCTGGCAGCTTTTAAAAATGAGGCTCGACAAACCTTATTATGTTTTTGAAGTGCAAAGCAATAAAGGAAAAAAACGCCTGATAGAAACGCCCCATAAAGACTTCAAGATTATTTTAAGAAAGTTGAACGACCACCTGCAAAGCGCCTACTTTTTTTGCAGAACGCCCGCTGCTTATGGTTTTGTGCAACAACCCCGCAATGCCAATAAAAAAAGGAATATCCTTAGCAACGCCAAACTACATTGTGGTAAAAAATACCTGCTCAATATCGACCTGAAAGATTTTTTTCACCAGGTAAGCAGGATGAGGGTGATCAGTATTTTTAAATCGCCGCCTTTTAATTATACGATGGAGCTGAGCGAATTTTTGGGGGAGCTTACCACCTATCAAAACAGGCTGCCAATGGGTAGCCCTACATCACCGGCGCTTAGTAATTTTGCCAGCATGGATTTGGACATGGAACTGCTGGCATATTCTCAGCAGCAGGGATTCCGTTATTCGAGGTATGTTGACGACCTTAGTTTTTCCTCTAATCAACCCATCAGCTTAACCCAGTACTATGGATTTCAGGATATTATTGGTAAGAAAGGGTTTACCATTAACATGGAAAAAATAAAATGGATGAATGAACCCGACGAAAAAATAGTAACCGGGCTGATATTAAAAGAAAAACCAGAAGTATCGCCGGAATTTATAGCGGACCTGGAAACCAATATTGAAAGATATAAGCATGTATTGGAATTTTCGGCAGTAGCTAAACGTAAAAACCAGGATGAATGGACGCAACAGTTTAGGGAATATTTCCTGGGCAAACTCCGCTTTCTGCAAATGGTGTATGGCTACCAGCACCCGGTTGTTAAAAGGATAAACAAACTGTATTATGAAGCATATAACACCCGGTCATTTGTAGAAAGTTTTAACTGGAGCAACTTTCCCTATTAAATAAGTACATCCATGCAACTAGTATTAAATTCATACGGCTTACAGTTAAGCCAGCGCAACCGCTGTTTTCAGATTGAAAGTAAAACAGGTAACCGCATCATCAGCCCGGCAAGAATCAGCAGTATATTAATCACAAAAAACATGAATATCAGCAGCAGCGCTATTTTGCTTGCTGTGGAAAACAATATTCCAATAGTATTGGTTGATAATATTGGCAACCCGGTAGTAAAGATTAATCCCTTACTATCTTCCGGGCTTACGGCGTTACGCAAAAAGCAATTATTATTCTCCCGATCAAAAGATGCTCATGAACTGGTAAAACAAATGCTGCTACAAAAAACAGAGGGGCATATCGCCAACCTTTCGTGGTGGGCCAACCGGAAAACCAGTGTTGCGGCAACATGCATAACAGCAAAAGAGCAGATACTAAAGTGTGCGAAAAAATTAGAAACCCACCCGCAAAGTTATACCACCCTTAAATCATCGTCGGACTTTTTGAGGGGTTGGGAGGCAATTTCGGCGAAGTATTACTGGCAGGCAGTAGCAAAAATGGCTAGTTTGGAAGGGATGCCCATGCAGGGACGATCGTACCGGCCGGCAAAAGATGAATACAATGCCGCCATTAATTACCTATATGGCATGTTGTATAATCAGGTAGAAACCGGACTTGCATGTGCAGGACTTGATAGCCAGATCGGTTTATGGCACCGTGACCAATACCAGACGCCCTCGCTTGCTTTTGACGCAATTGAGCCACTAAGGCCAAAGATAGACAGGCTGCTGATGGAAGTGCTGATGCAACAAAAAATTGTCACCAAAATGTTTGAACCAAATAGCAAATATGGGTTTTTATTAAAAAAAGAAGGAAGGATGGTTTTGATCTCAGCTTTCAACGATCATTTGGAGGAAAGGATAAAAATGAATGGCCAGGTAACGGCATTTAAGAATCATATTTTGCAAATTGCCAATAACATCAAATTGTTTATAGAAAAGATCAAAAGCGATGATGCGGAATAAAAATATATTTGTTGTTAGCTACGATATAACCGACAATAAAAAAAGAAATAAAATAGCCAAGCTATTGGAGCAGAACGGCTACGAAAGAATCCAGTTTTCGGTTTTCACGGGGCTTACTGCGCCCAACAGAAATAAAATATTGTGGACACGGCTTTTAAAAATAGCGGATATAGAAAACAACCCAGAAAATAAAATAATTTGCTGTGCAATTTCCAAAACGGCATTTAAAAGTATGAAGATAATAGGTAATTTTACTGCTGACATTGAATACCTACTTGGTGAAAAAAATACTGAAATTATTTAGTTATGCATAAAAAGGCTATATTACATACAGCTTTTCTTCTTATCGGTCGTTTAAAATCAATTACTTAAATAAGATAAGGTGAAAGAGTGGAGCATTAATTTCTAATCACTACGACAGCGCTTGCCAGCGCATTTGAAATAGTTTGGTTCTTGAAAGAGTGGAGCATTAATTTCTAATCACTACGACTATTTCTTTTGTCTTTGTGCTTAGCTTGCCGAGAAAGAGTGGAGCATTAATTTCTAATCACTACGACTTTAGTGAAGTTGAAGGTATCAAGGTTTATGGTGAAA
>Ga0335397_10006120_pt1 | contig 15583 bp, 14 predicted proteins | sample MAT04_FD_205740 | JGI IMG/M metagenome (GOLD analysis project Ga0335397, IMG submission 205740) | Freshwater microbial communities from Lake Fryxell liftoff mats and glacier meltwater in Antarctica - MAT-04 (spades assembly) (version 2) ... | reverse complement strand
CACCGGACGGCTCGGTGTACGTGATGCAGTCGTACAGCGTGCAGACCGACCCGACCCAGACCGCCGAATCGCTGCTCGATCTCGGCGAGCGGTTGCAGCTGCCCGAGGGCTGGACGTTCGCCACAACCGTGCTGGACGAGGACATCGTGGTCGAGGACATCGACGGCGTGGCCGTCGTCATCCAGGACGACCTCCAGAACTCGTACCAGCTCCGCACGCGCGGCTGACGTCACGGTCCGAGCAGGCCCACCGGCACCGGTCGGTAGGGTCGCCGGCATGTCCGATGAGCCCGACGCCCTCGACCATCTCGGCTTCTACGACGGTGTGGTCACCACCCGGGCCATCCGGCGCTACCGGCCCGACGACATCCCCGACGACGATCTGGCCAAGCTGCTGTTCGCGGCGACCCGGGCACCGTCGGGCCACAACCGCCAACCGTTCCGCTTCCTCGTGGTCCGTCGGACGCCCGAGATGGCCGAGGTGCGCGCCGTGCTGACCCGGGGCTTCCAGGCTGCGTGGGCCCGTCAACGCCAAGAGCCGGCCGACGCCGACACGAGTCGGCCGGCCCGCATGGCGCGGACGATGAACCACTTCGTCGACCACGTCGGCGAGGCCCCCGTCCTCGTGCTGGCCTGCCTCGACCACCGCGTCGGGGGTCGAGGCCTGGCCGCCGGTGCCTCGGTCTACCCGGCCTGCCAGAACCTGCTGCTGGCGGCGCACGCGCTGGGCTACGGCGGGGTGATGACCAACTGGCACCACACCGTGGCCGACGAGCTGGCGCCGCTGCTGGCGCTGCCCGACGACGTCTCCATCGTGGCCACCATCCCGCTCGGTCGGCCGGTCGGCGGCCACGGCCCCGTTCGCCGCCTGCCGCTGCCGCAGCTCGTGTACGAGGGGCGCTGGGAGCACACGGCTCCCTGGGCCATCGACCCGGCCGGCACTCGCTACACCGGAGGGTGACCGGACGGATGGCCCCGGGGCGCTGGTCGCGTCGCCGGTAGCCTTGGCCCACCATGGAGATCCTCTTCAACGCATCCGAGCGGTCGAGCCTGGGTGTTGAGGTGGAGATGGGCATCGTCGACCGCGACACCCGCGACCTGGTGAGCATGGCCGGCGCGATCCTCGAACGGGTGGGTTGCGGCCACCCCGGCGGCGAGCACCCGAAGGCCAAGCACGAGCTCTTCCAGAGCACGATCGAGATGATCACCGGCGTCTGCCTGTCGGTGGCCGAGGCCCGCGCCGACCTCGAGGGCACCCTCGGCGAGCTGACGGCTGTGACCGACGACCTGGGCGTGGACCTCATCTGCTCGGGCACGCACCCGTTCGCCCACTGGCGGGCGCAGCAGGTCAGCCCCATCGCCCGGTACCAGGAGCTCATCGACAAGATCCAGTGGCCGGCGCGCCGCCTCGCCATCCACGGCATCCACTTCCACGTCGGCGTGTCGTCGGGCGAGAAGGCCGTGGCCATCACGAACTCGTTGGCCTACCACCTGCCGTTGTTCCTGGCCCTGTCGGCGTCGAGCCCCTACTGGCATGGGCTCGACACCGGGTTGGCGTCGTGTCGCACCAAGGTCTTCGAGGGCCTCCCCACTGCCGGCCCACCGCCGTCGCTCGAGTCCTGGGCCGACTTCGAGGGCTTCATGGAGACGCTCATCGCCGCCCACGCCATCTCGTCGATCCGCGAGGTGTGGTGGGACGTCCGGCCCCACCCCGACTTCGGGACCGTCGAGCTGCGCATGTCCGACGGCATGGCCTCGCTCGGCGAGGTGGCTGCTGTCGCCGCCCTGGCCCAGAGCCTGGTGCAGCACCTGTCCGACCTCGACGACCGCGGCCTGGCCCTCCCGGGCGCCCGGGACTGGGTCGTGCGGGAGAACAAGTGGTTGGCGGCTCGTCATGGGCTCGAGGCCCGGATGATCGTCGACGGTCACGGCACGCTCCAACCCATCCGCCAGGTGATCGACGAGCTCCTGGTCACGTTGGCATCCACCGCCGCCGCCCTCGGCTGCGACGAGGAGCTCGACCAGGTGCGCCGCATCCTCGATGTCGGCCCTGGCTACCTGCGCCAACGTCGGATCGTGGCTGAGGGCGGCACCCTCGTCGACGTCGTGGACCGGTTGGTGGACGAGATGGCGCGCGGGGAGCCGATCGTGTGAGCGGCCCCCTCGAGGTCGAACCCTCCATCGAGCAGACGAACCGCTTCGTCGACGCCCACCGCCACGAGCTGGTGGCCTTCCGCCGCCACCTCCACGCCTACCCCGAGCTGTCCCGCCAGGAGCTCGAGACCACCGATCTCGTCGCTCAGCGGCTGACGGCCGCAGGGATGTGCCCTCGGGTGCTGGCCGGTGGCGTCGGGCTGGTGTGCGACATCGGGACGGGGTCCGGACCGGTCGTGGCCCTCCGCGGCGACCTCGATGCCCTGGCCATGGACGACGAGACGGCAACCGCCTACGCGTCGAAGCGACCCGGCATCGCCCACGCCTGCGGACACGACGTGCACACCACCGTCGTGCTCGGGGCAGGCCTCGCCCTGGCCGCCCACCTGGCCGAGTCGGGCCCCGACGCCGGGCGCGTGCGGCTGCTGTTCGAGTCGGCTGAAGAAGCGGTGCCGAGCGGCGCCGCCGACCTCATCGAGGCGGGCGGGCTCGACGACGTCGTGGCCGTCTACGGCCTGCACTGCGACCCGAAGCTCGAGGTGGGCACCATCGGGGTGCGCCCAGGGCCGCTCACCGCCGCCGCCGACATGGTGGTCGTCGACCTGCACGGGCCCGGCGGGCACACGGCCCGCCCGCACCTCACCGTCGACCTCGTGCAGGTGGCGGCCCGGCTGGCCACCGACCTCCCCGACGAGGTTCGGCGACGGGTCGCCGACCTGGGCGACGCCCTCGTGGTCTTCGGCTCGCTGCGCGCCGGCGATGCGCCGAACGTGATCCCCGCCCACGCGCGGCTGTCGGGGACCTTCCGCACGCAGGACCCGGCGGTGTGGGCCGTGGCCGAGGCCGTGGTCGACCAGTCGGTGGCCGCCCTGCTCGACGGCACGGGGGCCACGTTCGTCGTGGAGCATCGGCGTGGTGTGCCACCCGTGGTCAACGACCCCCGCGAGACCGAGCGCTTCGCCGCCGCCGCCCGCCTCGTGCTCGGTGACCACGCCGTGCTCGAGGCACCCCGCAGCTGGGGAGGCGACAGCTTCGCCTGGTACCTGGCCGAGGCGCCCGGCACCTACGCGCGGCTCGGCGTCCACGACCCGGCCCGAGGCGACGACCACCACGACCTGCACTCGAGCACGTTCGACGTGCACGAGGGCGCCATCGACGTCGGCATCCGCGTGCTCGTAGCTGCTGCCCTCGATGCTTTGGCCGATCGGCGCTGACCCGTGCCGTCCCGGTGCGTGGTGGCGGTACCGGTTGCCAACGTCCGAGTGGGCCGAGAGACTGGTCGGCCGTGAGTTGGCCGACGTGGAACCAAGCCGCCGTCGTGGCGGTGCTGGCCCTGCTGGTCGCGCACGTCCTGCGTCGGCACCGGAGCGACTCGGCCCGGTGTTCGGGCGTGGCCACGGCCTGCCAGGAGTTTGCGTTCATGGCCGGCGTGTACTCGATCTGGCGCATCGCCCGGCAGCTTCCACTGACCCGGGTCGATGGCGCCTTCGCCCGGGCCCGGCGCATCGTGGAGATGCAAGAGGCGCTGCACCTGCCCTCCGAGCTGTCGATGCAGCAGCTCGTTATCGACAACGACTGGCTGTCGCGTGTCACCACGGGTTACTACGCAGGCGCCCACGTGCCTGCGCTGGTGGCGTTCCTCGTGTGGCTCTACGTCCGCCATCGCGAGGACTACCCCCATTGGCGCAACGCCCTCGTGCTGGTGACGGCCGCGTGCCTCGTCATCCGCTTCGTGCGGGTGGCCCCGCCTCGATTCCTGCCCGACCTCGGCTACGTCGATCTCTCCCTGCGCTACGGCCTCGATGTCTACGGCTCGGTCGACAAGGGCGTGTCCGACCAGTTCGCAGCCATGCCCTCGATCCACGTGGCGTGGGCGGCCATCGTGTCGCTCGGCGTGTTCACGGTGTGCACGGCGTGGTGGCGGTGGCTGTTCTTCGGCCACCTCGCCCTGACGTGCTTCGTGGTGGTGGCCAGCGGGAACCACTGGTGGCTCGATGGCATCGTGTCGTTGCTGTTGCTGGCCCTGGCCCTCGGCGTCGACACCCGGGCTCGTCGGTCGTCCGCCCAGCGGCGCCCGGCCACGGGGTCGCTCGCGCCGCCCGTCGAAACCGTCGATCCCCTGCCCGTGTCGGGCAAGTAAGGCCCCGTCTGGCAGGGATCCCTTGCCCGAAATGGGTGGGGGGAGGGAGACGTCAAGCTCGGGCGAGGTCGGCGAGGAGGGCCGTGGTGCGGCCGATCTCGTCGCGGGTACCGAAGGGGGCGCCGGAGAACTCGGTGGCGCCGACCTCGTCGAGGTGGCGGATCTGGGCCGCCACCGACTCCTCGTCGCCGACGATGGCCACGCCGCCGGGGCTGCTCGCGCCCTCCTTCTCGATCATGGCCGCGTAGGACGGGAGCGTGCCGTAGATGGCGAAGGTCTTGTCGGCCGCGGCCCGGGCTGCGTCGACGTCGTTCGTCACGCACACGGGCAGGGCCACGGCGATGCGGGGAGACGGCTTGCCGGCGTCGGTGGCGGCGGCGGTGATCTTGGGGAGGATGTGGTTCTCGATGGTGTCCGGGCCCGTCATCCAGGTGACGGTGCCGTCGGTCAGCGAGCCGGCCAGCTTCAACATGACCGGGGCCAGGGCGGCGAGCAGCACCTGCGGCCGAGGTGCGGTGATCTCCAGCGGGGCCATGGTGAACGCCTTCAGTGTCTCGCCCTGCACGTTGACCTGCTCGCCGTCGAGCAGCGGCATCAGCGCCGAGAGGTACTCGCGCATGTGGCGGGCCGGCTTGTCGAACGAGTGCCCGAACATGCCCTCGATGACGATCTGGTGCGACAGGCCGATGCCGAGCGTGAGCCGGCCGCCGGTGGCGGCCTGCACGGTGAGGGCCTGGGCGGCGAGCACGATCGGATGGCGCGGGTAGGTCGGCACCACTGCGGTCATGAGGCCGATGTCGGGGACGTGCGAGCCGACGACGGCCAACAGCGTCAGCGCGTCGTAGCCGAAGATCTGCGAGCAGGTGGCCGACGAGAAGCCGGCGTCGCGGGCTCGGCGGACGTCGCTGATGATGTCGTCGATGGAGTGGGACGTGTCGATGCCGATGCCGTGGTGCATGGCTGCACGGTACCGCTGCATGTCGTCGACCGCCCCGGCCGGCTCAGGTGTCGAGTGCCCTCGCGTGCTTGGCGCGCAGCGCGTCGGCCAGGCCGCGACGGCCGGTGGCGTCGAGGCGCTCGAGGTAGGTCGGCAGCTCGCCGCGGGTGTGGAACGGGCCGCCTTCGGCGACGACGTTGGCCAGCGGATCGATGCCGGTGTCCGACGTGGCCAGCTGCTCGGCTTCCCACGCGGCCAGGCGGGCCAACCCGTCGGCCACGAGGGTCGGCTCGGCCTGAGCCAGGTCGTGCTGCTCGTGGGGGTCGGCGACCACGTCGAACAGCAGCACCTCGGGGTAGAGGTGGAAGGCATCGTGGAACGTGCGGATCAACAGGTGGTCGCCCCAGCGAACCGACCGCTGCGCCGTCCAGGCCCCCTGCGACACGACCAGTTGGTCGCGGCCCTCGTCGCTCCCCTCGACGAAGGCCGGGAGGAAGCTCCGCGCGTCCCAGTTGCGGGGGAGCTTGGCGCCGGCCAGCTCGAGGACGGTGGCCATCACGTCGAACTGGTAGTGCAGGGCGGCGTCGACCCGGGGCGCCTGGCCGTCGCCGCCCGGCCACGAAAGTAGGAACGGCACGCGGGTGGTGAGCTGGTCGGCGGTCTGGTGGTCGCCGTAGACGTTGAGCTCGCCGAGCGTCTCGCCGTGGTCGGACGACACGAGCACGGCGGTGTCCTCGAGCACGCCGAGGCGGTCGAGGTGGTCGAGGAGGCGGCCGACCTCGTCGTCGGCGTAGCGCACGCCCGTGTCGTAGCCGTCGAACATCGCCCGCACGTCGGCCATCGACGCCATCTGCTGCGGCTGTCGGGGGAACACCGAGGCCAGCTCTGGCTTGAGGCGGAACCCGAACGCCTCCTGCGCCGAGTGCGGACCGCAGCCCTCCCAATCCCTGGCCCGCACCTCGTCGGTGAGCCAGCCCGGCAGCGCGTCGCCGGCGAACGGATCGCCGTAGTCGGCCGGCGTGCGGTACGGCGTGTGCGGGTCCCACAGGTGGACGTGCAGGTACCAGCCGTCGGCCGCGCCGCGGCGGTCGAGCCAGTCGTGGGCGATGGCGGCCACGTCGTCGGCCACCTCGAGCCCGTAGCCGCCGACGTCGTACGTCTCGGCGAAGCCGGCGTGCCAGTGGAAGGCCGAGTGCCGCGCCGCGAACGAGCTGATGGTGACCGGTGTGATGCCGGCGGCGCGCAGGCGAGTCGGGAAGCTCGTGCGGTGCAGTGTCGACCAGAAGCCGCGGGTGGCGCCGTCGAGCGTCGGATCGGCGTCGGTGCCGCCGTGGTTGACCACACCGTTGTGGATGCCGAAGCGGCCGGTCAGCAGCGCCGTGCGGCTGGGCAGGCACGGCACGTCCGACGCGTGGCAGTTGTCGAAGCGGACCGACCGCTCGGCCAGCGCGTCGATGTTGGGGCTGGTGGCGCGGTGGTACCCGTAGCAGCCGAGGTGGTCGGCGCGCAGCGTGTCGATGTCGAGGTGGAGGATGCGCATGGTTCGTCGCTCACGATCGGTGGCGTGGGTGGTCGGCCGCCGGGAGGCGGCAGGCTGGGCGCAGGGTACGCGTCGGGCGTCGTGGCGCACGGGTGACTCGATGACGTCGCCGCGGCATGCTGGGTCGATGGCTGATGCTCTCGTCTCGCTTCGCCACGTCGGTGACGGCGTCGCCCTGCTCACCCTCGATCGGCCCGAGCGCCGAAACGCGCTCAGCATCGAGCTGCGCGAGGCCGGCAGCCGTCTGTTGGCCGAGGTGGCCGAGGACGAGTCGGTGCGGGTGCTGGTGGTGACGGGGGCGGGCGCGGCGTTCTGCTCGGGCTTCGACCTGGGCGAGTTCGAGGTCGCCTTCACCGACGAAGCGTTCGCCGAACGACTGTGGGCGTCGTCGGACGAGTGGCACCGCCGCTGGATCGAGCTCCCCGTGCCCACGGTCGCGGCCGTGGACGGCCCGGCCATCGCCGGTGGGTTCGACGTGGCCGTCATGTGCGACCTGCGCGTGGTGTCGGAGGCGGCCGTGTTCGCCCACCCCGAGATCGGGTTCGGCGACGTCGTCTACGGCCCGCTCCACGACCTGGTCGGCGGCGCCGTAGCCCGCGACCTGTGCTTCACCGGTCGACGGATCGACGCCGCCGAAGCCGACCGGCTCGGCCTGGTCACGCGGCTCGTGCCCGCCGACGAGGCCCTCGACGCCGCTCTCGAGTTGGCCGCCCAGATCGCCGCCGCGCCCCGGGCGTCGCTCGTGCGCCTCAAGGCCAAGGCCGTCCGCCGCGCCGCCACCGTCGTCAGCGGCACGCTCGACCTTTGAGGAGGCGAGCCGACCCATGTGACGGGCCCTGTCGAGCGAAGCGAGACGAAGACTCCAGCGTGGCAAGGCTGACGTGTCCGCTCGACCTCTAAGATATGCAGTTGTGTATACTACTAGCGTGCATAGATTACAGTCGAGCGTCGAGGGTCGAGGGTCTCGGTGACGACGCCGCCGAACGCCATCTTCGATCGGCGAGCGGAGTGGACGAGCCTCGACACCTTCGCGTCCGCGCCTGGTGCCGCGGTCCGGGTCGGGGTGGTCTACGGACGGCGTCGCATGGGGAAGAGCTTCTTGCTGCGGCACCTCGTCGACGCGCACGGCGGCTTCTACGACCAGGCACTCGAGCAGGAGCCCAAGCCGGCCCGCGACCGCCTCGCCCGGAGCTGGTCGAACGAGCGTGGCTTCCCGGTCAGCGCCGCCGTGACCTTCGACGATTGGGAGCAGGCGCTGCGCACGGTGCTCGACAATCCCGATCGCACGCGGACGAGGTTGGTCGTGCTCGACGAGTTCCCGTACCTCGCCGCAGGTGCGCCCGAGCTGCCCTCGATCCTCCAGTTGATCGCCGACGAGTCGCGAGCGTCCGGAGGCCGCGGCAAGGGCGCCCGCGTCATCCTGTGCGGCTCCGCGCTGTCGGTCATGGCCGGGTTGCTCGACGGGACGGCAGCGCTGCGCGGCCGGGCCTCGCTGGAGCTGGCCGTGCAGCCCTTCGACTTCCGGGTGGCCGCCGACTACTGGGGCGTGCGCGACCGTCCCGATGTGGCCTTCCACCTGGATGCGATCCTCGGTGGGACGCCGGGCTACCGCGACCTGCTCGAGACGGTGGGCATGCCTGGTGCCGTCGGCGAGCTGGGGGAGTGGCTGGCATCGGGGATCCTGGACCCGAGCAACGCCATGTTCCGAGAGGACGAGTACCTCGTGGCCGAGGATCGCAGCCTCGGCGACCGGGCGTTGTACCAGTCGATCATCTCGGCCGTGGCCAACGGCGAGGTGACCCACACCCGCATCGCCCAGACGATCGGACGAGTTGTCACCGCGCTGCCTCGACCGCTCAAGGCGTTGGAGCGCGCCGGTTTCGTGCAGGCGCGGCCCGACGCGCTCAAGGCCCGACGCCCGCTCTACGAGCTGACGGATCCCATCGTGCGGTTCCACCACGCGGTCACCCGGCCCGACCTCGCCCGCTTCGAGGCGCGCCAGACGGCTGACGCCTGGGCGAGTGCCGACCACCGCTTCCGCACCCATGTGCTCGGCCCGCACTTCGAGCACCTCGCCAGGTCGTGGACGCAGCACTTCGCCGCTTCGGACACGACCGGCGGGCGAGTCACCCATGTCGGCCATGCACGGCTGTCCTGTCGCGAGCACCGGGTCGAACACGAGATCGATGTGGTGGCCATGGATGGCAACGAGGTGCGCCTTCTGGGCGAGGCCAAGTGCACCGCGAAGGAGCGCACGGTGCTCGACGTCGATCGCCTCGACCACCTGCGCGAGCTCGTGGCGGCGAAGAACCCTGGATCCGGTATCCGCCTCGCCCTCTTCGCCGGCAACGGCGGCTTCCACGAGGACGTCCGGGTCGCCGCCCGGCGCCGAGGAGACCTCGAGCTCATCGACCTCGACCGCCTCTACCACGGGAGCTGACTCCCGTAGGGTGCGTCCATGGGGATGCAAGCAGATGGGCCGGACCCGCCGGTGAGCGATGCTGCGCCGGCGCCACCGGTGGGCGCCCAACCACCGCCGCCACCGGCGGGAACGGACGGGCGGCCGTCGATGCGGTCGGGAACGGCTCCGCCACGCTGGACCTTCCACGCCGTCGTGCTGATCCCGATGGCGTACTTGCTGTGGGGTGCGAGCACGCCCCAGGGCGGGAGCACCCTCCTCGCGATCGCCGCGGTCCTGGCACTGCTCCTCGCCGCCGTGATGTGGGGCGCCGCGCTCCTCGCCTGGGTCATCGCACGGGTGCGTGGTCGTGCGATGGGTTCGGGGTGGTGGTTCGTGATCGCCCCGTTGGCCGGTCTGTTGTTCGTCGGCGCGCTCGCGGGCAACGTGCCGTTGCGCGCCCGCTGGTTCGTCTCGTTGCCGTCGCTCGATCGGATCGTGGCCGACGGGCCATCGTCCGCCGGCCCCGACGACGTGGTCTCGATCGAGGTGCCGGATCGCGTCGGCCTGTACCGCGTGGACGGTGCGGACCGAGTGGGTGCGAACACCTTCGTCTACGTGGCGGCGGGCTCGTCGGACGGCGTGTTCCTCACCGGGGCGGGGTTTGCCCACCTGCCGGACGGTCCGTCGTGGGACCTGTACCCGGGTGGTGACTGTGACCGGGTCGAGTACGACCACCTCGGCGGGGACTGGTACTCCTGGGCCTGCTACTGGTGACCGCTTCCGGAGCTCCGTTGTCGCGTCAGGACCCGCGACGACCGATGAGCAGGTAGGCGAGGGGGCCGACAGGCTGCACGAAGCAGCCGAGCGCCCACAGCGGCTTGGGGCCGCGGACCTGGGCTCGCGGTCGTCGGGCCAGGTCGACGAGGGCCACGGTCGTGAGGACGGCCTCGACGGCGAACGCCACGATGATGGCCTTCTGCTGCGACGGGGTGAAGTCGCCCCATTGCTTCTTCTGCTCCATGAGGCCGACGGTATCCCGGCACCCGCGACCAGACCCCGCCATCAGCGCCTGCGCAGCGAGAACCTGCCGAAAGACCCTGCGAGGGCGGCGCTCGAACCGGGAAGCTGAGCAGGAGCGGTCCGGTGGCACCCGGCGCCGCCACGCGCACCGAGGAGGACGTGCCCATGAAGCGAGCGATCCTGGCCACGTCGGCGGTTGTCGCCGTCGGCGGCGCGGCGGCCCGGTGGCGGTGGCACGACTGGGGGGCGACGCCGGAGGAGAAGGCCCGCCGCTATCCCGGCGACGATCTCGTGCCCGAGCCGACCGATGCCGTGACCCGAGCCGTGGCCGTCGATGCGCCGCCCGAAGCCGTGTGGCCGTGGCTCGTGCAGATCGGCCAGGACCGCGGGGGCATGTACTCCTACGACTGGCTCGAGAACCTGTTCGGCCTCGACATCCACTCGACCGACGAGCTCCGCGCCGAGTGGCAGTCGCTCGAGGCGGGCGACCGCGTCGTCGTGGTGCCTCCCGGGATGTTCGGCATGCCCGACGGCTACGCCTTCCCGGTGGCCGAGGTCGAGCCGAACCACCACCTCGTGCTGCGCCAGTCGCCCCCCGAGCACCCGTGGAACGCGGTGTGGACGTTCGTGCTCGAGCCCGACGGCGACGGGCGGTGCCGCCTCGTGTCCCGCAGCCGCAGCACCCGTCCGACCGGCGGGGCGGCCATGCCGCTGCGGGTGGCCACGGCCATGATGGATCCGGTGACGCTGCTGATGACGCGGCGGATGCTCCTCGGCATCAAGGAGCGAGCCGAGCGGTCGCTCGCCTCCTGACGGTCCCCGTCCGCACCCTGGGGGTACCTTGTGCGCTTGGTGCGCCAGCGGGTCGGAGGACGGGAGCACGTCGTGCAGCGGAGCCGCGGAAGGCTCGTCGGGTTCGTGGCGGGCACGTTGCTGCTCGTCGCCGCCACGGCGATCGGTGCGCCGGGGGCCACCGGCGAGGCCGGGCCTGTCGGGGGGCGCGTCGGCGCATCGGCCGCGTCGCCGCCGGACGCGCCGCGTGACGCGGCGACCACGTTCCAGGTGAACGCGCGGCACGACGGTCACGCCTTCGGTGCCCTCGCGCCGCCGTTGGCCTCGGTCTGGTCGGTCACCACCGAAGGCCAGGTGGGCTACCCGCTCATCGTTCACGGCCGAGTGTTCATCGTGAACGAGCAGCCATCGGGCAACGGCACCTTCCTCCGAGCCGTCGACGCGGTCGACGGCTCGCTGTTGTGGGGCCCGACCGCCCTCAGCGCGCGCGGGCGCCCCAACGGCATCGCCGCCGATGGCGCCAACGTCTACTCGGTCAACAGCGAAGGCATCGTCCGTGCGTTCGACCAGGCCACGGGCGCCATGGTGTGGTCACGGGCCTTGCTGGGGCAGACGTCCTTCAACTCGCCGCCGACGGTGCGTGACGGCTTGCTGTTCGTCGGTGGGCACGGCGTGAACGGCACGCTGTACGCCGTGTCCACCGCGAGCGGGCAGGAGTGGTGGACGAAGCCGACCGCCGGCGGCGGGCACAGCTCGCCGGTTGTGACCGACGACGGCGTCTACGTCTCGTACTCGTGCGATGCGGTCTACCGGTTTGCGCCGCTCGATGGGACGTTGCTCTGGGCGCGACCCAAGGCGTGCTCCGGCGGGACTGGCAAGACGCCCGTGCTGCACGACGGACGCTTGTACGCGCGGAACCAGACGTACGGAGGGGTGCTCGACGCGGCCACGGGCAGCAAGCTCCGCCCGCTGGAGACCTGGTGGATCCCGGCGTTCGGGGACGAGCTCGGCTACCAGGTGGTCGACGGCGTGCTCTCCGCGTTCGATCCGGCCAGCGGTGCCGTGCAGTGGACGCATGCCGAGCGCGACACCTTGTCGACGGCGCCGCTGGTGGTGGGCGACTCGGTAGCCGTCGGTTCCACCGATGGTCACGTCTACCTGTTCGATGCTGCCACGGGCGTCGAGCGCTGGGCCGGCGTCGTCGGCGCGCCGGTCTCGGGACCCGACGAGAGCAACGCTCGCATCCTGGCGGGCATGGCAGCGGCTGAGGGGCTGCTGCTCGTGCCCGCCGGAACCAAGGTCGTGGCCTTCCGCGACGCCCGGACGCCGACGACCACCTCGGTTGCGGTCGACCCCGACCCACCCATGTGGGACGAGCCGGTCGCGGTGTCCGCCACCGTCGCTCCACCAGGGGCCACCGGATCCGTGTCGTTCTTCATCAGCGACGACGCCCAGCCGGTCGCCGGATGCGACGGGGTGGCGCTCGACGGGTCGTCGGTGGCGACGTGCGAGCTCGGCGTCCTCGCCCCCGGCGCCCACGAGGTGCACGCCCGCTACGACGGCGACGCGACGCACGCCACGTCCACCGGCAGCCGGAGCGCGTACGTCCGGGGGGTGGCGGGCGAGGGCTCCATCGCCGGCACGGTCGCCGACACCGATGGGCAATCGGTGCACGTCTTCGTCGTCGATCGTGCGACGAGAGCGGTGGTGGCCGACGGTCCCGTGGAAGCGGACGGCAGCTACCTCGTCGACGGGTTGCCCGACGGCGACGTGGTCGTGTTCTTCGGTGCCTCGTCACCGCACGGTGGGCCAAGCACGCGCTCCGACGAGGTGTGGCCGGATCGCCACGACCTGGCTGCGGCCACCGCCATCACCATCGAAGGCATGCCGGTCGCCGGCATCGACGCCGACCTCGAGCCGGTCGGCACGATCATCGGCCTCGTCACCGCCGACGGCGCCGACCTTTCGGGGGCGGTGGTCGAGGCGGTGGCGTCCAGCGGCATCGCCACCCAGGAGGCCACCCGGTTCGCGGTCACCGGTCCGACCGGGGAGTACTCGTTCCCGGGTTTGGACGTGGGCAGCTGGCTGCTGTCGGTCGATCGAGATGCCGACGGCCTGGTCGATCTGACCGTGCCCGAGGAGCTCGACCTGGCCGTGCGAGCCGGTGCGTCGACGTCGGCGCCCACATTTTCGGTGCCGTTGCCGACGGGGATTCCGTCGCAGCCCACCTCGCTGACGGCTTCGGTCGAGGCCGGTGCCACCTCGTTGGACCTCGGGCTACCGGTCGCCGTAGGCGGCGCGCCGCTCGACGGGATCGGCGTGCTCGACTGGCCGCAGGGCGCGGAGGCGAGCTCCGAAGGTTCGACCGGCGTGCGGCTGACAGGCCTGATCAACGGCGTCGACCATCGGATCGCCGTGTGGTGGCACAACGCCGCCGGGTTCGGGCCGGGCCGCGCCGTCGATGTCGTGCCGACGGGCTGCCCGCTGCTCTGGTTCACCGACGTGCCGGCTGACTCGCCGTTCTGCGACGCCATCCGCTGGCTGGTCACCGAGGGGTTGGGTGCGGGGTACCCCGACGGCACGTTCCGGCCGCTCGCCGGGGTGACCCGTCAGGCGATGGCTGCGTTCCTGTATCGGGCCGCGGGCCATCCGAACGGCGCCGATCCCTCGTGCACAGCTGCGGCGTTCGACGATGTCCCCGTCAGCCACCCCTTCTGCGGGGAGATCAGCTGGTTGCTGGAGCAAGGCATCGCCGCGGGCTATCCCGACGGCACCTTTCGAGGTGGCTCGCTGGTCTCCCGCCAGGCGATGGCCGCGTTCCTCGCTCGCCGGGCCGGGCTCGTCGCCCTCGCTCCCTGCGCCACGCACCCGTTCGCCGACGTGAGCGCCGCGAGTCCGTTCTGCGACGAGATCTCGTGGCTGGTCGACGCAGGGATCGCCGATGGCTACGCCGACGGCACGTTCCAACCGTCCCGGCCGGTGTCGCGCCAGGCGATGGCGTCGTTCCTCCGACGTGCCGACCTGCCGGAGCCAGCCCCAGGCGCTACGCCGCCGGCGCCGCCGTCGTGGAGCACGTCGGTGGACCCGCCTCGACCGTCGGCCGTGCTCGTCCCGTTCGGTTGACCTCGCGAAGCGGTTCAACCGTCGGCGGGTTCGAAGTCGACCTTGTCGCGCACGGCGCAGTCGGGGCAGGGCCAGTCGTCGGGGATGTCGGCGAACGGCGTGCCGGCCGGGAAGCCCTCGCGGGGCTCGCCCGCCTCCTCGTCGTAGGTGTAGTCGCAGCCGGGGCAGGTGAAGCGCGCCATCGTCGCCGACTTCAGCCGCCGACGCTCACGCCGTAGCGGGCGTAGATCTTGTCCCGCTTGCGGGGATCGACGTTGATCTTGGTGATGTCACCGTCGTGCAGGGCGAGCACGCGGGGATCCATGACCTTGCGCCACAGCGGCGGGAGGTAGGCCAGGCCGATCATGGTGCCGTAGCCCGAGGGGAGCTGCGGGGCGTCGTCGAAGGTGCGCAGCGTCTGGTAGCGGCGGGTCGGGTTGGCGTGGTGGTCGGAGTGGCGCTCGAGGCCGTAGAGCACGACGTTGGTGGCGATGTGGTCGCTGTTCCACGAGTGCCGCGGCTGGGTGCGCTCGTAGCGGCCGTTCTCGTCCTTCTGGCGCAGCAGGCCGTAGTGCTCGAGGTAGTTCACGACCTCGAGCAGCGAGAACCCGAACACGGCCTGGACGAGCAGGAACGGGATGATCTGCACGCCGAAGACGGCGATGGTGACGCCGAACAGCACGACCGACATGGCCCAGGCGTTGAGCACGTCGTTGTCGAGCTGCCACGGCCCCTTGCCCACGCGGGCGAGGCGGCGCTTCTCGAGATCCCAACCCGACGTCGCCGCCCCGAGCACGCTGCGAGGGAGGAAGGCCCAGAACGTCTCCCCGAAGCGGGCGCTGGCCGGATCCTCGGGCGTGGCCACCCGGGCGTGGTGACCGCGGTTGTGCTCGATCTCGAAGTGGCCGTAGCCGGTCTGGGCCAGCACGACCTTGGCCAGCCAGCGTTCGAGCTTGGGCTTCTTGTGGCCCAGCTCGTGGGCGTTGGCGATGCCGATGCCGCCCACGGCGCCGACCGTGAACGTGAGGCCCAGCTTCGAGAAGGTGGACAGGTCGGCGTTGGTGACCATCCACGCACCCCAGAAGAAGCCGGCGTACTGCAACGGGAGGTAGAGGTAGGTGAGGACCCGGTAGTAGCGGTCGTTGGCCAGGTCGTCGAAGGCCCAGTCGGGGGCGTTGGCCTTGTCGGTCCCGATCAGCGTGTCGAGGAGCGGGATGCCGATGAGGATCCACAGCGGGCCGTTCCACCACAGCACGTTCCACCCGGTGCGCTCCACGCCGACATAGGCCAGGAACGGCAGCAGCGGGATGACGAGCGAGAGGGGCCAGATGTAGCGCTTGTGGTCTCGCCAGGTGACGGTCTCGCCGTCGATGGTGGTGGTGATGGCGGTCATGCGGACTCCAGGGTGGACGTGAGCGACAGGCCCCCGGCGATGAGCGCAGCCAGCGACTCGGCCACCACCTCGGGGGGATCGTCAGGGGCGTTGACGGCGTAGGAG
>Ga0335397_10006117_pt1 | contig 15586 bp, 13 predicted proteins | sample MAT04_FD_205740 | JGI IMG/M metagenome (GOLD analysis project Ga0335397, IMG submission 205740) | Freshwater microbial communities from Lake Fryxell liftoff mats and glacier meltwater in Antarctica - MAT-04 (spades assembly) (version 2) ... | reverse complement strand
AGTGCCCTCGCCTCAGTGAGCGCCAGTGCCACCTCGTCGGCAGGGAGACCTCCGGTGATGGTCTCGCCGGGCAGGCGGGTACCGGACGAACGGGCGAGCCCCCATCCGGCGAGGCAGGCGACGACCAGGAAGCCCACCACCCACAGCGCCACCCGCGCTGCTGACGTGCGCCGTGTGGCCGGCAGGATGGCCCGACCTCGTTCGATCGCGCGCAGGGTCACCGCGGCCCGTGCCGTGTACCCATCCTTCAGCGCGACGTAGTCGGCTTGGTCGACGTCGCCGGCCTCGTACTCACGCTCGAGGTCGTTGAGTGAGCGCAGCAGGAACCGGCGTTCCCCCTCGAGACGGGCGAGTCCGTCGAGATCGACATCACCCCGCCGCGTCCGCAGCGCAGCGGGCGCCTGGGCCGGTTCGATCCCCTCTGGTCCGCCCGGGTCACGGTCGGTGTCGGAGGCCATCAGCGAGCGCCCTCGGCCTCGTCGTCGAAGCCCTGACGTGCTGCGTCGACGAGCGCCCGGTCGTCGTCGGTGGGCACCGTGCCAGCAGCGCCCTGCCACTTCCGGAACGCGAGGGCGAGACCGGCGACACCGCCGGCCAGCGCGACGACCGGCAGGATCCATACGAGCGAGTCGAGCCCTTCGGCTTTCGGGACGAGCACCACACGCTCACCGAAGCGCTCCTCGATGTACGCGATGACCTGGGCGTCGGTGAACTGGCCACTGTCGACCTGGGCGCGGATCTCGTTGCGAATTGCGACCGAGGCGTTGTTGCGCGACTCGAAGACGCTCTCGCCGTCACAGATCGGACAGGCGACCTGCTTGCTGATCTCCTGGATGCGTTCCTCCGGGGTGCGGGCCTCGCGGCTCTGCGACACTCCGAACACCATCAGCACCGTGGCGATGAGCACGACCACGATCCAGCCGGGTCCCTGCTTCATCCGCCTCCAGCCGGCCCGGCGAGCCACTTGGGCGGCAGTGTCGGGGGCAGCCATCAGCCACGTCCTTCACGCATCATCTGGACCTGCGTCGCAACGGACTCGGCGGTGACCTTGCCCGGGAAGCGCACCCGGATCACGCCGTTCGGGTCGATGATCCATGTCTCGGGCACCTGCACCACGCCGAAGTCGATCGAGACCCCACCATCGGGGTCGCGCACGACCGGCCAGGCGCCGCCGTTGTCGCGGAAGAAGGCCCGCACCGACTCGTCGCTGCCCCGGTTCACGATCGTGTACAGCTCGGCGCCGTCGGCGATCTGCGACTGCTGCTCGTCGAACGCGATCAGCTCGGGGTGCTCCTCCACGCACGGCACGCACGTGGGGTCGAAGAAGTTGAGCACGACCCAGCTGCCCTTGCGGCGGCTGAGGTCGAACGGCTCGTCGTCGAGGGTGGTGCTGATCACCGACGGGGCAGGACGCCCGATGTTGAACGACTGGGCCGTCTGGGTGCTACCACTCGGATCGCTGCTGGCGAGCACGACGAACAGTGCAGCGAGCACGATCGCGACGGCGAGCGCAACGAAGGGTGCCACACGTCGGTCCGACGGCGAACCGTTGGTATCGGGCGACTCTGGGTCGGGCGCGCCTGTGGCAGCGACGACGGTGTCAGACATGGGCCACGTCCGATTGCTGGCGGTCGGCCGCGCCGGGCACCGGAGCCGACACGGGGGCAGTGGGATCGCGGCGGCGCTTGCCGGGGAACGCGGCCAGCACCGTGCCGATGGCCACCAGCCCACCGCCGATCCACATCCACAGGATGAGCGGCTTGATGAACACCTTGATCTGTGCCTCGGTGGCGCCGGCCTCGGTGGCCTTCTCGAGCGTGAGGTAGATGTCCTTCGTGAGCCCGGTCCTCACGCTGGGGGTACCGACGTCCATGCCCTGCAGCGTGAACCTGGTGATCGCGGGCGCGTAGCTCTGACCGCCGTCGATGCTGACCCGAGCCTTCAACCCCTGTGATCGTTCGGTCTCGAATGCCTCGACCCGCTCCAACTCGAACGTGTGACCGTCGAAGACGACCGGTTCGCCGATCTTCATCGTGAACTCGCCCACCCGCGTGTAACCGTTCGATGCAGCGAGCGCGACGGCGATCAAGATGATGCCGAGGTGCACGATCATGCCCCCGTTGGCCCGACCGACCAGGCCACGCCACCCCTGTCGACGGGTGGCCAGCACGAGCTGTCGACCGGCAGCACCAGCGGCGAAACCACCGAGCCCGAAGGCGAGCAACGACGCCCAGGCGTCGGCACCCACCGCGACGGCGATCGCGAGACTGACCACACCGATGCAGGCCGGCACGAACAACCGGTCACGCAGCAACTCGGTGCTGGCCTTGCGCCATGGCAGCACCGGCGCCACGGCCATGAGGAACAGCAGCACCAGACCGATCGGCATGCTGAGCCGGTCGAAGAACGGCTGGCCGACAGCGATCTGGCGGTCCTGCAGCGCCTCGACGATGAGCGGGAACACCGTGCCGAGCAGCACCACGAACGCGAACACCGTGAAGATCACGTTGTTGGCAAGGAACGCACCCTCACGCGACAACGGCGAATCGATCGCTCCGGGCGATCGCAGCCGGTCGCCGCGCCAGGCGATGAGCGACAGCGACACCACGACGATCACACCGAAGAAGCCGAGCAACCACGGTCCGATCGAGCCGTCGGCGAATGCATGAACGCTGTTGATCACCCCACTACGTGTGAGGAACGTGCCGAGGATCGTGAGTGCGAAGGTGGCGATCAGCAGGCTGATGTTCCACACGCGCAGCATCCCGCGCCGCTCCTGGACGAGCACCGAGTGGATGTACGCGGTGCCCGTGAGCCACGGCAGCAAGCTGGCGTTCTCGACCGGGTCCCACGCCCACACACCGCTCCACCCGAGCACCTCGTAGCTCCACCAACCACCGAGCAGGATGCCGAGGCTGAGGAACCCCCACGCGAGCACCGCCCATCGCCGGGTCTCCATCAGCCAACCCTCACCGACACGACCAGTGATCAGCGCCGCGAGCGCGAAGGCGAACGGCACGGTGAAGCCCACGTAGCCGAGGTACAGGATGGGCGGGTGGAACATCACGAGGATGTGGTTCTGCAGCAGCGGGTTCGGACCCGGACCGTCGGTCACCCCCGGCGGGCCGGTGGCGAACACGTCGGTGGGACCGAAGGCGATGAAGAAGAAGAACGCAGTCACCACGAACATCACCACGAGGGCCCAGGCGATGAGCGGGTCGTCGAGGCGCTTGCGGTACCGCCGCATGATGTACGCCGTGTAGCCGGCAAGGGTGAGCAGCCAGAGCAGGATGCTTCCCTCGAGCGCACTCCACATCGCGGCGATGTTGTACAGCAGGGGGGTGCTGCGCGAGCCGACGTTCTGCACGTACTGCAGACCGAAGTCGTAGGTCAGGATCGCGTTCATCATCGCGGCCGACGCGACCACGCCGGCCAGACCGGCGACCCATGCGTAGTTGGGTGCCGTGCGCAGCACCTTCATGTCGCGCGTGACGGTGGCGTACGCGAGCGCGATCGCGCCGAACAACGACGTGACCAGCCCGACGATGAGGGCCGAGTGACCGATCAGCCCGTTGACACTGGTCGCGGTCAGCCCTGTAGCGAGCATGCGTCCTTCGCCTCGTCGAGTCGGTCGGTGTTCTGCGCCTCGTACTCGTTCGAGTGCTTCACCTCGACACGGTCACCCTTGAACACGCCGTCGTCGCCCCAGCGGCCGTGCACCACCACGGGCACGCACTCCTGGAACACGCCCCCGGGATCGCCCTCGTAGCGCACCGGTAGCGCCACCGCACCGAACTGCATGACGAAGGTGGTGGTGTTGCCGTCGAGGGCGAGCGTGCCCTCTTCGACGCTGCCCTGCACCCGCAGCCGACGACCGGCCTCGCAGCCGTCCTTCGTGCCGAGTTCGTCGACGTTGCAGTAGTAGTCGATGGCCGACGACAGGAACTGGGTGACCAGAACACCGCCGCCCACCAACACGAGCATCAGCACTGCGATGGCGGGCCAGCGCTTGCCCCGGCGACGTGGCGGCGGGGGTGCGACGTCGTCGGTACGGGGGCTCAGATCCATGGCTTGTCCTCGTCGGGGAGTTGCCGGCCGAGTGCTCGTCCGCGGCGGATCGCGTACCAGGCAAGGCCTGCCGAGCCTCCGAACGCAGCGATGTAGCTGGCGAAGATGAAGCCTGCGTGGTCCATCAGCGTGTCGTCCCTTCAGTCATGTCGCGGGCCTCGAGGCCTTCGTTGCGACGCTCGGCGAGGGCGAGGTCGAGGCCCTTGTCGTCGAGCGCGTCCTCCATCGCGAGCACCCGCTGGCGATGCAGCACGTACCAGACGTACATCATGGTGAAGGCGACGGTGCCGAGCAGCAGGGTGAACAGCATCTCGTCGTCGAGCTTCACGTCGGTGCTGCCGGCGACGCTGGCATCCTGGTGCACCGACCGCCAGAGGCGCACGCTGAAGTGGACGAGCGGGATCTCGAGCACGGCCAGCAGGGCCACCACCGCCGAGCGACGGGCTCGCTGTTCGTGCGTGCCGCCGAGGCCGCGCACCGCCAGGTACCCGACGTAGGTGACGAACAGGAACGCGGTCGTGGTGACGCGGGCGTCCCACACCCAGAAGGTGCCCCAGGTGATTCGGCCCCACAGCGAGCCCGTGAACAGGGTGATCGCCATGAACAGCACGCCGATCTCCGCGCTGGCGCCGGCGATGCGGTCCCAGGTGAGCGACGAGGTGCGCTTCCAGAGGTACGCGCCAGACGACACGGCGGTGACGATGAACGCCAGATAGGCGACCCACACCGTGCCGACGTGGGCATAGAGGATGCGGACCGACTCGCCCTGCACCACATCGGGCGGTGAGAGCACCAGGGCGAACAGGGCGAGGACGGCGAGGGCGGCGATCGTCAGCACGCCGAGCACGCGGGTGAAGCGGGTGCCGGTGCCGGCGCGAGCCGAACCAGCGGCCCTGTGGGCCGAACCCGAGGCCGTCGGTGGGGTCTGGGTGGTGGCCACGTGTGCGCTGTCCTCGTTCCCGTTCGTGTGTCGGTCGGTCGTCCGGTTGCCCGTACGTCCATCTGTGCCGGCTTCTGTGCCGGCTTCTGTGCCCGCTGGTGACTGCATGTCGCGAGCCGTCATTCCTCGATCAGTGGGCCGAAGGCCAACGTGCCCCCGACACCGAACAGCGCCGAGAACACGAGGAGTACCCCGACCCAGGGCCACCCCTCGTCGATCGCGGCACTGCCAGCACCGAACGCCGCTTCCGTCGCCCGCGTTGCACCGATCAGTACCGGCGCCACCACCGGGAACAACAGGAGCGGGAGGAGCGTCTCCCGACCTCTCGCCCCGGCAGCGAGACCACCGTAGAGAGTACCGACGAATGCCAGACCAGTGGTAGCGGGGGCGATGGTGGTGACCAAGAGCACGGCACCCATCGCGTCGAGCTGCGCCTGGTACAGCACCATCGCCAGGGCGACCAACAGCATCTCGAGCACCACCAACTGCACGGCGAGCGCGAGCGACTTGCCCAGGAAGATGCCCGCCGGGTTCACGCCCGCCACGCGCAGGGCGTCGAGTGCACCGTCGGCCGATTCGACCGCGAACGACCGCTGCACCAGGATCAGCAACGAAAAGATCGTGCCCAGCCACACCAGGCCCGGCGCCGTGCGCAGGAGGACGTCGTCGTTGTCGAGCGCGAAGGCGAACAGCACCATCACGAGCGCAGCGAACGGCAGCACCTGGTTCACGATCACCCGGCTCCGGCGCTCGATCCGCAGGTCCTTCCCGGCGATCAGACGGGCGGTGCGCCACACACCGGTCGCGACGTGCCCCGAGGTGCCGGTGACGGGGCTCGGGTCGTTCATGCCGACGGCTCCTGCACCTGTCCGGCCACCACGTCGACGATGCGGGTGGCGAGGCTGCCCGCCCGTTCGAGCTCGTGGCTCGCCACCATCACGGTCGCGCCGGCCGCCACCGCGGCCCGCAGGGTGAGGTCGAGCTCGTCGCGCCCGGCCGCGTCGAGCCCCGCATGGGGTTCATCGAGCAGCCACAGCTGGGCGCGGCGCGCGACGAGGCAGGCGAGCGCTGTCCGTCGCTTCTGGCCGGCGGAGAGCCTGCTCACCCCCACGTCGGCGAGGCGGGCGGCGAGGCCCATCCGTTCGAGCGAGGCGTCGATCTCGTGCGTGGTCGCGCCCACCGTCGCACCCCAGAACTCCACGTTCTCGCGCACGGTGAGGTCGCCGTACAGCCCGTTGGCGTGACCGAGCAGGCCGACCCGGGCGCGCACGGCCTCGCGTTGGGTCCGGAGATCACAGCCGACCACCGTGCCCGTGCCGCGGGCGAGCGGCAGCAGACCAGCGCACAATCGCAGCAGTGTGGTCTTGCCCGCGCCGTTGGGGCCCCGCAGCAGCACGATCTCGCCTCGTCCTACCGTGAGGTCGACGCCGGCCAGCGCTGGGAAGCGACCCAGCACGGCCACGGCATCGGCCAGCTCGACCACGGCAACGCCGCCATCGGGATGCGCGGCCGGGTCCACGCCCGGGGACGCTACCGCTCGCACGTGTGCTGCACCCAGGCCGCTGAGAATCGGTGACGACCGACCACGTCGGGTGATGGTGATGCGTGTCCGCCGCCGTGGCACTGCCCGCGTGCGCGAGGCGCCAGCCGATAACGTCGGCCACGTGATGCCGGGCGGCTCCCCCACTGCACCGAGCGAACAGCCGGCACCGGAACGCTCCATCGGCGCGCCAGACGTGTCGGACCCGCGCCAGATGTCGAGCCGGAGAACCAGGTCGTCGCGCACGAACCGCTGGGACCGGGAGCCCGAGCCACACGACTGGCGTTGGGCAGTCGGCTGGATCGGTCGGGTGCTCATCTCGGTCGGCGTCCTGATGTTCGGCTTCGTGGGCTATCAACTGTGGGGCACCGGTATCCAGACCGCCCAGGCGCAGAACCGACTGGAGGATCAGTTCGGTCAGCTCCTGGCCACGACCTCGCCGGTCACGGCCTCCACGGTGCCGACCCCCACCACCGCACCGGTCACCACGCTCACTCCGGTCGAGTCGACGGCTCCCACCAGCACCTCCAGCACCGTCCCGGCAGCACGCCTCGCTCCGCCGCCGCTCGGCGACCCACTCGCACGGCTGGGCATCCCTTCGATCGGCCTCGAGAAGATCCTGATCGAGGGCGTCCGACCGAGCGATCTCGAGGATGGTCCCGGTCACTTCCCCGAGACGCCGCTGCCCGGCCAGCTCGGCAACGCTGCGATCGCCGGCCACCGCACCACGCACGGCGCGCCCTTCCTGCGCATCGACGAGGTCGCGGTCGGCGACGACATCGTGGTCGAAACCCTCGACGGCACCTTCACCTACGTGGTGACCGGTCAGCAGATCGTCGGACCCGGCGACTATCAACTCGTGATCCCGACGGTCGATCCCACGATCGCGACCCTGACGCTCACCTCGTGTCATCCCCGCTACAGCACCCGGCAACGGATCGTCATCACGGCAGTGGTCGATCCAGCTCGCTCCGACGAGGTCACCGAGCGGTACCTGGTGCCCTTCGACCCCGACCTGCTGCCCGGGGCGGCCGAACCGGGCCTTCCCGACGAGCCCACCACCGACGCCTCCGACGCCTCCGACGATCTACCCGCCTCCACGACGCCGGCGTCCGCGGTCCCCGCAGCACCCGTCACCACGATCGTGACCCCGCCGTCCGACGCCTCCGCGCCGGCCGGCGACACCGGCGCGGCTGGCCAGGAGCTGTTCGAGAACCAGTGGTTCAGCGATCCCGACGCCTTCGCCCCGGTGGCGATCTGGGGCGTGCTGCTGACGCTCGTGGCCCTCGCCGCCACGGTCCTGAGCCGTCGCGCTCGGCGCAATTGGGTCGGCGCTCTCGCCGGTTTCGCCCCGTTCGTGGTCGTCCTCTACTTCTGGTTCGAGAACGTCAACCGGCTGCTCCCCCCGAACATCTGAGCCGATCGGCTCGTGTCGGGCACCGCTCCCGTCAGCTGCCGCGGAAATCGGGGCGGCGCTTGGCCAGGAACGCGGTGCGGCCCTCTTCGGCATCGTCGCTGTCCCACGCGGCAAGGCGCCCCTGCTCGAAGCGCTCGTCCACCGCAGGCGGCGGTGCCAGCCCCTCGAGGCCCAGCTTGTGCGCCTCGATCGTCAGCGGCGCGAGGTGGGCGAGTTCGTCGGCCCAGACGAGCGCGTCGGCCAATCCGCCGAGGCGATGGATCCCACCCATCACGTGCAACTGCTCGGCGGTGTAGGTCTGCGCCGCGAGCAGCATCGCCCGGGCCACCGAGGCGCCGAACTCACGTGATAAGCGGTCGATCGTCCATCGATCGACTGCGAGGCCGAGCTTCGCGGCCGGGATGCCGAACTGGCTGGTGGGGCTCGCCACCCGCAGGTCGCACGCGACGGCCAGTTGTGTGCCGGCGCCGAGCGCAGGCCCGTCGACGGCAGCGATCGTGATCAGCCCGAGCGTGGTGAACCCGCGGAGCACGCGCACCAGCGCGTCGACGAACTCGCCGCTCTCCACCCCCGTCAGATCGGCGCCAGCAGAGAACGCGGGTGGGGCGCCCGTGAGCACCAACGCCCGCGCGCCTCGGGCGGCCGCCTCGTCCTGCGCGTCCGCCAGGGCCAACAGGGTCGCGTGATCGACGGCGTTGCGCCGCTCAGGACGATCGATCGTGACCACCAGGACGCGATCGCGCCACTCCACACGTACCATGGCCCGACTGTATGTCGACCGACGCGTCCCGCCCCAGCCACGACGATCAGCCCACGCACGGGTCTGCTCACGACCGCACCGCCGTCGACCCGGTTCGAGCCCGCCGCAAGCAGATCGCGAAGTGGACGCTGCTCGCCAACCGCGTCGGGTATCTGTTCTACGCACTCGCGATCGTCGCCTTCGTGCTGGCGTTCACCATGGGCTTCAACGCGACCATGTCCGCACTCGTGATCGGTGCGCTGATCATCGGTTCGATCCTCCTGGCCCCGGCGATCGTGCTCGGATACGCCGTCAAGGCGGCCGAGCGCGACGATCGAGAACGCGGCTTCTGAGCCGGCAGTTCGGTCCACCGATCGAGCCTGCCACCGAAGGCCTGCCACCGGAAGGCCCGTCGAGGGCTGGTCACCGCATCGAGGATCGGCGCCCCGGGCGACAAATCCGCCCCGCCCAGTTACCCTGGTGAGACTGTTATGAGCACTCGACTTCCAGCCGGCGAACGCCGCGAGCAGATCCTCGAGGTGGCGGTGCAGGTCTTCGCCCGCAAGGGCTACCACGGCGCATCGATGAACGATGTCGCCGAGGCCGCCGGCGTGACGAAGCCGGTGCTGTACCAGCACTTCGACTCCAAGCAGGACCTGTACCTCGCTCTGATCGACGAGGTCGGCCACCGGATGATCACCGCGATCGCCAAGGCGACCGCCGGTGCGACGAGCGGCAAGATGCAGACCGAGCTGGGCTTCCAGGCTTACTTCCGCTGGGTGGCCCAGGACCACGATGCGTTCCTCCTGCTGTTCGCAACACAGGCCAACCGAGACGCAGCAGCCACGACGGCGATCCGCAAGATCACGTCGGAAGCCGCCTCGGCCATCGCACCCCTGATCGCGATCGAGATCGATCACGAGAAGCAGCGCACGATCGCCCACGGCCTGGTCGGCCTGGCCGAGGGGGTGAGCCGGCGCCTCGTCGAGCGCGGCGACGACTTCGAGCCCGATGAACTGGGCCGCCTGGTGGCGAACCTCGCCTGGGCAGGCCTGCGCGCGATCGGCCCCACCAGCTGACAGTTCGGCGCCCGATTCCGCCCGGCCAGCGAAGGTGAGGGCGTTCAGTTCGAGCGGAAGACCAACCCGCGGTAGCTGTCGACGAATCCCGCTCTCCGCAACACCTGCGCGACCGGGGTCGTCGCATCGAGGGCCCCACCGTCGACCTTGCGGACTTCCATCGATCGCGATCGACCGTCTTTGACCCTCGCTGCGAGCGCCTCGGCCCAGGCCGGCCCGCCCCACGGATCGAGGGTGTCGGGGAAGGTGACGAGGTGGTGCGATCGGCGGTCGAACCACACCAGTGGCCGTCCTTGCCACAGCACCACGAGTGCACCAGCGCTGCGCGCCGGCCGACCCGACGACGCAGGCCATGGCAGTGCTGCGCCGAATGGCTGGGCCGGATCGGTGGCAGCGAGCACGATGGCCGCTGGCACCGCGTCGGGATGCAGCTCGGGGTCGGGCGCCTCGCGCACCGCGCGCAGCCGATCGACCGCACCCGGCACGCTGAACTGGGCGGCGCCGAGGCCGGCCACGAAGTAGCCCCGGCGTGTCTGGCCGCGCTCTTCGAGCACCTTCAGCACGCCGTACACACCGGCGTACCCGCCGACGACGTTCTCGGCCAGCACGGCCTCACGAGTGACCACGCCATAGCGCTCGAGCATCTGCAGTGCCGCCGCATGCGCGGCCTCGGTGGGCCGCGGCACCGGCTGCAGCAACGGCGCCACCAGGCTCCAGCGCCCGCCACCCGCCGGTGGCCCGATGCGGGTGAGGCGCCCGGGACGTGGCCGGCCGGCGCGGGCTGCCGGCTTCGCGGCACCCGTGCGAGCGCCGCCGACCACGGCCCGCAACGGAGCGAGGGTGTCGTTGGTGACCTCACCCGCCCACACGAGATCCCACAGCGCCGCCAGCAGTTCGCCCTCGGTGGCGCTCGGTGCCGCAGCTCGCAACTGCGTCCAGAAGCTCGCCCCGCGCTCGCCGAGCAGCGTGCGGATCGCATCGTGGACGGGACCGGTTGGTGCCTCGATCGGCTCGATCGACGGTGCCAACAGCGGCAACTGATCGGCGAAGAACAGCCGCACCCGACCGTCGTGGGCGCCCACCGACCCGGCGCCGACCCAGACGATCTCGCCGGCGGTGCACAGCTCGTCGAGATCGGTCGGGCGGTAGCCGCGCACACGGCTGGGCAGCACATCGGTCTCGAGCGAGCTCGCCACCAGTGCAGCACCCTGCACCAGACCGAGCGCCTCGACCACTGCCTCGAGCCCGCGACGCTCACCAGGGATGCCATGCCACAGGGTGAGGAACCGGGCGTACGCGTCGGGTTCGACGGGCTCGACCTCGCGGCGGAGCATCGCCAGCGAACGACGCCGCAACTGGCGCAGCACGTCGACGTCGCACCATTCGCGACCCGACCCGCCCGGACGGAACTCTCCGCGCACCAGTCGCTCGTCGGCCTCGAGCGCCGCAAGCGCTCCAGCGATGCGCGTGCCGGGCACCGCCAGGCGTCGGGTGACGTCGTCGGCCACGAACGGTGCATGTGTGCGGGCGTATCGGGCGACCAGTGACTCGAGCGGCAACGGCACGGGCTCGGTGAACGCCCTCGGCAGACCGAGCGGCAACGAGCACCCGAGCGCATCGCGGTAACGCGCCGCGTCCTCGGCGGCGATGACCCGCATCTCGGCACCGATGCCCACCTCGACGGCCCGCCGCGCGCGGACGAGCTCGTCGATCCATGCCCGCCCGTCCGCACCCTCGCAGCGCAGGTCGATCTCGGCCGGGCCGAGGTCGCCCACCTTGCGCAGCACGTCGTGGAGCTCGTCGGCATCGCGCGCACGACGACCCTCGGTGAGGCATTGGAGCTCGAGCTCGAGATCCGCGAGCACGCCAGGGTCGAGCAACTCGCGCAGCTCCTCGGCGCCGAGCAGGTCGCGCAGCAGATCGCGGTCGAGCGCGAGTGCAGCTGCCCGACGTTCGGCCAGCGGCGCATCGCCCTCGTACATGTACGCGGCGATCCAGTTGAACAGCAGGCTCTGCGCGAACGGTGACGCCTTGGGCGTGTCGACCGTGACGACCCGAATGGCACGGCTGCGCAGCTGGGTGAGCACCTCGCGCAGCGCCGGGAGGTCGAACACGTCCTGGACGCACTCTCGCGACGTCTCGAGCAGGATGGGGAAGCTCGGATACTTGGCGGCGACCGCCAGGAGGTCGGCGGCGCGCTGGCGCTGTTGCCACAGCGGCGTGCGCCGGTCGGGCCGGCGCCTCGGCAGCAGCAGGGCCCGCGCGGCGCACTCTCGGAAACGGGCAGCGAACAACGAGGTCTGCGGCAACGACGACAGCACCAGCTCGTCGATCTCGTCGGGATCGATGATCAGCTCGTCGATCGGCAGCTCATCGGCGGCCTCGGGGAGGCGGAGCACGATGCCGTCGTCGCCCCACATCGTCTCGACCGGCATGTCGAAGCGGTCCATCAGCCGCCGTTCGATCGCCATCGCCCACGGGGCGTGCACCGGAGTGCCGAACGGGCTGAGGATGCACACCCGCCAGTCGCCGATCTCGTCACGGAACCGTTCGACCACCACGGTGCGGTCGTCGGGCACGACGCCCGTCGCCTGTACCTGCTCGTCGAGGTACAGCAACACGTTGTTCGCGGCGAGTGCGTCGAGCTGGTAGCGGCCGTTCAGCTGGGCCAGGGCCTCCGGCGCGTCGAGTGCTCGGATCTCGCGTTGGAACGCACCGAGTGCACGGCCCAGTTCGAGCGGACGGCCGGGACGGTCGCCGTGCCAGAACGGCATCTTCCCCGGTTGGCCGGGCGCCGGCGTGACGGTGACGCGCTCGAAGGTGATGTCCTCGATCCGCCATGTGGACGCGCCCAGGATGAACGTCTCGCCCGGCCGACTCTCGTACACCATCTCTTCGTCGAGCTCGCCGACACGCGTGCCGTCGGGCAGGAACACCCCGAACAGCCCCCGATCGGGGATGGTGCCGCCGCTGGTGACCGCGAGTCGACGCGACCCCTCGCGGGCGCGCACCGTCTCGTTCACCCGGTCCCACACGAGCCGCGGCCGCAGCTCGCTGAACTCCTCGCTGGGGTACCGCCCCGCCAGCAGGTCGAGCACGTTGGTGAACAGTTCGTCGCTCAACTCGTGGAAGCACGCACACCGCCGCACCAGGCGGCCGAGATCGGCGACCGTTACGTCGCCGGTGCCGTCTGCGATCGCCACGTGGGCGACGATCTGCTGGGCGAGCACGTCGAGCGGGTTGCGGAGGAAGTGCGTGGTCTCGATGTCGCCGTCGAGCATCCGTCGCACCACAACCGCCGCTTCGAGGAGGTCGCCGCGGTGCTTCGGGTAGAGGGTGCCCTTGCTGGGCTCGCCGACCGAGTGACCTGCACGACCGATGCGCTGCAACCCGCGACTGACCGCACCGGGCGACTCGACCTGGATGACGAGGTCGACCGCACCCATGTCGATGCCGAGCTCGAGGCTGGACGTGGCGACGATGCCGCGCAACGTGCCTCTCTTCAGCTCGTCCTCGATGACGACTCGCTGTTCACGAGCGAGCGAGCCGTGGTGCGCCTTCACGAGTTCGATCATCGGGAGGGGCTCGCCATGGTCGGGCCGCCCTGCGTCGGGTTCGTGCCCGTCTCGTTGCCTAGCGGCAGCGGCAGCCAGCCGGTCGGCGTACAGCTCGTTGAGCCGGGCAGCCAGCCGCTCGGCCTGGCGGCGAGAGTTGGTGAACACGATCGTGGTGCGATGGGCCAGGATCTGTTCGAGGATGCGCGGGTAGATGCTCGGCCAGATGCTGGTGCGCGCCGGCGCCACCGAGCCGACGGGGCCGCTGCGCACCTCGAGGGCCGGCGCGCTGGCGCTGCCGAGGTCACCCATGTCCTCCACCGGCACGACGACGTCGATCTGGAGCGTCTTGCGGATGCCGGCATCGACGATCACCACCGGCCGCAACGCGCCGTCGTCGGTGTGACCACCGAGGAAGTGGGCGACCTCCTCGAGCGGGCGTTGCGTGGCCGACAACCCGATGCGCTGTGGCGGTGTTTTCGTGACCAGTTCGAGCCGTTCGAGCGACATCGCGAGGTGCGCACCGCGCTTGGTGGCCGCGAGCGCGTGGATCTCGTCGATGATCACCGTCTCGACATTGGCGAGGGTGTCGCGCGCCGACGAGGTGAGCATCAGGTAGAGGCTCTCCGGAGTGGTGATGAGCAGGTCGGGTGGTCGGCGGATGAGCGCCTGGCGATCCTTGGCCGAGGTGTCGCCCGTGCGCATCGCCACCACCGGCTCGACGAACAGCTCGCCGAGGCGCTCGGCGGCGAGCGCGATGCCCATCAGGGGTGAACGGAGGTTCTTCTCGACGTCGAACGCCAACGCCCGCAGCGGCGAGATGTAGAGCACACGCGTGCGCTGCTTGACGTCGGGCGGCGGTGTGGTGGTGAGCCGGTCGATCGACGACATGAACGCGGCGAGCGTCTTGCCTGATCCGGTGGGGGCGCAGATCAGGGTGTGGGCACCCTCGACGATGTGCGGCCACCCCTGCACCTGCGGTGGCGTGGGTTCGGGGAACGAGGCTGCGAACCAGGCGCGTACTGCCGGGGAGAACCGGTCGAGCACGAGATGGTGGGCCACACCGTCAGACTACGACCGGGGTGTCTCAACCCAGGGAGACCGCCGAGGGCGCCACGACCCGCTCGGGACGCGGGTCCCCCCATCGGGTGTACGGGGTGATGTCGGTGAACGCAACGACGAGCTCGTCGGTCCAACCGAACGGCAGGCACGACAACCGAGCACGCATGAAGTCGCCCTGTTTGCGCTGCATCCAGTACACCTCGTCGCGAACGGCCTCACCGGTCTCGAGGGCACGTGTCGTCGGGAACGCCCCGTCCGGCACCACGTTCAAGGCTGTGTCGAGGAACACCCAGTGCTCCGAATCCCAGTCGGGGAGCACACCGTCGTCGCCGTAGCCGAGCATCCGGAGCGCGGCAGGATTCACGCGCAGGATGCCGAGCGTCGGGCTGGCGAAGATGATCCCCTGTTCGAGCACATCGAGGCACACGCGAGCCAGTTCCTCGCTCCGGGCCAGGTCGGCCTCGAGATGGCGACGTATCGTCACATCGGTCACCTGGGCCAACATCGCTCCATGATCGTCCGGATCGGGGAGATGGCTGAGGTTCAGCCGGATCCATCTGGCGTCGGTGGTGGCCGGCATTCCCCGGACGCTCCCCGAGGTGTCGTCGGGGTCGGGCGGCGCAAGGCACACGTCGGCCGCGATCGACCGGCGCACGCCGGTCCGCACCTCCTCGAGCTGACGGTGCACCGGATCGGTGTCCTGGAACCAGCTGCTCAGCGCTGCTCCCTCGAGCTCATCTGTGCCGGCGTCGAGGATCGAGGCGAGGGCGGCGTTGACGAAGGTGATCCGGCCTGTGCCGTCGAGCAGCGCCGTGCCCACGCCACCCGCCTCGATCGCGACCGACAGGCGCTCGGCCATGGCTGCCGATCGTCGTTCATGGGTGATCTCTGCCGTGATGTCCTGGAAGGCTGTGAACGCGCCGGTGAGCACCCCCTCGTCGTACAGCGGTTGCGAATTCACACGCATCCACACGAGGGCACCATCTGGGCGATGGACGCCCATCAGCCCATCGCGGACCGGTCTGCCGGTCGCCATCGCGACCATCGCAGGATGGGTGTCGCCCGGCCAGTCGGTGCCGTCCGCCTGCACACACCGCCATCGCGAGTCGATCGAGGTACGACCGGCGAGCTCTTCGGTGCTCAGTCCGAGCACCCGCTCGGCCGCCGAGTTCCACTCGATGATCGCA
>Ga0335397_10006116_pt1 | contig 15587 bp, 16 predicted proteins | sample MAT04_FD_205740 | JGI IMG/M metagenome (GOLD analysis project Ga0335397, IMG submission 205740) | Freshwater microbial communities from Lake Fryxell liftoff mats and glacier meltwater in Antarctica - MAT-04 (spades assembly) (version 2) ... | reverse complement strand
CGGTCTGGACGGGAGCCATGGCCCCATCATGGCAGTCGGTCACCGGCCTCGAACCGGAGGATCTGCGGCGCTCAGCCCGTCACGACGACGGTCTGTGCGCCGGCGATGCCGTCGACGACACAATCGACGTCGACGGGCACCGAGCGCTTGATCACCGCGAGCGCGACCGGGCCGTCCTCGTGGTGCCGTGCCACCGAGGTGAGCCGGCCCACCTCACGCTCACCGACGACGACGGGAGCCCCGGCGGCGGGCAGGACGTGCCCGGACCCGTCGAGGTGCAGGAAGACCAGGCGGCGCGGCGGCCGCCCCAGGTTGTGCACCCGGGCAATGGTCTCCTGCCCCCGGTAGCAGCCCTTGTGCAGGTGCACCGCGGTGCGCAGCCAGTCGACCTCGTGCGGGATGGTGCGGTGGTCGGTCTCGAACCCCGGTCGCGGGCGCCACGCGACCACCCGCAGCGCCTCGGCGGCCCAGGTGCCGGCGAGCGGCCGGTCGCCGACCGCTGCCTCGAGGTCACCGCGCGGGACGAGCAGCTCGCGCCAGGACCGACCAGCCGCAGGATGGCCCTCGAGCGGCCCGTACGCGACGGTGTCGCCGACCAGCCCGGGCCACGGGTCGACCCAGGCCAGGGCCTCGCCCTCGACCGCCTCGCCACCGAGCGGCTCGCCGAGCACGGCCCAGTCCGCGGTGACGTCGGCCACCTCGACGCGCAACATGAAGCGCATCGACTCCAGCCACGACACCAGCGCGGATGCCGTGCCCGGCTCGACCGTGACCCAGGTGGTCTCGCCGTCGTCGACGAGGTGCAGGGCGTGCTCGACGTGGCCCTTGGGCGACAGGACCAGCGACTCGCGCGAGGTCCGCGGCGCCAGCCCGAGCAGGTGCTGGGTGGTCATCGAGTGCAGCCAGCTGAGCCGGTCGGGCCCGCTGACCGTCACGACCTCGCGGTGCGAGAGGTCGACCGCCGCGAGACCCTCGGCGAGCAGGCGCTGCTCGCGCGCCGGGTCGCCGTAGTGCGCCGCGACGCCTGCATCGGCGCCCTCGCCCTCGACGGCGCCGTGCCGCGCGAGGAGGGACGACGCGGTCGTGGACGTGCTCATGGCGTGGCCTCCCGGCTCATGGTGTGGCCTCCCGGCTCATGGCGTGGCCTCCCGGCAGGTGCGGCACAGTCCGTGCACCGCGGCGTGCGAGACGTCGGAGGCGAACCCGAGCGACTCGTCGAGGCGAGCGACGAGCTCGTGGGCGACGTAGAGCGGCGCCTCGCCGACCCAGCCACAGCCCCGGCAGACGACGTGCAGGTGGGTGGCGTGTTCGGCGAGGTGGTAGCTCGGCGCCCGGTGGTCGACGTGGGTGTGTCCGACCAGACCGAGCTCCTGAAGTGCCTCGAGCGCGCGGTAGACGGTGGACAGGGACACGGCATCGGAACCGTCGGCTGCGACGGCATCCACGATCTCGTCGGGGGTCGCGTGCCCGAGCCGGCCCACCGCGGCCAGCACGCGCTCGCGCTGCGAGGTCAGGCGCTTGCCCCGCGCCCGCAGCCGCTCCCCGAGATCACTCACTCCACCAATGTAAGCCGCTCTTCGGTGCCGTCCGGACCACGCACCCACTGGACCGCGTGACGGACCGGGGCGTGGAGTCGCCGACCGAGGGCGGTGGCGACTCGCAAGGGGCCGGCACCGAGCCCGAGCGACGCGACGGCCGTGGCATCGAGCGCGCTGCTCAGGCCACGGTGGCCGGGTCGTCATCCCGAGGCCGCTTCGTCGCGCCGTGAACGGCATCCACCGCACTGGTGTCACTCGACGCGCTTGAGCTCCGCCGACACGTGTGACTGCAACGGCTGCCCGACTGCCGCCATGTCCATGACCCACATCAGGTTGCTGTGGACGTAGCCGTACAGCCGGTGCCCGGCGGTGTACTCCTTCGCCGTGGGGCTTCGCATCACCCCGTCGGTGCGCAGCTCGACCTTGGCGGGCTCGGCCACGCCGGCGTACATCTCGATGAACCCGGTCGGGTGTGTGAGCAGCAGCTCGACGTTGCTGCCGTCGGTGTGCGTCGGCACGGGTCGCCAGAAGCCCAGCTCGGTCGCGAGCGGACGCACCCGGTTGCCTTCGGTGTCGAGCAGCCAGGTGCGCGAACGCCACTCGAGGAACGGGCGGCCGTCGTGGCTGCAGACGATCTCCTGGCCGAACTGCTGCGACTCCATCGTCGGGTAGCCGACCAGGCCGGCGCCCTCCCAGCGGCCGACGAGCCACGCGAGGGGGGCCAGCTGTTCGTGCAGAGAGGCGTCGAGCGTGAAGACCATACGCTGCAGTCTATGGACTCCCCCGCGACCTCCCTCGTCGTCAAGGTCACCTGCGGCACGGAGGCGCTCGAGCGGCTCAACCAGGGGTTCACGGTGGCGGCGACGGCACTGGCTGCCGGGGTCGACGTCAGCCTCTGGCTCACCGGTGACGCGACGTGGATGGCCGTGCCCGGGCGCGCCGAGGTCGTCGACCTGCCGGATGCCGCGCCGCTCGCGCAGCTGCGCGACAGCCTCCTCGAGGGCGCGAGGGTCACGGTGTGCGGTCAGTGCGCGGCGCGCCGCGGCCTCACCGTCGAGCACCTGCTGACCGGCGTCACCGTGCGCGGTGCGGCGGCGTTCGTCGAGGAGGTCATGGCGCCGGGCGCGCGGGCGCTGGTCTACTGAGCGCTCAGCCGACGATCGCCCGGGCCAGGCCGTAGGCCACGACACCGGGTACGAGCAGCGAGGTCGCCGCGCTCGACAGCTGGCCCCGCACCGAGCTGACCGCCGGGAGCACGCTGAGCATGCGTCGGGTGGCGTGCGAGACCGCGGCGCAGAGGAACCCGACGAGTGCGGCCGGCCCCGCACCGGGCGCTCCGGTCAGCGAGGCGGCCACCAGGGCACCGGCGCCCCCGAGGAGCATCGCCAGCGGCAGCATCCACGGGCGCACCTTCGCGACCCCGGCGACGAGGTCGGCCAGCGAGGCCACCGCGATCGACACGAACCCCAGCACCGCGATGTCGATGGCGCGATCGCTGCGGGACAGCGGCACCCAGGTCGTGCCCATGGCCACGACGGCCAGGCCGAGCGAGGTGATGCCGATCGACTCGGTGAGCCGAGGGCGGCCGTCCCGGCGCACCATCTGGTGGCCGAACATGACCGCGAGGCCGAGGACGAGGGCGACCGGCACGAGCCGCAGGTAGGGCTCGCCGGTGGTTGCGGCGGCAGCGGCGGGCGCGAGCACCCCGGTGACGCCGATGGCGAGGGAGGAGCCGAAACGACTGGAGGAGCCGAGCAGCGCCGGCCAACCCCAGGCGACCGCGATGCCCGCCCAGGCCAGACCGGCGGCGAGCAGCACCGGGTCGGCGAGCAGGGCCAGGACGAGCAGGGCCGCCAGCACGGCGGTGGCGACGACGGCGACCGGGCGCGGCACGGTGTGCAGGGCCGGAAGCACCGGCTCCTTGAGGACGGCCGCGCGCCGGGCCTGCTCGACCCGAGTCTCGAGCACCGGCTCGGCCTGCTCCGACTCCCCCGCGCCCTGAGGGCTCACGTCGGTCGGCTGGTCGTCCACGCGCGGCATCCTCCCATCATCCGCCGGCGAAAGGAGGGAGGATCTCGACGACGGCCCCGGGCGGCACCGGGTCGTCACCGGAACCGGCACGGCCCCCGATGAGCACGGAGCACACCGGCAGAACCGGGCCCAGCCCGGGGTGGGAGGCCGCGAGCCGGGCCACCAGCTCGCCGACCGTCGCGACCCCGGTGAGGCGCTCCTCGTCGGCCCCGGCGGCCGCACGGGCCCCGGCCCAGAAGCGCACGAGGACCGTCTCATCGACGCGGTCGACACCTTCGCTGCTCTGCATGACCGCCTATCCTGATCGACGATGGCTTCTCTGCTGCTGCTCACGAACACCTTGGCGCCGAGCGCCGAGGTGGTTCCGGCACTCGGGCTGCTGTCGCACCATGTTCGCATCCTGCCCGCCGAGGCGTCCGCCCTGGTCGACGCACCGCCCGCCGACGTCGTCATCGTCGACGCCCGCCGTGAGCTCGCGATGGCCAAGTCGCTGTGCCGGGTCATCTGCACCACGGGCATCTCGATCCCGCTGCTCGTCGTCGTGACCGAGGGCGGGCTCGCCGGCATCACCAGCGACTGGGGCATCGACGACGTCCTGCTCGACACCGCGGGCCCGGCCGAGGTCGAGGCCCGGCTCCGGCTGGCCGTGGGCCGCACCGTCGAGGCGGCCGTCGAGGAGGGCGGCCCGATCACCGCCGGCGCGCTGGTCATCGACGAGGCCACCTACTCGGTGCGGCTGCGCGGGCGGGTGCTCGACCTGACCTACAAGGAGTTCGAGCTGCTCAAGTACCTTGCCCAGCACCCGGGGCGGGTCTTCACGCGCTCGCAGCTGCTGCAGGAGGTCTGGGGCTACGACTACTTCGGCGGCACCCGCACCGTCGACGTGCACGTACGCCGGCTGCGCGCCAAGCTCGGTACCGACTACGAGGTGCTCATCGGCACCGTGCGCAACGTCGGCTACCGGTTCGTGCCCGAGGTCGCCGACTCCTTCTCCGAGCTCGAGGCCTGAACGTGGCGCGCACCGAGCGCGTCCACGAGGTCGACCCGCCCGCCGTCGAGCTGCTGCGCGGGCTGTGGTCGCGCGCAGCGAGGGCCGACGGCGTCGGAGCGGTCTCCGAGTCGTTCCGGTTGGCGGTCGGCCCGCTGCGCGACGGGGTCGTGCACCTGCTGCGGTGTGCCGGTGACGACGCCCTGGTCGGGTACGCCCAGGTCGCCGAGGCGGGCACGCCGGATGCCGTCGCCGAGCTGGTCGTCGACCCGCCCCACCGCCGCCACGGGCACGGCCGGGCGCTGCTCGACGCCGCCCTCGCCGAGGGCGCGCGCAGCGTCTGGGCCCATGGGATGCTGCCGGCCGCCGACGCCCTGGCCCGCGCGGCCGGGCTGGAGATGACTCGCAGCCTGCACCTCATGCGGCGCCCGCTCACCGCAGCGGATGCCGCAGATCCGCACCTCCCGCCCGGGTTCTCGGTGCGGGCCTTCGAGCCCGGTGCCGACGACGAGACCTGGGTGCGCCTCAACGCGGCGGCCTTCGCACGGCATCCGGAACAGGGGCGGCTGACCGTGGCCGACCTGCACGAGCGGATGGCCCAGCCCTGGTTCGACGCCGCCGGCCTGCTGCTCGTCGTCGAGGACGCCACGGGTGCAGTCGTCGCCTTCCACTGGACCAAGGTCGAACCGGAAGGCGTTGGGCGGGCCCACGGTCCCGATCTGAGCGCAGCGAGGAGCGGGACCGGGCGGGCCCACGGTCCCGGGACGGACGAAGTCCGGGACGGAACCGGGCGGGGCCCCAAGGCCAGCGCGAACGGAGTTCGCGAAGGACTTGGGGAGGTGTACGTGGTCGGCGTCGATCCGTCCCACCAGGGCCGCGGCCTGGGCGGGCCCGTGACCCGACTGGGCCTGGCGCACCTCGCCCGGCTGGGTCTGAGCGAGGTCGAGCTCTACGTCGACGGCGACAACACGGCCGCCCGGCGCACCTACGAGCGGCTCGGTTTCACCGATGCGGCCGTCGACGGGCAGTACACCCTCGCCGCGACCTGACAGGATTGGGGCATGACGGCACATCCGGAAGTCGAGGTGGACGACCCGCGGTCGGCGAGCCACGCCGCGGCAGTCGCGGCGGCGGACGCGAGCATCGTCAGCGAGGTCTCCATCGCGAGCGCCGCCGCGACCGAGACGCGCACCCACCAGCCACGCGGCGCCAACGGCAGGTTCGTGGGGCGCCCGACCGGCTCCCCCACCGTCGACGTGGACATCGCCCTGCAGGGCGACCGCTTCCTCGACCGCGAGATCTCCTGGCTGCAGTTCAACGAGCGGGTGCTGCAGCTCGCCGCCGACGAGAACGTGCCGCTGCTGGAGCGGGCCCGCTACCTCGCGATCTTCGCCTCGAACCTCGACGAGTTCTTCATGGTGCGGGTGGCCGGCCTCAAGCGCCGCATCGCCACCGGCATCGCGGTGCGCTCGGCCTCCGGGCTGGAGCCGCGAGAGGTGCTCGAGCAGGTCTCCCTCGTGGCCCACGAGCTGCTCTCGATGCAGTCCCGGGTCTACCGCGACCAGGTGCGCCCTGCGCTCGAGGACGCCGGCATCACCATCGTGCGCTGGGACGAGCTGTCCGAGGACGAGCGCAACCGCCTGGGCGCGATGTTCACCAACCGGCTCTTCCCGGTGCTCACCCCCCTGGCCGTCGACCCCGCGCACCCGTTCCCCTACATCTCGGGCCTGTCCCTCAACCTCGCCGTGGTGCTCGTCAACCCGCGCACCGGCAAGGAGCACTTCGCCCGGGTCAAGGTGCCTCCGGTGCTGCCGCGCCTGCTGCGGGTCGAACCGGGGCCCGACGAGTCGCCGCTCGCCGACATGTACGACACCCGGTTCGTGCCGCTCGAGGACGTCATCTCGGCGCACCTTGACCACCTCTTCCCCGGCATGGAGGTGCGCGAGCACTTCACCTTCCGGGTCACCCGCAACGAGGACCTCGAGGTCGAGGAGGACGACGCCGAGAACCTCCTGACCGCGCTGGAGCGCGAGCTCACCCGGCGCCGGTTCGGGCCGCCGGTGCGCCTCGAGGTCGAGGCCGACATGGACGACCACGTGCTCGACCTGCTGGTGCGCGAGCTCGGGGTCGCCGGGTCCGAGGTCTACCGGCTGCCGGCACCGCTCGACCTGCGCGCGCTCAACGTCATCGCCGACCTCGAGCGCTCCGACCTGCACTTCGAGCCGTTCGTGGCCCGCACCAACCCCGACCTCGCGCCCACCGAGAGCGCCAAGGCGCTGGACATCTTCGCCTCGATCCGCAAGCAGGACATCCTGCTCCAGCACCCGTACGACTCGTTCTCGACGTCGGTGCAGGCGTTCATCGAGCAGGCGGCCCTCGACCCACGGGTGCTCGCGATCAAGCAGACGCTCTACCGCACCAGCGGCGACTCCCCGATCATCGACGCCCTCATCGACGCTGCCGAGGCCGGCAAGCAGGTGCTCGCGGTCGTCGAGATCAAGGCCCGCTTCGACGAGCAGAACAACATCTCGTGGGCGCGCAAGCTCGAGCACGCCGGGGTGCACGTCGTCTACGGCATCGTCGGGCTGAAGACGCACGCGAAGCTGTGCCTCGTCATCCGGCAGGAGGCCGAGGGACTGCGGCGCTACTGCCACGTCGGCACGGGCAACTACAACCCCAAGACGGCCCGGCTCTACGAGGACCTCGGGCTGCTCACCGTCGACCCCCAGGTCGGCGAGGACCTCACCCGGCTGTTCAACCAGCTCTCGGGCATCGCGCCGCGCAGCCGGTTCAAGCGGCTGCTCGTGGCGCCGCGCTCGGTGCGCTCGGGCCTGATCGACCTCATCGATGCCGAGATCGAGCACGAGCGGCGTCAGCCCGGCACGGGCCACATCGCGTGGAAGGTCAACTCGATCGTCGACGAGCAGCTCATCGACGCGCTCTACCGCGCCTCGCGGGCCGGGGTGAAGGTGCAGCTGTGGGTGCGCGGCATCTGCGCGCTGCGGCCCGGGGTCACCGGGCTGTCCGAGAACATCGAGGTCCGGTCCATCCTGGGCCGCTTCCTCGAGCACTCGCGCATCTTCCTGTTCGGTGCGGGCGGCGACACGGTGGCCCTGATCGGCAGCGCCGACATGATGCACCGCAACCTCGACCGGCGGGTCGAGGCCCTCCTGCGCCTCGTCGACCCGCGCCACCTGGCCGACCTCGAGTCGCTGATGGCGCGCGGCATGAGCGGCGAGTTCTCGCACTGGCGGCTCGGTGGCGACGGCCGGTGGATGCGCCACCACGTCGACGCGGACGGCGCCCCCCGTCCCGACCTGCAGGCCGCCCTCATCGAGATGCACGCCAAGCGGCGCCGCAAGGCCCGCCGGCGGTGACGCGGCATCCCGGGGTGGCGACGTGAGGATCCCGGCCGCCGGGACCCTGCCGTGGCGCCTGGTCGACGGCGTGCTCGAGGTGGCGATCGTGCACCGACCCCGCTACGACGACTGGTCCTGGTCCAAGGGCAAGCTCGACCCGGGCGAGGACTGGGGGGTCGCGGCCGTGCGCGAGACCGAGGAGGAGACCGGGCTGGTGGTGCGCCTCGGGCCGCCGCTGCCCGAGGCCCGCTACACGCTGCTCGGCCGCGACGGCACCCCCGACGAGAAGGTCGTGCGCTACTGGTCGGCCCGGGTCACCGGCGGCGACGGGCACCTGCTCAACGAGATCGACGAAGTGGCCTGGCTCGACATCCCCAGCGCACACTCCCGCCTCGACTACGCCCGCGACCGCGACCAGCTGCTCGCCCTGGTGCGGCTGCAGCAGACCGAGCGGCTCGACACCTGGCCGCTGGTGCTCGTGCGGCACGCCCACGCCGTCGCCCGCGGCAGCTGGCCCGGCGACGACGACACCACCCGGCCCCTCGATGACCTCGGGCGGGAACGAGCGGTCGCGTTGAGCGGGGTGTTCACCGCCTACGGGGTCAACCGCGTCGTCACCTCCCCTTCCGAGCGGTGCCTGCGCACCGTGGAGCCGTTTGCCGTGTGCGCCGGGGTCAGGGTGCGCACCCGCCCCGGGCTGTCGGAGGACGGCTTCGAGGCCGACCCGACGAGCGCCCACCGCCACCTCGCGCGGTTGGTCGAGCACGGTGAGCCCGCCGTGCTGTGCACCCACGGCCCGGTGCTGCCCGCATTGCTCGACGACCTCGCGCGGCGGCTGGACCTCGACTCTGCGGGTGCCGTCGAGGTCGCCGAGGAGTTCGCCCTGGCCCGCGACGAGAAGCTCGTCAAGGGCGAGGCGCTGGTCTGCCACGTGGTCGGCGCCGGCGAGGCCGCCCGGGTCGTCGCGGTGGAGCGCCACCGACCCTGACCGGTGGTGGGCGTGCCCCTGACCAGCGCCTGTCTGGCGCTCGCCTCGCTCGAGCTGCTGGCCGGCGTGCCGTCGGTGGTCTACGGCCTTGTCGCCGTGGGGTCGGGGGCTGCCGGGTGGGGTCGGGGGCTGCCGGGTGGCGTCGAGGGCTGCCGGGGAGTCAGAGCAGGGTGAGGGCCAGGAGCGCGTAGGCGGCTGCTGCGGCGATGCCTGCGCCCGGAAAGGTCAGCAGCCACCCGGTGAGAATCGAGCCCACCACCCCCCACCGCACGGCCTTGCGCGAGCGCGTCGCGCCGACGCCCATGATCGCCGAGGTGATCACGTGCGTCGTCGAGATCGGAGCGCCCGTCGCCGTGGCGGCCCACAGCACCGCCGCCGCGGTCGTCTCGGCGGCGAACCCGTGCGGCGGGTCGACGTCGACGATCCGTCGCCCGAGGGTGCGCATGATCCGCCAGCCGCCGGCATAGGTGCCCAGGCTGAGCACCACGGCCGACAGGGCGATCACCCACCAGGGGATCGACAGGTCATCGGCCGGCCGGTGGCCGCTGGCCACCAGGGTGAGGGCCACGACACCGGCGGTCTTCGCGGCATCCTGCATGCCGTGCCCGAAGGCCATGGCCGCCGCCGAGACGGTCTGGGCGTAACGGAAGCCGCGAGCCGTCGGCCCGGGTGAGGCTCGCCGGAACGCCCACAGGATCGCGGTCATCAGCGCGAACCCGCCGACGAGTCCGAGCACCGGCGAGACCGCCATCGGCACCACGACGTTGTCGAGGATGCTGTCCCACTTCACCGTCGCCCCGCCGGCGAGCGCGGCCCCGCACAGGCCGCCGATCAGGGCGTGCGACGACGACGAGGGCAGCCCCCGCCACCAGGTGAGCAGGTTCCAGAGCGAGGCCCCGATCAGTGCCCCCGCGCAGATCGCCACGCCGGTGCCACCCATCGGCACCTCGATGATGTCGCCACCGATCGTCTGCGCGACCCGCACCCCGGCGAACCCGCCGACGAGGTTCATCACGGCGGCCAGGGCCAGGGCGATCCGCGGCGTCAGCGCCCGGGTCGACACCGAGGTGGCGATGGCGTTGGCGGCGTCGTGGAAGCCGTTGGTGTACGTGAAGCCCATCGCCAGCACGACGACGAACGCGACGGGCCACCAGTCCACGAAGCGCTCAGGACTCCCGCACGGCGATCGCCTCGACCTTGAGCGCGATCTGCTCGAAGCCGTTCGCGGCCGCCTCGAGGGCGTCGATGATGTCCTTGTGCTTCATCACGGTGATGGGGTCGGCGCCGGGGCTGTTGAAGAGCTCGGCGAGCATCCGCCGGTAGGCCTTGTTGGCGCGGTTCTCGAGACGGTCCATCTCGACCCAGTAGGCCGTGAGGTCCTTCATCGACCGCAGCCGGCGCATGGCGTCGGCGGTGATCTCGGCCATCCGCGAGATGACCTCGACCTGCTTGGCCACCCGTGGCAGCACCTCGTCGACGCGGTAGAGCACGATGAGGTCGACCGAAGCCTCGATGAGCCCCACGCAGCTGTCGAGCGCCACGGCCAGCCCGTGCATGTCCGCCCGGTCGAACGGCGTCACGAACGCCCCGTTGACCGACCGGATGATCTCGTGGGTCGAGTCCCCCGCCGCTGACTCGATCTCGTGCATCCGCTTGAGGATGACGTCGCGCTCGTCACCCGAGGCCCCGAGCAGCGCGGTGAGCTCGCCCGCGGCGTCGACGAGGTGCCGCGCCGACGCTGCGAACAGGTCGAAGAAGCGCGGGTCCTTGGGGGTGAGGCGGATCGCCACGAGCGGTCTCCGGGGAAGGGGGCCAGACAGTGGCTACAGGCTAAAGCCCTTCTCGCGATGCCGGGTACCCGGGTCGGGCTCGGCCGGGTCGGGCTCGGCCGGGTCGGGCTCGGCCGGGTCGGGCTCGGGTTGTACGGCCTGCTCGGCCTGCTCGGCCTGTCCGGCCGGCTCGAGCCCGAGCACGGCGTCGATCGCCTCCTGGGGAAGCGGGCCCGCACTGCGCGAAGCGGCGAGCACGAGCTTCCCGACGAGATGGATCTCGTTCTCGAGCACGCCGTCGTTCAGCCAGAGGTCCTGGGGCATCGACCCACCGTACGGCGCGCAGCACGGGGGCAGTACGTTCTCCACAGGTGAAAGACCGGCTCTGAACCGCCACCAGAGGTCGCCGAGCGGCGACTCGTGAGGTGGGTGCCGGACCGGGAGCGCCTCACGGCGCGTGGCCGCTCGTAGCGGCTGATGTTGGGACCCGGGGCTGCCGCGGTCCGGCACCCACAGTTGACCTTAACGCCTGTCACCGTCAGATGTGTTCCCGGCTGAGTTTTCCGACCCTGTCAGTCGAGGTCCCCGCGGCGCCACAGGTTCGCGCAGGCCCGCAGGTCCTCGCCCGTCGTCAGCATCGAGGCAGCGCTGCGGGTGAGGTCGGTTGCGGCGGCGGGGTCGATGGCATCGCGGTCGTTGGCGAGCTCGGCCCGGCCCGCGGCGACGACCGAGCAGAAGGCCGCGGCGCGTTCGAGCGCGACGGCGAAGTCGCCCTCGAAGACGCCCGCGAGGATCTGGTCGGCCACCCGCTGCATCTCCTCCGGGCGCGGCGGTTCCGGGATCCCCGCGACCACGTGCGCGACGTCGGTGAAGCGGATGCCGGCGGCATACTCGCGACTGGCCTGCTCCGGGCTGCGCTGTACCCACTCGCGCAGGGCGTAGAGGCGCCACAACGCCCCGGGCAACGACCGCGCGGGACGGGCCGACCAGAGGTCGGCGACGGTGGACAGGCCGAGGTCGTCGACGAGGGTCACGAGCCGGGTCGTGACCTCGGGATCGTGGGCGGCGCGCCCGGTGCCGACCAGGATCGCCGCAGTCTGGTGAGCCACCTCGGTGATCTCGGCCGGCCCGGGCAGCGTGCCTCCGTGCGTCTCCATGGCCAGGGGCCCGAAGGGCACGGGTCGCCGGGGAAGCGCTCGTCCGCCGTCACTGCTCATCGGTACAGTCTCCCATCCGGATGCCGGAAAGCCGCGACCCGTCCCCGCCGGATGGGACCTCCTCGGCGGGCGCAGCCGGGCAGGTGCGGATGCCGCGTCCACCGGTTTCGGCGGCCCGGACGAGCGACGATGGCCTGAAGAAGGTGTGTTCCGACAGATGAGGGGTAGGACGACCGCATGGCACGAGAAGGTCAAGCAGCGGCACGCGCGGAGTCCGCGCCCCATCCGGACAGCGGGCGCAAACCCGACTCCCCGACCGACATCGACAAACCGGGGTGGCGCTATACGGGCAAGGCCGCGTTCGGGGAGTTCCAGCGCGACCAGTGCACCGACCTCGCCGCGGCGCTGACGTACTACTCGGTGTTGAGCGTCTTCCCCGCCATCCTCGCCCTCGTCTCGCTGCTGGGTCTGTTCGGCCAGGGCGAGGAGACGACCACGGCGCTGCTCGACATCGTTCGACAGCTCGGGCAGCAGGACGTGGCCAAGCAGCTCAAGGGGCCGATCGAGCAGATCGTGGGGGCCAAGGGCGCGGGGCTCGCCCTCGTGCTGGGCCTCGCCGGAGCGATCTGGTCTGCGTCGGGCTATGTCGGCGCCTTCGGTCGCGCGATGAACCGGGTCTACCAGGTCGACGAGGGCCGGCCGATCTGGAAGCTGCGGCCGGTCGTGCTCCTCATCACCATCGGCCTGATCCTCATGGCGGCCCTCGTGCTCATCGGCCTCGTGGTCAGCGGCCCCCTCGCGACGGCCATCGGCGACGCGGTCGGGCTCGGCGAGCTCAGCCGCACCATCTGGAACATCGCCAAGTGGCCGGTCATCCTCGGCATCGTCATCGTCATGGTGGCGGTCCTCTACCACGCGACGCCGAACGTGCGTCAGCCGAAGCTCCGATGGGTGTCGGTCGGGGCGATCGTCGCGATCCTGATCTGGGTGTTGGCCTCGGTGGCCTTCGGCTTCTATGTGTCCAACTTCAGCTCGTACAACAAGACCTACGGGTCGCTCGCGGGGGTCATCGTGTTCCTGCTGTGGCTGTGGATCACCAACCTCGCGTTGCTCTTCGGCGCCGAGATCGACGCCGAGCTCGAGCGGACGCGCGAGCTGCAGTCGGGCATCAAGGCGGAACGCACCATCCAGCTGCCGCCCCGCGACACCCGCAACTCCGAGAAGGCCGAGGAGAAGCTCGAGAGGAAGGTCGCCGAGGGTCGACAGCTGCGGCTGGAGGCCGATGCCGCGGACCGGCGTGGCGACGACGCGAACGGGGACGCGAGCGGTCGCGAAGGCGGGCGCGGCGGTACCGCGGATGCTTCGACGCCGGCCCACCACCTGGACCCGTTGCCCTCGAAGCGCGCCCAGGACAGGAGCCGCGAAGGGCGCTGAGTGCCAGCCCCGGCAGCGGGGCACTCGGTGCTCAGTGCTTGGGCGCCAGCTTGATCCGTGATGTGAACGACGTGAGTTCGCCGTCGTCCACCCGGGTGATGTAGCGGATGACGTACTTCCAACGGCCACCCTGCTCGTCGCGCACCACTCCGCCGAGGCGGATGTCGCTCCTGAAGGCGGATGGCGACTCGACGGCCTTCACGGAGTAGTCCATGCGGCCCGTGGCGAACCGTTCGGCGCCCGGCCCGTCGGTGGCGGTGCAGTCGATGCCACCTTCCTCCTCATCCAGGCGCCACACCTCGACCGGCAGGTCGTCGCCCACGAAGGTGGTGTGGGTGCGCTGATGGCGTTCGATGGTGGTCCTGACCACGTTCGCCGAGCCCACGCTGCTGTCGGCCGGCTCGACCGGTGGCTCACCGACCTCGCCGCCGTCCAACCACGCCTCGAAGGCGTTCTCGAAGACGATCCGCTCCGGGGTGCACAAGTCGGCGCGCGACTTGTTGGCGAAGACCAGCAGCCCGTTGTCACCGTCGCCGAGGCGGAAGGTCTGATGGGTGACCACGACCTCCCGGTGCCCGCCACGGTCTGCGCCGGCTGGGGACGCCTGGGCCCCAGAGGTGCCGGCCGAGACACCGAGGGCCACGCATGCCAGCACGGCCCCGCCTCGTGCCACCCGCCGGCCGTCTCGCCTTGACCGCTGCGCCTGTAGTGCCATCTCGTTCTCCCTTTCGTGGCGGGGCCGCCTGCGTGGCCCGTGGCACCACCATCGACACCGACGGTGTCGCCGCGGTGTCGCCGCCGGATCGGCGGTGGCCCGGGCGGTAACGCGCGGGTAACGCGAACGTTGACCGGGATGGAGCCCGCGCCGGACACTCGACACCGTGCGGATCCGCGCGCTTGGCCCACTCCTCGTCGGGGACACCCTGGCCACCCTGTCCCGACGGGACCGGGTGGTCCTTGCGGCACTCGCCACGCGACCCGGGCACCCCCGCTCCCCCGACGACATCGCCGAGGCGCTCTGGGGTGGGGCGCCTCCGCCGACGTGGGCCAAGGTCGTGCAGGGCGCGGTGGTCCGCCTGCGCAGGGTGCTCGGGGCTGCGGCCATCGCCCGTGGACCAGATGGCTACCGGCTTGCCCTGGCCGTCGACGAGCTCGACGTGACGGTGTTCGAGGAGCTGCTCCGCCGAGGCCGGCGTCTCGCCGAGCTCGGTGAGCCGGCCCGCGCCATCGCGGCCTTCGACGACGCGCTCGCGCTCTGGCGGGGCCGCCCGTTCCCGGACCTGGACGACTGGCCGGCGGGCCAGGACGAGGTGCGCCGCCTGGCTGCGCTGCGCGCCGAGCTCGACGAGGAGCGCCTCGCCGCCGCGGTGTCGACCGGCCGGGCGCGGGAGTCGATCGCCGTTGCGCAGCACCTCGTGCAGGAGTCCCCCTACCGCGAGCGCCGTTGGCAGCTGCTGGCCCTGGCTCTGTACGCGAGCGGTCGCCAGGCCGAGGCGCTCGACGCGATCGCCCGCGCCAAGCGCACGCTGCGCGACGACCTCGGGCTCGACGCGGGCGCGCAGCTCACCGACCTCGAACGCGCGATCCTCGGCCATGACCCCTCCCTCCCGCAGGGCCGGGCGCCGCGCTCCTCCGACGTCTGCCCGTACCAGGGCCTCACCGCGTTCCAGCCCGAGCACCAGGACCTCTTCGTCGGTCGGGAGACCGACCTCGTGGCCTGCCTGCGCCGCCTCGACGAGCACCCGCTGCTCCTGGTCGTGGGGGCGTCCGGATCCGGGAAGTCCTCCCTGGCCCGGGCCGGGATCGTGCCGGCCCTGCGCGGAGGTGACCGGGCGGTGGTGCTGGTCGTGCCCGGTGGAGCGCCGGTGGCCGAGCTGACCCGCGAGCGGTCCACGGTTCCCGCCGGCACCGCGCTCGTCGTGGACCAGCTCGAGGAGCTGGTCGGGGTGCAGGACAGCGAGCGCGCGGCCTACCTCGAGCTCGTGGCCGCCTGGACGCAGACCGGCCCGGTGGTGCTCACCCTGCGCTCCGACCGGCTCGACGTGCTCACGGCATCCCCGCGGCTCGCCAAGCTGGCCAACCGGGGGCTCTACCTGCTGCCCCCACTCGGAGCGGCGGAGCTGCGACGGATCGTGCTGGAGCCGGCCGACCGGGTGGGTCTGCTGGTGGAGCCCGGACTCGTCGACGTGCTGCTTCGCGACGTCGGGGACCGGCCCGGAGCGTTGCCGTTGCTGTCCCACGCCCTGCGGCAGACGTGGCTCAACCGCGAGGGCGACGTGCTCACCGTCGACGGCTACACCGCCACGGGTGGGATCGCCGGGGC
>Ga0335397_10006115_pt1 | contig 15588 bp, 12 predicted proteins | sample MAT04_FD_205740 | JGI IMG/M metagenome (GOLD analysis project Ga0335397, IMG submission 205740) | Freshwater microbial communities from Lake Fryxell liftoff mats and glacier meltwater in Antarctica - MAT-04 (spades assembly) (version 2) ... | reverse complement strand
CGGGATGACATCGGTGCAGTACCCAGGAGCCCAGGCACCGGCACGTGAGTACGACCTCGATATCGGCGGCGTCCGCATCGCCGTGCACGAGTGGGGTGACGAAGCTGCCGCCCCACTGTTCTTGGTGCACGGCGGGTTCGACTTCGCCCGCACCTACGACGAATTCGCGCCACGGATGGCCGCAGCCGGATGGCGCCCGATCGCATGGGACCAGCGGGGCCACGGCGATTCCGAGCACGCCGCGCTGTACGGGTGGGACGCTGATATTCGCGACGCGATCGGCGTGATGAGCCGCATCACGTCCAAGCCGGCGCCCGTGCTTGGCCACAGCAAGGGTGGTGCCCTGATGATTCAGCTGGCCGATGCACAGCCGTTTCGCTTCAGCCATCTCGTCAACCTTGATGGGCTGCCGTCCAAGCGACCGATGAGCGACCTGGCCGACCACGAGCGCAGCCGCATGATGGCCGGCGACATCGCCGGCTGGCTGGACCACCGGCGCACCACCTCCACCGCGATGCGCAAGTCGGGCACTCTCGAGGAGCTCGCGCAGCGCCGAGCACGTATGAACCCGCGGCTGCCTTTGGAGTGGCTGCGTTACCTCGTCACCGTCGGCGGGCGCGAAGATGCCGATGGTTGGCGTTGGAAGCTGGATGCCTCCATGCGCATGGGCGGCTTTGGCCCGTGGCGGCCGGAGTGGACGGCGACTCGTATCCCTGGCTTGGGCATGCCATTCCTTGGTGTGCTTGCCGGGCAGCAGGAGCCGATGGGTTGGGGCACCTTGCCCAACCAGATCCACACGCACCTTCCACCTGGCGGGCGGCTGGAAGTGTTGGAGGACAACGGCCACTTCGTCCATATCGAGGCGCCGGCAGTCGTCGCCGAGATGGTCATCGGCTTTCTGGAGCATGGCTGAGTGAGCACAACTTTTCTCACCCACAACAAAGTCCAGCTTGCGGTGCACCTGCTGCGCGCGGGTGATGGGCAACCGTTGCTCTTGTTGCATGGCCTCGGCGAGCACACCCCTGCGGTCGCGCCGGCATGGACGGAGCCTTGGGTCGGCCCGGTGTACGGGCTGGATTTCACCGGTCACGGCGCCACCACCGTGCCGATGGGCGGCGGGTACTCGGCCGAGACGATGTTGGCCGACACCGACATCGCCCTGGCACACCTGGGACCGTGCACCATCGTCGGGCGCGGGTTGGGCGCGTATGTTGCGCTGATGATCGCCGGCGCGCGCCCGCAGCTGGTCCGCGGCGCAGTGCTGTGCGACGGGCCGGGTCTGTGGGGTGGCGCCACCGGTCCAACGTCCACCAGCTTCCATTCGGTCGATCCGCCGTATGGGGCACCCGACCCGAACGCCCTCATCGACCTGTCGCGCGACCTGCGCCCACCGGACTACGCCAGTCTCTTCGTGCGCCTCGCCCTGGAACACAGCGGCTTGGCCGAGCCGATCACGGTCACCGCTGTCGTTCGGCCGCCGTGGCTGGCTGCGGTCGCCGGCGAGGTCGGCGTGGCCACCAGCACCCTTACCGAAGCCCTCGCGCACTACACCCCGTGATCGTCGCGAGACGGTACAGCGCCCCGTCCGCGCCGGGTGGTGGCACCCTCCGCCGCCCGCCGAGTCGCGCCGAGTCGCGCCGGGTTGTGGCACCCTCCGCCGCCCATGGGCGGCACAACATGACGAAGGTGGCATCTTTACCCGCCCATGGGCGGAGGAACGTGCCAGATTGGACTCACAACCGGCGCCAGCCCGGCTGGCTTGTTGCGGCTAGATCGTGCCGCAACTAGATCGTGCGTTGGCTAGACGGTACGTTGGCTGACGTAGGCGGCGAGCGCGACCAACTCGTCGCGGGCCTCGGCTGCAATCGGTGCGACTTCGATGGCGGTGACGGCTTGCACGGTGAGGCGAGCGATCGTCAGCTCCAGGTCGTCGAGCGCGCCGGTGTCGACGATGACCTGCTGCACACGTTCCACATCGGCGTCGGTCAAGTCGGTACGGCCCACCAGGGCCAGCACTTCCGCTTGCGCGAAGGACGCAGCCTCCACGGCACGTGCCATCAGTGGCGTTGGCTTGCCTTCGCGGAGATCGCCTCCCACCGGCTTGCCGGTCACCGCCGCATCACCGAACGCGCCCATCACGTCGTCGCGCATCTGGAATGCGTCGCCCAGCGGCAGGCCGTAGGCGCTGAGCGCGGGTAGCAGCTCATCGGCCCGATCCGGCGCGGCCATCACTGCGCCCAGGTGCAGCGGACGTTCGATGGTGTACTTGCCGCTCTTGTAGCGGCAGATCTGCTCGGCCTTGTGGCGACTGCGCTCGTTGCGCACACCGCCGAGGATGTCGAGCACCTGCCCGACGTTGAGTTCGACGCGCAACTCGTTCCAGATGGCCCATGCCTCACGACCTGCGTCGGCCATCAGCATGTCGGCGTACACAAACGCAAGGTCACCCACCAGGATGGCCACGCCTTCACCGAACCGACGGGCCTCGCCGGCCCACCCGTTGTCGCGGTGGTGCTGTGCGAAGACCGTGTGCGTGGTGGGGTTGCCGCGCCGGCTGGCCGCGTCGTCCATCACGTCGTCGTGGAACAGCGCGAAGGCATGCATCAGCTCGAAGGCTGCGCCGGCATTGGCAACCGTGGCATCGTCGGGGTCACCACCAGCGGCCACGTAGCCCCAGTGGCAAAAGGCGGGACGCAAGCGCTTGCCGCCGACCAGCACCAGGCGGCCGATCTCGGCCATCGGCTCGGCCAGGTCGGCGTCGAACGCCGCCCACCGGGCGTACTCGGGCTCTAGAAACTCGCGCAATCGCTGCTCGACGCGTGCAGCAATGATCGCAAGGGAAGGCGGTGCTAGCGGCGACGTCACGGGTGGAAGGTTACGGCCGCGGTCAGAAGAAGGTGCCGCAGCGGGGCAGGGGGCGACTGGCGAACAGCAGGTCGGCCTCGGCCAGCGCGCCCGTGCGCTGCTGCTGGACGACGCCGCCGACCCACAGGTCGTGCCATGAAGTCCCGCCCAGGTAGGCGGCCGACACACCATTGATGGTGGTGACCAGGTCGGCCTTCTCCGCGCTGGCTCCGCTGCGTCGAGAACCGGCGGGCGAGACCTCCCACGTATCGCAGTTGGCGGGGAACAACGGATCGGTGATGGCGACGGTGACGGTGACGGTGGCGCGAGCCGAGTTGTACCTGCGCGCCGACAGCGCAGCATCGACATCGAGCAGACGTAACCATTGTTCGTCATGGCGCTTCTTTGACAGGTAGTGCCGTTGGTTCCTGAGCCCGAAACGGACGGCGTCGTCCAGCGGCCGCTCGCCGGCATGCACGACATCGACGAGGTCGAGTTCGAGAATGAACTTCCACAGCGCCAGCTCGACAGCGGGGGTTGCACCCCACACATCGCCGACGGCGCACTTGCCGCCGAGATGTTCGACTGACGACTCCAGCCATTCCAGCGTGTACTGCGCCCAGCCGTCGTCGACCCCTTCGGTGTTGGTATGGACGATGACGTACGCGGCCTTCTTCATACCGAGCGCATCCTCCAGGTAGCGCTCGTGCATCCACATCGGTCGAGCGATCGCGCCGGGCCTGTCGAACCCAACGCGTTCGTGCAGTTCGGCGATGGTCGCCAGCGTCTCGGCTCGATCAAGGATGCGTATCGACCCAGTTGCGACGGGTACCACCACTCGAGCACCCGCGCGGCGGTCGATTTCGACGTCCCACACTTCGCCGGCGACGGCGAATCCAAAACGCTCGTAGATGACCGCCTCGCTGGCACGCAGACTGGCCAGCACCATGCCGGCATCTGCGGCGTCGCGCAGTAGCTGATGCATCGCGGTGGTGAGCACACCCCGGCGGGTGTGGGTTTGCCGTACACCAACGCGCGAGACGCCGGCCGTGGCCAATCGGGCACCTCCGGGCACTGCGGTGACGAATGGGAATGCACCGGCATGACCGACGCACTGTGTGCCATCCCATGCAGAGGTGGACAAGAACCCTTCCCAGGAGGCGACGAGATGCGGCTTGGCCCAGTCCTCATCAGACGAGGGCGGAAAAAGCAACGCAGTGCGAAAGACGTCGGCAGCGGCGCGCCGTTCGTCGGGTTGGGTACGACGAAACTCGATACTCATGACGTCAATCTCTCATTGCGGCGGATGGGACGCTGACGTATTTCGGTCGGGGTGACACGATCGCTATCACTCGTCGGCGCCCAGCTCGGTAACGACCTGCTCGATCTGCAGGCGTGCGTTGCCGATGCGATCGCGGCAAAAGCCGATGAGCTCTGCGGCGCGCTTGACCTGTGCGGCCAACACGTCGACGTCGACATCGGTGCGCTCGAGCTGGGCCAGGATGGTTTCCAGCTCGGCGAGCGCTTCGGCATAGCCCTGCGCGACATCGCCTCCGACTGCTGTGGGTCCTTGGCTCTTCGGTTGGCTCACGAGTGGGTCTCCTCTACACGGCTGTGCGCCGTACCGGTGGCGAACGTGGTGATGATCTGGTCGCCGGGCTGCACCTGTGCGGCGTGGCGCACGGTGCGTCCATCGACGGTGCGAGTGATGCTCCAACCGCGAGCCATGGTGTGCACCGGGTCGAGCAGCCGCACGCGCTGCTCGACCGCGTCGAGGTGGCGCAGCTCGGGTTCGAGCCGTTGCGGTGTGCGCCCGACAGCGGCGGCGGCGGCGGCCAGGCGCGTGTCGGCCCGCTCGACCACGCGGCTGGCCCCAATGCCAACACGGCGCGCACGTTGCGACAGTCGCTCGTCGGCGCGCTGCACCGCGGCGTCAACGCGTCGGCGAATGCCGTGCGCCAGCTCGGCAACGTCAGCGGCGGCGGCGGCGACGCCGCGCTCAGCCGTGCGCTCGATGGCCGTCCACAGCAGCTCGGTGCGCTGCTGGTACGCCACCACATGCTCGACCAACGCCGTCGCGCACGCGGTTGGGGTCTTCAGGGCGGAGTGTGCGACCTCGTCGGCAACACTGCGGTCGATCTCGTGACCGAGCCCGGTGAACACTGGAATCGGTGACCGGGCGATGGCCGTGGCGATGGCTTCGTGGTCGAACGTGGCCAGCTCGCTACGGCTACCACCACCGCGAATGATGACCAGCGCATCGAGGTCGCGATGTCGGGCCAGCGTGCGTACGGCTGCGGTGACCTCGGTAACTGCCCACTCGCCCTGCACCCGCACGTCGACGACACGCAGATGGAACGCCAATGTGCTGCGCTCGATCTCGTGCACGAAGTCGGCCCACGCGGCGCTGGCGGTGCTGGTGACCACCCCGACGCGCAGCGGCGCCGGCGGCACAGTGCGGCCACGGTTGCGGTCGTACAGCCCGGTGGCAACCAGCCGGCGCACCACGTCGTCGCGCTGCAGGGCAAGCTCGCCCAATGTGAATCGCGGGTCGATGCCGCTCATCTTCAACCCGAGCTGGCCGGACGGAGCGAAGAAGTCGAGGTGACCGAAGATGCGCACCTTGAGGCCGTCGGCCATGCGCAGCCGGTTCTTCATCAGCAACGGCTTCAGCCGCGCTTGCGCAGGCGCGAAGAACTGCACGTTGATGGCTGCCTTGCCGTCCTCGGTGTTTTCCACCAGTCGGAAGTACGCGTGCGGGCCGCGAACGCTCCACCCCTGGATCTCGCCACGCACCCACACACCGTCGTTGAACTTTCGCTGCAGCGCGCCGTTGATGGCAAGGGCCAGCTCACCCACGGAAAACGTGGGAACTCCGCCATCGTCGTGAGAGTGGTCGTCCCCATGGGCTTGGTCGTGGCCGACCGTCTCCAGGTCAAAGCCGGGTTGGCTATACGACGGTTGGCCAGCGCGAGTCATCGCGGCAGAGGCTACGCGCCCAACTCGCGAACATTGTCGAACTCGGGGCTCGGGTCTTCCAGCGCTCCGAACAGCTCGCCGTCGATGGGCAGCAGTTGCTTCTTGCGCAGGTCTTCGATCGAGTTGAGCGGTCGCTCGAGCGCGCGGCGGCGGGTAGTGGCCAGCTCCTCGAACGAGCGGTTGACCGTTTCGAACTGGCGACGCACCCGGTCGACCTGCTCGGTGTACTTGCCCCACTGCTGGTCGAACCTGCCCAGCAGCCCGAGGATCTCCTTGCTGGTCTGCTCGATCATAAAATTGTCGAATGCCTGGCGGATGACGCCGAGGAAGGCGAACAAGGTCAGCGGCGAACAGATCACCACGTGCTGCGCCATCGCTTCCTCCACCAGGCCGGTGTCGGACTCGTGGATGAACGCCGCCAAGCTCTCGTTGGGCACGAACAGCAACACGTTGTCGACCGTCGGCCGGTCGTCGGCCTGGGCGTACTCGCGCTTGGCCAGCTCGCGTACGCGGGCCCGCACGTCGCGAACGAAGGTGGCGCGGTGGGCGGAACGTTCGGCCTCGGTGCCCGCTTCGAGGAACTTCAGGTACGACGCCATGGGGAACTTGACGTCCATGAACAGCACGTGCCCCTTGGGCAGCACGAACGTGAAGTCGGGAATGCCGGTACCGTCGCCGGCGACCGCGGTGCGCTTGAAGTAGTTGACCTTCTCTTGCATGCCGGCCATGCGCAGCACGTCTTCGGCCATGCGCTCGCCCCACTGGCCGCGAGCGTTGGATGAGGCCAGCGCCTCGCGCAGGCTGCTGGTGGTACCAGCCAATGACTGCGTGATTTCAGTGTGTACCTGCAAGCTGCGGTCGACCTGCCCGAACCGCTCGCTGGTGGATTCGCCCAGCTGCTGCACCAGTTGAGAGAGCCGGCCAAGGTCGGCGTGCACCCCTGCCTGCACCTCACCCAACTTGGCATCGATGAGTTCCTGACGACCGGCCAGCGACGCATCGGACGCCTGCGTGTGTGCGCCGAGCTGCTCACGGGTGAACATGACCGCCTGCTCGACAGCTGCCTGCACCGCCATGTCGCGCTCGCGTGCCGCCCGCTCGTTGGCCTGTGCCACAGCGGCTGCCACGGCCTGGTGCACCATCTGCTGGGGAACCTCCATCAAAACCGGCTGGGGCGCCACCACAGGCGCAAGACGCCGGTTGGCAAGCAACCACGCGATGGCGGCAGCTGCGCCAACAAGGAGAACCACAAGGAGGGCAACCAGTACGACTTCCATACCCCTCATCATGACGAGGGGGTGTGACAGGGTTCGCGGATGGCCTGTTTCCCCAGGTCAGACGGTTGCGGCGGTCTCGCCGGCGCGTACTTGGGCGGCGTACACGCCGTCCAGCGCCAGCAATTCCTCGTGCGTGCCCTGCTCGACGATGCGGCCGCCTTCGAGCACCACGATGCGATCGGCGTCGCGGATGGTGGACAAACGATGCGCGATGACCAACGCGGTTCGGCCCCGGAGGGCTTCCTCCAGAGCTGCTTGCACGTGCGCTTCGTTTTCGTTGTCGAGGTGGCTGGTGGCCTCGTCGAGAATCATCACGGCCGGGTTCTTCAGCAGCAGCCGAGCGATGGCCAGCCGCTGCTTCTCGCCGCCGCTGAGGCGATATCCACGCTCACCCACGATGGTCTCGTACCCGTCGGGCAAGGTCGAGATGGTGTCGTGAATACGAGCACCGCGACACGCCGCATCCAGCTCCGCGTCGGTGGCGTTCGGCTTGGCGTACCGCAGGTTGGCACCGATCGATTCGTGGAACAGGTGCGGGTCTTGGCTGACCACGCCGATGGCCTCGCGCAGTGAGTGCTGCGTGAGGTTGCGAACGTCGTGGCCGTCGACCAACAGCGCTCCGCCTGTCACGTCGTAGAGCCGCGGCACCAGACCGGACATGGTGGTCTTGCCGGAGCCGGAAGCCCCTACCAGCGCGACGGTTTCGCCGGGCTCGATCACCAGGGACACACCCTGCAGCACGTCGTAGTCGGGGTCCGACGCAACGAACGCAGAGGGCGCCTCCAGCGACTTGACGGTGACCTCGGCTGCGGCCGGGTAACGGAACCACACGTCGCGGAACTCGACGCGACCCTGGGCGGCGATGAGGTCGATGGCGCCGGGCCGGTCAGTGATGGGCTCAGGTGCATCGAGCACTTCGAAGACTCGTTCGAAACTGACCATCGCCGTCATCAGGTCGACTCTCGCGTTCGTGAGACCGGTCAGCGGTTGATACACCCGCGTGACCAGCGCGGCCAACGCGACCAGCGTGCCCGGGCTGATGTTGCCGCTGACGACGAAGTGCGCACCCACGCCGTAGATGGCTGCGGCGCCCAACGCGCCCACCAAACCCAGCGCCACGAAGAAGACCCTGCCCAGCATCGCGGCGCGGATACCGGTGTCGCGCACCCGGACAGCGCGGCTGGCGAACAGTGAAACCTCGTCGTTCTGGCGACCGAACAGCTTCACCAGCAGCGCGCCCGAGACGTTGAAGCGCTCGGCCATCTGCGAGTTCATCTCCGCATTCGTGGCCATGTTCTCGCGCGAGATGGCCTGCAGGCGAGTGCCCACGCGCTTCGCAGGAATGATGAAGATGGGCAGGACCACCAGAGCCAACAGCGTCAGACGCCACTCCAGCGCTGCCATCGCCGCGAGCGTGGTGGCCAGAACGACGACGTTGCTGACCACACTCCCCAACGTGCTGGTCACCGCGGTCTGCGCACCGACCACGTCGTTGTTGAGCCGGCTGGTCAGCGCCCCGGTCTGCGTGCGGGTGAAGAATGCAATCGGCATGCGCTGCACCTTGGCGAACAGCGCCACGCGCAGGTCGTAGATCAGGCCTTCACCGATGTGCGCGCTGCACCAGCGCTGCACGATTGCCAACCCGGCCCCCGCGACGGCGGCGAGCACGACCACCAACGCCAACACGGTGATATGGCTGCGATTCTTCTCCGGAATCGCGTTGTCGAGAATGCTGCGGAACGCGAACGCTGGGATCAGCTCGATCAGGGCAGTCACCACGATTGCACCGAGGAACAGCGCGATGGTTCGGCGGTAAGGGCGGGCGAACTGCCACGCACGCCGCAGCGAATTGCGCTGCAGCTTCTTCCCCTTCACCGCGTCGGAGTCACCCGGCATCAACATGTGTGGTCCCATACGCATGCCACCGAGGATACGGACGACCGTGCGCACTTCTACGATGGCACACATGCGTCACCGTCCGTCCTTCGTACTCGCCTGCCTGGTCGCCGGCGGCCTCATCGCCGCCTCGTGCGGCGACGGCATCAACGAGGGGGTCAATGAGGGCCGCTGCACACGCGGCACCATCGACGGCGTCACCCTCAACACCGCCGACACTGTCGTGCCCGAGACCACCACTGCCGAGACCACCGCTGCCGAGGCCCCGACAACAGAACCCGATCCGACCGATCCGAACAGCTCGGACAGCACAGCACCCCAGGACGTCGGCGACTTCGCATGGACCGAGTACGAGGCCGGCATCGATGAGGGCACGCTGGAGGTCCCGCTGGACTACGACAACCCGGGCGGCGACACCATCACGCTGTATCTGATGCGCCACCGCGCCGTCGAGCCGGCCAACAGGATCGGATCCCTGCTGGTCAACCCCGGTGGCCCCGGCTACGGCGGCAGCGGGCTGGCCTACAGCGCCGACAGCATCTACGGCCAAGACCTCCTCGACCGTTTCGACATCATCGGCTGGGACCCGCGGGGCACCGGTCTCAGCCAGCCGGCCATCGACTGCGTCGACGACTACGACACGTATTTCGGTCTCGACTCATCGCCCGATACACCCGAGGAGCGCCAAGCGTTGATCGACGTCGGCACCGAGTTCGGCAAGAACTGCCTGCGCAAGAACACGGACGTGTTGCCGTTCATCAGCACCGAGAACTCTGCCCGCGACATGGACTCCATCCGCGCCGCGCTCGGCGAGAAGAAGATCTCCTACTTCGGCTTCAGCTACGGCAGCGAACTGGGCACCACGTGGGCAACGATCTTCCCTGACACGGTTCGCGCCGCCGTGGTCGACGGCGCAGTCGACCCCACCGTTGGCTACCTGCAACAGAACATTCAGCAGGCCGCTGGCTTCGAAGCGACATTCGCGACCTTCCTCGCCCAGTGCAGCGCAGCGCCGACCTGCGCGTTCCACAACGACAGCGATGCGGAAGGCGCGTACGACGCACTCGCGGAGGAGATCGACGCCAACCCGATCACCGTCGACCCGGATCGCACCGACGTCACGCAAGGAGTGCTCACCACGGCGGTCGCGGATGCCATGTACGACCAGAGCTACTGGCCACAGCTGGAGCAAGCGTTGGCCGACCTGCAGGGGGGCGACGGCCAGGGCGTCCTCGACCTGTACGACGACTACTTCGGGTACTACGGCGACGGGTGGGACGACTCGCTGGAGGCGTACTTCGCAATCGGTTGCCTCGACGACCCGGGCAGCACCGGGCCTGATGATCTGTATTCGCACGAGGCCGAGTTCGCCGCGGCCGCACCCCGCCTGGGGCGTGGCTGGATGGCCGAGCTGACCTTCTGCTCGGTGTGGCCGGTGCCTGCCGCGCCCATCGTCACCATCACCGGTCGCGGCGCTGGCCCGATCGTGGTCGTGGGTACCACGGGCGACCCGGCGACCCCGCTGGAAGGCACCCGCAACATGGCCAAGGCGTTGGAGGACGGCCACCTTGTTGTGGTGACGGCCGACCAGCACACGGGCTACGGCGTCAACTCCTGCGTCAACGACGTGGTCGACGGCTACCTTGTCAATCCGGCTGCCCCGCTCGACGACGAGATCATCTGCGATTGACAACTGACGGATCGACGGCAACCGGCTGGCGGACTGACGGCAACCGACGCGGAACAGGCCGTAACCTGCGACAAATGCGTCGCACATTCATTTCGCTCGCCATCGCACTGTCAGTGGTGGCGGCCTGCTCAGATGACAACAGCGTGTCGTCCACCAAGTCGAATGCCGACACGAACGGCAGCGCTGCCGACAACACCGTCGCAGGCGGCACCTCCGACTTCCAATGGTCGGATTTCGGCGACGACGGCACTGTCCAGACGGGCAACCTGGAAGTGCCGATCAACTACGACGATCCCTCGCGGGGCACCTTCGACCTCTATGTCGCGCGCCATCTCGCCGACCCGGCCAAGCGCATCGGCAGCCTGTTGGTCAACCCCGGCGGCCCCGGCTTTGGTGGTAGCGACTTTGCGATCTACGCCGACCAGATCTATGGGCGCGACCTCCTCGATCGGTTCGACATCATTGGTTGGGACCCGCGGGGCACCGGCCTCACCACCCCGGCCATCGACTGCACCGACGACTACGACCACTTCTACGCCAGCCTCGACGTGACCCCCGACGACGCCACGGAGCGTCAGGCAATCGCCGACACTGCGGAGGAGTTCGCCGACGACTGCGCGACCAAGAACGCAGACATCATCGACTTTGTCAGCACCAACAATTCGGCCCGCGACATGGACTCCATTCGCCGAGGCCTTGGCGAGGCCACCATCAGCTACTTCGGGTTCAGCTACGGCAGCGTGCTGGGGGCTGCGTGGGCGACGCTGTTCCCCGACACCGTGCGTGCTGCGGTTCTCGACGGCGCCGCTGACCCGACGGCTGATCCGATCGAGTTGAGCTTGCAGCAAAGCATCGGATTCGAGAAATCGCTCGACACTTTCCTCGCGCAGTGCAGCGCCGACGACTCGTGCGAGTTCAACAACGGCGGCGACGCGGAAGGCGCCTTCGACGCGTTGATGACAGCGCTGGACAACGACCCGGTGCCGTCCGAGAGGGGGCGACCCGACGCCAACCTCCAGGTCGTACTCACGGCCGTGTCAACGGCGATGTACTCCGACCGACTATGGCCACAGCTGGCAACCGCCCTCACCGACGGGCAGAACGGTGACGGCGCAGGGCTATTGGCGCTCTACGACGAGTACTTCAAGCGCGGCGCCGACGGCACGTACGCGAATTCGCTCGAAGCCTTCCAGACCATCTTCTGTATGGACACCGCCAAGCGTTTGACCGTGGTCCAGGCGGACGCATCGGTCCCGGAGTTCAACGCCGCTGCACCACGCCTGTCGCCGGGCACCACCGGCAGCTACTTCTGCACCTTTTTCCCCACCTCCACCGACCCTAGGGTCGAGATCACGGGCAAGGGTGCCGGGCCGATTCTGGTGATGGGCACCACCGGTGATTCGGCGACGCCGCTGGCGGGCACACGGGTGATGGCCGACTCCTTGGAGGATGGCCGACTGGTGGTCGTCACCGGCAACCAGCACACCGGCTACAGCGTGAATGCCTGCTCCGCGAGCACCATCGAGCAGTACCTCATCGACCCGGTGAAGAACGCTCCTACCGACGGCACCGAGTGCCCGTAACGCGCCACGCCTGACGTCATCCGCTGTGCATTGTTCACGCCGATCAGCACACATCAGTTGGGTAACGGCCTCGCCCACCGAGCTCGCTTCTGGCACGAGGTCCTGATCCGCTTCGGGCCGGTGACCACCGTCGTGATTCCGTTGGCAGGCACACCCCCAGCGCGCGATCCGGGCGGCATCGCCGAGACGATCGTGCCGTTGAGCGCTGCCGAGCCATCGACCACGCACCTGCCGGGTCGGGTACGACTGGCACCCGAACACGCGGGACGCGCGTGGCGGACGGAAGGCGAGACCTTCGATCTCGTCGTCGTCCTTCGCGCGTACTGCGCTCCGTTCGCCTTCGGAGCCGTCGCCGGTACAAATGCCGTGATCGTTGTCGACCTGGATGACGACGATGCGACCTTCCTCGACGACGCCGGCGATCACGACGAGGCTGCCAAGTATCGGGCTCTCATCACCGAGATCGAATGCCGCGCGGAACGAGTGGTCAGCGTCACGGGCTTCGGCACCACCATGGAGATTGCCAACAGTGTCGAGCCCGCGCCGGCACGGGCCGCCAATCGCATACCTGGGCGACGTGTCATGATGATCGGCAACTTTGGCTATGCCCCGAATGTCGACGGCGCCCACTGGTTCATCGGCGGGGTGCTACCAATCGCGGGCGACAACGTCGAGTTCGTGGTGGCCGGCCCTGGCAGCGAGCAGTTCACATCGCACGGCGTGGGCTACGCGCCCGACCTGGCTGCGCTGTACGCGGGTGCCGACGTCGTGGTCGTCCCACTGCTCAGCGGCTCGGGGTCGCGGATCAAGGCAATCGAAGCGTTTGCCGCCGGTGTGCCCGTGGTGGGCACCGAGGTTGGGCTGTCCGGTCTCGACGTTCGGCCAGGCGTCGATTGCCTCGTCGCTGACGAGCCAGCAACGTTTGCGGTAGCGCTGCTACAGCTGTTGGATGAGCCTGATCGAGCGCTGCAGATCGCCGCCGCCGCGTTGGCCGACGTGGTGCCGCAGTACACGCGCGAGTTCGTCGCCCATCGTGCAGCGCAGGTGCTCCACGAGTGCCGCAACCAGCCGGCAGCACAGGTGCTGGTCAGGGCACCGGGCCTCGACACGTCCGAGGTGGACGACGACCTGGTGGTGACCGATCCCATCTCGTCGACCACACATCGGCTCGGCGTGTGGGAGGCAGCGTTGTTCATCATGGCCGACGGCACCTCCACCATCGCCGAAACCATCGAGGAACTGGAAGAGATCCGCAGCCGCTCCGACGACATGGCCTCGCACGTCACCGCAACGACAGCAGCCCTCGCCCGGGCCAGCCTTGTCCACACCATTCGACGCTGAAAGGCGAACATGCCCGGCGCCTGAAGGCACCGGGCATGTCGGTGGTTGTCGTATGAACAACGCCTGGCGGAAGGGGTGGGATTTGAACCCACGGAGAGTTTCCCCTCGCACGCTTTCGAGGCGTGTCCCTTTGGCCGCTCGGGCACCCTTCCGGGGCGGAAGGTTAACGGAATTGGCGACTGGTGCCACCAGATGTTCCGCCGACGGCGACACCACTCGCCGTCGCCCCTGTTCACGGAAGGCGAACCACTCAAGATCAAGAATCTGTGTGCCGAAGAACTCTCCGTGCACGCAGACTTGTTCGCCCAAGAAGGCGGTTTCACCCCTCGCCCTGCCTGGCGGGTGATCGAGGCTGCGCGCCGCCAGATGTTGACCGGCGAGCTGTCACTCGCTACCACCCCCACTACCCGCGTGTACCTTCGTGATGGCCAGGTGTACTTCGCCGAGCGCACCACCGACGGTGGCTTGGGCGTGCGGCTGCTGGTCGAAGGCGTGATCACCCGCCAGCAGATGGGCAAAGGCGCGCTGCTGGTCAGTGGCGTCGAGCACCTCGGACGGATGTTCCAGCGCGATCCATCGATCGACCGCCAGCCGGTGGAGCTGTGCGTCGAGTTGATGACCGACGACGTACTGACCTCGGTGGCCGACGACATGGTCGACCACTACACCATGACGATGTACAAGCGGCACCCGAACGGCATCGACCGTTGGCTGCCCAACCGCATCGAAGTCATCACGCACATCGTCGAAGGTTCACACCTGGCCGAACACGACGCCGTGATCACCGCCGACCTCGCCCCGCGCCGTCAAAAAACCGTGATCGAGCCAGCCGCCGCCAAGCCAGCCGCCGCCACCGAAGAAGTCGTCGAGCCCGCCGTCGAAGAAGTCGTCGAGCCTGCCGTCGAAGAAGTCGCTGCGGCTGAGCCGGCTGCGGCCACGCATGCCACCACCGAAGAGCTCGCCGTTGTGGGCGCCGACCACGTCGACGACATCAGCACTGCGTTGGCTCTCGCCGCGACATTCAGCCAACGCCCGGAGCCGATCTCAATGGCAGCGATCCCGAGCTTTTCGCTGAGCGATTCCATCGGCAACAGCCTCGCTGCGGCCGCGGCCGCGGGGCTGTTGGATCCGTCCGCACCGTTGACTCCCGAGACACTGTTCTCAGAGCATCCCGCCGAGGCCGGTTCGGACAACGCGTCGGGCACCAGCCTCGCCCAGTCCGCAGTCGACGCGATCATGTCGTCGGCCATCGCCGACGAAGTCGCCGAAGCCGTCCGTCGGGCACTCGCCGCAATCGACGCGGCGGCTCAGCCGTTGACGACCATCTCACCTGCCGATTTCGCCGATCGGGGCCCCGCCGATCAGCACGACGCGGCAGCCTCCGCCGCGTAGCGACGTCGACGTCAGCGACGGCGCTCGGCGAAGAACGACTTCAAGAGCTGGCCGCACTCGTCGGCCAGTACTCCACCCTCCACGGGTGGGCGATGGTTCAGCCGTTGGTCAGCACACACGTGATAGAGGCTTTCGACCGCTCCAGCCTTCGGGTCGGGTGCGCCGTAGACCAAGCGCCCCACGCGGCCGTTGACCACAGCGCCCGCGCACATCACGCACGGCTCCAGCGTGACGTACAGCGTGCAGTCGAGCAGCCGCCAGTGCCCCACCACCCCGGCCGCATCGCGCAGCGCAAGTACCTCTGCATGCGCCGTAGGGTCGCCGGTGAGCTCACGCTCGTTGTGCCGCGCCGCAATGACGACACCGTCGCGAACGACAACAGCCCCAATCGGCACGTCCCCGTGCAGGCCCGCCGCCCGCGCCTCGGCAAGAGCACGTCGCATCGCATCCACGTCTGAGAGTGCTGCCGACATGCGCCGCACTCTACGTCCGACCACCCGTCGTTGGCCGTCTGTGTCACGGCATCGACGGAACCCCGGGACGGAACCCCGGACTATGCCGTGACACAGACACTGGAGAAAGGGTG
>Ga0335397_10006114_pt1 | contig 15591 bp, 18 predicted proteins | sample MAT04_FD_205740 | JGI IMG/M metagenome (GOLD analysis project Ga0335397, IMG submission 205740) | Freshwater microbial communities from Lake Fryxell liftoff mats and glacier meltwater in Antarctica - MAT-04 (spades assembly) (version 2) ... | reverse complement strand
ACCGGCTCTTTTTTGAACCAGCTATTGGATGTAGTTATTGGCCTGTAAGAACTAATGTTCCAGAATCTTTTAAATTAGTAGAAAAAAAATGGAATAACTACTTTATCCAACCCGGACTTAATTTTGGATTTAATCTTTAGCATCCTCATCGAGAAATTAACCGCATAACTTTTTACAAGATAAAACTCCCAACAGCAGCTTCCCGTGTTTAAGAATAGATTTTTTATAGAACCTTTCCTCCCGGCAGCTTTCTTTCCTGTGAGCACGAACGTGCCGGAAAGGTTTCAAGTAAAAGACAACAAATGGAAAAGTATTTTATCGGTAAGCCGGGCCTGCGTTTCGGAGTTAAGTTTTTAATACATGTATAACAAACAATAAATAAATAATAAAATGAAAAATATCAGCATTTATTCGGTATTACTATCGATTACGTTATTTCTTAGCTCATGTGGTATAGGTACAGCTCGAATTGCAAACCACAATCAAAACGCCACTGAGGTACACTTAAGTGGGAACAACTTTAAAGTAATTGATCAGGTAAGCGGAAGTTCGGAAGCGTCTTATGTATTCGGATTTGGAGGGATGAATAAAAGGCAATTGTACGAAAATGCGTATGCAACGATGTTAAAGAAAGCCAACTTGTTGAATGGTTCCAAAGCCATCATCAACGTGTTGACAGAAGAACACTTCAGTGGTTTTGTCCCATTCTTTGTGAGTAGAACTATAACTGTGAGTGCCCAGGTAATTGAGTTTACAAGGTAAGTTCAAAGAAGTGGACTGTGTATTATTTTAAGATTGACAGATGGGAGCTCATTTGATACCACTTGACTCAACATGAATAGACTAAGAGCAGGAATTCTTGCACGAAAGAGCTAAAATGTATTTCTTAACTTAAGTAAACGATTTTAAGGAACAAGCAAATCTACTTTTGCAGTATCATTTGCCATTAATCAAAAAAGGATATGGAAAAGAAAATTTTATGGATTGGACTTGTTTTAGTTTTAACAAGCAGTTTAAAGGTGAATGCACAATATGCTAAAACAGACAGTACTTATAAACGGTGCTTCGTTGGTAGCACTTTGTTTTTATTGGGTAATCTAGATAAGGTGAACCCACCCGGTTTTGCTCAACTCAATGTAGGCTATCGTATTACAGGGAAAGATGTAATTTCCCTTGAACTAATAACCTGGAAACATGCCTGGCCACTTGGTATTAACCCTTTTTATAATGATGCATACGGAACACCAGAAGAGAAATATCCTGGTTATATAAGAGAATATGGTTTTGGTTTTGCTTATCAAAGATATTTTTGGAAAGGTCTTTACGCGGCAATACACGTAGCGCCTATGTGGCAAACATTTAAGAATGAAAACGGTAATAAGGTGGGTGATGGTTTCATTATATTCAACACATATCGGGTTGGCTATCACATTAAACTCTTTAAGGATAGGTTTTTTATAGAACCATCTCTTGGTATTGCTGGCCGTCCTTATCAAACTAAAATGCCAGATGGATTTAAACAAAAAGATAACAAGTGGCCCAAATGGACGCCTGAACCAGGACTGCATTTTGGATATAATTTTTAATTTATGAAAACACAAAAAAAACCACAAATTGAACTTGAAGAAATCAACGTCAATGTGAAACTAAAGATCGCATCACTATGGACGAGTGTAATGTTTCTTATTATCTATTTAGATTATTTCCACTTGTATATGCCAGGTTCACTGGAAGATATTTTAGCAGGCAAGGTATTTGTATTTGATATTACGCATGGATTTCTTTTGGCAGCACTCGCCATGGTTGCAACTCCGGCACTAATGATTTTCCTTTCCGTTACCCTGACGGCTAAAGTAAATCGCTGGGCAAATATCATTATTGCCGCAATTAATATTCCCTTAATATTATATAATTTGGCAGGAGAGGCTGGGATACACATGGTAGTTGGCGCAGTTATACAAGTCGTTCTTCTTTGTCTAATTATCCGTTACGCATGGAAATGGCCTTGTATTGAAACATAAAAAATCAAACAAAATTGTCTTTAACTAATAGTAAAAATAGATAAAACACCAGCCACCAAAAGGCGTTTGGCAAAAAAGCGGGTTCAGTAATTAAATGAAACTTTGTGATTCATATCAAGTTCAGTGCTGCCACGGTTTAGTACTTCGAAAACCGCTTCTTCGCCAAGCTCCAAAACGTTAGCAGATATTTTAATGCGGCGACACTTTAAAAATTATGAGACAGTTAATTCAATTTGGATTTTTTGTTTTTTTATTCAGCAGCTTAACAGGTTGTAATGGACAGACAAAAACTAACCAACCAACTCAAATCCCAAATTCAAAAAAAGAAATTGTGGGGGGTGGTTGTGAAGGTTGTGAACTTATGTATGTTGGAATGCCAGAAAAAATCTTACCAGAACATACAAGTATCGGTTGGACGGAGGGGAAACAAAAACTCATTTTGACAGGTAGAGTTTACCAACTTGATGGCAAAACACCAGCCCAAAATGTTATTATTTATTATTGGCACACGGATGCAAAAGGGTTGTATTCATTAAATAGCGAAACACCAAAAGAGGTAAAAGAGCATGGCAAATTAAGAGGCTGGGTAATGTCAGACGAAAATGGAAATTACAGCATTAAAACCTCAAGACCTGCTGCCTATCCAAGCCAGGACATTGCTCAGCACATACACCTATCCATAAAAGAACCTGAAATCAAAAATGAATATTATGCTGACCTTTATTTTGATGATGATGCTTTGTACTTAAAGCATAAAAAGAAGTATGGAATACTTGACAGGGCAGGCACAGAAATATTGCGAATTGTGTTAGACGATAAAATACAGATTGCTGAACATAACATAATTCTTGGATTAAATATTCCTAATTATCCAGCAAAAAGTAAAATGGATAATAAATCGGGCTTAAATATTGGCGAAGACCAGCCTTCATTTATTCCTTTTCATGCATTTGGTCCAGATAAAGGAACAAGAACATGCCCGGTATGTAAGTATGGCCGGTATCACGGGATTGTATATTTTGTTGGCGACAACCATAATTGGGATGAAACCAAAAAATGGTTGAAATATTTAGACAATGAAAGTATTGCGAGAGACAAATATTTGAAAGCATATTTCGTCTTTGGAAGTTCAAAAGGCTATAATAAACAAGCCCGACAAACAGTATTGGAAAATATAGGAAATGAGTTAGGGCTTCAGAAAATTGCATTGACTTATGTGCCATCATTCACAGACACAGAAAGCGAAATAAACCTTAATAATATAAATGCAACGGTGGAAAATACTTTTATAATTTATAGACACCGAACAATAGTTGATAAATATGTAAATCTAAAACCGACTACTGAAAATTTTATGACTATATCATCAGCATTAAATAAAACTAAGAGCAACTATGTTGAATTGCCAGAACCTACACACGAATGAGTAATAAGGTAGCTCACAACAATAGATTTATTCGGCTTTGATAGCGTGCTAAAAGTGAGCAAAATGTTTCTATGTGCCATAGTACAAAATTGAAACTTTAAACTTTCAGGTCCACCTCTTCATAAAAACAAAACAAATGTAATTAATAAATTATCCAGCAATTATATGAAAGCAATTGTTTGCACCAAATATGGGCCACCAGAGGTACTCCTGCTGAAAGAGGTAGAAAAACCAGGCCCAAAAGATAATGAAATCCTGATACGGATTTTTAATACTGCCGTAAATTCAGCCGATTGGCGTTTACGAAAAGCCGACCCCGGGGCAGTAAGATTATTCTTTGGCTTTGCTAAACCAAAGAAGCCAATTTTGGGTGGCGTTTTTTCTGGTGAAATTGAAGCAGTAGGAAAGAACGTAACCCGGTTTAAAACAGGCGACCAGGTCTTTGGTTCAACCGGAATGCGCTTTGGTGCATATGCGGAATACACATGCTTGCCGGAAGATGGGGTATTCGCCATAAAACCGTATAACTGCAGCCACAAAGCATCTGCAACAATTCCTTTCGGGGGAACTACGGCTTTGTACTTTCTAAAAAAAGCGAGTATTAAACCAGGGCAAAAAGTCCTTATTTACGGGGCGTCTGGAGCCATTGGTACTGCTGCGGTTCAGCTCGCCAGGTATTTTGGAGCAGAAGTTACCGGAGTTTGCAGTACGTCGAATTTGGAGATGGTGAAGTCTTTAGGAGCAACTAAAGTGATTGATTACACGAAAGAAGATTTTACCACAAATGGCGAAACTTATGATGTGATTTTTGAAACGGTCAATAAGCTTTCGTTTTCAAAAAGTATCATGTCTTTAAAAAAATACGGAGTTTTGATTTTAGGAGCGGCTGGCATTTCAAAAATGCTGCAAGGTTTATGGCACTCAATTACCAGCAGCAGTAAAGTATTATCGGGTGTAATGAGTGAAAGTGCTGAGGATATCATTTTCCTGAAGGAGCTAATTGAGCAAGGGCATTACAAACCAGTCGTTGATAAAACCTATTGTTTGGAGCAAATGGTGGAGGCACATCGGTATGCAGAGCAAGGACATAAAAAGGGAAATGTAGCAATAATTGTGATAGCGGCGAGTTGACCGCAAACCTTCAATGACTGGTAACATGACTTTAGACAATAAAACTTAATCGTAATAAAATGAAATCAAAATTTGCAATCACCTTTTATCTGGCAACACTCATTTTTTTTCAGCATGTGATAGGTCAACAAGTAGCGACTGTTACCAGTGAAACTAAAATTTCTATTGATAGTTTTATTGAACAGAAAATGATGGAGACAGGAATAGTTGGACTTGGAGCTTCAATAATTGTTGATAAAAAATTTGTTTGGGCGAAGGGATATGGATGTGCGGATAAAGAAAATAAAAAGCCTTTTACCATCAGTACAATTATGAATATTGGTTCAATAGCCAAGAATTTTACCGGGGTTTGCCTGATGAAAGCGGTGGAAGAGAAAAAAATAGCTTTAGACGATGACATCAATATCTATCTTCCCTTCAAAATAATTAATCCATATTTCCCCAATGAAAAAATTACTATAAGAAACCTGGCTACTCATACATCTGGTCTTGCCGACCGTTATCCTTTTTATGATAGTACTTATTTATATGGTGCTGGTGATTCTCCTGAAGATTTAGGAGGATTTTTAAAAAGTTATTTTGATGTAAATGGTAAGTACTATTCTAAAGAGAATTTCCTGAATTACAAACCCGGCACGTACTACCAATATTCAAATCTGCCTGCTGCATTAGCTGGCTATATTGTTGAAATCGCAACTGGCAAAAAATTAAATGTCTATGGTAAGGAGCATATTTTTAGCCCGCTAAGGATGAAAAATACCGGATGGTTTTTATCAGAAATAAACCTGGCAAATCATACCAAATTATATGATAAATCTGGTGATACAATTAAGCCTATTCAATTGTACAGCTTTCCAACCTATCCTGAAGGGGGAGTTCGTACATCGGTGGTAGAATTATCAAAATACTTTGTTGCCTTATTAAATGATGGTGTATACAATGGTGTAAGGATTTTGAAAAAAGAATCGGTACAGGAAATGCAAACATTTCAGTTTACTGCTTTAAACAAACCGGATAATATGAATTTAGCCAAACTAAACACTGGTATTTTTTGGGCAACTAAAATGGGAGCTACCCGTATAGGGCACAATGGGTCTGACCCAGGTGTAAGAACATTTATGCTTTCCGATTTGGCAAAAGAAATTGGTGTAATATTATTTGTGAATACAAAGCTTAGTGAGAAAGATGAAGGCGTCTATTTTGATATTTATGAAGAACTATACAAGTTTGCAAAAAGATTAAAATTCGAGAAAGATATCGGCCGCTAACAAGGGTGAAAGTTGCACAACTGTTTTCAAAAAAATAATTAACCGATTTTAAAAAATGGTTTTTTTTGCGTGGCCGAAAAAATTATTTTATTTTTCTGCTATAGCAATGCACAGAAGTAAGGGATGGTACTCTTTAAATGGAAGTAGCAAAGTGATTTCTTCAGTAATGGTTGAAAGCGCTGATAATGTGGGTCTCCCGAAATTATTTATGGAGACAGGCCATTACAAAGCTGCTGTTGATTGAACCTATCCATTTTAAAAAATGGTTGTGGCGCATAGGCATGTAGCGCAAGGTGATAAAAGAGGAAATGTAGCAATAATTTTGATTGCTGTAACTCCAGCCATTGATGAGTTCGTAAAACCTGGATAGATTTTACATGGGCTTAATTGAACATTGGCGCTACTAATAAGTATTTCTATCATTGGTAGCTCATAAAATGAGTATTTTGTTACTTTCTAATTTAAATTAATTTTATGTTTTCCCCAGATTTTGTTCTGAGTAATTCCAATCTTCCCGCCTCAAAAAACTTTTACACGTTCATTCAGAAAATTGGAATAAGCAAATTGGTACCTAAAGGCAAACTGATAATCCGAAAGGGTTCACATGCTTCGGCTTTCTTCTACATTAAAAAAGGCACCTTCAAAACAATTGTAAAGACCCCACATAAAAATTATATTCTTGCATTTACATTTGAAGATGATACTGAATGTTGCCCTATCGCTTTGCTGAACAATCTTTATAATAATTTTGATGTGGAGGCTGTCACTAATAGCGAAGTGCTTATTTGTGAATTTGAGGATCTCAAAAAAGAAGCAGGTTTACAAGAATATTTCAATTTTGTTTGTAATATTTTACAGCACTATTCAGTTTTTTTAGAAACACAAATAATAAAATCTCTCTCTTTAACCGCAGAGGAGTAATACCACCGGTTGCTTTTGCAACAGCCAGATAAAATAAAATTAGTTCCCCTTTCACTCATTGCTTCCTACCTCGGTATTACATTAGAGCGCCTCAGCCGGATAAGAAAAAAATTGAAGGTTTGACTTAGTCCAAATACTTCAATCGTCGTTGTTATTAATTTTGTTGTGCTTCTTATATATAATGTAAGGAATAAGTAAATCTTGCAAATAACTTATGGTAACCTAAAGTTTTATATGCTCTAATTTTTTGCAGACCTTAAATTTCTTTCTTCAATCTGTTTTTCTGGCTGTGGTTGAGTGCGCTCACCAATCGGTGATGTGTGACATTCGATAACATTCACATTTTAAATACACCGGTATCGGCAGGTGAAGGTTACGCTTGAAATTTGCTTGATTAATTTTTTCGTAAAAATTAAATATCGTTGTGTAGTTTATTTTTTTTCGCATGCAACTGTTTAAAAAAATATGGTGTCAACTTAATTATAAAACAAAAAATATAATTATGAAAAAGACAATCTTATCAGTATTCGTTCTGGCTGCAATGGCTATATTTTCCAGTTGTAATAAACATGAAGAAAATTTTAAGAAACCTGATGAAAATTCAATGTGTCCCGACAGTAATATCTCAAAAGTGTTGAAAGTTGAGGGGCCAATTTCAATCGAAATCAACAAAGAACTGATCCTAAAAGTTTCATATCAAGCCCATAATGGATGCGTTGGATTATGTAAGTTTTCTGAATTAATCAATGGTAATACAACTCAAATTACAGCTCTTACAAGCGAAAGGAAAAGTGAAGGACTGGCTTGCATCCAGGTAATTCTGACAAATACTACAGACTATAAATTTATTAGAAGTACTCCAGGTAATTATGTATTGAAATTTTATCAATCTGACAATACCTTCATTACTCATAATGTCACAGTAAAATAATATATTGAATACTTCATAATTCGGGAGGTGTTAAATCTAGTTTTATAGAATAGTTGTGTTTTAAAGAAACGATTAGCGTAAATACATTACTAATATTAGGTATAAAAAAAATTGAAAATCATGAAAAAAGTAATTTTATCAGTAATCATTATAGCGGCCGTAGCCAGTTTTACATCATGCAAAAAAGAATCTAATGATTGTAGCCTTGTTGCCGCAAAAATTATCCGCTACGATTGCGACCGGGTAATATTTCAGTTGCTTACCACTGAAAGTATTGGTGATGCTGATTGGCAGGATCTACAAACGGGTAGCCATTACAACAATGTGGTTTACTATCAGAACACATGCGCCATTGCCAGTTTGACAAGCGGCAATAAAGACACTTTATATGTGAATATAAAAAGAACCTATGAAAATGATTACGATAGTAACTGTATACAATGTAGAGCCATTTCACCCAATCCTCCCCAAACAAAAGTTGATTTTACTGAAATTAGCCGAACTCCCTGTGCTAAAGGGTCTAATGGTAGTAACTAAAGTTTTAGTTTGTAATAGCCCAAGGCGCTGTTTCAAGAAAATGAACCTTTTTTGAGCGCTTTAAAGATAAATCCGGGGGATCATTTGATTCAATTCAGGCTTAGCATTATAATAGTTTGATTGGATAGGGTAAAGCAAATGAAACATCGAAAGAACTTATATTTTAATCAGGTATTTGTAAACCTACCATAATCATTACCGGGTAAATTCGATTTTCATTTCTTAACTTAAGTTAATGAATTTAGTCTCTATCATTAATACTTTTGCGCTGCGCTTTTAGAATAATATTTTTAGAAAATTCCCATAACCTTCGTTTGCTTTTTTTGTGTGGTGACTTCTTTAATTTTCAATGCATGCTGTCAAGCTAATCATTTAAAAAAAATCTGAAAAAAATAAAAAATAAAAACAAAGAAAAATGAAAATTATCAACATTCTTACCCTATTATTTTTTACTACCACAACATCATTTGCACAGCAAAACGGCGGCTATAAAAAAGGAGATAAATTATTGAATATAGGTATAGGCGTAAATTCTTTTTATAGTGGAGGAGTACCTATTGGGGCTTCTTACGAACAAGGGATTACCGACAATATTAGCGTTGGAGTAAATGCAGACTACCTGTCTAATGATTATCGCTCTTTTAAATTTACGGCCATATACTTTGGTGTAAGGGCATCTTATCATTTTAATGAGTTATTAAAAATACAAAATGAAAAGATAGATCTATACGGCGGTCCAACCTTAGGCTATCGAAGTTTCTCCTGGAAAGATGCTAACCAAAACCTGGGCGATAATTATGGAAGTGGAGTTTTTTTTGGAGTGTACATCGGTGGCAAGTATTATCTAAGTGATAAAATAGGATTGTTCACTGAGCTTGGTTCTATCGGTAGTACCAATGCCAGAATTGGAGTAGCGTTTAAATTTTAATAGTTTTTTCAAGATAGCAGGTTTTACATTACGTACAAAGACATCTGGCAATTGTAACGTTATGACTACAAAAGTAATTTACTATGATTGGGACAGGATATTATGTTAGTAGTTTGAAACTGAACATATTGGCAATGCAGACCAGACGGATGTAAAAAAATGGCACACAGTGTACGGATGTAGTTTCTTCTTATATCACAGGAGCTGTTGCAAGGTTAGCAAACGGTAAATTGGATATGTTGAATTTAAATATTAAAAAGATGATCGGGAGTTCTATAGTCTGGATTATATACAATGTAACGCCATTTTACCCTATCCATCGAAAGCAAAAGTTGATTTTAATAACATAAGTAAATCACTTTGTGCCGCAAGTAGCAGAGTGGTAATTGAATATCCAATAGGTGAAAAAATCAGGACTCCGTTCCGAAAGGGCGGAGTTGTTTTTCAATCAGGATAAAGTAAAGCTTTATACCGAAAAGCTATGATCACTTTCTTTAGTTCGAAGATTTGATTTAGATAGTCTTGAGGATTCTTAAATTCAATTCAAGAGTTCCTTTCATTACCGGTACATGTAGAAATCAAAATAGCTGTTTTTCGTAGACTTTAAATAGGGTTCCGTAGAACGATTTTTTTTAGTAATTAGAAATTCAATTTCTTGCTTAAAAATTGAAGGAATCAAATGAATGAGAATTCAGATTGTTTTAAAATGTGTGCATAAAATATGAGCCCCAAATTATGAGCATGGAAAAATAATGGTAACTTTTTCAATAATAAAGGCAATAATGTTTTGTATTTGAAGGAGAGTAGCGGAGAGGTGCTTTTTATTTTTCATGGCTACCCCTACAGCAGTTTCGATTTTAAGGATGTATGGCAGCAGCTTACTTTTAGATTCAGTGTGATATTACCAGATATGTTGGGAATGGGGTTTTCTGATAAACCTCAAAACTATCATTAACAGAAAAAATAAGTATAAAAACTAAAATCACAGTATAATACAAAGCAACAACGCTGATGACGACATGGGTTTTAAATTAAAGGAGGTAGGGCAGCTTCTACCGCAAATAAATGATTCCGCTGCACAAATAGATTTTTTGATAAACCTGTTTTTTAGCAATGAAGATTTTGATGTTGTGGAATTATTTAATGCTGATAATATGGAACCCTTACAGTTTTCTAGACCATGCTGATATGTAAACCGCTTTGCTTCGGCAATTGCAAGTAACAACAATACATATCCTTGCTCATGATCTTGGCAATAATGTAGTGCAGGAATTAATTGGAAGAAGCGGTGAAAATAAAAATCCTTTCAAAATAAAATCAATTGCTTTTTTGAATGGCAGTTTATTCATGGATGTATATAAGCCAAAACTACTACAGGTGTTACTTTCAACATCTCCAAAACCTATTGGCAAATTATTGAGCAGCATAATGTCGAAGAAAAATGCAGATAAGGCAAAAGCTAAAGTATTTGGGGTTAAAACAAAACCTGATAATGAGCGCCTAAAAAACTTTTGGGATGTATTGAATTATAATAATGGGAAGGCCATTGCATATTTAATTGGCAGATTGGTTTTTGAAAAGAAAAAATACCAACAGCGATGGATAGGGGCTATGCAGAAAACAAACATTCCGATGTGTTTCATCAATGGTCCGGCAGACCCTAACTCCGGAATGCACATGGCTATTCGTTATAACCAGTTAATACCAAATGCCAATATCATATTGCTTGATGAAAAAATAGGGTACTGGCCAAAGATAGAAGCAACGGCGCAAGTGCTAAAGGCAGTGTGTAACTTTATAGAGGCTAGCAATTCCAGTTATAAAAATGGTATTTGGGATTTAAAGGAAAGATTGAGTGATAAAAACTGATCTATATTTTTAATTACAACCAAGATAAAATAAAACAAGTAATTTCTTTTATGATGTCCAACTATAGTTCAGTTCAAAAATTAGCAAAACAAGCAGGTATTTTATAACTGCTCATCGCTATTTTGGTTTTTTGGGGCATTGTGTATGTGCCTTGGCAAATTATGGTGAAAGGTAATCTGGCTGGCACCATTAACAATGTTTTGGAAAGAGAAACTTTGTTCCGATCGGGCATTGTAGGCCAATTGGTAAGCAATGTTAAATGCGCTCAAGTAAAATATTAAAACTTAAAGCAAAATTTGTATGAAGTCAATAACTGTAACACTAATTATTCTCAGTTCAATTTTTAATGCAAAAGCTCAAAATACATTATTACCTGAGTTTAATGATAAGCCAGCTTACTACAATGTGAAAGATAAAAAATTAGTGGAGTTAGAAAAATCTCAGTACAATACCCTGGCAAAAGCCAAAGGATTGTTTAAAGCAGAAGCTGGATTCTTTTTAAATGAAAGCTCGTCGCCCGTTAAAATTTCCAAACAGACAGAATTGAAATTCATTATAAAAATTACACAAGGTACCGATCCAACCTCTGTGGTTGATTTTGTGAAATTTGAAGTAAGAGACAATAAGAGGGTTTTCATTACTACAAAAGTCAAAGCAACCAGCACGTCTACTTCTTTTGAAAAGATTATTTATGTAGTAGAAAAAATTAAAGAAGGAAATTATTTTTTGATTGTTAAGAATTTGGACAAAGGCGAATATTTTTTTGGATCATCTGAATTTATGTTCGCTTTTAGTATTGAGTAAGAATAGAATAGAATAGAATAGAATAGAATAGAATTTATGCCGCCGCAACTATTGTATAATCAAATTGTGTTTGAGTCGGGTCAAATTGAATAACTAGTTTTCAGGCGTTAAAATCTATTTTCATAAAATTTTAATTGTAGCAAATGAACATCGTAAATAATGCTTTTTTGCTTCGTTTTCCGATGGCCATTATTTTATTCATACATGGTATTGGTGGTATGTTTAACAATGGTGTAAACGATTTTGGTAATTTTTTTTTAAACCAAATTGGCTTTGCTCCTTTTGGCGTACACATTGCCTGGCTCATAAAAATATCTCACATAGTTTGTGCTATTTTTTTGTTGCTTAATAAGTACATATAATGGCCGGCCATTATTACCATTGTTATGCTGATAATGGGCATCGTATTGGTTCATTTTAAAGAAGGGTGGTTTGTGGTAGGTGGCGGAAGGAATGGGTGGGAATATAATTTTTTATTGATTTTTGTGCTGTTGGCTATTCTGTTTCCCGAAGGAATTAAAAAGAATAATTTGGATAGAACGTATGAGTAAATTGACTTGGATATTTTATGCAAAGACTATAATTGGTGTTTTTTAGCATTAGGCAGTAACGACACGTACTTCTATTAAGTTTAAAAAAATACTTTTTCTTCTAAAAATTGAGAAAATGAAAAAGATAATTATTTTATTTTTTTTATTGATCGCTCTTGTGATAGGTTGCACTAAACAATAGAATTCTTTCGAAAGTGATAAAGACATCAAAGGGGTATGGACATTAAAGGGAACTAGCGGCTTTGAGCTGGGAAGTAAGTTGGAGTTTTCTGTAAAGAATAATACAAACATAATAAGCTTCGATTTGTTCCGCTTCTCCCCTACCCCATTGGCCATTAAAAGCCGAAACGCCTTATCAATTTGAAAACAACAAATTGTCTTACATCGATTATGAGAACCCTGCAAACGGATACTTTAATGTAACAAGTTTTAAATGGGTTGCGCAGGGCAAAGAGTTTAGTATAAAATTGTACCAGGTTTTACTTTTTATGAATTCAGATTCCATTGTTAATTACATAAAACAATAAATGAAAATTTTACTATGCTTTAATAAGTAACAGCAATCCATAATTATTGCTATCCCCTGTAAAATTATTGATAAGAAATTCTTTCTTGTTAAAGACGGCTTTACTTCCTCTGCTCTAATTAAAACAATTACTTTTTTAAGCAATGTGAGTGACTTGTTTGAATGAGCTATCGGGTTTAGATTAGAAAAAAGTAACACTAGTTTCACACATGGAAACATTGAGAGGGATACCTTTTTTTGACAGCATTCACTTTATTCAAAAATTACTTACTGAAAAAAGTGACTAAGCAAAAGTGAGGCGATAGTCCCTTAGCAACGATAAAAACCTAGTTAAAAAGAGTATGCAACAGTTACCTATCTACAGTATCATTCTACTGCTGTTGCCGGCTTTGTTTTTTGGGCAGACGCAAGATACAATTGATTTAGCAGCGCTCGCCAAAATGGGGAAGTTAAAAGTGGTGAGCAGAGATTTAGAAATAGCTGCTCAGGATGGTGAAACATATATGAAGGTTTCCGAAAGCAAGCACGAGGGGATAGTTTGGTTACCGCTGCAAGAGTTTAGAAATGGCACGATTGAAATTGAAATGAGAGGAAACGACGTTTTGCAACGAAGTTTTATTGGTGTCATTTTTCATGGTTTAAATGATAGTACTTATGATGCCGTCTATTGCCGTCCGTTCAACTTCTTTGCTAAAGACTCTGTTCGCCGGATTCATCTCCCCACACTTTTCCTCCCCTTTCAAATGGTTGCGTATTGGTATTTACAGCAAACTGCTGAACAGAACACGATGCGGTTAAGAGCGTAATACCCAGCCCGAGAAATATTTTCTTTATTGTTGTCATTTGTAAATTTGTTTAAATGATGACACAAAAGTATTCCTGCATTTTCACTATTTCATTGACTTCGGTTAAGAAATAAAATTGCTACATTTGAAAAGAAAAATGGAGACATTGGTGGGAATAATTAATGGATTAAAGTTACCCATTATTGATTCAAATTATTCATCTGAAATTAGAGATTTGGGCATTGTAAGGGCCGAAGTTGATTGCGGCTGGTACATTGATTTTTTATGACAATCATTTTTAAGAATGGAGCCATTTCAATTGCTCTCTTGACAATCAGCTATTATTTATTAGATAACATTGAATGGACACCGAGTACTCAATAGACCTTTATTCATCTCAGTGATATGATGAAAGTTTATCTGGTTTATTAATAAATTCATTTATAATTTTCACTTTTAATCTTTATTGTTATGCTTCGGGAATTTTTAAAAGGATTTAATATTTTAAGTGATACCGACATAGCTGAATTTGAACAATTACTTAAAAAAAGAGACGTTAAAAAGGGGGAGTATTTTATACAAAACGGAGCTGTTTGTAAAAGTATTGCATTTGTTATGTCGGGTATCTTTAGAACCTATTTTATATCCGACAAGTGGGAGGAGGTTACCTATTGTTTAACCTTTCCCAATAACTTTTTGACTGCCTACAGTTCCTATCTAACAGGAAATAGCACACAGGAAAATATACAAGCGATACAAGATGCAGAACTGTACACTATTAGTAAAGAAGAGATGGAAAACCTGGCTGATAATAATGTAACCTGGCTGACTTTTTTAAAGTTTATGGCAGAGCAACAGTATATGGAATTGGAGAATAGAATCTTTCAGTTACAAAAGAAAAATGCCCTTTCAAAATATAAAAACTTAATAGAGAACTACCCGCAACTAGTCCAACAAATACCACTTCAATATTTGGCTTCCTATTTAGGCATTACCCAGCGTCACCTGACCAGAATAAGAAAAGAAATTACATTTTAGACAAATGTCCTTTTTCGATTGATGCACAAGAATGAGTTTTGCAGAAATAAAAATTTATGCAAAAGCGAATCACAATCATCAATGGACATCCGAATTCCGAAAGTTTTAACCGGGCTATAGCAGACGCTTACAAGATGGGAGCCCTTGCGAATGGTGCCGAGGTGAAAGAAATAAATATTCACGCCCTGGATTTTGATTCAAATCTTCAGTTTGGCTATAAACAAGTGATGCCGCTTGAAACTGATTTACTTACAGCGATGGAAGCAATAAAATGGGCAAATCACTTAGTATGGATTCATCCTGTTTGGTGGGGCGGATTGCCGGGAAAAATGAAAGGATTTATCGATAGAACCTTTTTACCCGGAATAACATTTAAGTACAAAAAAGATTCCATTTGGTGGGATAAGTTATTAAAAGGGAAATCTGCCAGGATAATAACAACGATGGATCAACCCGGCTGGTACTACTCGTTGTTTTACGGAAAGCCAAGCATTAACCAGCTTAAAAAATCAACGCTGCAATTTTGTGGAGTATCTCCGGTAAAGGTTACTACTATTGGCCCAATCAGAAATACGGATGCTGCCAGGAGAAACAATTTCTTGAAAAGAATAAATGCACTTGGAGTAAATTTTAAGTGATGATTTGAAATAATAATTAATTAAAAAAATAAAATGTTATTATATAAAATTATTTTTCTTTTTTCTCTAACAGTAGCATCTCTCAAATCATTTGAACAATTACCTGTTCAAATTTTTGCAGGAGATAAAAGTATTGAGTACAATTTCCTTTGGTTTAAGAATGTAGACAAAAATGAAAAGGTAACGCTATTTAATTCTATTTTTTTTAATGTTCATT
>Ga0335397_10006104_pt1 | contig 15605 bp, 10 predicted proteins | sample MAT04_FD_205740 | JGI IMG/M metagenome (GOLD analysis project Ga0335397, IMG submission 205740) | Freshwater microbial communities from Lake Fryxell liftoff mats and glacier meltwater in Antarctica - MAT-04 (spades assembly) (version 2) ... | reverse complement strand
CGTCAGCAACACATTCGCCGGCTTCAGGTCGCAATGAACAATCCCTGCGGCATGAACCACACAGATTGCTTCCGCCATCTGGATGATCCATTGCAGCGCCTGATCGATTGACGGTATGCGAGCTGCGATTTCGTCGGCCAGGCTTCGGCCTTCGATCAGATTCATTAGAATAAACCAGACTCCAGCTTTGGTTTGGCCAATCCCCTGCACTTGCACGAGTCCTTGATGATTGAGTTGCTGAATTGTTGTCGCTTCCGACAAAAATCGTTGAACAATCGAAGGGGAATCTCGAAGTGACTTGTGAAGAAACTTGACGGCGACATCGTGACCGGTTGACTTCCAGACAGCGCGATAAACTTTCCCCATGCCTCCGGCACGCCGACATCACGACATCTTCAGGATCAACGCGAGACGCAAGACGCGATCCGATTCGAGTCTGCGCCAAACGGCAGAGTCTTTGCAAATATCGATGAAACAACTGCGCTTCGGCATCCGGCTCGTGAGCCATCACGCTGGCAAAAATGCGGGCGGAGGTTGAGTTCAGTCTGGACATGCCTGAGTGTACCAATTCACGCAACTCGCAGGCAGGTGTCTCCGAAATCGGCACCGCGACGAGTCGCCACTGACCGCTTGTTCCCGAACACCAAGTCTTGCCCTTGCGGAAAATCGAGAGTTTTTGTAGCCCGAAGCGTCAGCGAGGGATTTTACCAAACTCGTTCCCTCGCTGACGCTTCGGGCTACTACTTGCGATAAATCTTCCGATGTGTTCCAAACTCTTTTCACGCAATTCTGCGAAATCACGAATTCCTTGTCCGGTGAGCGCCGGGTATCTGCATCAGCCAAAGGATGTGTGTTTCCATTTATGTGTTTGCGTTCGATTTTGGGAGATTCTGATGCCTCATGTTGTTGCCGAACCATGTTTCAACTGCAAGTACACGGATTGCGTCGTGGTGTGCCCTTGCGACTGCTTTCACGAAGGGAAATCGATGCTGTTTATCGACTCGGACAAGTGTATCGACTGCGAAACGTGCGTTCACGAGAGTCCGACGTCCGCCATTGTCATGGACGTGAATCTTCCCGATGCGTGGAAAGAATACAAGGCTCTCAACGCTGAAATGGCTCCGCAATGCCCGTCGATCGTTGAAAAACAAACGCCGCTGTGCCAGTCGTAGTTGCCTGACGCAGAGATGCGAATCGGGACGCAAACCAGCCGAGATTTCCGCAGCAGCAGACTTTGGGCCGTCACGAAAATAGATTATCTTTACGTGAAATCCGGTTGACACTGTTTCGACATTCGCGGCTTCGCTGGCGGGACGGAGACGTCAGTCGATGTCGTTACCGACGAAATTGATCGCCCGCTGCTGGCTTGCCCGGCAGTAGCGAAGTTTTGAAATTAGCAGGTCATTCCATTGAAAATCGGTGCCCCATGCCGGCTCGTCCGGCATGAGCCAAAGTTTTTCACTTGCGTTCCGGCTCGACGAGCGAGCCGGGGACGGAAATTTGTGATGTCTTACGGCTAATTCCAAAACACATTCACCTGCACGACAAGCGTGCAGGGGTCTCGATTTCGTGGGTAAGGACAACCTCGTAAATTTCCGGTTGGAACGATCACAATCGGAGGACTGACGTCCTGCCGCTCGCCGGAATAAACATTCGATCGAATCGCTCAGCGAGTAGAACTTTCTCGGTGGTCCAGTCAATTTGACCTCTGTAAATTCAAACATTATGACTCAATCACATGTGTTGATCGATGGAACTCGTGTACCTTCCTTTCTCTACGGCACCGCGTGGAAGGAAGATCGCACGGCCGATCTGACTGAAACGGCAATCACGCAGGGGTTTCGCGGGATCGATACGGCTAACCAGCGAAAGCACTATCACGAAGCGGCTGTTGGTGAAGGAATCGCGGCCGCGATAAATGCGGGTTTGGTGAAACGCGAGGATTTGTTTCTGCAGACAAAGTTCACGTTCAAGAACGGACAGGATCATCGACTGCCCTACGATCCCGCTGCGCCGATCGGGACGCAGGTGGAACAATCTTTCACGAGGTCACTCAGTCATCTGAACACGACGTATCTGGATTCATATGTTCTGCATGGTCCGTCGGTTCGATCGGGACTCGCGGACGCCGACATCCAGGCATGGCAGGCGATGGAATCGCTTCACCAGCGCGGACTTGTGCGACTGCTGGGCGTCAGCAACGTTTCGCTGGCTCAGTTGGAATTGCTTTGTCAGCGAGCCAATGTGCAACCGCGATTTGTGCAGAACCGCTGCTACGCTTCAACCGGCTGGGACCGCGACATCCGCCGCTTCTGCGTCGAGCGGGGAATTATGTATCAGGGGTTCTCTTTACTGACCGCCAATCAGTCGGTTGTCGCTTCGACCACCGTGGGAACGATTTCCCGCAGTCACAAGCGAACACCTGCACAGATCATTTTTCGATTTGCCATCGACGTCGGAATGCTGCCACTCACCGGAACCACCAGCATCGACCACATGCAGGCCGACATCGCAGCACTGGAATTTGAACTGACAGAGCAGGAAATCAGAACCATCGAATCGATCGTACCTCATTCGGTGTCTTGAACTGATACTGCTTCGAAGTACTCCGGCGTTAACTCGGTCGCGATCGGACTCGTTGTTGCAAATCGTTCAATATTTGCTGAAGATCAGGCAAAGATTCTCCAGTCAATTCCTGAGTTGTCGCCATGGGATCGCCAAGTACCTGCTGAAGGGCTTGAATCCAGCCAATGACGGCCCCTTCTTCACGACCTTTTTCGAGACCTTTTTCGAGACCTTTTTCGAGACCTTTTTCGAGACCTTTTTCGAGACCTTTTTCGAGACCTTTTTCGAGACCTTTTTCGAGACCTTCTTCGAGACCTTTTTCGAGACCTTCTTCGCGACCTTTTTCGAGGGCTTCCTGCCGAGCGCTGGCGAGAATCCATTCGTAATCGCGTTCGGCTCGTTCGCGTTGATCATGCATGGCTTTGTCCTTTGTTTTCGAAGAGATTATTTCGAACGAACCTATCGCCTGCTGAAATTCTGTTTCCGGAAACCAGCGTCGAAGTTCATCTGCGGAATGTTTGTGAGCGTTCAGAATTAGCCAGCACCAGCGTTTCAGCGGACTGGCGTGGGCGAGACTTGTTTCGTCCACGTTGTACTTTGCCAATTCTACCGTGTGAACCTCGATTGCTCTATCCAATTTTCGTCCACTTTTCAGATCAGCCATCTGAAATCGGTGATGGGCCTGAGGCGTGTCAGGAAACAGCGTGTTCGTCAGCAGGCAGATGGAAATCGCCGAGTTCAGTTTTGCATAACTGTCACCTTGTGACATTTGACCAACGTACAGTCCGCAGACATAGTAAACCAGACGCTCCATCAAACGCGGATGGATCGAAACCTGCATTTCAATGTTGTAGATGCATCCTTTTATATCCATCGCCCGGACATCCAGCACGACCGTCTTGTCGCTTTCGAATTCCTTGTAGCTGAACGGATTCAGAATTGTGACTTCCGTGATCGGGCTTGTCGGCTCCAGAATTGCATTCAAAAGCCCGATCAAGGCGATTGAGTTCTCCGGACTGCCGAACGTTTTCTTGAATACAAAGTCGATGTAGGCTTTGATCCCAAGTGGCATGATACTTCAACTCCGATCCTGGTCAGCAATTTGCTTTTGGTAAGTCCCGATTATATGCAATAGTGCAGACGTAACAAACTGTTCAAACGGCGGATGCATTACGGGTCTTCGATCGACGTCGGTAGATCCCAACGACAAAGAACACAAGACAACCCGCACATAACGGGACAGCTGTGTACGTGATCAATTCGATTCTCCGTTGAAGAGCAATCTGTTGATTTATTCCCGACTTTTCGGCCGCTTCAAACGACATACACTCGTGAATGGACAAGTTCGGAAGTGTCGCACGAATCTTCGCAATTGAATCGGGAGAAAGTGCGCTGTCAATAAGAGTCAGATACTTGATGTTGCGCAACTGGAGAAGGCACGGGAGTGATTCCTCCGTGGTTCCAGCCAGAGAAAGAAAGAAGACTTTTTTCAGATCACCCAAACGATTGAGTTGATCATTGTTCGCGGCTTTGAGTCCCAACTCTACCAGTCGAGGCATCGCATTCAGATGAGCAATGGTCGCACTGGTGAAGACATTGCCGTCAAGATCCACACTCTTCAGACGTGGATGATCGACCAGATGCGATATTCCTTCTTCCGTTACGTTGGTGTCAGTCAAGTCGATGTTACACAGGGCAGGCATGTCACGAATCGCAGACATCGAATGATCCGTAATGGAGGTTCCGGCAAGATGCAGATGGATCAGGCTCTTCATTCCGGCGAGACTCGTCATCGCATCATCAGTGATCCCGGTTCTGCTCAAGTAGAGATAATTTACGGGAAGTCCCTTCATGACCTCCGCATTTCGTTGCACCCAACTGTCGGTCAAATCACTTTTATAGAAGTTGATGTTAATGGAGTGACGTTCTATTCCTTGCGCTTTGTTCACCATTGCCTGAATGACGCTGTCCCAAAATCCTCCGACACCGCCTGACCGAAAGTCAAGATTCCGATTTTCATAGACTCCGCCGATCGCTTCGACTTCTCTTTGCAGAGGGTCAGCTTGGCGAATCAGAAACCAACCTGTCATGCCGACCAGCACGGCGCACGACGTCAATAGGACGACCCGGCGTCGAGTGATCCATTTTCGTGGTCCTGGCAGCTTCTTTTCCATCAGGTCATTTCTCCAGCCAGGCACAATACTGTGTCGATCGGAATTGTGTGAAGGTCGTTGCAGCAATCGTTGCGGGGAACATCCGGTCGTAACAATTCTATATCAGTTACCACTTCGAATCCATGTTTCAGCAACGGCAATTCTATCCCCGGAATGTCGGAGGTGACGCCGATCAGAACCAGATCAATGAGCGGCACGGAGGGGTGAAGTCGCGGATGATTGTGAAAGTAGGTCTTATCTGCCGGAAAGAACTTTGCAGTCAATTAGGGAGGGCGAGGCTCCTGCCGAGCCGCAGAGGGTTCGAGACATGCGGCTCGGCAGGAGCCTCGCCCTCCCAAAAATCCCGAACAAACAGCCCATGACCGAAATCCGCGACCGCACCCGGCACGGTTAGAAAACTCTCGCTCGGTCGCCAGAAGGATTGCAGATCGATAACATGCCGAATCTGCCGAACCGGAGAGTTGAAACTTCTTTCACCACAATACAGACGGAGCGACAAGATGGCCACGCAAGTCAAGAAATCCAAAGACCTCACGCTGAAAGACAAGCTTTCACGTATGACGTTCACGCAGGCGTGTGAATTGCTTGGCGGGCCGGTCGAAGGCAAGAAGTTGCTGTATGCGGGCGGGAAGATTGGGATCGCAGAATGGGACGAACAGATTTACCTCGGCGGCGATCTGTTTCGATTGTCGTTGCCGAGCGAAGACGTCATTGTCACCATCACGTTGCGTCAGGACAAAGTCAAACGGCTGCTGCTGAACTGTGACAAATGCGATGCGCCGTGCGAACATCTTGGTGCGGCGCTGTCAGTGATTCTGGAATCCAAATCAGCGCTCGGTCTGGCGACACCGCCGGTGGAACGCGAAGCCGTGGAATCGCTCAGCGAGGAACAACTCATCGAGCGCGCGTTGAGCGAACGGCAGCAGCGAGCGAAGGAAGAAAAGTTCGTCGTCGAAGGTGCCAATAAGGTTAGTAAGACACCGTGGCAGGATTATGTTGTTACGAGCAAGCTCAGCGGGAAAACATATCGCGTTGCACTGCGCGGAAGTGAACCGGGCGATTCGTTCTGCTCTTGTCCAGATTATCGCAGCAATACGCTGGGAACCTGCAAGCATATCCTGCACACACTGCTGAGGATCAAGCGGCGATTCGATCCGGCGGCATTCCGGAAAAAGCCGAAGCAGAAGGAAACCAGCGTCTATCTGAAATATGGCATCGATCTCGCTCTGCGACTTGGAACACCGGATCGTCCCAGCGAATCGACAGCGAAGATCATCGGGCCGATTCGGGATATCGATATTTCTGACGTCAACGACCTTGTGTGTCGCATCGACAAGCTGGAAGGACTTGGTGAACCTGTTGTCGTCTTTCCGGATGCCGAAGAATTCATTCAGCAGCAACTGCATCGGCAACGGATTCAGAATCTGGTGCAGGAGATCCGCAAGGACCCCAAAAAGCACACGCTGCGAACAACACTGCTCAAGGCCGAATTGCTGCCGTATCAGATGGACGGCATTGCCTTCGCCGCCGGGGCTGGGCGAGCTATCCTGGCGGATGACATGGGTCTCGGCAAGACGATCCAGGGCGTGGGTGTTGCAGAACTTCTCGCGCGGGAAGCGGGGATTTCACGAGTCCTCGTGATTTGTCCGACGTCGCTCAAATCGCAGTGGCGGAATGAGATCAATAAGTTCTCAGATCGCACTTCACAACTTATTATGGGAACCGCTGCAGACCGTGCCGCTCAATACCAGAACGATGCATTTTTCACGATCTGCAACTACGAACAAGTGCTCCGCGACATGATGCCGATCGAATCGGCTCGCTGGGATCTGATCATCCTGGACGAAGGTCAACGGATCAAAAACTGGGAAGCTCAGACAACACGCGTCGTCAAGAGTCTGAAGTCTCAGTTTGCGCTCGTGTTGTCCGGCACGCCACTGGAAAATCGACTGGACGAATTGTATTCGGTGGTGCAATTTGTCGATGGCCGCCATCTGGGGCCGGGATTCCGATTCTTCAATCAGTATCGTATCACGGACGATAAGGGTTACGTGCTGGGTTACAAGAATCTGAATGAACTCCGCACACAGCTCAGGCCGATTCTGCTCCGTCGCACGCGTGACATGGTGATGAAAGATCTGCCGCCACGTAATACGCAGATTATTCACATTCCACCGACAGAAGAACAACGACTGATACACATTGGACATGCACGCATCATCGCGTCAATCACTCGCAAGCCGTTCATCAGTGAAATGGATCTGCTCAAACTGCGACAGGCCATGATGATGTGTCGCATGGTGGCTGACAGTACGTATCTTGTTGACAAGCAGGGGCCGGGCTATTCGACGAAGCTGCAGACGCTGGATGAACTGTTCGAGCAGCTTTTCGTCGAAGCTGATCACAAAGCTGTGATCTTTTCAGAATGGACGCGGATGCTGGATCTGATCGAACCGTTGCTGAAGAAACGCAAGGTTCCGTACGTGCGATTGGAAGGCAAAGTGCCGCAGAACAAACGGCAGCAGATCGTCAATGAATTCCAGAATAACCCGAAATGCAAAGTCTTCCTATCAACGAATGCTGGCAGCACGGGGCTCAATCTTCAGGCGGCCGACACCGTCGTCAACGTCGATCTGCCGTGGAATCCCGCCGTCCTTGAACAACGTATCGCGCGAGCCCACCGCATGGGCCAGAAGCGACCGGTGAACGTCTACATCCTTGTGACGGAAGACACGCTCGAGGAACAATTGCTGACGACAATCGGTCAGAAGAAGGAGCTGGCAATGGCGGCTCTGGATTACGATTCCGACATCAGCGAAGTCGATCTGCAGAGTGGCATGGATCAGCTCAAAGCGAAGCTCGAAGTTCTTCTCGGCGCGCTGCCTGAAGGACATCTGGACGCAAGTCAGAAGCGCGAAAAAGAGGCTGAGGCCACTCGTCTGATCGATCGCCGCGAAAAGATGGCCGACGCCGGAGGCCAGTTGTTGACGGCTGCATTCGGCTTCCTCTCCCAAATGCTTCCGGATGCCGGTGTCGCTCCACCAACGGAAACCGTGACTCAGCTTCGCCAACAATTGACGGAAGCTGCAGAAACGGATGACAAAGGGCAGAAATCACTGAAGATCAATCTGCCTTCCGAAGAAGCATTGACTCAATTCGCCGAAGCGCTGGCAAAGCTTCTGGCGCTGAAGACGTCGTCGTAATATGGCAAGCCGCAGGAAAGGATTTGCCATGTGGGAACTCGTGCAGCATCACGCGGAGCGTGATGAGTACATTGTACTCCTCACGCTCAGCCGTGAGGTTTTCGCTGAATTCATGATCTCTTAAGATCGTCACGTATTGGCAAGACTACTTCTGCCTCTCGCCTAATCCAGGCACTACGAAAGACACTCCTGTGAAATCCTTCTACAGAGCCGTCAATGCCTCACTCATCGCGTCGCTTATTGTGGCCACATGGACGTGCTCCACAAAGCCATCATCTGCAGACGAAAAGCTGCCGGAGGGTGTGATATTTGAAAAGGGAATCGAGTACTCGAATCCGGACGACCAGCATCTGCAGTTGAACATGGCGAGACCAACGGTCGGAACAGGTCCGTTTCCTGCGGTCGTCTGCATTCACGGCGGTGGTTTTCGAGCGGGGAAACGAGAAGGTTTTGATGGCCTGTGTGTGACGTTGGCTCAACATGGTTACGTTGCAGTGACTGTGACGTATCGTCTGGCACCGAAGTATCAGTTTCCGGCAGCGGTGCATGATGTCAAAGCGGCGGTTCGATGGATGCGAGCCAATGCGGAGAAGTACAATATTGATCCGGATCGAATCGGAACGACGGGCGGATCTGCCGGTGGCCATCTTGCTCAATTCCTTGCCGTCACAAGTAATGTCGATAAGTTTGAAGGCGACGGCGGAAACGCTGAGTTCTCAAGCAATGTGAAGTGCGTCGTCAATTTCTACGGGCCGAGCGATTTCACAAAGTCATACGACGCCAGTGTCGATGCTTCGGAAGTTCTGCCATTGTTTCTTGGCGGCAATCTGGAACAACAGCGGCATCGTCACATTGAGGCCAGTCCGTTGTACTGGGTGACGCCTGATGCCGCTCCCACATTGTGCGTTCACGGAACGAACGACAAATATGTCGCGCATGAACAAGCTGTTTGGCTCATCGATCGAATGAAGGCCTGCGACGTTGATGCCACATTAATGACAATTGATGGCGGAGATCACGGCTTTGGCGGCTCACCGAAGGACGTCAAGGAAAAGATCGAAACGGCCAGGATCGAGTTCTTTGATCAGCATCTGAATGCGAAGTAGTGCCGATTCGTAGTGTTTTCTGTGGCGTATCGCTGGTATCATGGCGGCGTTGCTGACAGATTCGCAGAAAAACAGGAGCCCTTTCGTGGCGGTTGAACTGAAGCCTTTTTCCTGGGATAGGATGATCGAAGCCGTGGAAGCCGTTCGTGAACGTACATTGCGGGCCACTGCGGCTCTGAAACAGGCTGGGATTCCTTATGCAGTCGTGGGCGGTAATGCCGTGGCGGCCTGGGTGGCTCGAGTTGACAGGGCTGCTGTGAGGAATACACAGGATGTTGATATCCTGGTGCGGCGTATCGACTTTGATTCGGTGAAGACGGCACTGGAAGCGGTCGGATTTAGTCACCATGAATTGATGGGGGTTGACTGTTTCATTGATGGACCGGACGGCAGCCCGCGCGATGCTGTCCATCTGCTGTATGCAGCGGAAAAGGTTCGACCTGAATATGCGGAGCCTACTGCCGACGTTGATACCGTCGAGCCAGCCGAAGGATTTGACGTTGTGCCGTTGGAAGCACTCGTTCGAATGAAACTGAATTCTTTTCGCCGCAAAGATCAGGTCCATCTTCAGGACATGTTAAGCGTCGGTCTCATCGACGTGACGTGGACGGATCGTTTACTTCCGCCGCAGGCTGAGCGACTGCAGCAGCTCATCGACGATCCTCATGGTTAAGTGTTGCGAGCCGCGTCTTGCGGCTTGGCTCCTTCGGAGAGTGAGTTCTACTATGGGAAATCACGTACCATTGAGCACTACCGCCAGTTGAAAATCCGAAACACGCCTTCGCGTTGTTTGATGCGTTCCGGAAGAGCCAGTAATCGGTCACGGAAGAAGGCGAGGATCAGGCCTGATCCAAAGATGAAACCGCCGCTGATTGTAATGGCCAATGCCACGGCGTTGAGTCGTCCCCAGGGGATGAATAGCAGCAGCGTGGCAAAATACAACGCGGTAACCACGAACACCGGGAGTCTACATTCGACTGGCGCGGCAGAAAGCTGGGAATCTCCGGCAGCGGAGCGTTGATACTGGCGTCCTGCGGTTGGAGACCACTTGCAGATGATTGTCGGTCGCCATACAAGTTCATCGCCTTGCTGGATCAACTTCACTGCTTGCTTCTTATGAGAAGGATGCTACACGATGCGAGTTTTTTCGATTCATCTTTTGGTGATTCTCTTGCTTCTGAACAATGCGGTTCAGGCGGACGATCCGTCTCCGCTGGAGTTTCGAGACGACTTCGATGGAAAGTACGATGAGGCATGGACGATCCTCAATGAAAACGCGGAGAACATTTCGCTCACAAAGAACACCGGAATGCTGACGATCACGACGGAAAAGGGAGGAATCTGGCGTCAATACCACAACGTAAAGAATATCTTCCTGATTGATACTCCTATGACGTCAGGAAACTTCGTCATGACCACCCACATTGTGGATTTTGATCCTCAGCAACCATATCAGCAGGCCGGACTGATCTGCTTCAACGATATCGACAACTATGTGAAGCTCGCCCTGGAATTCGATGCGGGAAACGGTGGTAAGACACTGGCCGTGGTACCAGAAATTGACGGGATGGATCTTGAGAACGCGACTCTCAAAGTCAAAGAAGTGGTCCGCGATCTCTGGCTGAGGATTGTCCTGTACGATGGGAAGTACATTTTCTCAGCGAGTCGTGATGGGAAGAACTACAGGACGATCGCAAGGCAGAAGTGCGATCTGGACTATCCAGCGATGGTCGGCATCATTGCCAAGAACGGCGCTGCCAACTCGCCAGGAGTCGATGCCAAATTCGATCTGTTCGAAATCGTCCCGCTCGAAACGAAGCCGGAACTGATAGAATTGATCGAAGCAGAAATGGTGTTCTGATCTGCTGAATCAGGGCACTCAGACTCCGCATGGCGTCTGCGAAGCGACCGCAGCGATCAAGCTCGCAATTCGTCATTCAGAGAGTGACGTCTAAGATAATCGCAGACCGATTTGAATTGTCGTTGAACCCAACGTAAATTGCCTGTCAAATGAAGCCGTTGGCCTGGTATGAAGTGCTCGGAGATTGAAATGAAATCAAGTGCGTTGCTGATCGCATTGATACTGTGTACTGCTCAAACGATCGCCACGGAGCCGCCTGTTGACGTGTCAAAGACTGACGGAATCGCTCCAACATCTCCTCTGGATGCTGTCAAAACGCTGCGACTCACACCAGGCTTTCATGCGGAACTTGTGGCATCTGAACCACTCGTCGAAAGCCCGGTTGCGATTGCGTTTGGACCCGACAAAAAACTGTGGGTTGCGGAAATGTGTGACTATCCGCAAGGCGATTCGTCCGACGGTGGCCGCGTAAGATGTCTGCACGATGATGATGGAGACGGCCGCTATGATCGCTCGGAAGTCTTTCTGACAGGTTTGCCACTTCCGACGGGTGTCACGGCTTGGCGCAATGGAGTCCTGATCTGTGCAGCCCCCGATATTCTGTACGCCGAAGACACGAACGGCGACGGAAAGGCTGACAAAGTCGAAACACTGTTCACTGGCTTCGCGACGCATAACACTCAGGCCAGAGTCAACAGTCTGGAATATGGGCTCGATGGCTGGATGTACGGTGCATGTGGATTGTTCGGTGGGAATATCACGTGCACAAAAACGGGCAAAGTCGTTGTCATCTATCAACGAGATTTTCGGTTTCGTCCGGATACCGGTGTTATCGAAGGCGTGACAGGGAACACTCAGCAGGGGCGAGCTCGCAATGACTGGGACGACTGGTTCGGTTGCGACAACCTGACGATGCTGAAGCACTACCCGCTGGCAGATCAATACCTGCGCCGAAACCCCTACCTGACTCCGGCCACGACGGTGATTCCCATCGCTGCGGGTCCGGAACCCGGTCGACTCTTCTCGATCGCCAATCAGGTCCTGTTTATGCTGTCCGGTCCACCCAATCGACCGACCGCGGCCTGTGGGCTGGGAATCTATCGTGACGATCTGCTCGGCAAAGAGTACTACGGCAACGCATTCACCTGCGAACCAGTAAATAACCTCGTTCATCGTCAGATTTTGTCTGCCGATGGCGTGAAGTTCACAAGTCGTCGAGCTGATGAAGAGCAGGGTTGTGAATTTCTGGCATCGACAGATCCCTGGTTTCGCCCGGTTCAGGCACGTACCGGGCCGGATGGAGCCTTGTGGGTCGTTGACATGTACCGCTACGTGATTGAACATCCCATCTGGATTCCGCCCGATACACTCGCTAAGCTCGATCCCCGAGCCGGTTCAACAAAGGGTCGCATCTATCGCATTGTGCCCGATGCGCGGTCGGCGAGGAAACCAGTGAAAATCAATTCGTTGCAGGGCGAACAGCTCGCGCTGGCAATGGATTCGCCGAATGGAACGCAGCGTGATCTTGTTCAGCAGCAGATTCAGTGGACTCAGGACGAGTCTGCAATTCCCGCGTTGAAGACAATCTCTCAGACCAGCGCGCGGCCGGAAGTACGCATTCAGGCATTGTCAACCTGGGCAAATCTGGAAATGCCAACGGTGGATGCATTGCTGATGCTGTTGCACGATAAAAATCCACATGTGCGTCGTCATGCCGTGCGGGTCTCCGAGCCACAGTTGAAGACATCGCCCGAGCTTGCCGCAGCGGTGGTCGCACTGGCCACGGATAGCGACGCCACCGTCCGGATGCAGGTCGCATACTCATCGGCATTTCTCACACCCGCAGACAGTGCGAAATCATTGTCTGCGATGATTGCAATTGACAACGGTGACGCACATCTTCAATCGGCTGAAGAAAGCTCACTGAATGCCGACAATATTATGCTCGTGCTCAGCGATCTGGAAGAAAACTCAGACGCAGGGGTTAGCGTTGATCGACTGCTGCTGAATGCGGCAACTCTGGCTGACGCGAGCGCAATGCGCAGCATACTCACGGAACTCTCAGCGTTTGCTTCGACGGCTTCGGAAACGGAATCGACCACTGCGAAACATCTGCAGCAACTTGCGTCGTTTATCGGCGCATGGAGTCGCCGTACATCGCCGGAATTAGTTCCCGGCGACCAGTCAGTTCGGTTAATCTGGAAGCCGGTCATGGAAATGGCTCTGTCGATACTGGGATCGGAAGACGCTGCGCCAGAACTGCGGCAGGCGGCCGTGTCGTTGGTGGCACAAGGATCTTTTCTTGGTGAGTCGCATTCTGAAGCGCTCGTCGAGCAGCTGACACCGCGTACCCCGCCAGAGCTTCAAACTGCCGTTATCGATGCGCTCAAGAAAGACGGCAGCGAACAAATTGCCGAGATTATTCTGTCAGACTGGGCGGCCCGTGAGCCACGACTCCGCAAAGAAGCCATCGCACTGCTGCTTTCGCGTCAGGCCTGGACTCAGCGGCTGATAGCGGCCATTGCCGATCGGACAGTTTCTATGATTGAACTTGATCTGTCACAACAGCAGTCGCTGCTTGATCATCCTGATAAGAATATCCGCGCGGCTGCGGCACTCAACTTCAAGCCGCGAACATCGGCCAGTCGGCAGGAAGTGATAAATAGATATACCGCCGCTCTGAACGACAAAGGTGACGCAGCCAAAGGTCGACTGGTATTCCAAAAGCATTGTTCTGTCTGCCATCGTGTGCAGGATCTGGGCCATCTCGTCGGGCCAGACATTGTGGGTTATAGCGGCAAGCCTGTTCAATCACTTCTGATCGCGATGCTTGATCCGAATCAAGCCGTTGATCCTCGGTATCAGGCGTACGTGGTAGTGCTGAACAGCGGGCGGAGTGTGACGGGCCTGATCGCCGAAGAAACGGCATCCGGTTTGACGCTGCTGGCACCGGAAGGAAAACGCGAATCCGCACTGCGTTCGGAAGTCGATGAAATCCGCAGTACGGGGAAATCGCTGATGCCCGAGGGTTTCGAACAGAACGCCACCACCGACGATGTTAATGATCTTTGGGCATTCTTCAAGACGCTGCTTGCTCCGCCGAAACATGTCGAAGGGAATGTACCAGCGGTCGTTGAAATTCCATCGGAAGGTAACGTGGCATTGATGGCGTCCCGGGCCGAAATCTACGGTGGCGACATCACCTTTGAACAACAATTTCAGAATGTCGGACACTGGCATGGTCACGATGACGTTGTGCGCTGGAAAATTACGTCGCCGGGAATTCGGAAAGTTCACGTCTGGACAGAATGGGCGTGCGATCTCGATTCGGCAGGAACACCATTTCAAATCGAAGGCGGTCAACCGGTCCTCAAAGGAGTTGTAGAATCGACGGGCGGCTGGGATCGCTATCAGTTGGGAAACATTGGAGTGATGACCATAAGTGCAGGCGAATCGGAAATCGTGATGCGTGCTTCGGGAGATCTGAAGTCGGCGGTGGTCGATCTGCGCGCATTGCATTTTGTTTCTCCGGGCGGTGTCCCGCTCGCGACGGGGATGGTCAGAAAATCGAAGAGATCTGAAAACGCTGACAGTGAATAAACTGCCGGCTCGCCCTAATTGGCCAGTGCCACTTTTCGAGAAATCCGGTTCTGTGCAGAGGGTCGGGAGTCTTTTTTGGACGGAAACGACAGCGTTTTTCGACAGCCAACTCTCCAAAAAAGACTCCCGACCCTTTCCTTCTTCGAACATTGGACAGTCCAACTACCTGCTTTCAGTCAGCCCGGACATGCGGCCGATTCTGGCGGTTTGGGGGCATTGCGGCGAGATTGCCGATTCTTCGGATTATCGGGCGCTCGCGGTCCCTCTCTCGGATCTCCACGGCAAAACCGTGACATGCGCGACAACCCGACTTTTCGGAATAGTCGATAGAACCAGACAGGGGCACCTTCTGACTTGACGCTGCCGTATGAACGAGACCGCAACCAGATCTTCAGCTTCTCAACGGTTGAAGAATTGCTGTTTTAGGGATAAACACGATGACACATCAACGATTTATTCGTCGCACGTTGCTGGCCACGGCGATCTCAATTTCGGCCGCAAACGCAATCCAGGTCTTCGGTGTTGAACAAGGTCAGTATCAACCCGGCCAGCCTGGACAGCAAATCCCGCAGGGGAACACATCGGTGACGCAGGAACTGAACCGCATGTTCCAGGAAAGCGGTCAGCAGATGCCTTCGATGAATCCGCAGGAACTTCCCAACGGAAACACCCCGATTCAGGGACAAGTTCGACCACGTCAGCCTCAGAACCAGGTCACGCAGGGCAAGAATCAGAGCTTGCAGAACACGCAGCAGTCGAGCAGTGCCGATCGCCCCGGTCCGATCATGCGGTTCTTTGGAAAGCTTCAAGGTAAGTCGCAGCATGGCGCAACTCAGAACAACCAGAACTATCAACCTCCGGTACCGCCAGGCTACAGGAATGAATCTCCATCAACCGCTGTCGCCGGTAAGAAGAGCGTTCCAGCTCAGGGGCAGAATCCAAAGCCGTCGCAAAATCCCTCTCCGCAGCACGTGACACGGCCAGTGACTGTTCAGTCCAACACGCCGAATAACACCGCAACTGCTGCGGTGCCACAGACACCAGGTTCAAAGCCAGAAGCAACGCAGTTCACCAACGGAGGGATGAGCCGACCACC
>Ga0335397_10006103_pt1 | contig 15608 bp, 7 predicted proteins | sample MAT04_FD_205740 | JGI IMG/M metagenome (GOLD analysis project Ga0335397, IMG submission 205740) | Freshwater microbial communities from Lake Fryxell liftoff mats and glacier meltwater in Antarctica - MAT-04 (spades assembly) (version 2) ... | reverse complement strand
GCTTTTGTGTGTTAGGAAGACATAGAAACCATAGGCCGGGATGTCCGCTTTGGGCCGATATTGTTGATTTAGTCGTTTTTGGACAAAGCATCTGTGTCTGCTTTTGACAGAAGCAGACGTTGCGTTCGGGCTGTCAGGCCGATTTCGACGTTGGCTGATGTTTTGATTGATGTCCTGCTTGGTTTCTCCGGTTTTCTTATGCTGGTTGAGGTGGCGATGGCATTCTTGGTCTGAGCTTGGCAAGCTTTCTGAGGTTCTGGGCTGTTGCTGCAAGGAGGAACTCATCGCGTGCCCCACTGGGGCCGCGCAGCCGAAGTCTTCCAAGTTTGAGGATGCGCTTGAGATGGGCAAACAGCATCTCCACCTTCTTACGCTCGCGCCGTGACTGAGCAAAGGCAGGTGTTTCATAAAGAGACCTCGCCACATCGCGGGCATCTTCGTTGATATCTCTGGGTATCTTGCGCTGCGGCGTGTTGGGGCAGCATTGCGGCTTCAGGGGGCATGGGCCGCAATCATGTGTGCTGGCGAGATAGCGGTAAGTGTTATCTGATGGGATACGCCCGCTCGTCTTCAAGATTTTGCCTTGCGGGCACACGTAGATATTACGCTTTTGATCGAAGGTGAAGGTGGCCCGCGAGAAGGTCCCATCGTCTCGCTGTGATCTGTCAAAGACCGGGATATGTGGTGCTATGCCTTTTTCCTTAACCAGCCAGGCCAGCATGGGCGCCGCACCATAGGCCGTATCGCCTGCCAGTCGCTTAGGCTTAAGAGCAAAACGTTCTTCTGTCCGCTCAATCATAGTGCGGGCCGCCCCCACTTCTGCCTGCCGGATTGCACGTGAGGCTTCAACGTCGACGATGATGGCATTGTCGGTATCGATCAGATAATTGGTGGCATAGGCAAAGAAAGCTGCTCCCCTCAACGCCCCTGTCCACTGGGCTGCCGGATCAGATGGCGAGATGAACTTCGGCGTTACCTCGCTGGCGGCTCCAAAGGCTGCATCATCCAGTGTCGCCAGATAATCTTTGACTGACTTGCTGGCATGACCTCGAATGTTATCCACGCTCCACTCATCACCTGGCACCGAACGTCGTCTGTTGGCATCGGCTTGAATGAGGCTGGCATCAACTGCGAAGCTATCGCCACCGACTAAGCCTTCCGCCAAACAACGCTGCACGACAGTCTCGAAGAGATGACGCAGAATGTTGCTCTGCCGGAAGCGGCCATTGCGGTTCAGCGAGAAGGTTGAATGATCCGGCACTTTGCCATCAAGCCCCAGCCGGCAGAACCAGCGGTAAGCCAGATTGAGATGAACCTCTTCGCACAGCCGACGTTCGGAGCGAATGCCGAAGCAATAGCCGACCACAAGCATTCTGATCATCAAGGCAGGATCAACCGAAGGGCGGCCTATCGTGCGGTAAAATGGCTTTAGCTCCCGTCGGATATCATCCAGATCAAGAAAGTCATCGATCCGCCGTAACATATTATCGCCGGGCACATGATCCTCAAGGCAAAAATCGTAGAAAAGCTGTTCCGGCGCTGCCTGCATCCCCATCATCGGCTCATCCTCCTCCAAAATCACAAGAGAAATGGAATCACCCCATAGAGGCATCTTCATGGCCGACTAAATCAACAATATCGGCCAGAAGCAGAAGTTGAGTTTCGACTTCGGGCTCAGCTCAACCAATGTCTGTGCATCCGACCCAATGCCCACGCAGCTCATTCGTTGTGCGGACATTTCTGTTTCAGTCGTGCGCAGCTCGTCCCCAAGTAACCGTAATGGTGTCCAATCGTAACCAGAAGGCTTTCACGCCAAATGTGGTTTTATCGATAGGCTCGACCAGGCAGCGGATGGCCTCGAGACGAGTCGTTGGCATTGGCCCTACCCTTCAAACGGCCCAAGATCAACCGGCGTTGTACGGGGGCTTCCGTTCATGTCCTGAACGGCGTCCATCAAAAGCATGCCCCCGTCAAGATAGGGCGATGTTGAACGGGGCGCGAACCCCGCCACACCGCCATCGACGGAAACCGGAAATGCCGTGAACCAATCCATGGAGAAATCTGGAACCTCCATTTCGCTGCTGTTGGGATTGCGGCCTTCGATATATCCGTCTCCGTAAAAATTCGACGCAAAGAGATTGTCCTTGCCTGCCTCGTCAATTTCCATGAGCAGGGCCTTGGGTACCTTGGCAGCATTGCCACCTGAGACCGCAACGCCGAGCAGCACGTTGTTCTTGAAAATGTTGCGTGTGGAATTGTTGCTGAACTGCACGCCGTGTTGGTCCTGTGACAGGAACAGATTGTGCAGGATCGCGTTGTCGCTGGAGCCGAGTTTCGGATTGTCGGTCTCCTGCCAGAACGACACATTATGGCGCTGTTGCAGGCCGAAGACATTGTTGCGGATGATGCTCCGCCGCACACTGGTGAAATTGGGGCCCACAGAATCGTGGTGAAAATAGTTGTTCTCAACGAGAAAATAGTCGCTGGCCCCCCGACCACCTTCGCCCGTGCCGGCATAGGCATCGCAGGCCTGATCATCGAAGGCAATACCGTCTTCAGCACAGGCCGATGCCGGATCAGCGTTGATCTGAAAACCGCTAGAGGTATTTGAATGGGTTTCATTGTGGCGGACAATGTTCCAGTCACTGCCATTGCTGATGTAAAGCCCATGGCCATCGCCCTTCTTGGCGCCGTAAGCGAGATTGCCTTCCCAGATGTTCCAGTCCGACTGTCCGGAAAAGAAGGGATCCCGTTCTTGGTCGTGGCCTTTGTTGCCCGTGATCGCCATGCCACGGGAGTGTTCGCTCGCAGCATAGCCGAGACCGACGACGCGCACCCCATAGGAACCGCCGATGAATTCAAAACCCCGGATGGCGACGTAATTGGCACCCTCGAGGTTGAAACAGGCTTTGCGCTTTCCGGCATCGCAATTCATCTGGACACCGATTCCGCCACCATCGGCGGGCTCGCCCATGACGACAATGGGATCGTCAAGCGTGCCGCTTGTCTCAGACGTGAACTCTAACCCGCCAGTATAGGAGCCACGGAGAAAATAGATCTGGGTCCCGGGCTTTACGGCGATGAATGCCTTTGCCGGGTCCAGGGGCGACTCCCGCGTCGTGCCATCACCACCCCCTTCAGGACTGACGAAAAGCTGGGCAGAAGGCGACCAGGACGCATCTGTGTAGGAACGATTGAAGGCTTCCCTGAAACCCAGATAGGCTGCACCGCGTGACACGGCACGGTCGATCGCAGCCGGTGGCGCTGGCGGTTTTCCACTACCGGCAGAAGCGACCGGGGTGTTGACTTCCTGTGGAGCGGTCGCCGCGGTCGGTCGTGTGGGTGCTGCAGCACCAACATCCGTTGCTAGTGTTGATGGGTCGGCCGACGGCAGATTATCGGCTGCAAAGTGAATGCGAATGGTGCCGTCGCCATAAGCTTGCTGCACACGCGAAGATAAGACATCAACGGCAATTTTGTCACAGGGCGTGGCCGAACCGCAAATGGCAGCGAAATCGGCGTCCTTGGCATTTCCCCAGAAAATTGAATTGCTAAAACGGTGTTGATCGCGGGGATTGATCTCGCCGTTTTCGATCTGCACGCCCACACCTGGTGATGCGCAATCAAGCGATAGCGCGAAGACATTCGTGATGTGATCGAAGGTTGATCGCGTGGGGTCAGAGCCGTCTGATCCGCCATCGATCAATACGTTGCCACCGCAATTTCTCTCGTAAACGTCATTGGTCACATTGCAGACGGCGCCATCGTCGCAGAAGAATCCACCGCCACTGTCACCCGCCCGGTTGCCGCGAAAGATGTTATTCGAAATGGTCGCCGTCGTTGGCTGGTTGCCCGGCGTATAGGCGCCGACATAGAGACCCCCGCCCCATTGTGTCACGGAATTATTGATGAAGGTGTTCCCGGAGATTTGCAGCGTATTGCCAAAAAAATAGAAGCCTCCGCCGTGTGAGCTGTCCGGCTCTGTCCCCGCATTGGAGTCCACCAAGTTATTGCTGACGTTCACCGCGTTTTGGTTTGTGCTATCGTTGAGAAACCCTGCGCCACCCCGGCCGCAGGAATTGTTGCGGATGACATTACCCGCTATTTTTCCGGAAACATTGGCAAGCGAAAAAGCTCCGCCGACCAGAGTTTGGTCGGCACAGACGTTGTCGTGAATGAAGTTATTTGTGATGTCAAAGTGCTGCGACTCCCAGTAGTCCCGAATGATTGCCTGTGAATAGCCCGCTATTTCAAACCCATCGATCGCAGTAAGTTGGTCGCCTGTCGGTGCGGCATCAGCGATGCGAAGAAATGAGCCTCCATTTCCAAGCGCCTTGCTGACATATAGCGCACTGTCCCTAACCTTGAAATTGCTGCCGCTCTGGAAGCCGCCAGCGAGCGTGAAGAACTTCTCTCGCGGCGTCAGTTGTTCCAGATAGGAACCTTCCGCCACGCAAATGATGGCACCGCTTTCTACGGAATCGACCGCCTCGCCAATTCGTTGCCAAGGACTGGCCGATGAACCGCTGCCCCGGGCGGATGCATTGCTGTCAACATAGGCCGTACACGAAGGCAACTCTGTAGCACGGGCGACTGTTAGGGGGGCTGCGGACGACAGTGGAACCAAGGCTGCGAGACCGATTGCACCCGTAAGAATTGCTATCGCACGGCGGACAACTGACCTGACTCTCATAATGCCTCTCGATGCTTATTGAATTGAGAGTTTACAATCTTTGGGAAAGGTCTCAATGCTGACTTCTCCGCCCGCGGGCATTAACGCATCTATATAGCGCCGTTTGATTTCGACTATGACGCCCTCATCTCCAGGCAAAAGTCCAACTCGCACCGTGGCTTGAATTTTGACATCCACAGGGCCTAGCTCGGTCTGCGGAATACAACCCATCAGTGCCATGGCTTGCATGTCGGCGTCATCCTTAAACTCAGGTTGAATAGTTTGGGATGCACACGCAAGCAGTGCCGAAGAATCGGGCATAGTTGACATCGTTTCGCCAGAACCAACTATGCTGACCGCCCTCACTTCCGCGCCATCGACCTCACCACTTCTCTCGGTTTGTGAGGCAGGTAAGATCAAATCAATGTGCGCAGACTTGACGGACATCTCCCCTTCTGGCCCACCCGAATACGAAATGGTGAGCGGACCATTCCATCCTGCATTGATCACGTCTTCACTTACACAACTCACGTTCACCACTTCCGCGTTAGCGCTATGAAACGGAAAGAGAATCGTTGTAAGCGCAACGAATAAACGAATTCTAAGATTCATTGCGCGACCAACTCAACGCGCCGGTTCTTCGCCCGTCCTTCTTCGGTATCGTTAGACTCAATTGGGCGGGAAAAACCCGCCCCTTCAAACTTCAGCCGAGCCGGATTAATTCCGTAGCCACCGACCAGCGCTGCAGAAACATTGGCTGCACGGCGCGATGACAGATCGAGATTGTAAGCCTCACCGCCGACATTGTCGGTATGGCCAATGACTTTGAGCAACAAGGCCGGATTACCGTTCAGCACTGCGGCAATTTCATCCAGCGCCGGTTTGGACTCAGGTTTTACTGCGTCTTGGTCATAATCGAAGAGGATACCATAGACGTTGGCACGTCCGGCAGCCGCAAGGGATGCCGAAAGATCCTCCACTGGGGCTGGCGGTTCCGCCGCTACCACTTGGTCGTTGTCCATGGGCTGTTCTTCGAGCACGCGCAAGAATGCCACTCCTGCTTCCTTGACTTCCCCGACCAATATGCTGGCATGGACTCTGCCCTCAGGTCCCTTTTTCCCGGCGAACACATATCGCGCGTGATCAAAATATGCTGTCGAAATACCATTGGAGGGATCAAGCAGTTCACCCATAACGTAGATATCGCGAAATGTTCCGCTGAAACAGTCTTGATCATTGCACTCAAATAGAAACTGGAAGCCCTTTGCGGAAAGCTCTGACTTGTAGTTTGCCATAACCTCTAATGAAGACCGGTTGGACGGCAGCTCATAGCGCAATTCCGTGGCCTTGCCCTGCAACTTCACCCACTCCGACCCCGATTTATCAGTTGTCGCATTTCTTTCCAAAAGTGCACCGTAGTTGACAGCCGTACGCATAAACGCGAGCTCGTCGAACTCTTTCACCTTGCAATAAGAAATGGTCGCACCGGTAAACCTTCCGATAATGTGATTGTCCTTGCAGCTCTCTGCGTCTTCAGCTTGCGCTGGCATACTGGCATACAGCGACATCGCCAACACCGGACCAAAGAGAGGTCTGGTCACCATTTTAGTCAGCAACACATTGGTCTCCCTCGACATGGAAACCCTCTTTGCATGGCACACATTTGCCGTTCTCGAAGTGATCATTGTGAGAACATGAGAAGCAAACCCCGGTATTTGGGTCCAGGTTCTGCCCGTCAGGGCATTCCTCTATTTCTGGAAATTCGGATTTCTGGCATTGACCTTCCCTCAGCTCCGTTCCCTGCGGGCAAGCATTCAACTTCTTTTTCTGCTTTTCATTCTTGTTCTTATTCACATCCTTTTTCTTGTTTTTGTTCTTATTCTTGTTGGGAACACATTTGCCATTTTCAAAATGATCATTGTGGGAACACGAAAAGCAAACACCAGTATTTGGATCGCGATTTTGCCCTGCGGGGCACCCACGCAACTTGAGCTTCTTATTGTTGATTATAATCTCGAAGGATCCCGCGAGTTGTTCCAGAGCAGGACGTTTGGCGGGGGCATGCTCTGTGCCGAGGAATGGCGGGCCGTTGCTCACGCTCGCATGGCCAGTGACGGGAAGCAGCAATGTGGCGAACATCAGGCTTCCTAACAAAATTGCGGCAATTCGTATCATCTATTTGAATCCTTCCACAAAGTTTTGGTCGTGTGGCCGCTAGTTAACTCTATCAATGCATTGTCCATCGACCATTTCCTTATTGCCACCGCATTCCGGTGGTGGTGGTGTTTGTGTTGGTGGTTCTGCTCCAGGCTGAGGAATGGCATCACAGTAGTTGCCATACTTGTTTGGCGTTGTGCGCGTAATGTAGCCTTCACCGCAATCGCGCAGCACGGGCTTGTCATCGGGGCATTGGGTATATTGTCCATACACCACCGAGCCATCCGGGCAGGTCTTTGTATTAGGCGCTTGACCGTCATTGGTGTCTGGCTGCTGTTCCCGCTGAATACGACGGCACTTACCACGCGCATACTGATATCCATCCGGGCAACAATTAGGATATACGCCGTTCGGGCGATCACCACCGCAGAATTTCTCCTGCTGTTGCTGGGGCGGGCGACACTTGCCATTTCTGAATTCCGTTCCTTGGGGGCAACAGTTGGGATAAGTGCCTATTGGCCGGTCTGCTGGGCAGACTTGGGCAGGCTTCTTCCGTCGGACACACTTGTTGGTCTTCTTGTCCAATACCTGGTTGTTGCCACAAACAACTGGCTTGGCCTTCAGTGCTACGCACTTGTTGGTTGCCTTGTCCAGAACCTGGTTGTTGCCACAAACAACTGGCTTGGTTGTCAAAAGGGCGCATTTACCCTTGGAGAACAAAGTGCCTCGCGGGCAACAATTTGGATAAGTGCCAAGCGGACGATCTGCCGGGCAGACCTTCGCGTTTACCGGTCTGGGCGTGTCGGGAATGGGAGCTGACATATTGATGCCGCCTGTTCCATCGCAAATCTTGCCGTTCCATTTCGTGCCGCCCGGGCAGACACAAATGCCGTTGGTGAGTACCATGCCACTGAAACAGGCGGCGGGCGCCTTTGGAATCGCGATTTTGACTGGAATGGTTGCGCAGTCAGTGGCGAAGCCGGGGCGAATGCCCTGGAGGGTTGCACAATTTTCCACTTCGGTCGCCGTGTCGAGGGATCCGGGCAATGGTTGCAGGACGAGCGTCAGATCAACGGAAGCATTCACCGCCAGCGGGCCCGGGTAGGAACACTGCAAGCCTGGAGCGGCCGAGGCGACGCACGCCCACGGAGCAGCAGCACCGCCCTTTAGGGCAATTTGCGTCGAGGGCACGCCACCAATTGTTGTGAGATCGTAGATCACAATCGGCCCCGGCATGACCTGGCCAAGGGTATTTGTAATGGTGACCTTGAACTCGCAAGGATCGGTTTCATTGCAACTCGCCGAAACAGCAGTTTTGGCGATCGGCTTTAGTCGCATCGCCGGCAGGGTGGTTACTGTAGCGCAGGATTGTTCTGATGCTTGACCGGAGTCATCCGACGCAGTGGCACAGTTGGAGAACTGTCCGGCACTTGCATCGTTAGGCAAACGCACGACCATGTCGAATATCTTGGCGGGTCCGGGCTCGCCATCCGGACCCAGCATAAGGGGGTAGTCTCCGGGCGACGTGCACGTGAACGGAATCTGCGTAGGGGCCGGCACGCACGGGAATGGATCAGCGGCTGAAGCCGGGGTGATCGAGACGATCTGCGCTGAACTGAGGCCAGTAAGTTGATCGGTGATGGTGACAGGTGCCACATGATCAATTGGGCCCTGATTGAATAGCGAGATTCTGAAGTGGCAGTCGCTGCCCGGTTCACACGTCTGGTCGCCTGTCTTGGTCACCTTGACGGCAAAGGGATCCAGCTTGACGGAGGCGCACGACTTCTTGTCGGGGGCTGAATCACCAAAATCGGCAGTTCGAACAATTTCGGCGCAGTTTTGGAGCTTGTTGGAGCCTTTCCATGTGGTCCCTGCTGTGACCGCTACCTCTAGGGGAACAGACGTGCCGGGAGCCATCGTAAGCGACGGCAGTTTGCAGGAGATGGACGTGAAGGCAGCAAATCCGCCTGCGCCATTCTGTGCCCTGGTGCACTCCCATTTAAATGCCGGTGAACTTCCCGGGCCAATGCTGATGAACTGAGGAACACCCAACGAAACCGAGTCCGTGATCTCCAGTGGGCCCACGTAGTCACCAGTGCCATTATTTGTCACAGTGATCTGAAACCGGCAGGAATTCTTGAGATCGCAATGCCCCTCACCGGCTCCTTCAGCATTGGGGGCCTGCTTCTTGATCACGAGATTTGGCCGCTTGGGTGCCGTGTCCTTGATCGTGATGCAACGGCCCGGGAAGGCCTTGTCGAAGGCGCTAGGGGTGCCGTTGGCGGCTGGGTTGTAGTCCAGACAATTGGTATATTCTGGCGCAGGCGCCGCGCCATCGATTTTTATGCGACCGGTGATTACTTCTCCCGGACGAAGTACGTTGGTGGGCGAAATGCAAACGAGGCTACCATTGTTTGCTTTCCCGCAATTGAACGCGCCATCAATTTCTTCGAACTTCAGATTGGTGGTCTCTTGAGTAAATTTATCCTGGAGAACGAAAGGTCCTATGGCGTCTGCATTGCCAATATTACGGAGATTGATTGCGAAAGCGCAAGTTGGAACGCAAGTGTTCGCGGCGCTGATTTTCTGGGCGCGCAGCAGCGGGCCATTGACGAAAGGAATGGTGGCACAGGGCTTTTCCGCGACACCCTCAATTGACACACAGTTCTTGATGGCGGTGGAGCCGGCTGCTGCCCCCGGCTTCATGCTCATCAAAACTTGAATCGTTTTGCCTGCCGGGATTCTGGCGGGCACCACGCCGGTGTCGCAATCGAAACCATTGGCCGAGCGCCTGCACGAAATCGGCGCTACCCCGCCTTCAGGCAGAATAACAGCAGGGTCGTTGTCCAGGGCAACGCTGAACAGGCTTTGCCCATCCGCTGTCGTCACGGTGTCAGTGAATTTGAGTGGTCCAACGAATTCACCTGGTCCTGGATTGGTGATGGAAATCCGGAACGCGCAGCCGCCGCCCAGATCAGAACACTGCTCAACCTCGGGATTCTTGGCCAGAACCAGATTGTTCGGCAGCGTTGGTGGCGGCTGAGGAGCCGACAAGATTGTCGCTGTGGCGCACGACTCGGCGGGTTGTGCGTCTGCGCCTTTCGGTCCCGCGCAATTGCGCATAACCGTCGCTGTCGTGCCGGCGCGCGGCGTTATGCCGATGGTCATAACAAGCGCACCGCCCGCCGGGACCGGACCCGGGTGGGTGCATGTCGGTTGCGTGCCCTTAGTGCATTGCCACGGGGCGGGCGGCGAAACGCCAATGTCATCAAAGGAAAATTTCAGCTCGCCGCCGATGCCGGTCGGTGTATCGACGACTTCAACCGGCCCGGGGATGTCCGCAGCGATGGTGTTCTTGACGGTGACATTGAACATGCAAGGTTTGCCGACTGCGCACGATTGCGGCGCCGTCGCCGTCTTCGTGATCTCCAGACCGTTTGCTGTCTTGGCCGGCTTGCCGTTTCCGCCTTTTCCGTCACCGCCACCGGGAACACCGCCATCCGCGACAGGTTTTTCGCCCGGCGGCGTTTCGTGATCAATCGGCACGACCGCACACTGCTCGGGTGTAGGTTCGGCAACTTTGTCGGCTTGCGCGCCGCCGCCCGCGCCGTCGTTGGCATTTGCTTGTTGCGCTTTACAGACATTCATGAAGATATCGAGCGTTTCGCTGATCTTCTCGACACCCGCTTCCATACAACGCGCGTGCAGATCAGCGTTTAAGAGTGCACCCCCCAATGGTAGTTCATCGCACTTCAAACGCTTGAATTCTTCAACCTTGGGCTTGGCCTGGGTTTCAAATTTGGCACACCCATCTGATAGAGCAATGCAGGTGTCTAAACGCTGCCGCTGAGCCAACTCTGCGGAAGCGATGAATTGATTGTAATTTGTATCTCGCATGCACATTGCTTGCAGACCCGGGCCATCGAGCGTCACAATCGGCGGGCCGTCTTCGCACTGGTGCGCTTTGAAATCCGCGCTGATGACCGCGCCCCTTCGCCCGAAATCTGTGCAGGCGTTGACCTTTTCATTGCAAACGGCCATCTCTGCGTCACGTGCTGCAGCTTCGGAGGCGATGGCGGTGCTGTCCTTGGTCCTAGGCTGCGCCATGCACCAGTTGCTATGGTGCTCGAAGTTCGTCGACCAGCGATCCTTGTCAGGTCCGCATTGGTTGATGGCAAAATCCTTGGCGAGCTTCGCAGCCCGAGTGGCGTAGGCGTCGCAAAACACGTCGCGCGCGCATCTCACTTTGCTTTTGGAATTCACCTCAACGGCGGCGCCTCCTCTTAGATCTCTGGTTTCTCCGTTGAAAAAGCCCCCTGGATTGACTTCCGCGGTGTAATAGCCTTGCGATCCATTCAACCAATCAACTTGGACGATCATCTTCGTGCCATCAAAGTGGCCAACTGAAATTGTGCCGGTCACATCGCTATTCCAGATTTTGGCCGTACCGCGAACGGTACCGTTGGCCTCAACCGAAACGTTGGAAAAGATGATCAGGATTTCCCCTTTACTCCCCTGTTCCAAACTGAATCGTGGCGCGATGTCCCAAGTCAGACAGCGTCTATCAGCTGGAATGTCAATGTTTTCAACGCCGCTGGTCAGATGCAGCAGGCCTTGATTGAAGGGCGGTTTAGAAGAGGCGCGGTGTTTGCCTTCAGGTTGAAGACCCGGCAAAACTGGCCGAAGTTGCGGCAACACGTCCCGCAGCAATTCGGCTTTTTTCTGCGGTGCGCTTGGCGGATTTCTGACGACGGCGCAATTCTTCAACTGTTTGATCTGCACTGGCAAATTTGGAATGAACGATAACGTCAAATCTATCGTTGCATCGGGGAGTAGAGGACCAGGATGGCTGCAGGTGAACGGCGCGGCTTTATTACACGTCCAAGGTGCATTAGGTTCGCCGACAGGCGCCGCTTGAGGGGCATCGATCTGCTCGTCAATGACAATCGGCCCGTTGATGGGGGCATTTGTGGTGTTTTGTATGGCAATCGAAAACGTACAAGGTCCCTTGGCCGTGCACTTTGATGCTCCCTTCTTTGTGACGAAAATTGGTCCGCTTTGAACTGGTGCATTTGGATCGAGGGGAATCGTGGCGCACCGAGGTTCGGCAGCGGCTACTGGACCAGGAGGACCTGCAGCGGGATCGGCGGGTGGTAAGGCAACCGCTCCACCAGCGTCGAACTGCGAGAATGTCATGGACTGGGCTGACGCCGGATCCGGCAGCGGTTCACCGATCTTTGACGAGAGTTTTCCAAGTTGAATGCTCGAATTGGCCTGAACAGTCGAGACCGCAGAGTTGGGTTTACCGGGAGGTGGTGTAAGTCCAAGTTTGAACGAGAATGTGGCACTCGCGTTCGGCGCGAGTGACATTCCTGGATTTTTGCAACTCAACTGTTGGGCAATGACCTGGCACACCGCCCCTGGTGGTAAGCTTGACGACACGATTTCGGTTTTGGCTGGGTTCGCGAGAGTACCAAGGTTATCATCACTGAAACTAAAACTGACGTCGAATTGCAATTCGCCCGCGATCGGCGCGGCACCAGAATTCGTCAACGTCACATCCCAACCACAGGCCTCCGTAGCGCGGCAGGTTTGAGGCGTGGCAACGATTGTCGACTTCAATCCCTTGCCATTATCCATATTTTGCGAGGCGCGCACTGGAGGCGTTGGGACTCCAACACCAACTTTTCCGGGTAAGGGTTTCGGCGTATCTGCCAAAGAAGCGCAATTGCGGACTTCCTTGGTTTCTAATGGTAAGTTTGGCGCGAACACCACGCGCATATCCAGTTTTCCGTTGGCCGGCACGGGACCCGGATGAGTGCAGACGAAAGGTGCTACCTTGCTGCATTTCCAAGGTGCGTTGGGCTCGCCCGTCAGTGCGGCCTGGGGCGCTTCGATCAATTCAGTGATGACAATCGGGCCCGGGACCGCGGCACCGTCATTCCTGACTTCGACATTGAAGGCGCAACCACCATTAGGCGAACATTTTGGAACAGCACCCAACTTGACAAGGGAGAGCTTGCCTTTTTTGCCGCCACCGCCCCCTAACAAGTCAGGAAACGCTGGTGCATCATTCTCACCAAAGCCAGTACCCTGCTCAATACCAGGTAGTGCACCGCCGGCGTCGACGACACCAGGGAACCCCGGTTGGTCTGCGGCCACTTGTGGGAAGCCAGTTTCGCCGACGCAAGGGGCCATTACAGCAATACCTCCGGCGTGGCCACGCGCGTCCCCAGAATCTTGCGAAGGGTCCAGCGCCGTGAAAGCGGCTGCAAAAGGAAGTCCACTGCCGGGTCCAAACTGATCAGCAGCACCAATCTGAACGCCATGAAGGGGCAGTTGCGGCCCTAGCACGTCACCAGACGCCAGCAATGTTCCTTGACATGATGCGGTATCGAGGCTGCCGTCAGGACGATAAGAATACTGCAATGCCAAACCACCGCTCGCATCGCGACGCTCTGCCGATTGGCCTACATGGTAAGTCTGGATTTCAGGACTCCAAATGGATGTGGTCTGTGGATCGTCCGGACTTTCCTGGGAAAAGCGGATGACATCGGCAGGACCGCTAATGACGAAGGCAGAATAATCTCCGTTATTCTGAACGGCATTGCGTACCGCGGCAATCATATATCCAGATGTATCAAAGTCGATGGCCGTTACGGTTCCGGGCTGAGGTGTAGCTATCCTTACCTCCATCCGGGCATCCTGAAGGAATTCACCATCTTCAGACAGTCCGACCGACCAAATTTCTGGCCCCTCAGCGACAGCGTAGTAAAGCCTTCCGTCATGAACGGCCAGACCGTCTACGCGCCGCTCAACCTGAGTAAAACCCCATGTCAGTGGTGATGCTGTACTGAAGCTGCCCGATTTAATATCGAGCCGCAAGCCGTCGTCTACAACCTCAGTCTTTCCGTTTAAAAGCCGGCCCTGTAAACCATGATCGTACTGGGTAATTTCGGAACCCGTCGCCGCGCCTTTGAACTGATGGATTAAACCGGTGTCAAGATCAGATGCATAAAGTGAACGACTGACAGGATCGAATGCCAGTCCGCCAATGCCCGGGCCACTATTTGTTACACCAACGCTTGCGAGTTCCGCATAAAGGCCCAGCGTTCCAGTAGCTGCGTCAATTTTCCATATCGCCCCAGGGCCGCCGCCATTTGTTGTTCCGAACTGCCCTTCCATGAAGGAAGCATCTACAGCGCCTGTACTAAGCCGGTCAGGCAGGCCATCTCCATCTTGATCTGGACCCGTTATATGCAACCCAAATGCGGACGTTGCGCCAGCGTACAGCCCCGGGCTTCCGCGCTCGTCCAAAGGAAGGTTATCAAACGCCAAGCTAAAAACTTGACCTATGTCGTGCGCCTTGAAACCTGTTCGCAAAGGCGGATCAAGTTGCTGTCCGGCAAAAGGTACGGCAATGAGGGATGCATCAAGTATCCGTAAGGAAGTGCCGTCCGGATCAATGACCGTTTTGGAAACCGGATCGATCCCCAGTGGCAGGCCCTCCGTTTGAAGCTTAATTCCAGAAAAACCTGAGACCGCTACGTCGCCCAGTCTCATAACACCGTAACCTGTACCATCCTGGGCGTTGGAATTTTGCGGCGACAACAGAATGAGAAACACGAGAACTAGTGCGGCAAGTTCCAGGCCTAACATAGAAAATGAGGTGCCAAATGAATTTCGACAGGCAATGTGGGGGCTATTATCCGGAGGGACGCATGCAACAGCAGTTCCACTTATTCGAACGCCAGGAGTGCTAAACATGCCGACGACCTGAGTATCTTTCATACACCCCCCAATCCGAACCCGCGCTGAATTTGTATCGGGGAAATGCGGAAACGCAAACTCGAACTAAGTGGGACTGTTCATAAACCCTTGATTTTCCACGTAGTGTGGCTTTTGAGCCTCACACTCCTTAAATCAAAAGTTGCGAATGATAGCAATTGCACGCCAATACAAAGTGGAGCGCTCGCACCATCCAATAAGCGAATCCCAGGATTCGCGCCCGGAACCGGAAAAAGCAACGAAGCAATACCTATGTCTCGCCATTACGCGCCAAAGTCGTGACGTCCGTTTTGGGTCACAAGCTGATTATTAGGGACCGAAGCCCGGGGTCCGCTTTGGGTCATTTGCGGACGTTGCTGGTCAGTCACCCATAGTCCGCTTTCCACTCAATTGAAGACACGTCGACAGGAATTCAGCAGAGACGACGCAGAAATGAATTACTCTGGCTATTCTAATTCATTCTCAGTCAAATCGAATGGTTTCAAAGGGTTCTAAGGGATTCTGATTTTATGGACTGCAATTCAATTGATTTATTTGTGCACGTAGTGGCAAACAAATATTCTTATTCCCAATATGACTGCTGTGAATATCAGTCTGCGGCAATGCTTTAAAGTAGTCACCATAATTCAATACCTACTTTTAAGCAGACCCTGCCTCGGCGAGATAGCTCCGGTAAGAAAATTCAATTAGATCACGCACCAGTTCAAGTAACTCGCTAATTGGCAGCCCCTTCTTGGGCGCTAGGCTTTATGCGGGGCTTCGACCAATTTCTTATAAAACTCAACCATTCCAGGCAAAGTCTTGCGAAGCTTTGCAATGCATCGATAGACCTCATCGTGGTGACCCAGGGCAAAAAGCTTTTCCAGCAAGTGTTTAAGTTTGTCATCGAAGTCGAAATTAGGTGTAGATGCGTCAAGCATGCGCTCAAGCACCTCTACTGTGGTAGCAGAATTTGTTTCAGACAGCCGTGAAAGCTGTTCAATCATATCGT